>Ga0164241_10000410_pt1 | contig 82501 bp, 62 predicted proteins | sample OricomyardsoilBY_FD_108780 | JGI IMG/M metagenome (GOLD analysis project Ga0164241, IMG submission 108780) | Backyard soil microbial communities from Emeryville, California, USA - Original compost - Back yard soil (BY) | ecosystem: Environmental > Terrestrial > Soil > Unclassified | place: USA... | reverse complement strand
CCCGCTGGATCACTTCTTGTTCGAGTCGAAGGCGGGGCACTGTGAGTTTTACTCGACCTCCATGCCCGTGATGCTGCGCACGCTCGAAATTCCCACGCGCAACGTCACGGGTTTCGTCGGCGGCAGTTACAATCGCTTCGGTGAATTTTATGCCGTACGCCAAGGCGACGCGCACTCCTGGGTCGAGGTCTTCTTGCCGGGTCTCGGTTGGCAGAGGTTCGATCCAACGCCGCCCTCAATGGTTCGACACGACGCAGCGAATCAGAGCGTATTTTCTACCCTACGCGAGCTGGCGGAGGCTCTCGGTCAGACCTGGGATCGCCACGTAGTTGGTTTTGACCTCGACCAGCAGGTTTCTCTGCTCCAAAGGCTGCGCGATCGCTTTCGCAAAGGGCGTAGTGGTGCCGAAGGCCTGAGCAAAGGCTGGAGTGCGCCCTCCAAAAAGCAGTGGCTGCTCGTCGCAGGGCTTGGGCTCGGACTCATCGTTGCCGTGGTGGTATGGCGTCGTCGCCGACGGCCGCGACCTGAACTCGAGCTTCAGCAGCGGGGCAAGACACTCGACTTGTATCGTCGGCTTGAGCGCGCCTTAGCGGCTCAGGGCGTAGTGCGGCCTCTGACCGTGCCGCCCCTAGAACACGCTCGCGCGCTTCAGGCGGCAGGTCATCCAGCGGGCAGCGAGGCCGTCGAACTGACGCAGATGTACTTGCGGGGCCGTTTTTCAGGGCAACCGCTGTCTGGCAACGAGCAGGAGGAGTTTTTGCGGCGTGTCGGGGAAATGCGAAAAATGAACCCGACCTCGAGCACCGACCAGGCAGCGTGACGTACGCCAGTGTCAAGCTGAAACGGACACCCAGCCACCGCCACGCGAACACGGAGTGTTGTGTTAGCAGTGCGTGGCGTTAGCAGTGCGTGGCGTTAGCAGTGCGTGGCGCTAGCCGGGCATGGCAATAGTGCCCGATTGAACGAATGCGGTTAGGCGGCGCGCGGAGCACTTTGATAGTGCGGCGCACTCGGATGGTGGGAGCGATTGCGGTGCTTGAGCCCCACATCGACGGCCACCTTTCTTGGGCCCATCGTTCCGAGCTGGGCTTCGATGCGTCCGGCGTCGAGGCGAAGGAGCTCGCTTGGCTGCGAGCCCGCGGGGGCAGAGAGGCTCACGACGAGGCTTCGGTAGGGCTCAATCTCGCAGGAGAGGCCGCCTGAGCAGGGGCTTGACTGGCTCGGCATGGCTTCATCGGCCTCACTGATATCCGCAATCAGCGAAAGCCAACTGACAGGGGACAAGGGATCCAAATTCGCGTGCATGGCGTTACCTCCAGAGGTGGCTAAGCATCGAGCATGCCAAGTCGAAAACTGCGTGGTTGGAGTGATAACAGCCCCGGCCGGCCATCCATTCCGGGCATCACAGCTGCGACAGGGCCGTCTCGTTTGTGGCCCCATGGCACAGTAGACGCCCCAGCTCGGAGCGGCGTTCAGACTCTGCTGCTATTTCAAATTTCCAAAGCGGATGTAACGAAGTTCGTCAGCGTGGCCCGGTGGCCTTCCCGGTCGCAAACCGGGTTCGTCCGATCCCCGCGCGGCTTTCTCAACAACACAGCGGCCCTCACAGCGCGGCGCCGAACCCAGCTCGGCATCCACTCACAGCGCGGCGCTTACGCTTCGATTGTAGCGAATCGATCGTTCGCAATCTTTGGCGTTCGGTGTGCCTCGAACGTAAGGCCCAGCGGTGAGGATCACGCTGCGGCCCTTCCGCGACGCGGCGAGCGCGGCGCCGTTCGGAAACGGCTGACAGCTTGGCTCGTCGTGCGCCTCTTTTCTGAAGAGCAACTCGACCTCACGGGCGTCGTCTTCGGTGTCGAACGTCATCACAGAGGCTACGGCGTGCTCCCCTCCCAATTCGAAGGTAGCGACCCGGTCTCCGCCCCAGCCCATGGCGGCACTGCGCGCCACGCGACGCTCGACGTACTCTTCGAACAAGACGCGGAGAGATTGTTCGCCCCAGGTGTCATGCAAGACCATCTGCCAGCTCGGCTCGGGTGGCGGCGGTAAGGCGACACTCACAGCAGGCTCATGGGCATCGTAGCGCTCGATATGCAATAGTTGTTCAGTTGTGAGAGGCGGCGCGCGCCAAACGCGATCGACTTCTGCGAAACCGCCCCGCTCGCGTAAGGCCTGCACGAAGGCCATGCCATCCACGTATGGTGCGAGCAGCGAACGCACCAAAACCGGCGGAACATCTGCGGTTTCGGGGCGCGCCGAGGCCAACGTCAGTTGACGCTCCAGGATGGAAATCGGTATGTCGAGCGCGGTTTTGTGCTCGGGCTCGAGCATGGCGTCAAACATGACGCTGGTAGCGTCACCCTCGGCCAGGCTCGACAGCGCGCTCATGCGATCGGTTTGGTCTTCGGCGAAGTGGGCAACCCGATCGAGCGAATAGTGCTGATCTTGAAGGGCATGTACGAGTTCGTGGAGTAACGTGGCCCTGCGCATCTCCGGCGCGAGATCCGAGAGCAGATACATCGTATTGTCGAGCGGATCGTAGAGGCCAGCTAGCTCCGATTGCATCAAACCGACGATGGCGCGGCGGTAGTTGAAATCCGCGGGAACGACGCCGAACGCGAACAACATCTGCTCGGTGCCCTTCAGGGCTCGCTCGGGCATATGAGCGTCGAGCGTTCGTTCGAGGTGGTCCTTCAAGGCCTCGCGCGTCAGGTCCTTCAAAACGACGCGCTCCTTCGGGGGCAGGGCTCGCAGCCGAGCGACCTCGGAGAGCTCCGCGGGGCCGCCGCTCAACCCTTGGCTAGCCGGGCTCGGGTGTTTCGGGCTCGTCTCTTCGGCAAGGGGAGCGGCGTCGGGAGCGGGAGGCTCAGCGGATTTGGGCTGAGCGCAGCTTAAAGCGGGCAGGCAGAGGCACGATAGGCAGAGCCAAGGCCCAGTTACATCGAACCAAGAAGCAGCGCGCTTCATCCTGCGGTCGCCTGTCGGATACGCTGGATGGCGGCGGCCCGGTCGGGCGCTCCGAACACAGCCGCACCGGTTACGAGTACGTTGGCTCCGGCCTTCACAACCAAGGCGCCGGTCGTAGCGTCGATCCCACCGTCGACTTCGATATCAAATGTGAGCTGTCGAGCCGTGGCCCAGTCGCGCAAAATCTGAATTTTGGGCACGACTTGGGGTAAGAATTTTTGGCCACCGAATCCAGGATTGACGCTCATAATGAGCACCTGATCGATGTCCTCGAGTAAGTACTCGATTGCACTCGGAGGCGTCTGGGGCGTCAGGGTAATGCAAGCCTTCTTACCCAAGGAGCGGATGTGCGAGAGCGTCCGCTGAGCATGCGGATCTGTTTCGAGGTGGAAACCAATGATGTCGGCGCCAGCCTCAGCAAAGGCTTGGACGAAGCGCCCAGGTTCGTGGACCATGAGGTGGACGTCGAGCGGCAAAGCCGTCACTCTGCGGAGAGCGGCGACCATAGGAGGGCCCCACGTAATATTGGGAACAAAGTTCCCATCCATAACGTCGACGTGAATCATGTCCGCGCCAGCGCGCTCGACCTCTCGGACTTCATCGCCGAGCTTGGTCAAATCGGCACCGAGAATGGAAGGAGCGATCTTGATGGACCCCATGGCGTTGGCGAGATACACAAAAGAGGCCGAGTTGTCCTCCCCGAGCGAGCAACGGCAGTTTTTCTTCGGCTAGGTTTCTTCAGGCAGGTTTTTTCAGTTAGCCCTTTTGGCCCAACCCTTTTGGGTTAGGATTCACGCTAGAATCTTCGGAAAGAGATCATGATCACCCGACCCCTTGGGAAGCAAGATTTTCAGAACATTGTTCAAGTCATCGATCGCTGGTGGGGGGGGCCAACCAGCACCCTGGCACATCCGATTTTCTTCTACGAGCTCGGCTCCTTAGCTCGCATCGTCGAACACGACGGCATCACCGTGGGCTTCTTGTTTGGCTTCGTCGCGCCGGGTCCCCCGAAGACCGGCTATATCCACCTGGTCGGTATTCATCCCGATTATCGTCGGCGTGGCGTAGGTAAAGTGCTTTATCAGAGCTTCGAAGAAGAGGCTCGCGTGGCTGGTTGTACGCGCCTCAAGGCCATCACAACCCCGAGTAACGAAGGCTCGGTTGCGTTCCATCACGCGCTCGGATGGGATTCGCAAGAGGTAGAAGACTACGCTGGCCCCGCGCGACCTCGTATCGTCTTCACCAAGGCGCTCTAGTTAGCTGCTTACATCCCCGCGCCGCGATATTCCGCCCCGCTCCAGGAGATCCCCATGCAATCGGCTCCTATTTCGACAAAGCCTTCCCTTCCCCGCCGTATCACGGCCGGAGAATTGCGAGAAATCGGTCTCTTTGGCGCGCTCTCAGATTCGGTGCTTGAGCACCTAGCGAGCACTCTCGAGATTATTGAGGCGCCGCCTGGCACGGTACTCTTTCGAGAGGGCGACCTGGGTGAAGCCATGTATGTGGTGCTGCAGGGCGACATGGAAGTTCAAAAGAGCAGCCGCCACGGTAGTGATGTGCGAGTGGCAGTGCTCGGCCCTCGCGATTGGTTTGGTGAGATGAGCATGATCGACGTGCAACGACGCTCGGCGACGGTCATGGCAGCTTCGCCCGCTACGTTGATTCGCGTCACACCGACGGACCTCGATCGCTTGTATCGAGTCGATGTGAAGGCCTATGCGCTCATCGTGCTCAACATCGCGCGCGAGATGAGCCGTAGGCTGCGCGTTGCCGATGGCATGATGGCTGAGATGATTGCCAACATGGACTTCTGGGTGAAGAAGCGCGTCAACTCGAACAGCGGAAGCTGAGGTGGCTTTGGATGTTCACGCTTTGGGGCTAGAATCAGAGCATGCTCCCCTCGCGCGTTCGGCCCTTGGGTTTTTCGATTCTCGGCCCTGGCCTTCTGACGGTCGTCTTAGTTCTGGCGGGCGTCGCCCAAGCTGAAGAGAAGCCTTCCACGGCTACGACGTCTTCGAGCCCTGGTATGGCTGCGTCGTCGCCGAGTTCGATATCGGACGTGGGCATCACTGAGCGCCGCGATCCCGCTGGTTTGAGTGGCCTTTCGCCCTTCGCCGAGGCGATTCTTCGCGGTGACGCAGCCTACTTAGCGCGGAATTTTAGCGGCGCCGAGCAAGAGTATCGCGCCGCCATCCAACTTTCCCCGCAAGACGCGCGAGGTCACCTCCGACTCGCGGCAGCGGCCTTCGCTCTCGCTCGTCCCGACGACGCGTTGGCCTCAGCCGACGCTGCACTTCGCTTTGCTGGCCCCGATGCCAAGTTGCGCTCCGATGCCCTGCGTTTCATGGCGCTCGTCGTGGAGCAAACGGGTGCGCTCGACCGCGCGATCGAGGCTTGGAATCGATTCGCCGTGGGGGATGCCAAGGTCCCGCGCAAGGTGGCGCCTCCTGTCGATATCTCGAGTCAGCACATCGCACGTCTCGAGGCGCGGCAAGCTGCGCTCGTCGAGGGCAATCGGGTTCGTGAGCGGATTGCTCGAGAGCTCGCGGGCGAGCCAGCCGTGCCCGTCTCTCAGGTGTCGTCAGCGTCGAAATAGTCGAGCTGGTTTTCGCGTGCGCTGAACTGGTTTTCGCGTGCGCTCAGCCGGCTCTCATTTGAACGGAGCTAGTCGTCGTCTGAACTGAGCTGGTCGTCGCAAGCTAGCTCGTCATTCGGCGAGTCGAGGGCTGCTGAGCTCGCTTCGAGTTCCAGCGCGCGCTTGGCGATGTCGAAAGAGAAACCTTGGCGAGCTAAGGCAGCGAGCACCTTGTTGCGCCAGACGAGTTCGAGAGGGAGGGGCTGACGCCGAAAACCCGATGTACGGGCGCGCGTGGCCTTGGTGCTGCTCCGCTTTGAACTCGTCCGAGTTGGCTCGGCAAGCGCATTTTCGGCGGGTTTTTTAGCCAGTAGGCGGCGCTTCCGTAAGTAAGTACGAGCCGCCTCAAGCTCGGTGCCGGCCGCTTCCGGAGCGAGCGCTTCGAGCGCGTCACCGCCCACCCCACGCTGTTTCAGTTTCTGCTCGATGCGGCGAGTGGAGCCGCCCCGTGAGCGCAAACTGGTAGCTAGGTTTTGCGCGTAGCGAGCATCGTCGAGAATTTTTGCGTCGACGAAGCGCAAGATCAAGGCCGAGACTTTCTTCTGGGCCTCGGCCTTTTGAGTTGGGCTCAGCTTCGGGTCGAGCTTGCGCAAGAGGAAGCGCCGTAAACCCTGCTCGGTGGTGTCGTAGCGATCCAGGTAACGAAGCGCTGTGTCGGCGAGGGCTGTTTCGCTCTCACCGTCCCAAAAGCGCGCGCGAGCGGGCTTTTGCCCAGGCTCTTTGGCGGCCTTGGGAGCAGCCTTTTTGGAGCGAGCGCCCAGCATGCGGAGCTGCCTTGCTCAGCGCGGCGGCGTTAGCCGCCCTGCCCTTTGCGTAGCTCCGTCAATACCAATTTGCTCACAGCCTTGAGTGTTTCGAAGACGCCCTCACCCGTGCGCGCGTTGGCCTCAAAATCGGGGACGCCTCGTGGATTGAGCTCGGCGCGCAGCTCGGGAGCATCGACGACGTTGGGCAAGTCGCGCTTGTTGTACTGGATGACGAACGGCATCTTATCGAGATCGTAACCTTGCTCGCCCAAGTTATGGCGCAAGTTGTCCATGCTCTCGAGGTTGGCCTCTAGCCGCTCGAACTGGCTGTCAGCCACGAAGATCACGCCATCTACGCCCTTCAAGATGAGCTTGCGGCTAGCGTCGTAGAAGACCTGGCCGGGCACGGTGTAGAGATGGAAGCGCGTCTTGAAGCCACGAATTTCTCCCAGGGAGAGCGGGAGAAAATCGAAGAACAGGGTGCGTTCCGTCTCCGTGGCCAGGCTAATCATCTTACCTTTAGCGTCCGGATTGGTGCGCTCGTAGATGTACTGAAGATTGGTAGTTTTGCCGCAAAGACCAGGACCGTAATAGACGATCTTACAGTTGATCTCCCGGGCCATGTAGTTAATGAAACTCACGTTCCGAAAGCTCCTTCAGTCGTTGAAAAGACTGTCAATGTCGTCGTCCGTGATTTCCGCGAACGGCGAATCGGCGCCGCTGGGATCGCGAGTTTTATTCAGGAGCTCTTCGAAGATTCGATTGAGTTCGTCTGTCGCTTTGCGAACGCGCAACCGGACCAAACCGAGGCTCGATTTCGCGTCAAAAATCACGACCAAAATCACACGGTTGCCCACGAGCTGGATGTGAATGTTTTGATTCTCACCCTCGTGGAACTGGGTCGCAAACTCGTTCTCTCGGAGTAGGCGCGCAATGCCTCCCGTTGCGGCAATATTGCCCGCGGTGAGAGATGCGAGCGACGTTGTGTCGATCTCTGCGATCTCACCGCTTGCCGCGATGAGCTGACCATTCTTGTCGACGATGAAGACGACCTTGGCGTTCGCGTCGCGCACCAGGCGGTCAACGACCTCCTGGATCAGCGTGAACTCCTCCTCGTACATCACCATCTGCGCGTTCGCCATATCTTGCCTCCGGAGAGCCGAGCTCCCACGTACCGACTTAGTTTCTAGTATGAGCTCGGGAGCCTCAGCAAGCCTTGACACCAACGATCGGCCTCCGCTTACAGACGGCCAAGTGGCCCAATTGCTTAGAGCAAAAACCGGAGAGCTTGAAGGGCGAAGCGGGGAAGGTCGGCGAAGTCTCGCGCAGGTTGGACGGAAGGCGCCGCCCCAACGACATGTCGGTGACGTTTCTTCCCCTCTCGTATTGCCCCTGTTCGGGTCTCTTGCTTTCGTGCTGTCGAACCTTGGGGCCGACGGGGGTCCAGCAAAAGCTGGGCCTGGGCCATGAAAGACTTCTGTGTCGAAAAACCATTTTTGGTCCTGTGCTCTCGGCCTCTTAGCGGGCCATCTTGGCGGTGGGCTCGGGCAGGCGAACGCCGCCGAGGCCGCCGCACCTTTGCGCTTACCCGAGGAGCAAGTTCAAGATCTTGGACTGAAGCTCGAGTCGGCTCGAGGGCTCGAGGCCATCGTGTTGCTGCGAGAGGTGTGGGCACATTGGGAGGACGCCGATCCGGCGGTTGTTGAAGCGACGCTTGAGGCTAGCCTCACCGCGAGGGGCCGAAGTGCGAGCGAAAGCGTCTACGCTCGGGCGCTGCTGGGCTACGCTCGTCTTCGCCGTGGTGACGTCGCGCGGGCCGAAAAGACCTTCCGCGAGCTCGGGTTCATTTCGCGGTGGCTCCTTTTGGGTCCCTTCGACAATGAGGGCAAAGGTGGGCTAGAGACGGTCTACGCGCCGGACGACGAGCAGGGGCAGCCCATCCAGCTTGGTCGCGCCTACGACGGCAAAGAGCGACCTGTCCGTTATCGCGACTTGCCCCAGGTGTTCCCGTACGGCTGGGTCAACTTGGGCTCGTTGACGCGGCCTTCGGCGCATACGTGCTCGTTCGTAACGACCTTCGTCACCGTACCGGCCGAGATGAAGAGCGTCACTTTGGGCTTGGGCGTCCTCGGCGCTTACAAGGTGTATTGGAACGACGCCCTCGTATTTACCGACGCTTCGTATCGCGGTGTCGATGTCGATAGGCGCCTTCTAACCATGGCCGCCGAGCCCGGTCCCAACCGTCTGACGCTCAAACTCTGCGGTGCAGATCAGGGCTCGATTTTCAGCGCTCGCATCGGCGACGCCCAGGGACTTCCGAGCCCCAAAATCACTTTTGACGCGGATTTCAAACAGGCCGCGACCAGCCCTGTTTCGAAGGGCAAACTCCTTCGCGAGGCGGGCCCCTTAGCCGAGTCGCTCGATCGGCTCAAAAAGCCGAAGGGCAAGGCTGCCTCGCTGGAAACGGCCGCTCGCTACCTGATGCTCACCGAAGGCGACGATCCAACGCTGCATCAGGCGCGCGAACTCGCAGAGCGGGCGGCGGAGCTGGAGCCGAGGGTTGAGCGACTGTTACTTGCAGCGGAGCTCGCCGAAGATCGCAACAAAGCGCGTACTTTTTTGGAACGAGCGGCGGCACTCCACCCGAAGCCGGGCTCCGAGCAGCACCTCGATTTGCTCTTGGCGCAGGCCTCGCACGCGCGCGGTGGACCGAATCCACGTGAAGCGTTTCCCATTTATGATCAAGTGCTCGCGTTCGAACCCGACAGCGTTCGAGCGCTCGATGGTCGCGTCGACCTTTTGAACCACTCAGGCCTGTATCGCACGGCTCTCGACGCACTCGAAGCGGCCTACGCGCGTCGGCCTCATTCCGTGCACCTCGCGAACATGGTCGCATCTCAGTTGGCTCGTCTGGGCAGTGGCGACAAAGCGCGCGCGGTGCGGGAGAGCTACGCGGGTCTTCGCTTCGACGATCCTGCCTATTTGAAGGGGAAAGTTGAGCTGGCGCTCTCGCGTCGCGACAGTCGAGCCGCGGAACACTTCGTGACGCGGCTGCGGGCGGTTGAGCCCGATGACCTTTGGAGCCACCGGGTGGCGGCGGAAGCGCATCGTCAGCTTGGCCAAACGGGGCGGGCCATCTTTGATCTGGAAAAGGCCCTCGAGCAGGCCCCGGAAGACACCAGCTTGTTGCTCGCGCTCGCTAACTATCAGGGCAAAGATGGTAAGCGGGATCGGCAGATGGCGCTCTTGAAAGAGGCGCTTCGTTTGCGCCCTCAAGATGCGTCGGTGCGAGAGTATCTCGAGCACATGGCACCTCCGGAGACTCCTCCCGATGAGCGCTATGCGATGCCAGCCGAAGAGTTCCTCAAGCTTCGCCATGCTCCATCAGCGGGTCACTCGCGGCGAACCTTGCGCGACCTGACGGTCTCTACCGTCTACGAAACTGGCCTCTCACGGCAGTACAGGCAGGTAGTTTTTCAGCCCTTGACCGACGCAGCGGCGGCTTTGTCACGGCAGTATGCGTTCCAATATCAAGCTGATAGCCAAGAGGTGCAGCTACGCGGGGCCTGGGTCTATCGTGGCAATGGCAAAACAGACGAAGCCATCGAGAGCGGTGAGGGCGCAGCCGACGATCCGTCGATCGCGATGTACACCTCATCGCGCACTTTTTATGTGCAGTTCCCACGCCTTGAGCCAGGCGACGTTGTAGAACTTCGTTATCGAATTGATGATGTTACAGTTAGAAATGAGTTTGCCGATTATTTCGGCGATGTAGTCTACCTCGAGAACGATGAGCCGGTGCAGAACGCAGAATACGTTCTGGTTGCACCCAAGAAGCGCAAGTTGTTCTTCGACGTGCAAGGCTTGGAGCTCACGCGTACCACCCAGGATTTAGGCTCTGAAACGGCCTATCGCTTCACGAGCCCGCTGGTGCCGGCCATCTTACCAGAACCGGCCATGCCGCCTTGGTCGGAGGTGCTCGGCTTCGTTCATGTTTCGACCTACCCAACCTGGGATGCGCTCGGCAAGTGGTACTGGGGCCTCGTTCGAGACCAACTCGACCTCGATCCGGAGACGCGCAAGCTCGCCCAGAATATCGTCAAGAACAAGACCTCGACAGAGGACAAAGTACGAGCGGTTTATGAGTGGGTGGTGAAGAACACGCGCTATGTGGCGCTGGAGTTCGGCATTTATGGTTTCAAGCCACGGCGCTGCGTGCAGACCGTGGCTCGGGGTTGGGGTGATTGCAAAGACAAGGCGACCGTGATCGTCACCTTGCTGCGCGAACTCGGCATCGGGGCCAACCTCGTGATCGTACGCACGGGCATGCGCGGAGACTTTCACTCGGAGTTAGCCAGCCTGGCCCCCTTCGATCATGCCATTGCCTATGTGCCCGAGCTCGACCTCTACCTCGACGGTACGGCTGAATATACGGGGATGCGGGAGCTGCCCGCCATGGATCAAGGAGCGCTCGGCCTGCTCGTGCTCGATGGCAAGACCAAGCTCATCCACATGCCCCATATCGCACCCGACAAGAACGTGACCACTCGCACGGCACGCGTCAATCTGGGTCGAGAGGGCACAGCCGAACTCACGATCGACTACGAAACGATGGGTAACGCGGCAGCCGGCTGGCGGAGTCGCTACGAAGCCAAGGGCACCTTGAGTGACCGCTTGAGCGAAGATATGGCCGCAGAGTTCCCCGGCTTCGAGCTCACGCCGGGCTCCATCGTGACCAATGATCTAACGGACTTGAACTCGTCACCGCGCGTCGCCTTGCGCGGCAAGGCTCCGCAATATGCGCGACGAGAGGGCGAGCTCTTGAGCGTCGACGTTACGGTTGACTCGCGACTCTCTTCGCAGTTTGCCACGCGTTCTTCGCGCAAGCAGGACGTCCTCGTGCAAGGCTTCACGAATCGTCGTGAAGTGCTCGAAATTGAGCTTCCCCCGGGGTTACAGGTGCAGAGCGCCCCCACGAGCGTCTCCGAAAAATCCAAGTTTGGTAGTTTTCAAGTGCGGTACAAAAAGCAGGGCTCGACGGTGAGCGTCGACAGCGAGTTGTTGTTGTTCGTGGATCGAGTTGGCCTCGCCGATTATCCAGAATTTCAGAAATTTTGCGCGCGGGCGGACCGCGCTTTGGCGCCACGCTTGATGCTGGAACCTGTGCAGGGTGAAAAGGGAGACGCACGATGAGGCGCGCGCGAGTGATGCGGGGCGCGGGCCTCGGACTGTTCTTGACGCTGGGTTGTTCCAGAGGCCCGAGCAGCCCCGAGTCGAGCTGGAAAGAGCAGCGCGCATCGGGTCGTAGCTCCGAGGACGAGGCGGAGCTCGGCGCGTGGCTGGCCGAGGAGCTCTTAGCGCCGGGGGGCAGCGCCAAAGAGGCGGAAATCGCGGCGCGAAGGCTCGCTAAAGTCGGGGCAACGAGCCGGCGCGCGCTCCTGGCCCAAGGGCTCGATTACATGGTGCACGGCCGGCCCGAGGCCGCGGCGGAGGCCTATTTTCAGATGCTCCTGGCCGAAAGCCAACGCGCGCTGGACGCGGAGGACGCGGCCGAGGGGCGACTCATGGCCTGGTTCGCAGCGGACAAGCTGCTTGAACTGAGTGGCCACTTGCGCACGTTCGACGAGAAGCATCGCGCCGAAGTGCGTCGCATGCTGAAGAGCCCCGGTAACATTGGCTTTCGCGCTTACTCCGTGTTGGTTGAGCTGGATGCCCGCAGGTTGGATCCGGCTCGGGAGCTCGACCTCGAGGCTCGTCGGGCTCGAAGTCTCGGTTGCGTGAGGGAAGTGCGCCTTTTGGGCCCCTTCGGGCAGGGCCGGCCCTCGGACATTTTGCGCAGCTTCCCGCCGGAAGAGTCGGGAGCATGGGCACTCCGTTATGAGCCGGAGAAGCCTGGCTTCGAGGTGGCCGAGCGTTACGAAGCTAAAGTTACCGGCTGCGAGGCAGCCGCGGAGAATGCGCCGCCGTCAGGGGTTTACTATGCGGAGTCGTTCGCAGAACTCGAACAAGCCGCCGAGATCATCGTGGCGACGCAGGGCGCCGTCGAGCTTTGGGTAGACGACGTCTCCGTTTTGAAGCGCTATCCGAGTGATTGGGGAAGTTGGCCCAATTACGGATCCCGCGTGCGGCTTGGCCCAGGCCGTCACCGCTTTATCTGGAAGCTGCCCGGTCCGAGCACAGCCCTTCGGCTGTTGCACGTCGATGGTCGCCCGTTTCCCGTTCACGCTAGCCGAGGAATGTTAGATGGATATGAGCTAGGCGCGATGGAGGTCGGTAAAAATCCCAATGAGCTTGGGCGCTTTATTGGCAAAAAAGGTGTGCTGGGCGTGCCCGATCCGTTGCTCCGTTACGTGGCTGCCAGCATGGCCGATGAAGATGGGGCGCCCGAGCCGGCCACACTTTTGCTCGACCCTCTGCTCAAAGACCCAGCGCAGGCCACGGGTACGGTACTGGCCACGGCCGCTGGGTTCGTAGAGAGCGACCCCATCTTCGATGTGAGTCAGACGCGCGATTTGATGCATGAGCTTTATGTGAGTGCCAGTGAGCGCGACCCTGGCCTCTGGTATCCGCGCTATGCGAGCGCGTTGTGGGACGCAGAACAAAAGGGCAAGGTTCAGGCGGTGACGCCGCTCGAGGAGCTCTCTAAGGAGTTCCCCGAGGTGGCGACCATCGACTTTTCGCTGGCCTCGTTTTACGAGGAGCTCGACTGGGGCCCCGAGCTCGAGCAGGTGGTCAAGCGCGTCATCATGCGCTTTCCCGAAGAACCCGATGCCCTAGCTTATGGCGTCGATATGGCTGAGGCGCGCGGAGATAGCGCCCAGGTCGACGAGCTCTTGCAGCGTATTTTGGCCGCCAACCCCGACACCGAGGTGCTCCTCTCGCGAGCGATCAGGCGGCGAGACTATGCCGCAGCGCGCGCTGAGCTCGTGCGCTTGAAGGCCAGACGACCGCATCGCAAGGACATCGCAGATAGGCTGAATCAGTTGCTCGAGCAGAGCGGCGACGAAGCGGCGGTATGGCATCGTTTAGAAGATGCTGTGAAGCGCGAACCCCGGGACGCGCACGCGCGTCTAGCCTTGGCGGACGCAAAGTACGCGCGCGGTGAAGTGGGCGTCTTGTCGCGGGCCCTAGTAGAAACCATTCAAGCGGGTGGCGATCCCACTCTCATCGAGACGGCCATCGAGTTGGTGGAAGGTTTGAGTGTACTCGAACCGTTCCGCCTCGACGCACTCCAGGTCATCCGCGAGTTTGAACAGAAGGGCGTCGAGCTACCGGGCACGGCAGCGCGAGTGCTTGATTACGGCGCAGTGCTCGTTCGTTCAGATGGTTCATCACAGTTCCTCGAGCACGAGGTGGTGCGCCTTCAAAGCGAAGAGGCTATCCGGCAGTTTGCCGAAATGGACGCGGGCGGGAACATCTTGCATTTGCGCGTCCTGAAAAAGGACGGTCGCATCCTCGAACCTGAAGCGGTTCGAGGCAAACCCACCGCCACCATGCCGCACCTTGAGGTAGGGGATTACGTCGAGCAGGAACGCATCTTATCGAGCTGGGGAGACGGCGTGGGTGCAGCCTATTCGGGGCCGACTTGGTACTTCCGCGAGGCGGGCATCGCCTACGCTCGCAGTGAGTTCGTGGTGGTCTCGCCCAAGGGCAAAGCGCTTGTCATCGAGAGCTCAGGGGGTGCGCCCGCGCCTAGCGTAGAGGAGGCGGGTGCATTTGTGGCCCGTCGTTTTCGCGTCGACGATAGCCCGGCTTTCGTCAGTGAGCCGAATAGCCCAGCGCCCGCGGAGTTTATGCCGCGTGTATCGGTGGGTTGGGGCCTCGAATTCCAAGAGAGACTCTCGAACCTAGCCGCCAACTTTGTACCGCTCGTCCCCGTCGATCCGCGTATCGTCAAGATTGGCGAACGGATCGTGGAAGGCATCCCCAAGAGTTCGCTCGTCGCGCGGGCGCGGGCGCTTTATCATTGGGTGCTCGAGAACGTGCAAGAGGGCGAGCAGGCCGATGGTCGTCAGGTGGTTGTGAGTCGCAATGGCAATCGCGCGCGCGGCTTCGAGACGCTCTGCCAAGCGCTCGACATTCCCATGAATTGGGTGCTGGCCGAGAGCCGCTTGGCGTCACCCTTTCGGGGGAGTCTGAGCGCTTTCGAGCGACCCCTCTATCCCCTGCTGCGAGTCGGCAAGGGCAAAGATGAGGCCTATCTCACCATCGAGGACCGTTATTCGCCTTTTGGCACGATCCCGTCCCACGTTCGCGGCGAGCGCGCCTACGCCATGGAGGGCTTCCACGTTCAAGAAGGCAAGGTTCCGCTCGGCGGAGTCGCAGACGCCATCACCTATCGAGGTACGGGCGAACTGGGGCCGGACGGTAGCGCTGAGCTCTCGCTCGAGGTGATATTTCAGGGTCGCTACGCGGCGAGCTTGCGCAATGGCCTAGCTGAGATCCCCGAGAATCAGCTCGACGGCGTAATCGAGAGTCAGCTCCTTGGGCAATTCCTCGAAGGGGCTCGGCTCAAGCGTTATTCCGTCAAAGAGCGGACGAACCTCGATGTACCGCTGGTGCTCGAGGTGGAGACGAGTGTGCCGCGGCTCGCGACCTTGGCGGGTGGTGTGTTGCTCCTCGGCCCGCCGTTCATGCCCAACTTGTCGCAGTTGACCTCACTCCCGCAGCGCAAGACGCCGCTGCTCATCGGCGAGCGTGTCGAGCAAGGCGTGCACCTCACCCTCAATCTACCGAGCGGTTTCGTCGGCGAAGTTTTCCCGAATCAAGACAAGTTTGGGGCCTCTTCGTATCGCGTCAGCGACAAAGTCCTCACAACTAAGAGCCGCATGTCGGTAACGCTCGAGCGGGTGGTGGTGACCGACGCGGGCCGCATTCAACCGGAAGACTACTCAGCCTTCCAAACGTATACGCGCTCGGCGGACAACGCCCTCTCTAGAGCCGTCAGGATCCGTCGGAGACAGTAAGAGTTCGTCTTTCTCGTGGCGTGAGCGCAGAGAGGGCGGGCAGTGTTTTTCTGAGCTGGGAAGCCTGCGTCTAGGTGGACGCGTTCCATCAACTCGAGGGCGAGTTGATAACGTTAACATTCGATCCGCGCAGCAGGATGCCGAGGGCGAGGCGCCTCCCTTTCTAGCTAAACAGCATATTTCTTTCATCGGTAGTTAGAGAACCAGGGACTCTGGAGGCCTGACCTCATCGAGCGCCGCGCCGTTCGGTTGGATTTCACCGAACCCATCAGCTAGCCTGAGCGCCGTGCACAAGCTGGCCTCCAAAGTGAGCAGATCGTTAGTAGTGGGTCTGGGCCTTGCGTTCTTCGCGGCCTGCGGTGGGGGTGGGCCGAGTGCCGACGGTGCGGCCGGAGGCAGTGGCCCAGTCGGTGGCGCAAGCGGCGGGGCCTCGCCGAGCGCCGGCGGCGCGAACGCCGGTGGCGGCCTTAGCGGGGGAGCCAGCGCGGGCGGAGTCCCGAGTGGTGGCAACGCGAGCGGCGGCATGTCCCCGCTCGGTGGTTCAGCGGCCGGTGGAGAGGCGGCTGTTGGCGGCGGGGGTTCGGAGACGGGGGGCGAAGGTAGTGGCGGAGAGGGAACGGGCGGCGCAGCCACAGAGCTAGAATGGCTCCCTTCCTGGGCCACAACCATTCAGAACACGGAGACCAGCAACCTTCCGCCCTCGCCAGGCTTGCCGAGCAACACGTTACGCCAGTTCGTTTGGCCCACCGTTTCTGGTTCGCAGATCCGCATCCAGCTCTCGAATGAGAAGGGCGCTTCCGCGGTCGCCATCAACAAGGTGCACATCGCCCAAGCACTGACGACGTCGGACCCGGGCAACAGCGACGGGAAGATCGACACTGCCACGGACGCGGCGTTCAAGTTTGGTGGCATGGACGGCGTGACGATCGAGGCGGGCGAAACGGCCTGGTCCGATGCTCTCGATTACCCGCTCGAAGAGATCAAGCTCACCGCGGTGAGCATTCAGTTTGGCGCCAGCGTGCCGACCAAGGTCACCGGCCATCCCGGCGCCCGAACCATGTCTTATGTTGCGAGCGGCGACGCGGTGGCTTCGGAAGCTTTGAGCGGTGCGGGCACGAAGGAGCGTTGGTATTTCATCAATGCCATCGAGGTTATGGCCCCGAAAACCTCGTACGCTATCGCGCTTTTGGGCGATTCAATCACCGACGGTTACGGCGTCTTGAACAAGTTCGCGCGCTGGTCTGATTTTCTAACGCTAGCCATCCAAGACGATCCGATGATCAAGGACTCGCGCTCCGTTTTGAACTTCGGCATGGGCGCCAATAACCTCACTTCGAGCGGGGCAGACCAAGACTCCGGCGTCGTTCGCTTTGGGCGCGACGTTCTCAAGCGAGACAAGATCAAGTGGCTGATCGTGATGGAAGGGGTGAACGACATCAACGGTGGCGTGCAAGCTCAAGCTCTTCAAACGGCCTATCAGACCATCATTGATCAAGCGCGAGCCAAGGGCATCACGGTCTACGTCTCGCCGCTCACTCCCATGAACGCGCAAAACTCGGCCACCCGCACCACGTTCAACACCTGGATCCGTTCGAATGATGCGTACGATGCCGGCGTCGACTTCGACATGGCCATTCGCGATCCGAGCAATCAGAACAACACCCAGGCCCAGTACAAGAACGACGACTTGCACCCCAATGAAGCGGGCTACAAAGCCATGGGTGATTCGGTCGATCTCACGCTCTTTCACGACCAGCCGTGAGTCCTCGGGGCTTCATTCCTCGGCTGGTCCAACAGCTCGAACGAGGGCCAATCCAGCCGGCGTTGGCAAGCAGCGTTTGGCAGGCTGCGTTGGCAAGCAGGGGTTGGTAAGCGGGCTTTGGCCGCGAGAGAGACGGGCTGGGCCCTAGCTGAGCTCCCAAGGAGCGGCGAGCGGGAAGAGGCGCTGCATGGCCTCGGTCTTGAACGCGTCGAAGGCCTCGAGATTGTCGCGCGAACCGCCATCGTTGAGGCACAAGAAATCGCCGGCGCGGCCCGTTAGCACCTTTCGAGCTAGCTTGTGGAAGTTCCGCCTCTGAACGTGAAGGTCGGTAGCTTGGCCGTGCTCAGCGGCTCCCAGGGCGAGCGCGTAGTGGTGATAGAGAAACGAAGTCGGGGAAAGATCTTGGGGGCTGCGAAAGCGTTGCTGCTCGAGGAGCTGAAATTCGCTGGCAAATTCGTGCACGAGCGCCTCGAGGACGCTCTTTCGGAGAGCATACGGCGTGTGCTTGTGGTGCTGAGTTGGGCGCTTGCCGAAGCGCCGCTCGAGGAGCTCAGCGCCATTTCGGGCGGCAAACTGCCAGATTTGGTCGGTCGGGATAGTGCTCGGGGTGTACGCATCGACCGAGCCAAAGCTCTCGAGCTGGGCCAGCGAATGGCCCTTTGAGGTGAAAAACTGACCTGCGTCGCAGGCCTCATTCACGAACATATCATCATTAAAATAGATGAAGTGCTCAGCCAGCCCCGAAATGCGATGGAGCGCGGCTTCAATGACGTGCGAGTTGAAGGTGGGCAAGGCGTGCCCCGGTAGAATCTGCGCATGGTCGACCCAGCTCACCTGAGCCTCATTGAGCCAGGCGGGTCGCGCACAATTTGAAACAACGAATATTCGCTGCACCCAGGGCAGATTGTAGTGAACGGAACGCAGCGCGAAGCGGAGCTCTCCACTTTCGCGGTAGCGATCTTCGTCGAGGTCTTGGCTCTGGGGCAGAGAGTATGGCCGTAGCAACTCGCGAAACTTGGGGTCTCGACTGTTCACCCAGGTGAAGACGACGTGCACGGGCTCTTGAAACTGCAACGTAGAGTTCGACCAGCGCTGAGCGTAGCTTGAGAAAAGCTCGCCACTGGAGGCCTTTGGTACGTCGCGCGCCAAAGCGCGTGGCGCACGATTGCGATAGAAGCCGAGGGGAGAACTCAGTATCTCAATAACAAGGCTCTCACTCCGCTCTCCATCCCGACACCACAACATGAGGCGGCGTGCCCCGCGCAGCCGAGGATAAAGGGTCGTCAAAACGGAGTTTCGGCCGAGCACTTCGGGCGGCGCGCCGTCACGCCGGATGTAAACGCTGCGCTCTTTTCCCAGCGCGAAGGTACGTACGGCTACGAGTAGTTCGGGGATGCGGCTGGCCTCGAGCAGGTAGCCTCGCCCGTCATCGAACTGCGCGAGGCTCAGGTGCCGCACCAGTTCCGCCACGGAGCCCTCTTGGCCGAGGCGAGTTCGCCGTGCCCCAACGAGGTAGGCGAAGGGCGCTACTTCTCGCTGAAAATAGTAGGCCGGCTGCGAGAGAGCACGAAGGAGCTCGCGTGTCAGTCCAGGCCAACTCATCTGGGGCTAACCGTAGGCCCGGTCGCCGTCCAGATCGAGCTGCCGCAAAACGGGCGCGAAGCGCTTACGCAGCGGGCGAAGGGCGCGCAAGAGTCCGGCGCTGAGCGTCGAGGGCGGCACAATGGCTCGCCGAAGCGGTACTAGGTCTTGGGGGTAGGCCTGCCACCAGAGGTCGTGGAGTTCTCGATACTGAGCGTCATCCACGGGTGGCTGGTCCCACGGCTTTGGTCCCACAAAATGCAGCACCTTGATCTGACCTAGGTCGAAGAGGTCGGGGTGATGCCAGTAGATGCGCTTCAAGGTGTTGAACGAACGCGGTAGGCGACGCCAGCTCGAAAACCACTCATTCAAAAACCCTTGGTCCCCACCGTCTCGCGAGCGAACGGTGGCGATCTTGGTCAGCATGTCCTCGAACGTTGCGCGGTTCGGCTTGCACACGAACACTCCCGAATTGAACTCGCCGCGACGCAGGGACACACCGTGGTCGGGAGCGGCCGCGAAATCGGCGTCGATGTCGAAGAGCGAGTCGATGGGCTGAAGCACGAGCGTGTCGGCATCAATGAAGACAACGCGCTCGAAGTCGTCCAAAGCGAACACGTTGAGCTTGGTGAAGACATCAGCGAACCGCGCCTCACATAGATGCGGGTTCTGGATACTGGGTACTGAGCGCAACTCGACGTGCGGAAACGAGGTCAATGCGCGCCGGCTTGTCTCCTGAAGGTCACCCGAATGCATCACCACGATAGGCGCCGTCGACCCCGTCTTTCTGAGGGACGAGATCATGACCAGTGCACCCGGAACGAAGCGTTCGGTGCACAGCGTGACGAAGGCGCAGCGAATGGGTAACAAGGACGTAACAACATCGTAGCGCGCCCGAGTGCCACCGGCTAGTTAAGGGCCAAGAATGCCCTGAAAGCGGTCAATTTGCGTTCGGGGGCTGTGAGCGCCCGGTGTAGGTGTTTTGCCCAGGCGAGGGGCGGGCCACGCGGAGGCCCCTCCGAGACCTATTTCTCGAACTGAGAGGCTCTTGGATACATCGTCTGAAGGAAGTCGGTTACGGCGCGGTTCCAATCGTCATTGTCCGCACTGCCCTCTCCGTCGTTGATACACACCGTGAGGGGCAGCTTAGCTGGGCTCGTCGAGCGTCCAGCCAAGAGCCGACGGAAACGGGCTCGATACGCGTTGCGAGCCTGCACGAGGGCTACGTTGGCCGTCAGATGAGCCGCTTGGGCCCTAACCAGCGCATAATGATGAGAAAGGAAGCTAGCCACCGAGATGTCAGTCGTGGAGCGAAAGCGGGCGTGAGCGGTGCGGGCAAATTCATCCGGAAAGTGCGCTTCGAGCTCGGCTAGGAGGTCAACTCGGAGGGCGTAGGCGGTGTGCTGGTGGAGTTGGGTCGCGGCCTTGCCAAACCTTTCAAAGAGGAGTGTCTGGCCAAGGCGAGCCGCATTGAGATAGTCCGGATCGCCGGGCTGGACGGGCCCATTTACACGACCCCAACTTTCGAGCTTGGGCAGGCATAGACCGGCGGCTGAGAAGAAGTGTCCCTTGCGAGCAGGCTTGCTGAGCAGAAAGTCGTCGTTGAAGTAGAGGAAGTGCTTGGAGAGACCGGGGATGTGATGCAGCCGAGATTCGATCGCATGCGAGTTGAAGGTGGGTAGGGCTGTCGAAGGGAAGACTTGCTCGTGAGTTACCCAAAAGAGCCGCGGATGCTCCAAATTGACCCACGGGGGCGGTGAGCAGTTCGTGAGCACGTAGATGTTACGGACCCACGGCGCGAACTCGTCGATGCTTCGAAGGCTGTAGAGGAGCTCGTTGCGATTGAGAAAACGAGCGAGCGAAGTGGCGTCGCGGGGCGGCCTGTCTCCCCGGTTGGCCTCGTAGAGCAGCTTCCAATCGGGGTCTTGATCATTCACCCAGGTATAAACGACGTCGACGTCGAAATCGGGTTCGGTGGTCAGAGGAGCGGGCACGAGGCGCGCCAAGACTCTCTGGCCCGCTGGGTTGGATAGGACTCGCTCACGGAACCACGCCTTGGGCGCCGAAGTCGAAATGGGATTGGGACCAGGCGAGGTTACGTTGAGCTCGTCTTCGGTCCAAAGTTCGAGCCGTAGGCGTAGCAAGCGACGTCCGCTGGCATCGAGCACGATGAGCCGGACAACGTTTCGCGCCAAGAGTCGCGCTAAGAGTCGCTTCTGGGAGCGGGGCAGACGGTAACCGAGCCGCGTCTCCTGAGCGACGATGAGTCCGAGGGCGTGCACGCGAGTAAACGTCTGCTCGATGAGAGCTGGGAAGTCTTGGGCGAAAGCGCCGAAGGCGGCCCGCGCCGAGTTAGGCGCACTATCGACCTGGAATACCCCCGGAATTTGCGCCAGAGTCGAACGAACTTGGGCCACGGCTTGGCGATCATCGACCGGCGCGTGAGCATGTTTTCGCAGATGCTCGGGGATAGGTGCTCGGGCCCAGCCGCGCCTTTCTCTTTCGGCGCGCGCCATCGTCAAAAGCCAACGAACAGCACCTCGAACCTTTCGCATGACCTAGGCGGGTTAGCGGAGCCCCGCATTCCTCGCAAGAGTTCGCTCACCCTTTGAAGTGCCAGGTGATCACTCATCGCTAATGTGAAAGGCTCAAAGCCGAAGCTCAAGGCTGATCCGCGACGGATTCGGAAGCCTAGTCATTGGACCCTTCCTTAGGCGAACTACGTCACGCGAGAGCGCTTTCCTGCGATTCTCGCTGTCGATCGTTGTCGAGTGCTTCGCTCCATCGCATAGCTGGAACGCGCCACTCGACCTTTTTTACATTCGGAGCCAATCGCACTATCAGAGCCTTTATAGCAGGGACGCCACATGTTGGGCTGTGGGGTAGGCTTCGCCTCGAAACCATTCGAGAAGGCGCGGCGGTGGCTTCGCTCGAGCACTAATGAAGAGTAAATCGGACAAAAGACGATGCAGAGTGGACAAGAGCGAGACGGTAACGAACCAAACGATGGGAGCAGAAAATTTCGCGCGCACCTGCGTTTCGATCCGGCGATCTGGCTCGCGCTCGCGTTCGGGGGCATCTACTTCTTCCTCGGCTGGGCGCGCTACGAGCGAGGACTTTTCTACTGCTTCAACGCTTATTTCAATACGGATACCGTGCGCGTCATCGTCGACGCCACCAGTTTGGAAGCCTCGAACGCGCGAACTGTAACGCACCCGCTCTTCCCCCTGCTGGTCGCGCCGGTCGGATACGTCCTCAGCTTGCTGTTTGAGCGGGGCGCGGCCGTTTTACTTTTGGTGGCTGTAACTGCGGCGTTCACCTTGTACTTCCTCGTTCGCGCGCTCCGAACCTTCGTTGAGCCGAGAGAATCACTAGCCCTCGCATTCTTCTATGCCTGTACCTCCTCTAGCTTGATCATGTTTTCGACCACGGAGACATTCGTGTGGTCGGCGTTGGGCATCGCGCTTTTGACCTTCGGCGTGAGAGCAAAGAAGGGCCGAGTTTGGCGCGGAGGAGCGTCAGTTCTTTTGCTCGGAGTTCTAACCACCAATATTCTCCATATCGTAAGCGCGCACTTTCTCGATCCCGCGCCGTCACCGCTTCGAAAACGCGCGCTCCTTGGGGCCCGCTGGGCCGGCTTCGCAGTGATTGCGGTGTCGCTTGGGGCAATCTTGCAACACTACGTCATCGCTGGCGCGCCGCTCTTCTTCGCCCCCAATCATTTGGCGGCAGAACGACGTTATGTACCGACCCTCACCCTTTCGACCCGACTCTTGAGAGAAGTCGATCTGCTCGCTCACTTCTTTCAGTTCTCGCTGGTAGCTCCTGAGCCGATCTTCATCCGTAGAAATGATTCGCAAGTCGACTGGGTAACTTTCCTTAGCATCTATGACGGAGTCTTTGCTCGGTATCCGTTGGCAGCTTGGCCCGCCTTGCTTCTGACGAGCGCGCTATTGATTTGGGCCAGCTACGTCAACCTTCGCTATGGCAGGCGCAGCGTCGAGGTGCTGACCGTCTTAGCTACGCTGCTTCTTCACCTAGGGCTTTTCAGCGCCTACGGCGACGACTTCATGCTCTATTCGCCGCTATGGATGGTCCACTGGATGTTTTGGATTGCGCTGGCGCTTCGAACGAGCCGTCAGCGTCGTTTGCGACGACCCGGAGCCCTGCCGATCGGACTGCTCGGTTGCATGCTTTTCGTAAGCAATGTCGACGTTCTGAGTGATGTGGCCAGTCACTACGATGGAGCGATTCCCTGTCGTGGATCAAACCGACGTTGCATTGAGCGATTCTATAAGCCCAAAGCAATGCACAATAAGGCACTGGGGCCCCGCTACCGAAGGGTGCAGGATCGACCGACGAAGGCCGACCGTCGCTAGCATATGACCAAGGACAAGGGGTCTCATTGAGGGTACCCCGGCGACCCTTTGTTTCTCGGATACCACCTTGGCCTAAAGAGTGGCCGTTGAGCGCGAGACAGTGCCCTGAAAATCACCGTCCTGCCTAGTTTCAGCGGGGTTTTAGCATCTTGCCTCGGGGGAGGATCGGTGGGACAGCTTTCGCTTTGGGGAGTCGGATGTAAATTGCTAGCGTGAGCTACCTACGCATTTCGGAATCTGCCTCCACTTGATTAAGTAGCTGTCGGTCATGGTCTTCATCGAAGTATTCCGCGCGCTCTGGCGCATGTTGGAGCCACGACGGCGTTTCTATCTTGTCATCTTGGTGGGCCTCTTGTTTGTGTCGGGTCTGTTCGAGATGGGCGGAATGATCATCATTTTCGGGTTCATTCGTGGCCTTCACGTGGACCCTCGCGCCGGAGTCCGCAGCGGAGGGCTCGCGCACGCCATGCAGCGCGTCTTGGGGCACACGCTAAGCGATCTCGACTATGCGTTCTATTGCGGTGGCGCGGTCGTTCTCGTGCTTTTGGTTAAGAACACACAATCGTTAGTGGTCCGTTATCAGCTGACACGATTTCTTGCTAACTTGAATCAGAGAGTAGGGCTTCAGCTCTTTGCGGCCTTGGCGACCTTGCCTTACGAGCAAGCTATGCGTGGTGGCCTCGCCGCGCTCGAGACCCGCTTGCAAGGTACGCTTGAGCTTTTGGCTTCAGGCTTTCGGCACGCCACACAAATTGTGGCGAGCGGTGCGACACTGCTCACCATTTTGGGACTCTTGTGCTTGATCGATCCCGGCTTGACGCTTCTGTTCGCGCTCTTGTTCGGAACATTTGGTCTTGCTCAAAATCGTTATCTGGGCCGGAAGCTAAGGGCGCTAGGAGAGGAAGACCGGAACACCACGAAAGAAGCGAACGCGCATTTGAAAGACACCTTTCAGGGGCTGGTAGAGGCTCGCTTACGAGACCGTATTCCGTATTTTCAGCGCCTCTACGGTCAAGCGCTTGGGGTTCACATGCGTATCAGTCGCAAACTCGCGGCCTGGTCTCGTATACCAGGGTCGGCCAACGAGATGCTGCTGATACTGGCCATCGTGATGGCGGTAGTGGTTATGGCGTTTCGCGGATCGGCCATGGAAGCGGCCTTGCCTGTTTTTGCCACGTTTGGCTTCGCTGGTATGCGCTCGGTGAGCTCGATAGCAGCTGCTAGTAAGTCGTATCAGGCGCTGCTGTTGAAAGGGGATCGGTTTCGACGCGCCATGCAAGACTTGGCGCGCCTGGCGCCGGCGACTTTGGGTTCGTCGAACACCGAGGTGCCCTCTTATCTGGCTGAGGAAAGGCCCCTGCCAGAGGGCCGCGATGGGCGCTTGCATCGCCACATTGAGCTTAAGAATGTGAGCTTTCGCTATCCGCGCGGCAAGCGTCGAGCACTCAACAAGATTTCTCTCAAGATCAAACGAGGGCAATTTGCTTCGTTTTGTGGCCCTTCAGGCAGTGGAAAATCCACTCTCGTTATGCTTTTGGTAGGGTTGCTGAAGCCGAATGGCGGCCAAGTCCGCTGTGACGATTGGAGTGTGTTCGAACACATCCGCGCATGGCAGCGGAACATAGGATATGTTGGACAGTTCGCTTACCTCTCGGCTGCATCGGTGCGCCAGAATGTTGCCTTCGGACTCCCTAGCGCCGAGATCGATGATGAACGAGTGTGGGCAGCTCTGGAATTGGCCGCGGCACGTGGTTTCGTCGAAGAGTTACCGCTGGGACTTGAGACCGAGCTGACCGACGAGGGTGGGGGCCTCTCGGGGGGCCAGAGGCAACGCATCCTGATTGCACGTGCCCTTTATCATGACCCAGAAATTGTAGTTTTCGATGAGGCGACGGCCGCTCTAGACAACGTCACGGAACGGGAGGTCACCGAAGCAGCCATCCGCCTCAGTCGTTCGAAGACGATCATATGTGTCGCTCATCGCTTGACGACCATAGCCCAAAGCGACGTGATTTTTGTGATGGAGCAGGGTCGCGTGGTAGGCAAGGGAAAGTATCAGGAACTCCTGGAATCGAACCCGACCTTTCGCATGCTGGCGACGGGCGCGAACCGTGAGCTTGGAGCCGAAAGCTAAAGTGGGCGACGTAGTACCTCGGCGAGCGCGACTGCGGTTCGATGCGCAGCGAGACCGTCGGGAGGAGGACCGAGGGATTCGGTCAAATCTCGCGGCGAAGGTCGTAAGTCTCGCGCGAGAGCGGAGTTCAATTGTTCGCCGAGTTCGCTCGAGTTCCTCGCAACTGGGACGTGAAGGCCAGCCGGCAAGAGTAGAAAGTCGGGTAAGCCCGTGGCGTTGAGCTGTACCAGTGGAGTTCCGAGCAGGAGGCCTTCGATAGCGGTCGTCGACCAGAACGTGGTCATGGCGTCGCATGCTCTGATCAGTTCAAGGACGGGATAAGCCGCCTCGATATAGACGTTGGCGGGGAGCTCGTCAGGTTGCACGCTCTCGCGTCGGGGGTGCACCTTGATGATGAACTCCACATCTGGCCAACGAGATGCAAGGGATATGACGGCCCTGAGGTTGGCCATTCGAGCGGCGTTTGAAAATACCGGAGTGGAATATTGGGAGGTGAAGAGAACCCAGGGCCGATCGCTCCGGAGCGTCGAGACTCTCGAGTAAGCTGCACGACACGCGGATTTGACGAAATTGGCCGAGGAATCGTACGCCGGGTAACCGCTCAAAATGATTTTTTCGTCGGGGATCCCGCAGCGGCGCAGGTACGGGAGATCGATCGGTCCGCCCGCAAACGCCCGATAAACGTCGAGTGGCGTTCGAATTGGCGGTACATCAGGCACGATGCCTTGAAGAAAGAAGAAGCGCCTTGCGCTAGGGTGTGTTTCCTTCAAGAGGGTATTAAAAAGGGCCCTACGTGTGATGAAGAGCACGTTATGAGCGGGGAGCGTTCTAAGAGCGCAAAACGCCGCTTCGCTTCGAAGGATGCCCGCCAAGACTGACTTTCGAATTTGCTTTTTGAGGGTGGCCGTCATTCTCGTTGAAGTGTCCAAGCCAATGCGTGCCTGAAGGCGTTCAACTGAGGCTCGAGTCCAAAGCGCGCGCAGCCGAAGAGATCCAGCAGCGACTCTGGCGATCACTGATGGATGGCGGAGCGGTAGAGTCGGATAGTAGTCAAATCCGTGCTTTTGAATGAGAGCCTCGGTTTCGAGGTCCCCTGTCTCGAGCAAAAATGACGTCTCTATTCCCATTGTGCGCAGCTCTTTCGCGACCGGCACGAAGGCTTGCGCAGCGTTGATTTGCAGGCAAATTGCAAGGAACTCACGAGGCTTTAGGAGGTCCGGCGGAGGGCGCAGCGTACCGCTGGTCAAACGGCGAAGGTTTCCCATGGCGGTCCTTGCACCTCCGAAATGAGTGCGTTTGACCATCATTTCCGGCAGATCTTTCCCTTTCGCGAGGTGTCGCGCCATGGCCCAACCTACGAGTGTCGGCGCTAGGTCTGAGATCACGGCTTGATCGATCAGGGTAGTTGGCACCTGGTCATTCAACCAGCTCAATACTGCGTCAACTATCGACTCTGGCGTCACGCGGGCCCGTGAAACTGCCACGGGTCTACGTATCACGCAACTCAGGTCACGCGGGCGGGCATGAAATCTTGTTGGTAGTAGTTCAGCTCGCCGTAGGTTAGGACGATCAGGTGGACCCTGAGGGTTGAGCACTGAGGCAAACGTTTTGAAAGTTCAGAAACGAAAGCTGAATATCGGACCCGGAAAGGATTGGTCGAGTGATAGTTGGATGACTCTCGACTTCTACAATCCGAACGCCAACATCCTCGTGGATCTGCGCCTCTCCCCGTCTCTACCGGTCCCATCGCACTCGATGGACAAGGTATTCTGTTCGCACGTTATTGAGCACCTGTCTGATGAGTCAGTAGCTAAGCTGTTTCGGGAAACGCACCGTATTCTCCGCTACCGGGGCATTGCACGCTTTAGCTGTCCGGACGCGAAGTTGGCTATTCGTCAGTACAAGAAGAAGGAACCGTGCGACCCAAGCGGCGAAATTGTCTCGCATGCGGCTCGTAAGGCGCCGCAGCACCTGAGGCTACTTAATATCTTTGCTTCGTTTGAAGCACCTTCCTATCAAGGTCGAACGAACACCAAGCGAGGTTACAGTGGGGGCCCCATTGTTGATCGACGAACTGTTGCCCAGCATATTAAGCAGGACTCGCTTGCCGAGTTTGGTCGCTGGGCGGTCAGCTTGATTCCTGAGGAAGCAACCTATAGGGCTCATATCAATGCCCATTGGGACGCAAAGCTGAAGAGGATGCTGAAGGAGGCTGGATTCACGTCTGTAAGAGTCTCGCAATTTCGTCGAAGCGCGAATCTCGAACTTCAGGGAGAAAACTTCGACAACCGTCCGAACATGTCTCTATTCATCGAGGCTCGGGCCAAGACGCGCACCAAGTGGCTATTCTGGCAGTGGCATCGCGCGAAGGTCCGTGGGGCCAGTTTGCTCAGGCGCTGGGGGCTTCGCGCCTAAAGGCCCTAGTGAAGGGCCTGTCTACGCCATCTAGCCTCAAACCAATGAACGCACTTCTTCGAGCGTTACCTTGGGTAAAACATCAAGACTGCCGCCGATGGTCGCGTCGACGATTTCGATGCCGAGCGCATTTAGTTGCTTTTGAGCAATACGGTATCCGTAGGCGCCTTCGCCTCCGTTCTTCCATGTCTTGAGGAGCGCGTCCTCGCGGGTTGTCTTAGAGCTGTGTTTTTCAGCCGGATAAAAATAGGAGCCCTGAGCTGAGCCGTAATTGGAGTCGCAGCCCACTAGAACGATTCGGCGTGCCCCGCCGTGGACGGCCAGAGGAACGCCTACCGTTAGCACACCAGTATTCGAATCCGTTAGCGGGTTCCCGAGATTGAACTCAATTCGGCCCGAATGCGCGACGGTGCGTTTGAAAGGCTTCTCGAAGAAGAAATAGCTGATTGGATAGTCCTTCAGTTCGGGCAGGCTCTCTACGTAGCTTTTAAAGTAATAGGAAAACCAGAGCCGCGGCTTGTGCCGATGGCGTTGGAGGCCCTCTAGATACTCCCGCGGCAAGACTGGCGTTGGCGTATTCCAGCCACCAAACAACATGTGAGAGGCGATGATCAAATGATCGGGCCTTATGTTGTCCCATTCGGGATGGTGAATGAACCAGTTGAAGACGACCTTCTCGCAAGCCGAAAACGCGCTGAGGTCCGTTAGTTGAAGGGACGGTCCGTTGCCGATGAGAGCAACTGGTCGCTGAGAAAAGCTCCCCGGAAGCTGTTCCAGTATAGATTTTTGGTCATTGCGGTAGGCCTTGAGCCGCTGGCGTAGTAACGCCGAACGATACTTACTCTCCCAAATAGCAAACACTTCGTGAAAGTTTCTTCGTGCGTTCTTGTAGGATTGGCGCTCCTGATCCGTTAGGAGCTCTTCGTTGAGAAACGCGTACCAAGGCTTCGGGCCCGTCAAATGCAAGATACAGATATTGGGAAGTTCGTGAGGAAAATAGTTGGTGACGAGAGACTTCACGCAGTTAAAATTTTGCGGCAAGAGCTCCACGTCTTCGGCCGCTAAAAAAATATTCCAGAAGCGTTGGTCAGCGAAGCGCTCTATGTCTTTATCGTCATTGGTTGCGAGCGCCTGCAGAGTCTCGTCGCGTCGCTGGGCCGACGTTTTCCCGAGAAGTGCTTTGGGCAGCGAAAGTACACCGCTGTTGATAATCGGCTTCTTGGTTTGCTTGGAGACAATAGCGAAGGGCTTCACTCCGATGTCTGGAACAGCCTTTGTGCGATCACCTTCCCACAGGGGCGAGATGTCTCTGAGCACGATTAAGTCTGTGTCTAAGATGATAACACGCTCAGCGTCTTCGAGTTCGAGGGCCTCCAGCGATAGATAGCCTAAGAGCCCAACGCGGCGGTGGTTTGGAAAGTCTCCTAGGGCAACTTTGTACTTCGTCGGGTCTCGCTGTTCGAATTGGAAGCGGGGATAGATGCTTGCTAGGCGCTCTCGGGTGAAACGCGAGAGCGTCTCGTCATGATAGACTATATAGCGATTGCTTAAGGTCGGATACAGCTCCAGTAGGCTCAAGACTAGGGCTTCGAGGCCGGGCGCGTACTTGTCGTTGCAAACTGAAACGAACACGATGCCTGGGCCCGGTGCTTCATGATGTGTATGATAGACGAAGTATGGATGAAGGTAACGGCCCTCAGCCCAAGCTGCCAGGCCTAACGAATCTGGATAGACTGCCCGCGCCGCCAGTCGGGGATCGGGCTTTGATAGATCCAAGTGGTACCCTACGGGGTGTAAGCCCGCCCGCTTGCTGCGGAACAGCCGGCGCGTGATGCGACGCGTCTTACGGAGAATTTTGGACTTGAGTCGGGAGACGAAGGACATAGGATCTGTCTAGCAAGGAGCTTGTGGCGAGCTTAGGCGTCGAGCAAATGTTCCACGAACTCGCGAAAGCACCCCTCGCCACCGCGAGCCTCGCAGACATAATGCGAGACGCCACGAACTTTCGCGTGTGCGTCTGCGGGGCACGCGGCAAATCCGACGCGCCTCATGACCTCGAGGTCATTCAAATCGTCACCAATATAGGCGACTTGTTCGAAGCTCAAGCCTTGCTCGCTCAGCATCTGGGTGACGACGGCTAGTTTGTCTGCGGCCCCCAGGTAAACGAGCTCAATCTTCAGCTTTTCGGCTCGCCGTCGGACGATGTCTGAGCTTTCTCCCGTGACGATGGCTAAGGGCCGACCCGAGTCGCGCCAGAGCTGCGCTCCCATACCGTCCCTCGTGTTAAACTTTTTGAGCGCATCGCCTTCGGGGCCGTAATACATCCCTGCGTCCGTCAACACACCATCGACGTCGGTGATGAGCAGGCGGAGGTCAGCCTTTTGGGTGGCTGGCTTCGTCTGGCTTGGGTTCGCTTTGGCTCCGGAGCGCTGCACCAGAGCTTCGAGCACCTCCCAGTCCTCGGGGGTGTCGATCTCGACGGCCGTTTTTCCAGACATGACCCAATAGGCCACTCGGCCGTGAAGGCGACTTCTACTGACGAGCAGGCCTGCGCGTGTGCAAATGTAAAAAGCCCCATTTTCGACCAGCTCGCCCTGCCAATCTTGGCGGCGAGGGCGCCGCACCGGGTCGTAGTTTTTGGCGGTGACTGTTCCGTTCCCTTGGTCTTGCCAAAGGAAGCGATGTTCGTGCGTCACCGTCAGGAGAGAGTCTGCACCGGTTGACTGTAAGCGTTCAAAAGCACCCGAAAAGTCTGCGGCTTGCGTCAGCGGACTGGTGGCCTGAATGAGGACCAGGTTGTCGAACTCGTGCTGTTCAGCGAAGTGCAACATGACTGATTCGGTAGAAGCCGTGTCCGTCGCTGTCTCAGCGGGGCGATCGATGGCGACGACCTTGGGACTACCGAAGTCACGCGCACACTGACGAATAGCTTCGCTATCACTGGCGACGAAAATCTGGTCGATTTCTGGGCATTCGGCGGCTGCGGCCAACGTCCAATGAAGGAGGGGCCGGCCCGCGAGGAGCTTTATATTCTTGCCCGGAATCGATTTGGAGCCACCGCGTACCGGAATCAACGCAACTGTTTTCATGGGTTAGACTCGGATTTCGTCATAGTCGTCAAAGATCGGCTCGGCCAGCCAGGGCAAGGCCGGAGCTGCTATGACGCGTCTGCCAGAGTTGCGTGGGCTTTGTGGTTGTGACAGCCTCGACCTCAGTCGGGAGAAACTTCCCTAGCAGCAGGAAAAGAGGAAAACATCGTGGGTTACGAAGTATCTTTGGGCGGACGCTTGGTGGGGGACGGCCATCCCACATACATCATCGCGGAGATTGGTCTCAACCATAACGGCGATGTGCAGATCGCTAAGCAACTTATCGATATCGCGGCTGTGTTTGGCTGCGATGCGGTCAAGTTCCAAAAGCGCACGCCGGAACTGTGCGTTCCCAAGGATCAGCAGAACGTGATGCGCGACACGCCGTGGGGCCGCATGACGTACCTCGACTACCGATACAAGGTCGAGTTTGGTCTCGAGGAATACCAGCAGATCGATGCGCACTGTAAGGCGAAGAACATCCACTGGTTCGCCTCGTGCTGGGACGAGCCCTCCGTCGACTTCATGGAGCAGTTCAATCCGCCTGTTTACAAGGTGGCCTCGGCCTCTTTGACGGATGACAACCTGTTAAAGAAGAAGATTGCTACGGGTCGCCCCATTATTTGCTCGACGGGCATGTCGACCCTGACCGAGATCGATCACGCAGTGAACCTATTTCCGCGCGATCGGCTGATCATTCTTCATGCAACGAGCACTTATCCGTGCAAGTCGAGCGAGATCAACTTGCGCATGATTCAGACCTTGAAGGACCGCTTCAAGATCCCTGTGGGCTATTCGGGCCATGAAGTCGGTTTACAGATTTCAATCGCGGCCGCGGCCCTGGGAGCGGTTGCGATTGAACGCCACATCACGCTCGATCGGACGATGTGGGGCTCCGATCAAGCCGCGTCACTCGAGCCGTCGGGGCTCCAAAAGTTAGTCCGCGACGTGCGCGTTGTTGAGCAAGCCCTCGGGGACGGCGTCAAGAAGGTGTACGACTCAGAGGTCCCAATCAAGGCGAAATTGCGGCGCGTCTGAAGTTGTATTGCGGTGAGCGTGCCGGTGGGCGCGCTTGTCCCGAGCGCTTTATCATTTCATGGGACAGGTCGCTCACGTGTTCGTTTGCTACGGCAGCGTCTCTCTAGATGCTGCCGTTCGCGTTATGGGCACGTTAGAGGTTCCCTTCTCGAACCTTTACTTTCTGCTGTTTTTTGGCGGGGATAGAGCCAGATTACCCGCGGGGGCGCATGTTTACGAGCTAGAGGCCCGGCGCTACTCGGAATGGACTAGGTCGTTTCGGATAGCTCGTTGGTATCGCGACATTCTGGCCGATATCGAGGCGCAAGGAACCACCGAAATAGTGGCTTATGTGGCCCACCCTTTTGAATTGCCGGGCAACGACCTCATCTACTCGAACGGGTTGGTCAAAAGGCGAGAACTCCTACCCGATGGGCTCGTAAACTACATTTCAGCGCCCGTCGTGCCGTCGGGGCTTATTGGCCGCGCGCGCTATGCGGCTCGAGTGGCGCTACGCATACTTGGCGCGCGAGGGAGCGGTCTTCATTATCGAGTGCTTTGGCGCGGGCAAATAACCCAGGTACAGGAAGATCTCTACGATCGCGCCTGGTGCGACGTCGCTGAAGGATTCTATGCACCGCCGTGCGGCACGACCCTGCTGCCGATTCACAGTCGGCAGACTAGGGCCGGAGTGCCACGTGGCACCCTGCTGCTCGATCAAGAACTCCGCGAGCTCGCCAATGAAGACCTCGAATGGAAGCTGCGTCGCAGGTTTGTCGAAATCGCCGCGGAGTTCGCTAACGAGCCCCTTTTCTACAAGGGGCACCCACGAGGGCAAAATCGCGCGACGGCGTTCTCACTCGAGGTACGTGACGTCAGCCGAGAAAGCCGCGCGGAGGACTTGTTGGACGCCCTGGCGCTTGGGCGTTTAGTGGGGTTTTATTCCACACCCCTCTTGTTTCCGCAGGACGGGCTAGAGCGCATTGCCATCCTGCCCGAGCTTGGTGCGGCAGGAGTACGCAAGCCAGAGCTCTTGAAGCAACTGCACGCCGTTTTGACGAATGGCGGAGCGAAAATAGTGAAAGTTAGATGACGAGATGATGGCAGGGGCGCAAGGAGGAGCGCACGCGCTTCGAAAAGATATTCAGGGGATGAGAGCCATAGCGGTGGCCTTGGTCGTGGTGTTTCACCTGTGGCCGCAAGCGCTGCCTGGCGGATTCGTTGGGGTCGACGCGTTCTTCGTTATCTCGGGATACTTGATTTCGGCCCACCTCAAGAAGGAGTTGGACGCTACCGGAACGATCCGGCTTGGAGAATTCTGGGCGCGTCGTGCCCGTCGCCTGCTACCGGCCTCTTTCACGGTATTGTTCATTTGTTTAGGGGTGACCTGGTGCGTCGTCCCGTTGAGTTTGTGGGCGAATTCGCTGAAAGACTGCGCAGGTGCGGCATTTTATGCATTGAACTGGATACTCGCTGTAGACGCGGTCGACTACTCGGCCTCCGAAGAATCAGCGTCGCCCGTTCAGCATTTCTGGTCGTTATCGGTGGAAGAGCAGTTCTACCTCGTTTGGCCGATTGTGATTGTCTGTGCCTCGGCGTTGGCGATTCGCTTCAGCGGTAAGAGATTGCGCTTTGTTCGCGCAAGCTTACTCGCGATTGTCGCTGGGAGCCTTCTGGCCTCGGTAGTTGAGGGATGGTCGCCCGATGCGCCCGACTATTTCGTGACTTGGAACCGAGCCTGGGAGTTCGGAGCAGGTGCCTTATTGGCCTTTTCGAGCGACCCTAAGGCGCGCGAGGCGAAGCGAGATTTCGTTGGGTTGCTAGCGGCGCTTGTGCTGATTGCGTCGGCCTTTGTTATTAGCGAAAAGACACCATTTCCTGGCTCCGCGGCGCTTGTCCCCGTGGTGGCTACGGTGCTTGCACTCCGCTTCGGCCAAGGAACAGCCCGTTTCAGGCTCGAAAAGATCTTAGACCTTCGTCCTGTCCAATGGGTCGGTGATGCGTCCTACAGCATCTACCTCTGGCACTGGCCTTTAATAATTTTTTCCAATGAGCTACCCGATAGGATTCGAGACACTTTCGCGATCCGTCTCAGTATTATTCCACTCACATTAGTGTTGGCGTGGCTGAGCAAGCGTTACATAGAAGACAGCGTCCGTAATAGCTCGATACTGGTTCGTAAGGGTCCCTGGCCAACGTTCGCGCTTACGGCGTCGGCCATGGGCGTAACCCTTATGGTCGTACTTGCGCTCCACGAGCATGCATCTGCGGCTCGGACAGAGCGACACCCTTGGGTCAAGGCCATGCAACGGCGCGCGATGCCTTGCTTGGGTGCCAACACGACGCCAAATTGTGTCAATAGCGAGCTGAACGGAAGACTCATCCCTGAGCCGTGGGCGGCCAGATCCGACCATCAGCCATTTTGCATGGCGAACAATCGGGGCGACGAAACTCCGAAGGTGTGCAGGCGCGGGCGGCAAGGAAAAGGAGTTCGATTGCGAACGGCCGTTGCGGGTGATTCACATGCCGCTCATTGGAGTGCCACTTTTGAACAGGGCGCCAAGCAACGAGGCGAGCAAGTCATTCAGCTCATGAAGGGCTCTTGTCCGTTCTCGATGTCAGAAAGGGAATCCGCGCCGTTATTGCGAAAGAGCTGCGAAGTATTCAAGAAAAAGATTTGGGCCGTGCTCCGCAGCGACAAGCTGATTCATCGACTTGTCCTTAGCGCTTCCTCGTTCAACCAACTAGTCGAACGTCACGGGCTCGATGACTTCGAGAGTGCCTCGCTTGGCTACGAAGAGATGCTCTTGGCTTTGCCCCCGCACATTAAGGAGGTGATTGTGATGAGGGATGTGCCGCGGCCGCGACCGGATGTGATTCAGTGCCTCGAGCGGCTCGACACGGACCTTGAGCGCCTGGCTCCAGGCGCGTGCGCACGCTCGCGGGAGAGGGCACTTTTGCCAGACCCGCTGGCTGATGCGGCGCGACGCGTTGGCGGTCGCGTGCACGTTATCGACTTCACCGATGCCTTTTGCGACAGCGAAATCTGCTCGCCGGTTATCGGGAACGTGCTGGCTTACCGCGACGGACATCACCTCAGCGGTACGATGGCCCAAAGTTTCGGACCGCGACTCCGACGCGAGCTAAAGAGGTTCTCCACGTTCGAAAGAAAGCCTGTGCTAAGCCCTGGATATGCGCCGTCGCGGGGCGGAAACTAGGTTCAAGCTGAAGAGTTTTGGGGCAGGGTAGAGAGCATAGCGACTTCGTCGAAGGTGGCCTCACCCGCGGCAATGCGGAACTCTTCCACCATAAACCGATAATATTCACCGTGAGCTTGGCCTAGTGCCCAACGCCGGTGGCCTCCTAAGCTGAGGGGCCGCGCAAGCTCGATAGTACGGGCGCTTCCATTACAGCCGATGATTACGAGCGGACTTCCGTCGACCACTTGGATAACTACGATCGCGAGCGCCGAATCTGCTGCGAGCGTAAGCGCTTGAGCAGGAACGCCCGCCTCGAACAGCGCGAGACGCTCCGGATCGCCTTGAACGCGAAAGCACTCTTGGTCTCCAGAAGTCAGACTGAGGAGCGGCGCGAGACCCGGTCCGGAGACGCCATAGTGCACGCGCAGAAAAACCAATTCCCGACTGCGGAACGGCTCGCCACTCAAGGCGAGCATGAGGCTGTCCCCAGGACGGGTTCGCGGCGCGCCGCGCGTGGGCGGCAAATATAACGGTAAAGCCACGCCCGTTGAAAGTTGCGCTCCGTATAAGTAGATGCCGCTGATCCCATCTCCGGCGTAGGCAGGGCTTGGCGCAGCGGGCTCCCCAGCTAAAAGCTCGACGGTCAGAGAAACCTGAGGGGCAGATGAGTGGAACGGTAGCGCGAGGCGATACCACTGCTCGTTCAGGGCTTGGATCGTTGGACTCTGCCCATGGGCACGGAGATCGGTGGTGACATCAGCCGTCTGTAAATGAAATGTGGCCGAAGCCTCGAACGCAGAGGTGCTGAGCGTGACGCGCTCGCGCCCCGCTCGCTTGACGTAAATGCTGAAGCAATAATCTGCACCAACGAGGAGCTCGCTCACCACGAAGGTGAGCGAATGGGGGCCTGTTGTCGTATCTTCTGTGACCTTCGTGGCGCCAGAAGCGCCGCTGGGTGAGACGATGTCGTGGGCAATGGACACGGGGTGCAAGGTGCATCCAATGAGCTCTGCAGAGGCGATATCGCCTTGCATGAGATTCTGCGACGGGCCTTCGAACAATATCCAATGTCGCCTGCCCCAGCGGGCGGGGCAAGGGGCGCTACGCAGGACCGGGACCGTTCGCGTACCGGCCCAGGTGGGCTCGAGCTGCGCGTCCATATGAAAGCTCATGTCGCGAAGAAAAGTCGCAAATGCCGTATTTTTCAGCTTCGACGACTGAAAGGTTATTCCACTGAACGAAGTTTGAATCCTTGCATGTTGAGGATCGGTGCTATGGGCGCCGTAGGCGCTAACAGACGCATACGTTCGAGTCAGGAGATCGTAGACTTGAATAGTCGGCACCCTAGGTTCAATGGCCGCCTCAGGAGGGCTGGCAACGTGGGACACCGGAATCGCAAACAAGTTACCGCCGGACGCTTCTAAGTGATACTTAACAATGTCCGCTAAGTGTTTAGCGCGTTGCAAATAGTACCCTTTAGGCACAATGAACAGGTAGACAGCAACTTTGGCGCCCAAGATCGCGGCCAAGTTGTCGATGACCGACGAGGCGATCGCCCCCACCGCCCTTGGATAGGTCTTTTGATCGCGAATCACGATCTCTAGCGGAAGTTCAGACCGGGCCACGGCGAAGCCCAGGATTTCGAGCTGTTGCAGCTTCGGTTCGGACTCTCCGCGGTGGGCGAAGTAGCGCAATCGTCGATCGGAAAAAAAGTGACGAACCGCAAGCAGCACAGCTAAGTAGCCTTGCTGGCTCGCGATGCCGTTCTCGGCGTGGTTCGAGCCAATGAACCAAACTTCATCGCTGGCGATCCACGACGCGCTATCAGCCTTGAGCGCTTCGAACGAGTGGCGTTCGATGTCGTCGCGCCGTCCGGTGGGGAGGTCGTAGGAAGTGAAGAATGTAATTCGCTGTGGATTGCGGAAGCGCACACCAGCGGCCAGCCATGGCTTGGGATTGCGCTCGGGAAACGCTTTGGCTTCAACCTTTGGATCCCGCGAGTCATTGCGATAGCGAAAGGCTTGACTCGTGACAGAGCCGTCGTCCAAAAGGACGACCTTCGCGTCAGGCCTTTTCCATAGAAAATAGCGAAAAGAGCGGGCGCGCCAATCACCCAAGAAGATGCGCGTTACGACCGGCATCCTGGCCAGAAGCGCGTCTACCTCCCGGCGAAACTTCAGCGCGCCTAAGAAGCTTTGCAAATGGCGCAAAGCGCGTGATGGCCAACGTCCACGCGGCGGGAGTCCTTGCGGGAAGAAGGTCTGCCCCCAAACGGAACCTACCAAAAGCTGTTGCAGCTGGCGCATTGATTCTTCCCCCTGTCGATTGGGGATGATCACGAGCACTGCGGAACTAGGAGCTATTTGATAGTAGGCTCGAGCCTCAAGCGCGTTGAGGTACTGCAAAGGAGAGGTGATGACGAAAAGGTCGTTCATCGCGAGCGCTCGCCTAAGACGGCTTCATAGATCTGTTCGTAGCGGCGCGCGATGGTCGCCGAGGAGTACGTCTTGGCCGATGCGAGTGCGTTTCTGCGCATCTCTTGGTGATTGTATCGCCCTGCTGCGATGTCACGGGCGATTTCGAGCAAGGAATTAGGATCCTCCGGGGAAAACAAGAAACCGTTCTTGCCATGCTCGATGAGCTCCGGAAAAGCGGCGCCATCTGACGCAATGACGGGTATTCCGTGAGCAAACGCTTCAATGACGACTCGGCCGAAAGGTTCGCCCCAAAGCGAAGGCACGACGAGCCAATCGACTGCGCCGAACGCTTGCTCGTGGTTTGCGAAGCCGAGCCACTCGTGACGGGTGCCAGCCAAGATGGAGCGTACCTCGGCCTCATAGCTAGGATGGCCTCTGCCGCAGACGCGGAAGATAAAGTCTGGCGAAGGGCTATTTTTAGCGAGTTCGGCAAAGAGGCCTATGCCCTTGCTGGGATGAACGCGGCCCATGAACAGGAAGCGACCGGTGGGCGCTTTTGGCTCCGCAATTTGGGCTGCGCGAGCTGGGTCCACGTCGTAGGAGTTGCTCACCACATAACGATTATGGACCTCCGAAAAGTATCCCGCATCCAGATGTCGTTGCAGCACGAACTTACTTATGCCCACCACGGCGCTGATGCCGTTTGAGATGGGGATCCCCTTGTGGAACCGCTTCGCGCAGGCTGCGCATTGAGCGCGACAATCCGACCCCTCAAAGTACATGCGTTGATTGCACATCAAGTGATAGATGCGCAGCGTATGGACGATGGGAATATTTAGAGGAGAGAGGGCACTCAGCACCTGGTCGACCGGATGTATGACGTTGGTGTGAATTACGTCGGGCTTCTCTTTCAGGATGAGTTCGCGGTACGTCCGCGGTACGTCGCGCTTGGCCCAGCTGAAGAGCCGCTTCTGAATCCATCGGCGGCGCCCTGTGTTGTCGGCAACGACTGGCGCATAGCCAGGCGTCGAACCCATCGCGACACGCTTTACTCCGTTGAGCCATTGCGTGCGAGTTCGTAGCGTCAATGACTGACCGATGACCGTTACCTCATGCCCCAAACTCACCAGTCCCTCGGCGATAATCTTCACCGATCGCTCCGGTCCACCGATCCCATCGGGAGGGTAGAGCGTGTTGCAGAGTACAACTTTCACTCTGGCGGATTAGCGCGGACGAGGTGACCCAATCAAGTTTGCTGCCATTGCCTGAAGGGGGAGCGGCCTCCGACGAGTCGTACTGCCGTGGATGACGACGCTCAGAGGGCAGACAGCAGCTCGGCGTCGCGTTCGGCTCCCGACCACTTGCCCACCGATCTGGTATTTGTGCGATCCGAAGTTCAGGGAGATTGGCTTGACTATGGGCGAACTTTGCATTCGCCCCGATCTGAACTATAGACGCCGCCCCATGTTTCTCCCTGGCCTTCGCCTTAAGCACTCCAAGAAGACTAACCGCAAGCGCTGCGCGCGGAAGAACGCGGCAAACAAGCAGAAGAACCGCCGTCGTCGTGCGGGCCTGCAGAAGTAATCCGCATTCCCGAAAGCGGCTGAGAAGGGACTGAGCGCGCTCAAGGTCGCGCTGCGGCCATGCTTTGGCGCGTCGAGGCTAGGCCTTTCCCTGCCCTACCCTGCCTTTGGCGTTTCGCGGCATAGAGCGAGTCGAGTGAGCGTTGGCGCGCGGATACAGTTAGCCGCTGTGGAGCGAACGCTCCAGGGTGTCCTTTATTCGTTGAGAGCGGTCCCCCTCGGCGCCGAGCGGCTTTTTGGTGGGGGAGACGAGCTCCGTTAGTTTGGGTGGGCGGAGCGAGAAGGGGCGCCAGGGCGCCTTGCTCTCGGGGCCTTGAACGAGGATGCGGAAATGGGTCGTGCCGAGAAATGCAGCCCAGTGTGGTTCGAGGTGTCGGCCTTGTCGCACCAGTTCGCCGAGGTCGTGCGAGGCCAGGTCATGCTCGGGCCCATAGTGGAGCACGCTGAGGCCGGAACTCTCGCCCGCTCGCGCCATGGCGCTGAAGTTGACGTCAGCGGTTAGGTCTTGAAGGCCCATGCGGGCGTAGGGGTCATTCGGCCTAGGCACGAATAGCTCGCCGTCGAAATAGACCCGGAATAAGAAGGCGCCGCGCCGCGCACTTCGAATGAGCTGGGCAGTGCTCTGACCATAATCGATGGTGAGAACGGCCCCAGCCCCGAGATGTTCTCCGAGCTCGGCGATGAAGCGATCGGCGTGCAAGTTGGGATAGAGCACGACGCCTGAGGCCTCCTCTGCGAGCCCTTGAGCGTACGCATCAAGGTTTCTAGCTAAGTGCTCCCGGAGCTCGGGGAAACATCGGGCCGGTACATAGAGTTCGTCGCTCGCGATCTCGAGACTGAGACGCTCTCGTTCGACGAGGGGCATGCACGCCAGTTCCGACATGAAAGCTTGAAAAAGCGAGCGGTCGAGGAGGTGACTCTCGCCGAGAGAGAGGGCCGAAAATTGGCTGCGCAGCGATGCGGCGGAGTTTCGGATCTTTTGCGCGAGCTCGGATGAGAGTGACTCAAGGGCTCGCGGGCCTACGCTGGGCACTACCAGTCCAGCCAGAGGCTCACCTTCAGCCGTGAGGAGTAGTTTATGAACGCCAAACGCGTCCGGCACTTCATTGGTCAGAACGAGCCCCTTGAGTCGAGCTGGGAAATCTCGTTTCAGGGCGGCACCTGGGGTGCGCGCGTCGCCCTCCACGACAACCGCGCGATCTCCGAGGGCGTCGAGTTGCCTTTGGTGAAGGCGTGCTGACTTCTCGTAGATGCGGTACTCGAGTGCCGCAGCGAATCGTGGCCAGAGCTCAGCCGCATCGCAAGGAATTGCCGGGCTTTTTGCCTCGTTCAAGAAGTCGAGTGCGAGGCGACCATTGCCGGCCCCGAACTCGACGACCACAAACGGTTCGTCGGCGCTGAGTGACGCTGAGGCGAGCAGATGGCGATAGAGGTCAAACGCCCGGTGGCAGAGCCATTGCCCATAGTGCGGCGAAAGGCGCTCCGGGCTGGTTGTGAAATGCCCCCGGGTGCCGATGACGACACTGGTCGCGTAGTAGCCCCAAGCTTCGTCTTGGAGCGCGGCGTCCATATACTCTTCGAACGAGAAGAACGACCTAAGCGCTGCCTCGGCCTCCTCTGGGGGCACGCGCCTGCCTCCAAACGTCTCAGCATTCGCGAGCAGCCTCGGCGCGCGTTCCTTCGGGCGAGACTTCGCGCGCAGCGAGCTCTCGTCCGCTGCGCTATACACCGAGCCAAACTCGGCCGAACCGCGAAATTTACGCAGCTTTTGAGCGCCGGGCACCTCGGCGAGCATGTGGTCGAAGTTGCGGAAGGGCCAATGCGTTAGCCAGGTGGAGGCGACTTGCTCAGCATTCGGCGTATCGGTCGCCGTTAGGAGCTCGCAAAGCTCAGCGCGCGATAGATCGTTGAGGAGGAGCGACTGAGCTCCGCTGCTCGGAGCTTGAGTTGGAGCATCGGGAGAGCTGCCGATTTGTCCTTCGAGCTTGACGGTGAGGGCGCGGAGCGCTTGGGCGCGCCCTCGGTTCTCGGTCGAGCCGGTGGCCTGAGCGAGGACGGCGGCGAGTTCGGTTCGGCGCCGTAGGTCTGTGAGTTGCCACCAACGTTCGCGAAGATCGCGGCCAAAACTGGGGGTGAGCTCGCCCTTCAAATAGGCGGCGACGAAATGCCGATAGGCATGACCGGCCTCGCTTTTGGCGAAGCTTTCGAGCTTACCCAGTGCGGAGCGGCGCGCCTCGGCTTCGTTCTGACCCAAATCTTGAGCGCGATAGAGCAGGCCCCGACAAAATCCTTCGAACGCCAGGCTGGGATTCGAGATGAGCGTCGGAATACCAAATAACTCACCTCCTGCCTCGAAGTCCTCGTAGGCGGAGAGCTGGGTCAAAAACAAGAGCAGGCGCTCTGAACTCACGCCCGACTCACGGCGACGCATCGCGCTGAGCCTGAGCGCGAGCGTGCCCTGTGGCGTTCGTTTGACTTGAAAATCCCCGTCATTGAGGAAAAAATCCGAAAGAGTGGTGCCGCCGTTCTCTTCGGGCTCGTAGTGGTAGGCGATAGCAGCGATGATCTCGACTAACACTTCGCTCGTCATCTTGGGTCCGAGACCGACCACCCAGGTTTGCTTACTCCCGGGAAGATCGAGGCGGATTCTGCCATCGCCAAAGGTCGCCGTGTGAAAACTCGGGTCGACGGCGAGGAGCTGATAGGGAACGGCGCTCGGTAGCTCGGCCCCAGCTAAGGGCTGAGTCAGATAGCGCCTCAGGCCTCGGTCCCAGAAGTGCTTCCTATGTGCGGCGCCTAACTCGGGCACTCGGGCCCGGGCGCGGCCGCTCGCGGCTGGTTCGTCGAGCACCCGGGGTACGACGAGCAACACCGGGCCCTGGTGGCTTTTGCAGGACAGGTCCCAAGTGAAGACGCCCATGCGCACGTTCTCGACTTCGAGTCCCAGCGCCTGGCCCAAGGGACCGCGCGTAATATTAGCCAAATGGTCGGGGGTCAGCCGTTCGTGTACGAGCCCCAAGTAATGGCGATTGGGCTCAAACGTGAGTAGATTGTCGTCGGGCCAGCGACTGGAGAGCAGCGAAGAGGGGTCGGTCTCGAAGCGCTGAACCGAGCGAGACTCACTCGTGAAAGGGCCCACATTACTCGCGTTTTCCATTCATTCGTTCCGACTCACCCGAGGGCCCTGGCGCTCGGCCGTGAGCATCTCGCCACGAAGTACAGGCAGATGAGAGGCTTAGCGTAAGCTTATCGATAAGCGTATGCGACTGTCCGCTAATGCCGGGCTGACTTTTCCGGGTGACTTTTGGCGCAGGCGAGACCCGTGGGAGAAAATTCCACAACTTCACCCTCTTGCGCTCGCATTCGACCTTTGGAATCCTCTCGTCGAGGAGAGGCAGGTACGCGCTCCTTCGTCCTCTATCGTCAGGTAGGATCACATGATTCGAAATTTGTTAGGTTTGGCATTGCTGAGTGTTTCAGCGGTAGCGTGCGGGGGCGCCCCAATCCCCAATCAACAGTTGGCGACAGCTTCAGCCGCGGTGCGCGCGGCCGAAGTAGGCGGAGCCAACGAAGATCCACAAGCCGAGCTGCGCCTCAAGAACGCACGCGACAAGATCGCCGAGGCCGAGGCCTTGATTAAAGAGGGCGACAACGAGCTCGCGACGTACAGGCTCGGGGAAGCCGAAGCCGACGCTGAGCTGGCTTCTGCGCTGGCCCAGCTAGCAAAGGCCAAAGCCGACGCTGCGGCGGCGGTGAAGCGCATCAAAGAACTTCAAGCGGAGGCAGGATCATGAATCAGCACAGGAGCGAGGCTCTAGGCGTGGGCCGTTGGTTGATTTTGGGAGCCGTGTTGACAGGTAGCGCTCTGACCGGTTGCGCTGGGCCGGCGGTGCCGCCGCCCGCGCTCGTGAGCGCTCGAGAGGCCTACACAGTGGCCGAGGCCGGACCAGCGAGCGAACTCGCGCCGGCTAAACTCGATTCTGCCAAGCAGGCGCTGACCTCGGCCGAGTCGAAGTGGAGCGAGGACGCAGATACTGAAGACCCGGAGCTGTTGACTCTGGCCTACATTGCCGAGCGCAAGGCTCGGACTTCGGGCGCCATCGGTGAGACAGAGCAGGCGCTCCGCGAGAAAAAGAGACTCGATTCTGAGTACGCCGAACTCCAGGCGAAGGACGCAAAGAGCACCAAGAAGCAGCTCAATCAGACCATGGCCGAGCTCGAGAAAGAGAAGCAGGCCCGCCAAAAAGCAGAGAAGTCGCTTTCGTCAGCGCTCGCGAGCCTCCAAACGATGGCTAGCGTCAAAGAGGAAGCACGCGGCATGGTGATCACCCTCAACGGGGCAGTGCTATTTACCTCCGGCAAATCGGAGCTCTTGCCCATGGCTAAGAGCAAGCTCGATGAAGTCGCTTCCGCGCTCAACGACCAGGGCTTCAAGAAGATCGTGATTGAAGGCCACACCGATTCGCGTGGTTCGGCCAAGCTGAACGACGAGCTCAGCTATGCCCGTGCATCGTCGGTGAAGATGCATCTCATCTCTCAGGGTCTCGACGCGACCCGAGTCGAGGCAGTGGGGCTTGGCTCGAGTCGGCCGGTAGCGAGCAACGACACCCAAGAAGGGCGCGCTAACAACCGTCGCGTCGAAATCATCGTGAGCCAAAATTAGGCCGCGCTGAGGGAGTTTTCGGGCCTGCCGCCGGGCCCGAAAACTTTCCCTCAGCTAACGACCTGTGGCACGAGGGCGAGGTGCGCGTCATCACCTTGCCCGCGCTCGTCTGCTTTCTGGGCCCCTTCCTGGGTAGCCTGCATTGCCTGACGAACGACGTGCTTTTTCGTTCGGACACGGCTGTGCTGCGACGCTTCGGCTCGGCACCTCTCGTGTTTGGTAGTCCGAGCGTCGCCCTCAGCCTGCCGTTCGAGTTACTGCCCCTAGGAGATTCGGTGTTGCGGGCCGCGCTTCTCAGCGCGATTTGCGCCGGTCTTTCGGGCGTCCTGGTCTTTTTGTGGAGTTTTCGACTCCTGCGTGAGGAGGGTCACTCGGTTTACGACGTTTGGCTCGCGATGGGCGCGAGCGTCGCGGCGTGCCTGAGTTTTCCATTCTTGAGCGCTGGGGGTCTCCTCGGCAGTGGAGCATTGGGCGCATGCCTCGGACTAGCTCTGCTCTACCTTCGCTCGGGCGTGAGTCATCCGAGCGTCGGGTATCGTCGGGCGAGTGACCGATATCTGCTCGGACTCAGAGCTTTGGTCATTCCAGCCTTGAGTGCGGCGCTCTTCCTCGAGAGTCCGCCGCTCTTTCTTGCGCTCTCGGCAGCCGAGTTCGCACGCTCGCTCACACCTCGCGCTCGCCGCGCGGCTCGCTCGGCTCGGCTCGCTAACGAAAGTAACCAACGCGGCTCGCGGGCCTGGGTGGGCCGCCTCAGCGGGGCACTCGGATTTGTCGTCGCTGGGGCTCTGCTCCTCCTGCCCGAAGGGGCTCGGCTCTTTCACCTCGACGCGTCGTTGCTCGCAGATCGCGCGCTGTGGGGTGGGGCGCAAGCGGCTCAGTACCATCCCTTGGCTTGGACGAAGGAGATGGGCTTCGTGTGGTTTGCGGCTGCCATTGTCGGAGTCGGACACGCGCTCCTTCATGCGCCAGGCAGGCTCCTTCCGCTCTGCGTCGTCCTCCTGCTGGACGCTGGGATCCCGTCCGCACCGGAGCTCGGCTGGCTCGTCACCGCACCGGGTAGCGAACGAGCGGCCTTACATCTCGTGGCGCTTGCCGTGTGGGCCACGTTGGGTGCCGCGGGGCTTCGCACCATAGCGGTCGCTCTCGAGGCCATGCGTCTTCGCGGAGCTCGCTTATCGGGAGCGCTGCTATCGACCTTGGGCCTGGCCTCAGCCCTCGCAGGCGCCGAAGACGCGATGAGCCTGGTGGAGCGAACGCCTAGACTGGCCGCGCAACTCTATTCGGAACGTTTGCTTCGCGACCTGCCACCCCGGGCTCTCGTCCTTGGCCGCACGGAGCTGACCATGGAGCGCCTTTTGGCCGCCCAAGCGCTCGGGGAGCGCCGCGACGTGTTGGTGGTACCCGAGCCTGCTCTGGCCTTGAGCGCCCATTTACAGCGATTTTTGGCGCTCGAGCCCGCGCTTGGTAAGCTGACTTTGGACCTGAACTTGGCCGGCGTGCCGAGCGAACACGCGCTCTACGAGCTCACCGATCGGCGGCCCGTCTTGGTGGAGCTAAACCCGGACTGGGACGCTCGCTTGCTCTCGCACCTCTTACCCCGTGCGGTGCTGGCGACCTATTCTCCTCATTCACTCATGAACTCGGAACGCCGAGCAGAGCTAGACCTCGAGGAACCGGTGTTCACTAGACTTATGGCGGCGAGCAGCGAAGGCGTTGAACCAGACCCCACGACGCTCCGCTTGGTTCGCGAGCAGGCGGTCGCCTTAGCTGGTGCGCTGAAGCGAGTCGGGGACAGCGCGAGCGCGGAGCGGATAACGAGCTTCGTAGAGCCCATGAAGGCGGAGCGCGACCCTCCAGTTGAGGGTCTTCAATCTCCTCAGTCCGACGAATCTCGCCCAGGTAAGAGTGACGGCAAGGTCGCCTCTTCAGGGTGAGGCTTGGCAGCGGGACTCTCTGGCCCAAGAGACACGGGGCGCGCGTGGCGAGACGGCGCGGCCTCGAGCAAGACATCGCTCGGCAGAGTGCCGAGGGGAGCGCGTCTCCGAGCTCGAGCGCCAATCCAAGAGAGCGCCGCAATGAAGGCAAAGAGCGCTGCCAAGGTCAGGCCTAGGCTAGGCGGTCCCGGTCGGAAGAGGCCCCCCGAACCGGGTTCGGGTGTGGCTCGGGGCGACACAGAAAGCCCATAGTGGCGCGCTAAGTCGACGACTTGGCCCAGGTGAAGCACAGGCACACCACGGCTCAAGAAATAGCCGACGATCGAGTCGTCTGCGGCTTCCGTTCGAGCCAGGCTTGATATCGGTTCGTGCACTCCGGGTCCGATCGTCGACTGGGTACGGCTCCGACCAAGACTCACCGCTCCGCCGCCAATATTCACATAAGCTGCGTACGGCCGGCCTTCGCTCGCTTTCTCGAATAGGGCGATGCGTTCGCTGAGCGAACCCTCATAGCTTTCTGCCGAAAGCCGCACCGCTCCGCTGCGCTCAATGGCTGCGTCGAGCGTGCGCTTGGCGACTGAGCTGAGGCCAACGCCCCGGTCTTCAAGGCCACCGATACTCGCGGCCTGCGAGCGATAGGGGAAGATGCCTCGCTCCTTCAGCGTGCCTTCCATGTCGAGCCAGGTGAAGCGTTCATCGCTTGCGCCGAAGTCGCTAGAGGCGGCGGAAGAGATGATGATGAGCTGGAGTTTGAGTTCGGCGCTCGCCGCGAGCAGCGCGATATTGAGCGCGGGGAACGAGCCGGTGTAACCCACGGCGAGCTGCTGTCCCGCCTCGAGCTCGAGCTCGCTGAAGAACTGCACGATGAGCGCTGCGAAGTTGGGGTTCACACTGGTTTGTTTGGCCGGCAGGGAGCCGCTCGAGGTCGAGATGCTGGTATCCTTGCCAAAGATGAGGCCGCTCTTGGCCGGATCGAACTCGGGCAAGAGGCTGATGCCCCGGGCCGCCCGCTCGGCTCTTATCACCTCAAAGGCGCGCGCGGCGTGTTCGGCCGCGGCGTAGGCGGCCTCTGCTCTCGGACTTTGGCTAGGCAGGTGAAGGTGTTCAAGGGCCAGCAGGAGGCTGAAGCCGAAGGCTGCAAGGCCCAGCAACTCGAGTGGCCGCGGCCCAGCAGGTCGAAAATAGACCCGTGGGGAAATCGTGGGAAATTTCAACCGAAATACCCCTTGTGAACGAGCTCCTGACCAAAAACAAGCAGCAGGAGCAGGCGCACGAGCACAGAGCAAATGGTGAGAGCCGACAGCGTGCTCAGGAGCCCCTGCCGATCCATCCAAATCGCGATGAGGCCCGGCAAGATGTAACCAATGGTCGCTTCGGCCGGAGTCGATTCAACGAGGAGCCAACGGGAGAGCAGGGCTCCGACCGGATAGCCGATCAAGAGCGCGAGCGCCGTTCGCCGTCGCCCGAACACCACCATGAAAGCGCTGGCTAGTCGCATCAAGCCGTAGCTGATGAGGGCTGCCGCTACGAGCACGAGCAAGCTCTTCGGGCGATCGAGCGCAAGCGCGACGTAGCCCGGTACCACCATACCGGCCGCGGCAACCCCAAGCGTTTCGGCGAGCACGAGGCTCACTATCAGGCCGAAGCCAATCGCGATGGGTAAGAGGTCCACTACGAAGCCCCCTTTTCGCGCAACTTGGCGATGAGTTCTAGTCCTGCTCCGCCAATATTACCGAGACCGACCACGACTCCCCGCGCCCCGGCGACTTCGAGCAGCTCTCGCACGAGCTCGCTCTCGTTCAAGCTCTTCGAGCTTTTGAGCAGCTCGCGGGGAACGCCGGCGCGCTCCGCGGCGTGCAGGAAAAAATGGCGTGCCGTTCCGATCACGAGATAGGCATCGGCTCGGGTCCACTCGGCGACCGCCCGACCGAGCTGTTCAGAGCGATCGGCTCGGTCGCTTCGACAGTTGAGCAAGGCAATCTTCTTCACGTCGGGATCGGTGCGGCTCAGCGCTACCTCCCAAACCTGGCCCGTCGACTCTGGATCATTAGCGGCGAAGCCGTTCACGAAGACCAGCGGTTGTCCTTCCACTCGAACGTACTCGATGGTGAGTGCCCCAGGATCCGGCCTTGCGCTTTGCATGCCTCGCAACGCCACTTCACGCGGGACGCCGACAGATGCGCAAACCGCTAGCGCTAGCTGCACGTTCTCGGCGTGCTCAATATAGCGAAAGCGACGCAAATCGCGGGACGAGACGCGCTCTTCGGCGTCTTCGGGTCGCACCAGCGTGAGGCGCGCTTTGCGGTCCTCGGCGACGCGCGCGCTGAGCGCAGCAAAGCGCCTTTCTGCCGAGAAGAGCCGCGAGCCGTAGGGCACAGAACCGAGCAGCGCCAGCGCTACGTTTTCGAGCGCTGGCCCCATGACATCTAGATGGTCTTCGCGGATATTCGTGATGACGCCATGAGTAGGGCGTACGATGCGCGCCGTTGTAACCCACTGCAAGAATGGTTGCAGCGCCATGCATTCAACGACGATGGCCTCGGCGCGGAGGGTTTGTGCGCGCAACATCATGTGGACTTGCTCGGCGATGTTGGCCTTGCCCGCCCGGTAGATGGGCTCTTCGCGCCCGTCGGGCCCTAAAAAGCGCGGTAAAGTCCCGGTGGTCTTGGCGCAGGTTTTTATGCCGCCAGCGCGCAACCCGGCGGCGATCAAGCGCGTGACGCTCGATTTACCGCGCGTGCCATTGACGTGGATACGGATCGGGATGCGTCCTACGGCGCGACGAAGCAGATGAGCCTCAAGGAGACCCAGCGCTGCGAGCAAGATGAGGAGCACGCCCATGACCGCGAGCTGTTTGTCGGTCATGCGCTGTACTCTCCCGCCACGAGCAGCAGGTTACACCCAAGGCCCGCCAGGGTGCACGGTGGGCGCGGCTACCCCTCGTGGAATCGACTCTCGTTCGAGAAGCTGACCGTGGATCCTTTCGATACACCTTCCGCGTCGGGTGGATGGAAGACGCGGGTTACCGCATCAGCGGCCCTTGCGGCTCGGTCAGCAGCTTTGGCGATGCCGGAGGCGCCCGACGTTTGGACGGCAGGGAGTGGATGCGCATCGGAGCTTTGCCCGCCTGAGGTGACTTTCATCCTATTCGAGGGGAACGGCACAAGGGGTTCAACTTGAACTCTGGAATAGAGTCCGGTTGCTTTGGCGGGAACCCTTGCTATTGTATCACTCACTTCCCATGAAGTCTTGGAACTCTCCTTCGCGCACAACGGTGCTCACGAGCGTGCTCGTGAAGCCGAATTGTCGGCGCGCGGCGGTTCCGAGCTAGCTCGATCGAAGTCGAGCCCTCGTTCTAAAAAGACGAGAACGGAAACCGCGGCGCCCCTCAGGCCCCGCGGTTTTTGCGTTTTTCATAGCCAATTTTCCGCTTTCGTTCCTCCGCTTCCCGTCCCCACATCAGTTAGGTCCTTTCCTTGACGCTTCCCCCCACTCTCCAAAATGCTTCGGGTGTGCTCAAGCCCGCATCGGGGCGTGAGCTGTCCGGCGATGTGCGTAGGGCAGAGCCTCACCTCGAGCCACCTCACTTCGTGCAGGGAGCCCAGGCTGTCCCCTGGGCAGCTCACCCGCGACGGGAGTTACTCCGACTCGCGGGTCCACTCGTGCTTCAGCTCTTGAGCTTCAGCACGATGAGCGTCGTCGATACACTATTCGTCGGCCGATTGGGCTCGACGGCGCTCGGCGCTATCGGCATCGGCAGTATTACGGCTCTTACCATCGTCAGCTTCGGCAGCGCGTTGCTCTCGGCTACCCGCGTCGAGGTCGGCAACGATTTTGGCCGCGGTGATTTCGAGCGTGTGCGCGCCACTTTGGGCTCTTTTTTGCGGTTGGCTTGGGTTCTGAGCCTAGCGAGCTTTGGCTTCGCTGTGGCTTTGAGCCTTATCCTGCCGAGTCTCGTAGACGACCCCCAAATGGGTGCGCTCGGAGGCAGCTACCTGCGGGTGCGCGCCTTCAGCTATCCCGCGGTGCTCATTGCGGCCGCCGTTGGGCAATGGCTAAACGCTCAAGGACGCCCGCGAGCACCGATGGTGGGCGCTTTGATAGCGAACGCTATCAACATTCCGCTCAACGCCTGGTTCGTGGTTTTCGCAGGCTACGGCCTCGAGGGCTCAGCTTGGGCCACGTTTGTGGCTCAAATGATCGAGGCGCTGCTGCTGCTCTATTTTGCAACAGACGCGCTAGCTGAGGGCGGAGTGAAGGGGCTCTTTCGCCGCGTGCAAAGGAGCGCGGGTAGTGGCGAGGTAGGCCGCCTATTTCGGCTTGGATTTGCGACGGGCGCGGAGCGGGCCGCGGATATGCTGGCGTTTAGCAGCGTGCCGCTCTTGCTATCCTTCGCTGGTTCTAGCGAGGTCGGCGTGCACCAGATCGCGCTTCAGATTTCGCTGTTCGCGTTCTTGCCTTCGCTCGCGCTCAGCGACTCGGTCACAACACTCGTCGCACAGGCAGCGGGGGCTAATCGGCCCGACTTAGTGCCCAAGCTGCGCTCGGAAGCGCTCTGGCTGGGCGCCTACTATTCCGTGGCCTGGGCTTTGCTCTGCCTTGCGTTTCGGAGGCAGCTCGTGGGCTTCTTTAGTTCGGATCCGGCGCTAGTTCCGAGCGCCATGGCGACCTTGGTTTGGGTTTCTATCCTCCAACCCCCCAATACCCTCTATACCTCGCTGAAGGGGCTCTTAAGAGGTCTGCGAGACTTTCGAGCGGTGGCGCTTTGCACATCTCTAGCGGCGTGGATTATTTCACCGCCTCTGACCCTCATTCTAGGAGTTTGGATGGGGCGCGGGGCGCGAGGGGCCTGGCAAGCCTTCGTGATCGAAGTATTGATCGGAGTGAGTTATTTGATATGGCGAGCCCATTGGCTCGTCCCTAAGATCTTGGGCACAAGCCCAGGCCCCGGTGTAAGGATGGAGTCATCTTATGCAAAGTGAACCGTTTCTGCTGATTGGAATGTTAGACTCGCCGTTCGTGAGGCGCGTGGCCATCGCGCTCGAGATCTATGGCCTGCCGTACGAGAATTTGCCGCTCCGCACCTTGGCTGATGCCGCGACGTTCGCCACATTCTCGCCCCTTCGGCGCGCACCGACGTTGCGCCTACCGAGCGGCGAGCTGCTTTTCGATAGCCACATGATCTTGGCCTATCTCGACGAGCTAGTGCCCGAAGAGAAGAGGCTGTGGCCCCAAAAGCCCGAGGCTCGTCTTCTGGCTCGACAGGTCGTGGCCGCCGCTGCAGGCATCGGCGACAAGGCTGTGCAAGGCGTCTACGAGCGAGTGTTCCACAGTCCGCCCTCCCGAAACACCCTGTGGCTGGCTCGCATCCGCGACCAGCTTCGAGACGCTGCAACTTGGCTGAATCAACGCGCTCCCGCGCATGACTTCTTGTTCGGTGAAGAGCCGAGTCATGCCGACATCGTCGTAGGCACGGCGCTCCGCTTTGTTAGCGAGGCTCATCCCGATACGGTCGAGCTAGGGGCGCTGCCCAGCTTGCGGCTTTGGATAGAACGGCTCGAGCGGCTCGAGGTTTTCAAGAAGACCTACCTTGAGCTAGATCCTCCGGAGGCGTGATGAGCTCACATTCGAGGCTGTCGTGGGATTTTTTCGGGCCAGCCTCGGAGGGCACGGCTCGCCATTTTGCGCGCCACCTCGAGGGCTTCATGACTCAACACAAGCTGCCGTTTCGAGCGACGCTTGAACTGCACCAGGGAGCTACGAGCGTCCACCTGGTCGTACCGGAAGCCGAGGTGACGCGCCTCGCAGCGGCACTTCGGCCACGGCGCTTGGAAGCGCTGCCGTCGCAAGAAACAGCCAGTTCAGAACTCGCAGCCGATGAAGGTTCGGCAGCGGTCCCGTTGGACTCGAATGGGGTCGGGAAGGTTTAGCGTGGTGGAAATGCACTATGCGCTGGTCGATACGGCGGTGGGTTCGCTCGGGCTCACTTGGCGAGGCTCTAAGATTTCTGGCCTGCTTTTGCCGGACCCCTCCAAGACTCGGCTGGAGGCGGCGCTCCGGCGCCGCTTTCCGAGCGCGACTCGGGGTGAGCCTTCCGGGGCAGTCAAGAAGGCGATCGAGAAGATTCAAAAAGCGCTGCGCGGTGAAGCTGCACGCCTCGATCAGATCCAGCTCGACCTCGAAGAAGTGACGGACTTTCGGCGCCGTGTTTACGAGGCCGCGCGTAACCTCGATCCGGGCCAAACTTGCTCCTACGGCGAGCTCGCCCGTCGTATGGGCGCGCCAGGTGCGGCGCGGGCGGTTGGAGGCGCACTTCGTGAAAATCCCATTGCGCTCCTGGTTCCGTGTCATCGCATCCTAGCGAGCCAGGGAGCGATCGGAGGCTTTACGGCCCCAGGCGGGATCCAAACCAAGCTTCGCTTGCTCGAGCTCGAAGGGTATCGGCCGAGGCGCCGTGAGAAGCCGCTCCGAGTTGACGCGGCGCAGGCACTTTTGCACCTCAGGGGTGTCGACAAGAAATTTTCGCGCCTCATCGATCAGGTGGGTCCGTATCGGGCTCGTCGCGAAAAGACCAAAGACGTATTCGACGCACTCTGCCGCGCCATTGTTCATCAACAGCTCAGTGGCAAGGCCGCAGCTACAATTTGGGGCCGATTTGTTGCGCTATTTGGTGACGAAGCACCTTCTGCCAGCCAGACCCTTCAGCTCTCGCCGCGCACGCTCCGCGCGGCCGGACTCTCTGAAAACAAAGTACTCAGCGTGCTCGACCTGGCGCGCCACGTCGACGAAGGCCGCGTCCCGAAGCTCGCACAGTTGACGCGCATGGCCGACGAAGAGGTCATCGAAGCGCTCACGGTCGTACGCGGTGTTGGTCGTTGGACGGCGGAGATGTTCCTCATTTTCCGCTTGGGTCGCGGCGACGTTCTCGCGCTGGACGACCTGGGCATTCAGAAAGGGCTGTCGCGCCTCTTGGGCAGCGACGATTTGCCCAGCAAAGCCGAGCTCGCCGCCTGGGCGGAGCGCTTCAAACCGCATCGCTCCGTCGCGAGTTACTTCTTATGGCGTGCAGCGGAGCTCCCCTAGTCGGGTGCGTCAATGGGAGCGACGCGCTGCAGCGAGGTGACGAAGGGAAGTCGGGTCGTGCGAGCTCGCATTTCTTTGAAATGGGTTTGCATTAGCGATCGCACAAGCAGGTTGGTCTTGAGCCGAGCTAGCTCGAAGAGCAATCTAGGTCGGGCTCGGATGGTGAAGGATGAGTGAGGAAAATCTCGCGCTGAAGGAAGAACTCGCCTACGGCTTGGGTGATTTGGCGTCGTGCCTTTATTGGCAGACGTTCATGAAGTACTTGCCGTTCTTCTATACGGATATCTTCGGTATCAGTGCGGCTGCGCTGGGCGGGCTCCTCCTTTTTAGTCGTATTCTCAATGGCTTGAGCGATCCGCTGGTGGGGATGTGGGCCGACCGCACCCAGACGCGCTTCGGCAAGTTTCGGCCGTTTGTGCTGTTTGGGGCGGTACCGTTCGCGATTTTCGGTGTCTTGACCTTCACCACCCCTGTTGCATCGACCGCGAATAAATTGCTGTGGGCCTACTTAACCTATAACGGTTTAATGGTGCTCTATACGATCGTAAATATTCCGTATACGGCCATGCTGGGGGTGCTCACGAGCGACCCAGCCGAGCGCACGCGGCTGTCGTCTATCAAGTTCATGTTCGCCTTTGCGGCGGGCATGGTTATTTCAGCCTCGCTTTTGCCGATGGCCCACGTGCTTGGCTCCGCGGGCCAAGATCCAGCTCGCGGCTGGCAGTTATCGTTCGTCGTGGTGGGTGTGGTTTCTGTAGTCTTGTTTGGGCTAACCTTCCTCGGAACACGGGAGCGCGTTCGGCCTCAGCTAGATAAAAAAGCGAGCGTCGCCAGGGACCTCCGTTCTCTTGTCGATAACAAGCCGTGGCTTTTGCTTTTGGCTACGACCTTCACCTTCATTCTCTACGTCGCCACGCGATCCTCGGTATTTGCGCACTATTTCAAGTATTGCGTTTACGACGGGCGACCCGAAACTGAGCGTATCCTTTTTGGCAAGTCGATGTCCTTCGATACGCTCGTCTCTACCTTCAACACGGTGGGCCAGGCGCTGGCTGTGCTCGGCGTCTTTTTGACGGCGTCATTTGCTCACAAATTGCCGAAGCGTCCTCTATTCATCGCGGGATTTTCCGTGGCGATCTTGACGTCCGCTTCCTACTTCATCATTCCGCCGACGTCGCTGAATTGGCTGCTTGTGGCTGATGCACTCGGCGCCTTCTTCTCAGCGCCGCTCAACGTGCTGCTCTGGGCCATGTACGCGGACACTGCAGATTACTCCGAATGGAAGTCCGGTCGGCGGACTACCGGGCTCGTGTTCTCGGCTTCAACCATGGGGCAGAAGATGGGCTGGGCCTTCGGCGGCTACGCAGCGTTCGCTTTGCTCTCGAAAGTTGGTTTTGAGGCTAACATTACACCGAGCGGCGAGGTGAAGGAGAGCCTGATTTGGCTGATGAGCCTCGTACCGGCGCTGCTCGGCCTACTATCGCTCGGGTTCTTTGCGTTCTACCCGCTTGACGACCCAAAGGTCGCGCAGATTGCGCTGGAGCTCAAAGCCAGGCGCGCGACCTCATAATGGGCTAACGCTTTATTGGAGCCGTGCGTCTTCTAGGGCGTAGATAGTCGATGGTACCTGGGCCAGCAGCGTGGCTGGGATGCTGTGGTCTTTTCGCTCAAGTTGGGCGAGAGCCGTAGCCTTGTCGGCGCCTGCCACCAGCCACAGCAGCTTACGAGCGCGCCGAAGCAAGGGCGCGGTGAGGGTCAGGCGATGCGTTCCTTGATAGAGCCGGGTTGGCGCGCAAAGCCGCTGGCTCTCCTTCAAAACGGCATCATCACCTGGCAAGAGCGAGGCAGTATGGCCATCGGACCCGAGTCCGAGATGAACCAGGTCGAAAGCTAGCTCGGTGCCGAGTTCGCGCCGCAAAGTGAGCTCATACTCCTCTGTAGCCTCGAGTGAGGCGCGCTCGACGGGCATGAGAAACACGCGAGGGCGCGTGTTCAAGTGACTGAGCAAACTCTCTTCGAGCAGGGTGCTATTTCGACCCCCATCGCCGAGCGGCAAGACGCGCTCGTCGACCTGAAAGAGCGATATTTTGGCCCAGTCGAGCGAAAGCTGGCTCAAAACAGAGAACATCCTGGCGGGCGACTTGCCGCCGCTCAGGGCCAGGTGGAACACGCCGCGCTCTTCGAGAGCGCGGCGTGCCTCGGTCGCGATGAAAGCGGCCGCCTCGCGAGCGAGCTCGTCTTCTTGGGCAAAGTAGCGTGCAAGCATGAGTAGAACGTTAGGGCCTCGGGTTGTGCCAAGCGCTGTGGCCGCGCGTCAGCTCGTCGGCTGCCTTGGGGCCCCAAGTGCCCGGCTCGTAAACGTGGGGAGAGGTCGTTGGCGTGAGCACTTCGTCGAACGCCTTCCAGGCAGCTTCGACCGCATCTTTGCGTGCGAACAGCTCGGTATCACCCTCTAGGGCTTCGCCAATCAGGCGCTCGTAGGCTTCGGCGCCGTTGCCGTGTGGGCGCTCGACGAGAGTCAGCGTGGCGCTCTCGGCCACCATTTCGTCCCCTGGTTTCTTCACCAGGGCTTCGAGGCTGATGTTGAGGTCGGGCGTAAGCCGTAGCCGAAAGAGATTGCCCGTGCCGGGACAAAGCCGCGAAAGCGGGGGATTCTTCAGTGTGACCACAACCTCCGTGGCGGTGACGGGCAAGCACTTTCCGGCGCGAATAAAGAAGGGCACGCCGGCCCAACGCCAGGTTTCGATGTCGACTCGGAGTGCAACGTAGGTCTCGACCTTAGAATCTTGAGCGACGCCTTCTTCGTCGAGGTAGCCCTTGAACTGTCCGCGAACGATCTGTGACTCGCTAAGCGGCTTCACCGCGCGAAACACCTTGACGACTTCGTCTCGCGTCGCTTCCTGGTAGCCGAGGAGCGGTGGCTCCATGGCCAAGAAGGCTACAACCTGCATCAAGTGGTTTTGCACTACGTCGCGCATCGTGCCGACCTCTTCGAAAAACTTACCGCGCCCATCCACGCCAAATTTTTCCGCCATCGTGATCTGGATGCTCTCGATGTAGTTGCGATTCCAGATTGGCTCGAGGAAGGTGTTGGCGAACCGCATTACGATCAGGTTTTGGACGGCTTCTTTGCCCAAGTAGTGATCGATGCGAAAAACCGAGCTCTCGGGGAAAGAACTCGCGATGGTGCGATTCAGGTCGATGGCAGAGGCGAGGTCGCGGCCGAACGGTTTTTCGACGATGATCCGGCTACCTTTACCCGAGCCCGACTTCTCTAACAGTTCAATAACTGTAGGAAACATGCTGGGAGGGATGGCTAAATAGTGGAGCGGGCGCTCGGCTTTGCCTAAGACCTCGCGCAAGCGCTGGAACGTCTCGAGCTCGTGATAGTCGCCTTCCACGTAGCGCAGTTGCTTTTTGAACTTGGCAAAGGCTACCTCGTCAAGCCCGCCGTGCTCGGCCATGCTGGCCCTGGCCCGCTCGAGCAGACGTTCGAGCGTCCAGCCTTCTCGCGCCAGCCCGATGATGGGCATGTCGAGTCGGTCTCGACGGAGCAGTCGCTGCAAGGCAGGGAATATCTTTTTGTAGGCCAGGTCACCGGTGGCCCCGAAAAACACGAACGCGTCAGCCTGGCTTTCGAGCATGATCCCGCGGGAGCCTAGCTTCGGCGCTCCGGATTGTCAGGGAGAGCACAAGCCCGCCGGACCACGCCCTTGACCTTCGCGCAATGTTCAGCCATTTCCGCCCGCGGAAGCGTGGCCGAGTGGTCGAAGGCAGCGGTTTTGAAAACCGCCGTAGGGCAACCTACCAGGGGTTCGAATCCCTTCGCTTCCGCAAGACCACTGCCAGAGCGTAGCGGAGGCGGTGGTCTTCCGCCGAGAAGGGACAATCCGTTCGAGCCGAAGTGGACGGAGTCCAGCAAGCTGGACGGAGTCCAGTGAGGACCACGGCCCCCGCAGGGGGAGCGGCGCAGCCGCAGTGAATCCCTTCGCTTCCGCAAGACCACTGCCAAGGCGGTGCCAGAGAGCGCCGCGCAGCGCGCTAGCCGCGCTAGCCGCGCTAGCAGAGCGTAGCGGAGGCGGTGGTCTTCCGCCGAGAAGGGACAATCCGTTCGAGCCCTCGCTGCCCTATCCAACTGCGGGTCGGTTTGGTATGTGTGCCACGATCCGCCCTCACCGCGAGGCGCGGCCGGAGAAGGACGCGCCATGGCCAAACAGATCCAGACCCCGCTAGCGAGTATCGTGATGATTTTGTGCGCGCTAGCAACTACGGCGTGTCCGAAGGATTGCGAGAGCAACGGAGATTGCAAAAATCTCAAGGCCGACTGCTACGGGGAGAAGCTGACCTGCGCGGACAACAGATGCGTGTGCAAGACGTGCGACCCGGAGGGTAACCAAGCCTGCGACGAAGGACTTTGCACCCACTTGAAGACGCCGCAGGAGTGGTACTGCCAGTCGAAAGCTCCGAAGTGCGAAGATGCCATGGACTGTCCTGACGAGCCGCCGGCTGGTTACGACGGAGAGAATTGGAAATGTGAAGCCGGTCGTTGCCTTTATGGCGACCTCGAGTACCCGAAGTAGCGCTCGCGTACTCTCCCTCCTATCGGGGTACTATGTGGGCGCGGCTGGGAAGTCGTGGCTGGATTGGGCTTCAGGCGTTTCCTGTGTACCTTCAGATAACCTTGGAGGAGGCCTTCGATGTTTTCGACGCGCTTTAGGTACGCCGCTTGGATCACTGCACTTGTGATGGTGATTGCCGTGGGCGCGCTCGCCGTAGTTCGCGAGCGGGCCGCGGCAGCCGCAAACCAGGCCGTCAAACAGACGTTAGCTATTCAACAATCTATCAACAGTACTCTCTCCTATCTCAAGGACGCCGAGACGGGCAGTCGGGGCTTTCTCCTGACAGGCGACGACATATTTCTTGAGCCTTTTCATGCTGCCGAGACTTTCCTTCCGCAAGAACTCGCACGACTGCGGCGCATCACCTCGGACGATAGTGCTCAAATCGAGGAGGTGAGGAAGATCGAACGGCTCGTCGCTCTGCGCGTCGACGTCTCCAGGCAAGGGGTGGCCCTCTATCGCGCCGGCAAGGGTGACGAGGCTGTCGCCCTCGTCCGGCACGGGACCGGAAAGCGATTGATGGACAGCCTAAGAGCCGCTAGCGGTCGGATGCTCTTGCGCGAGGAGAAGGTGCTTCAAGCACGCGAGGCGGCAGTGGCGCGAGGACGAACGGAGCTTCAGGGGTTGATCTATGCAGCGGCGGGTCTCCTGCTCGCGCTATCGGTGGGCGGGGTGTGGTCAGCGCGGCGCGGAATGGAGGAATCTGCGCGAACCAACTCGCGACTGGAGGAAAGCGAGAAGTCTTTTCGTGCCTTGGCCGACAACGCGAGCGATCTAGTGCGTTTGATTGGCGAGAGAGGTGAGCTCTTGTACGTCAGCCCTTCGTGTCGCGAGATTCTCGGCTTTTCCGAGGCGGAGATGCTGGCCATGCCGGCTCAAGCCTTGCTGCACGAGGACGAAGCCCCAGCCATTCGGCACTTGGCCGAGGAGTCTCGTCTCGGCGGGCCGACTCCGGCACAGGTTCACCGTTTGCGGGGTAAGGACGGTCGCTTCCGTTGGTTCGAAACGAAGTGCAGCATCGTTCAGCACGCCGAAGCTGGTCCCGTCCATTTACAGCTCACTTCACGCGACGTCGACGCGCGCAGGATCGCCGAAGATTCGCTACGTCGTCAAACCGCACACCTCCAGTCGGTGCTGTCGAGCATCGGGGATGGCGTGGTGGTGGCCGACGAGTCTCGAACGATTCGCCAAGTCAACCCGACGGCTAGCGCGTACATCCGCCAGACTCCCGGCGAGCAAATTGGTAGTGATTGGGTAGAGACGCATTTGGCGCGGCAACTCGATGGTGTAACCGCTTACGATCCAAGGCAGGGGCCCCTCAGCCTTGCCCTCCTCGGCCAAGACGTAGATGAGCTCGGTATCGTATTCAGCGATAGGAACGGCGTCGATCGCGCTTTCAGCGTTACAGCAAGGCCCATCTTGGATTCATCGGCGATCGTGGGCTGTGTTGCCATTTATCGCGACGTCACGGACCAAAGGCGATCCAAGCAAGAGCTAGAGGAAAGCGAACAGCGACTGCGCGTCTTGTCTGAGGCGAGCTTTGAGGGTGTCGCCATCACGAAGGCGGCGATCATTCTGGATGCGAACAAGAACTTCGCAGCTTGGTTCGGCGAGACGCCTGCGACGTTAGTAGGCCGATCGGGGCTCTCGCTTTTTGCGGCTGAAGATCGGGAACTGGTTCGCGCTGCTGGCGGGAGCGCCGGTTTTTATGAGGCGCACATGGTTCGGCCGGATGGGTCGCAGTTCCCCGTCGAAGTGCGGGTTCGCGACGCGACATTTCGGGGCGAACCCGTGCGGATCTCGGCCGTTCGCGATGTGACTGAGAAGCGGAAGCGAGAAGAGGAGCTACGTGCACAAGCGGAGCTTTTGCGCGAACTGTCGCTGAAGGATGAGCTGACTGGGCTCTACAATCGGCGCGGGTTCACCGAACTTGCCCAGCAAGAACTGCGCGTGTGTGGTCGCGCTAAGCGGAGCGCGAGTGTGATGTTCATTGATCTCAACGGCATGAAGACGATCAATGACTCACTTGGACACGAGATGGGTGATCGCGCTCTAGTCGCGACGGCGGAGCTGCTACGCACCGCATTTCGCGAGGCTGACATCCTCAGTCGGCTGGGCGGTGATGAGTTTGCGGTGCTGGCGGTGGATTGCTCGGAGGAAGACGCAATCCTCGTTCAGCAACGGCTCTTGCGGCGAGCGGAGGCCTTCAACGATGGTCGCGAACCCTTCACCCTGCGCATGAGCGTTGGTTCGGCTACTTTTGCCGCACAAGATGGCGCTTCTCGCGTGAAGCCGGATCTGGCAGCGCTCATGGATGAGGCGGATCAGGCCATGTACGCCGCGAAGCGGGCGCTCAAGATGGCCGAAAGCGAACGCCGAAGCACGCGGACGGGAGGGGTCTAGGCCAAGAGGCAAGAACAGCCGCTAAGTGCGGTCCTCGACCCAGACGTCGCTCGTGCGAGCAGGCTTGTCCGCTTCGAATTCGAGCGCCATATGATGACGGCGCGGACCAAACTCGCCGGTCACGATACGGGGCACCACAGCAGGATTGATGTAGAGGGCGTTGCCCTTTTCGATCACTGCCGTGCGGTCGATCTTTTTACCTTCATGACGAATCGAGCGATGCATGTGGCCAGCGATCACGGCGACCAAGCGCTTCTTCATGCGTGTATGGAAAATGGCCTCTTCGAGGTCAATATCGCCCCAATCGCCGCCATCGGCCTTGAAGTCGCAACCCCAGATATCGGTTGGGCTCGACCCGAGGCCGCTTGGCCCATTGTGAGCGAGCCAGATAATGTTTTGGCTCGGCGCCGCTTCGATCAGTTCGAACAGTCGCTCGCGGGAACGTTCGAAACCTCGCACGCCGTAGCGTTCTTCCAGCTCACTTGCGAAAGCGATCTCCGGGCCTCCTCGAGAATAGGGGCGACCTACCAGCACCGAGAAGGACGTGTCGCGAAAGGTGTAGGTCCGCAAATCATAACCCGCGAGGTGGACGGCGCTCCCGCTCTCGGGGGTCTCACTTCGCATCGAGCGCATCAGAGCCGCTAGACGCCCCTGATACTTGAACTCCGCGGCGATATCGCTGGCGTGGGGGGCGTCGTTGTTGCCGGCTACGACGAGCGTCGGTTTTTCGAGGCGCGCTACCTCGCGAGCCACGGCGATGCCATTTTGCGCTGTGCCGCTGCCGAGGTCCCCGGTCAGGAGCAAGAGATCGTAGTCCGAGCGATTGAAATAGGCTGCATCAGCGGCGTCGAACGAACCATGAAGGTCGCCGATAATGGCGATCTTCACGCTAGCCTTCGAGGACGAGTCGGCGCTTGAAGGCTCCAGGTCGGAGCTTGGAAGAGGGGAGTGAGCTGGCAAAGGAAATGAGGGATAGTTCAAGTGAGACGCGTCGTCCAAGCGCGGCGGCCTTTCAATGGCCATCGTCTAGCTGGCTACTCTCCGGCCCGTGCCACTCCAGGCGGGGCTTCCGTCTCAGCCGAGCCAGCTTTGCGTCGGCCCAGCTTGCGCGGCTGGGAGGGCCACTGGAAGTCGCGGCTCGTGGTGCCCGTGATGATGCGGGCCCCGCCCCGACTCGTCATGTATTGCCAGATCCATTGCGTGAGAACGATGAAACGATTGCGAAAACCAACCAGGAACGCGACGTGAATCACAAGCCATAAAATCCAGGCTGGGAAGCCCGTCAGCCGCGCCTTGCCGAACTCGGCGACAGCGGCGCTACGCCCTATGGTGGCGAGGTTTCCTTTGTTTCGATAGGTAAATGGCGCCACTCGCAGACCTTGGAGCCTACGAATGATCTGCTCAGCCACAAATTGTCCCATCTGCATGGCGGCGGGGGCTACCCCGGGTACGCTAACTCCCTTGGCATCGTCACAAGCGGCGATGTCGCCAATGGCGAAGACCTCGTCGTAGCCAGGCACGTTGAGGGCTTTATCGACGATGACGCGCCCCATCTTGTCGAGCGGAACACCGAGCGCTTGAGCTAAGGGCGAAGCGTGCACACCAGCGGCCCACAGGATGGTCGCTGCCGGGATCACTTGGTCTTGTCCGTCTTGGTCACGAATCGTTAGTGAATCATCCGTGAGGCCGACGACGCGCATCCCCGTATGAACCACTACGCCCAACTTCTCGAGCTGTTTGAGGGCGCTCGCTTGCAGACGGGGCACGAAGGCTTTGAGGACACCTGGGCCTCCTTCGATCAACCTGACCGAGATCTCCTCGGGTCCGATGTGGCGGAAGTCGCGCTTGACCAAGTTCCGAGAGAGCTCGCTGAGCGCTCCGGCCAGTTCGACGCCGGTTGGCCCGCCTCCAATCACGCAGAACGTGAGGAGTTCTCGGCGGCGCTCCGGCTCCGTCTCTTGTTCGGCGAGCTCGAGGGCCAAAAGCACCTTGCGCCGAATAAGCAATGCTTCGTCGAGCGTTTTTAGGCCCGTCGCGGCTAGGGCCCAGTCATCGCGCCCATAGAAGTTGGTCTCGGCGCCAGCCGCCAAGATGAGAAAATGATAGTCGATCGGCCCGGATTTGGTCTCGACCCGCCGTGCCTGAACGTTGATGCCAGTCACCTCGGTGAACAAGACCTCGACGTTAGATTGCCGCGCGAAGATGTGGCGAATCGGGAAGGCAATATCTGCTGGCGAAAGTGCGCAAGTAGCGACTTGATAGAGCAGCGGCTGAAAGAGGTGGTGATTGGTGCGATCGAGCAGGAGCACATCGACTCGCTCGTCTGACAAAGCTCGAGCGGCTGCGATACCGGCGAAGCCGCCCCCAACAATGACGATACGTTGACGCCAGGCCATGGATTGTTTTCCGTCTTAGCGAAGGGGCGAGGTCACCCCCGATGGCCACTTCGCCTGGCGGTATTAACAGTGCTCTGAGTTCGGGATCGCTACTCAGGCTAAGTCGGCCACGATTCAACGGCTTTTCAAGGCTGCATCGCCGCCGACTTCAGACCGAAACCCTGGCCTTTCGGCCGAGAAATTAGAGAGCGCCTAAAGCCGAGAACCACTTGGCCGCCATCTTGGCCGAGCCAGCGTCATTGGGATGGACTCCATCCTTCGTGTCGGTTTGGGCGTCGAAGCCGCTGAACTGGTCAACGGAAATGACAGACGAGGCAGCCGTCGTCTTCGTGTTCGCGAAGCTGACGATAGCGGCATTCAATGCGGGAACGCTGGTTGCACACGCACTACACTGGCTCTGGCTGAGCGGGATGATCTGCGCCAAGAGCACCTGCACGTTGGGATTCGACACGCGGAGCGCATCTATGAGCTGAGAATAGCCATCGACTATGGACTCTTGCGACTTGTTCTCCCAGACGTCGTTCGTCCCGTAGTGAATGAGCGCGATGTCGGGAGAAAATTCCTCGAAAGCGCTAGTAAAGTCGACCAGGGCGGGACAATTGCCGGTGGATGCCGCCTTGGGGCTGCAAGTTTTGCTCGGATTGGTGAAGTTGCCTGAAATGGCCTGGGTGAGCAGCGAGCTACCATAGGCTTGGCTGTCTTTGTCGTACGCCGAGGGTGAGCAAGCTGAGTCGTTCAGCGTAGAGCCAACGAACTCGTAGCCGGAAGGCGAGCTCTCGTTCAGCGACTCCCAGAGCAACGCACGCCAGCAGGTGGACTGGGTAATCGAATCGCCGATGGCCATGATCTTTTGGGGTCCGACGTTCGGGCTGCCCCCGGTCGAGGCGCCTCCCGCATTCATCTGGCCCCCGCTCTCAGCTTCGGCACCACCCGAACTGGGCATGCCGCCACTCAAACCCGGCATGCCGCCATTGCCAGCACTCGTGGCCCCGCCAGCGTTCTGACCCCCGGCCGCAGACGAACCGCCACTCGTCTGGCCTCCAGCGGCGTTCAGGCTGCTGCCATTAGCTGTGAGTGACCCGCCGCTACCGATGGCTCCTCCACTTGGTAAAGTGCCTCCTGCTCCACCCGATGCGTCGCTTGCGTTCTCCGTAGGGGCGCTACTGCACGCGAGCCCCACCGCAGCGACGGCTAAGAGGAGCCGGCGCGCTGAAAAACTCACGGCGGAGGTGAACATGAGACAATGGCTAGCTTGAGGTTCAAGCAGGCTCAAATCACAATGCAGTGGGCGGGCATCCCTTGGCCGCGATTTCTCACAGCGGGTCCATTGCTGGCAGCAAAGTGCCGCCGTGGCGTTGGGGCAGCGCCGGGCAAAAGGGGGCTCACTGTCCGGGGAGAACCGAGTGCCCCCTTCGGGCTGACGAGGCGCATCTGTGGCGATGTCGGGAAAAGCCGACACATCGACCCATCACGTACCCGCCTGTCGAGTATCGAATCGAAGTGAGTCGAACGGCGGGTCGGAGTGGAGAGAGCGAAGGGGCTCAGCTTAACGGGCGCTTTGAGCTTGTTGTTTGGCTTTCTGCTCTTGCTGCGTGCGCAAACAGACGGCCGTTTTGTGCGAGCAGAGAGTTGCCGCAGGGGTAGCCTTGGCGGTTCGAGCCTGTTGCGCCTTGGGCTCTTGCGAGACGCGCTTACATACAGCAGTCTTATGGCTGCAAGGGGCAGCGGGTGTCGCAGTACGAGCCTCAACCGGCTTCTTTTCGGCCTTTTTCATCAGGCAGACGGCAGTCTTGTGGCACGCCGGGTTAGCAAAAGCGGCACCGGTCAACAGCTGCGCAGCCATCGCTATTCCGACAATTGTCAGAAATCGAGATGAGCGTGTTGTGAAGTTGGAGACCAAGGATGTCGTTGCCATGAAGACAACGTGATGACCAGAAGCGAGATTGCCTATGGGTAGGTTTACCCATTGCGGCGATGCAGGATTGCCCAATACAAAGAATGAAACGACCTAGGGTGCACGCTCTCTCATGACTCAATCCGCCACGCCAAAGCTTGTGATCGTCGAAGATCAAACGATCTTTCGCGAGATGTTGGCCGAGATTTTGACGGGCACGGGTCGCATGGTGATCGTTGGGCAATACGCTACGGGAGAGAGCGCGCTGGCTGCGCTCAGCCCGCGGGCGAATTCGGGCAAGTGCGATGTGAGTCCAGATTTGGTCTTGCTCGATGGAGTCCTGCCCGACATGCGCGGTCTCGACGTGATGCGCGTCCTGCGCGAACGGTGCCCGAAGCTGCCGGTGGTGCTCGTGACGGCGCATGCCCGACCGGAGCTGGTGCAAGAAGCTGTCGCTGCCGGGGCACGCGGCGTGGTGTCGAAGGGGGCGCCTCTGCATGAGCTGGGGCTTGCCGTCGATCGCGTTCTGTCGGGCGGCAGATACCTTTGCTCGATAACGACTCAGCTTTTGGCCGAAGTGATGGCAGAGCCGGCGCGCGCTAGCGAGCTGACCCCGCGGCAGTGCAAGGTGGTGGAACTCGTCGCCCGCGGACTGAGTTCCAAAGAGATCGCGGTCGTGCTCAAGATCAGCGAAAAGACGGTGCAGAATCATCGTCTCCAAATTCGTGAAAAACTTGGCATTCACGACGTTGCAGGATGGACGCGCTTCGCAATCGAACGAGGTTGGATTGAACCGCGGGCGTGACGACGAGCGGACTCCCCTAGATCCTCAGGTATTTCGAGCGATCGCTGAGTTCACATATGACTGGGAGAGTTGGGTCGACGGCTCGGGACGCTTGGCCTGGGTGAACGCGGCTGTCGAACGCATCACGGGCTATACGGTGCAAGAATGTCTTGCCCAGAAGGACTATCCCTTAGCCATCGCCCATCCGGACGATCGCCTACTGTTGAGAGAGATTTCGGCCCAGGCGGAGCGCGGCGGTTCAGCCAACCACGTCGAGTTTCGCATTCTGCGTAAGGACGGCGAGGTACGGTTTGGAGCCATCTCGTATCAGCCCATCTTTGACGGTAGTGGGGCGAGCCTTGGCTATCGGAGCAGCGTACGAGACATCGAAGAACGCAAACAAATGGAAGAACGGTTGCGTGAGCTCGTGCGGCACGCCGAACAAGCGAACCGCGCGAAGACGCACTTTCTGGCCAACGTCTCGCACGAACTCCGCACGCCGCTGCAGTCGTTACTGAGCTATGCCGAGCTTCTGGGGCTGGCTGACATTGCGGAGGAATATCGAGGCTTCGGTCGTGCCATACACCGTGAAAGCCAACACCTGGCTCGTCTTGTTAGCGATTTGCTGGACTACGCGGCGCTAACAGGAGGCGATCTGTCGATCGCTGAGCGCGCTTACTCGCCCGCCGAAGAATTTGAGGTGCGCCTCGGTGCACTGCACGCGCAGGCTCAAAACAAGGGGCTTTTGCTCGAATGGAGCTTGCCAGAGCCCGAGTTTCGCGTGACAGGCGATCCAGATCGCGCGCTGCAGATCCTCACAAATCTCACCAAGAACGCCATTGAATACACCGCTCACGGCAAGGTTCACGTTGAGTGTGTTCTTGATGTGGCACGTTCTAAGTTGCGCATCGTCGTGCGGGATACGGGTCCTGGCCTACCGGAGGGCAGCCGCCTGTTTGAACCCTTTCAACGAGGACGCCCCGGTGACGCGAGTCCTGGCTTTGGTTTGGGGCTCGCGATCACTTCACGCCTCTGCGAACGCATGGGGGGATCGCTCAAGGCCGGAGCGGCTCCCGGCGGGGGTGCCGAGATGGTCGCTGAGTTTTCCGTGGGGCAGGCAGGCGTGGCCGGTCCTGGCGCGCCGGCAATGGCTCCAGGCGTGACCGAGCGGCCTCTGCTCGTGATCGACGATGTCGCTTCGGTGCGTGAGGCGCTCATGGCCGCGGCTCGGGCGCTGGGCCTCGAGGTGTTCAGCACAGATTCGCTGCGCGTAGCCCTAGCAGAGTTGGCGCGAAGGCCCGATGCGGTCGTGCTTTTGGATATGAATATGCCAGGGGTCTCCGTGCTCGAAAGTGCACGACAGCTCCGCGCACGGCTCGGCCAGAAAGGACGGCTCATCGCCATGAGCGCGAGTCCTCTAGGCCGAGAGGGTCCGGCGCTTGAGGAAGCCGGAGTCGATGGCTTTTTGGCCAAACCCATCACCCTCGAGCAATTGAAGCAACTAGGCCGAGGTGAGGCGCTGGGCCGTTTCGCTGAGCCAAAAGGTGTCCGCTTGGTTTCGCGCGAACAAGGCGGCCCCTCAGCTTCGGACGATTCGGAGCTCTGGAATTCAGCCCGCGTCCAGGAGCTCCTATCGACCCCGAGCCCGAAAGGTGGATCCATGGCCGACTGGCTGCTGGGCCGTTTTCAAGACGAAATGCCGAAGCTGGTCGAGTCCGTCGCAGACTCCACTCGCGGCGCAAATGGGTCTCGCAAGGTTCTTCATGATTTGGCCGGAACCGCGGCGATACTAGGCGCCCCCTTTTTTCAACGCCGCTTTCTCGAGCTCGAGGAGCAAGCGCTGGCTTCGCCCCCTGAGCCTGGAGAGGTGGCGCGGCTGGCGGCGTCACTCTTAGATGGCTTCGCCGAGCAGCTCGACGCTTTGCGACGCACATAACGGTTGACTCTCGAGGGGCGGAGTCGCAGCGGGAGATCTTGAGGGGGGAATCGATAGAGGTGTAGCCTGAGGTTCTCGGGCTCACTCGAGAGATGGAGGGGTGGATGACGAACAGAGAACGAGCACGGCTTGAGGAGACTCGCGTTGAGAGCGCGCCGTGGCGCAAGTGGGGTCCCTATTTGAGCGAACGGCAATGGGGCACGGTTCGCGAAGACCAGAGCGACAACGGGGCCGCGTGGGATTCATTCAGCCACGACCAGGCACGAAGTCGCACCTACCTCTGGGGAGAAGATGGATTGGCCGGCTTTTCAGACGAAAAGCAGCGCCTGTGTTTTGCGCTCACGCTATGGAATGGCCAGGACCCTATCCTCAAGGAGCGCCTTTTTGGCTTGACCAATAGCGAAGGCAATCACGGCGAGGACGTCAAAGAATACTACTATTACCTCGACTCCACTCCCACCCACTCCTACTGCAAATACCTCTACAAATACCCTCAAAGTGCCTATCCGTATGACGACCTCGTCGCAACGAACTTCAAGCGCACGCGGCATGAGCGCGAGTATGAGTTAATTGATACAGGTGTGTTCGATCAGGACAGATACTTTGACGTCGAGATCGAATTTGCCAAGCTGAGCGCTGAAGAAGTGCTCATCCGCATCACCGCAAAAAATCGCGGGCCCGAGGCGGCGGAGATCCATCTCTTGCCGAGTTTTTGGTTTCGAAAGACTTGGTCTGAGGGTACGCCCGAGCAGGCTAAGCCGTTGCTCTCGGCAGACGCGTCGGCAACGGGCGTAGTTGAGGTCAAGCACCCCGAGCTCGGCCAGCTCAAGCTCCACTTTTCGGAAGGCGCGGAGCTGCTGTTCACCGAGAACGAGACCAATCGGCGGCGCGTCTTCAAGGAGCCAAACGAAGCTGCCTTCGTCAAAGATGCGTTTCATGAATATTTAGTAAGCGGCCATGTCGAAGCGATAAATCCTGCGCAAAAGGGCACAAAGATGGCGGGGCACTATAGGCTCTCCGTGCCCGCGGGCGGCGAGCATCAAGTGCTGGTACGCCTCACACCTGAGCTAACTGCGGCCCCTAACTTCGGCGTAGAATTTAGCTCGATTTTTGCCGAGCGTATTGCAGAGGCCGACGCCTTCTACGACGAAATCATTTCTTCTAAGGCAAGCCCGGAAGAGCGTCGCGTTTTGCGTCAAGCCTATGCAGGCATGCTGTGGGGCAAGCAGTACTACTATTTTGATGTCTCCCGTTGGCTCACGTTGAAAGGCACGGGGCCCGGCGCAAAGCGACCGCGCAACGCCGAATGGACCCACATGGTCAACGACGACGTCATCTCTATGCCCGACAAGTGGGAGTACCCTTGGTACGCGGCTTGGGACCTCGCCTTTCACACCATTGCGCTCGCTCCCGTCGATAAGGAGTTCGCCAAGAAGCAGCTCCTTTTGATGCTCGAGGATACCTATCAGCATCCCGGCGGACAGTTACCGGCCTATGAGTGGAACTTCGGGGACGTGAATCCGCCGGTTCACGCATTTGCAGCGCTATTCACCTATAAATCGGAGAAGAGCGCCCGAACTCAAGCTGACATCGCCTTCTTGCAGCGGGTCTTCCACAAGTTGCTCCTCAACTTCTCCTGGTGGGCCAACCGCAAAGACCCCATGGGACGCAACCTGTTCGACGGTGGCTTTCTAGGCCTCGATAACATCGGAGTTTTCGACCGCAGCTCGCCGCTGCCGACCGGAGGATTTCTTGAACAAGCGGATGGCACGGCTTGGATGGCCATGTTTTGCCAACAGATGTTCGAGATGGCGATGGAAATTGCGCGCGATAACCCCGTTTATGAGGGGCTAGCCGGGCGTTTCTTGGAGCAGTTCCTGCGCATAGCAGGCTCCATGGACCGCGTGGGCGACAACGCGGATGAACTGTGGGACGACGAAGACGGTTTCTTCTACGACCTCTTGCACTTGCCAGGGGGTCAAGCGATGCGACTCAAAGTGCGTTCGATGGTGGGCCTCTTGCCCCTGTGCGCGGCCGCCATCGTGCCAGGCGACATCTTCGAGCGCTCAACCTATTTGAAGGGACGGATGGCGCTGTTTCTCGAGCGCCATCCCCAACTTCGAAAGAACATTCACCCTATAGATCAGCCGGGCTACGCGGGGCGTTACCTGCTGTCGGTGTGCGGCGAAGATAAGCTACGAAAAATTCTGCGCCGCATGTTGGACGAGGCGAGGTTCCTCAGTCCGTTTGGTTTGCGCTCGCTCTCGCGGCATCACCTGGAGGACCCGTACGAATTCTTGGTGCACGGCGATCGGTACGAAGTGAAGTACCTTCCGGGTGAGTCCGACTCGGGCATGTTTGGAGGAAACTCCAATTGGCGCGGCCCGGTTTGGATGCCAGTCAACTTGCTCGTGATCGGCGCTCTCATCCAATACTATCTCTATTACGGAGATACCTTTCGCGTGGAGTGTCCGACGGGCTCGGGTAATGAGTTGACTCTATTCGAAGTGGCCCAAGAGATATCGCGCCGATTGGTCAGTATCTTTTTGCCTAGTGGGCAGGGTGAACGGCCCGTGTTTGGTGCTGCTAGCAAGTTTCAAACAGACCCGCAGTTCAAGGAGCACCTCCTGTTTTACGAGTACTTCAACGGCGACACCGGTGAGGGCTTGGGAGCGAGCCATCAAACGGGTTGGACGGGACTCGTAGCGCGTCTAGCGGAGCTTCGTTGGATCGACGCGAAGGAGTTGCTCGAAGTCGGGTTCCACGGACTAGGCGGCGCCGGCTTGAGTAGCGCCGCGCGTTGAGTGGACGTTCCAAGAAGAAACCCCAGCAAGAAAAAACCCCAGCTCCGAAGAGCTGGGGTTTTCCTTTATCGCTGATGAGAGCGTTCAGCTCACCCAGCGTCACTGCAGACGGATGTTGTTAGGAGCCGCTGCGCGCCAGAAGGCGATACGACACCTGCTTCAAGCCAGAATCGCCGGCAGATTTGCCAATATCAGGAGATTTGGCGTTCTTGGAGATGATGGCGTTCAGCTTATCCTGGACGTCCTTGTCGCCCTTGGGCGTGAGGAAATCGATGGTCTGAGCAGCAACGAAGCGAACCGCCGCGTTGTCGATGCCACCGAGTGCCTCAATCAAAGCGTCACGGCTCTTGGCGTCTCCAATCAGGCCGATCATATAGGCCGACTTGATGGCCACGAGTTGGTTTTTCTCGTCTTGGTTAGCCGGCTTCTCGATGGCCGTGAGGTAACAAGCGACCTTGTCTCCGCACTCCTTGAGGACGCTCTCGCCCTTCAAGAGGTCTTCCATCTTGTACTTCTTGGCCGCCGCCGAGACTTCGTCCTTCTCTTTGAGCGTGGCGAGCTTGAGCGCCGTCATCGTCAAAGCCTGTTGCAGTTGCGTCTTCTCTTCGCCGCCGCCCTTGGTCTTTTCTGCCATTTCGAGCAGCCAAGGCACTAGCTTCGGATCGTAGAACTGCGTTGCAGCTTCGGCCAAGAGCACGAGGCCCGGAGTCCCTTGAATAGCCGTCTCGAGCGGAACGCTCTCAAACGCCTTCTTGAAGGCCTCCTTGGACGCGGGCGTTGCCGGGATCTTCACGAGTTCCCGAGCGACGAGTACCTTGTCGGCATCTTCGATCTTGGTGTCGAGCGCAGCGATGAGCGGCTGAATGCCCTCGCTCCGCCCAGCTAGGCCGATGATGCTGGCGGCAATGGAGATGGCGGGGTTGCCCTTGGGCTCTTCCTTGAGGTCGCCAGCCTTCATCAGTTCCTTCTTGTGGAAGGCGACGAGCGGGTCTTTCTCGTCGAGCATCTTGATGGCGCGGTCCACCGCGGGCTTGCCGATCTTCACCAAGGCAAGGAGCGCTGTCGAGGCGATAGATCCCTTGGCCGGTGTGAGGATGACCTTGATGAGCGGTTCAACAGCGCTGGGGTCGCGAAGCTCGCCGAGCACCTGCGAAGCGGTCACCTGCCAGAATTGCTGGTCGAGGAAGGGCTCAGTCCAATCGCGGGCCTGCTCTTTGGTCTTGGCTGCGCGAGGGTCCTTCATCTCTTGGCTGATCAAGCTGATAAGACCAGGCGTCCAGCTCGGATCGGGCGCGGACACCATGGCTTCGCTGTAGTCACGATAGGTGATGCCACCGAGCTGCGTGTGGGCTTGGAGCTTCTCGAATGCGGCGAGTACGGACGGCGCGAGGTCTTTCGACTTCATTTCCGCGTAGGCGCGCGCAGCCCACTTGATGTCGGTTTCATCTTTGGTGTTGCGCGGGCGCTTGGCGAACTCGTCAAAGGCGTGCTTGAGCGCGGGAAGAGTGCGCTCGTCGCGGAAATCAGCGAGCAAACGGATCAGACCCACGCGCGTTGCCGTGTCGAGGTCTGCGTAGTTTGTGACGTAGGCTTCCGTGAGCGGTCCGACGAGTTGGTTCTCGAGGGTTGCGACAGGTTCTGCCTTTTTGTCGCCGCCGGCCTTGGTGAGGGCGTCGTCGAGGAATTGAGTGAGGCGCTTCACCGCGCGAGGACGCCACTGCGGGTCGTCCATCTTGTCGAGCCAGTACTCTGGCTGGCCTTCGTTTTTGCAGCCGATGAGCAGGGGTGAAACAAGCGCGACGGAGCTCATGGAAGCTGCGCCGAGCAAAAGTGAGCGGAGTAACGCGGCCGTAGCGCGCGAGGTACGGAACATTCTGTATTTCCTCCCGAAATGGTTCAGTTACGCGAGAAAACCCGCGGCCCGCACCGTAAGCTCTCTGAGCTTTCACTGTCAATGAATCTGCTCCCGCGAAAACGAGACGCATCTTCGGAGGTGGTCGTTCCTCCGACCTTGGTTCGTCTTCAATTCGGACGGTGCCGCTAGGGTACTCACATAAGCGACGTGAAGAGCTGCGCTCTCTCGCAAACGTACCGATGCCCTGACGAGTCGAGCCTGGGCTAGCGCCAAAAGCGCATCATCTGCCGCGAAAAGTTACGAAGTTTGCGCGAAGGCCGCGTCAGCGAGCACTACGGGCGTGACGCGTCGTACAGCTTCGGCGTGGAGCGATGGGGCCGCCGCGATGATACCGCGGTTATTTTTCAAGCTCGCTGCGCGATAGTCGAGTGGCTTCCCGAGTGCGTCGGTGTAGGTCGCGCCGGCCGCCCGCAAAATGGCCTCGGGAGCGCAGCTATCCCAGCGGCAACCGGCGTGGTCCGATGCGAGATAAATGTGAGCGCGCCCGTCCGCGACCGCGGCGCCTTTGAGCCCCGCGCTGCCGATGGCCAGCACTTCTCCCGCACCCAGAGCCTGAATGGAGCGCTCGAGAAGCGAGGTGCGATGCGAGCGCGAAGAGACGACGCGCGCTTTGTCGACGCCGCTCGGTGGTTCAATCACAAGCTCATGGCGAGAGCCATCGCTATCGATACGCATCGCGCCTTGCCCAACGACGCCAATCCAGGCCGTGCGGAGCGCAGGCGCCACTAAAACGCCGTGGGTCGGTGAATCGCCCTGCAAGAGTCCAATCATAACGACGAACTCTTTGCGCTTGTCTACGAAGGCGCGCGTGCCATCGACCGGATCGACGAAAAAAACCCGCGCTGAGCCGCGATAATCAGCCCAATCTTCTTCGGGGCTCTCCTCGGCCACGACCGGCGTTTGGGGTTCGAGCTGCCGCAGCCGCTCGCAAATGAGCGTATTGGCTCGGCGGTCAGCCTCCGTGACGGGATCGAAGGGAGCCTTGTAATCGACCAGGAAGGGCTCGTCGTAGACAGCCATGACCTCGCGCGCAGCTTCACGCGCGATGGCAAGCATCTGAGAACTGAGCTCATCCATAAGAGCTCACTTAGCGCACAACGGACCCATGGGAAAGACGAGCCTCGAGCGCGCTGAGCTTGGCTTCTGAGAAATACGGCGGCTCGGCGCGCGTATCGCGCATGAGCTGATCCAATTGGGCGACGCCGCGCGGCCCGAGTACGACCGAACTGATGCGGCTCTCATGGAGGGCGAAGAGCACAGCCGCGCTGCGAATGCCCTCGATATTTCCCGAGACGAGCGGGCGCACGAAATTCAAATGGTTGATGCGCGCGCGCAGGGCTCCATCGGGCCAACGGCGATGGCGATGATCGGTCGAGAGAAACTGCCTCGAGGGTGACCAACGTCCCGACAATAGGCCGTAACTCAGCACGCTATGGGTGAGGAGACCGACTCCCTTTTCGTCGATGGTTGAGCTGAGGGCGCGATAAGGGCTCACACAAAAGATGTTGTAGGGCAGGCTGAGCACGTCGATGCCCACCTCGAGCGCAGCGCGGCCCACTTCGGTCGACCCCGCGCTCACGCCGTAGGCCGCGATATCGCCTGATTTCTTGAGCTCGCGCAAAACCTCGAGCGCTTCGTCGTTCTTCACCGTCGCTTCGATGGGCGAATCGAGCAGCGCGATTACGCGCGGCGGAATTTGGCTACGACGCAGGCGTTCGAGAGACGCCTCGGCTTGGTGACGGATGAAGTCAGCCGAAAAGTCACGTCGACGCGGATTGCGACTCGAATCCGTGCCCCAACGGGTGACGACTGTCGCATCTCGACCCGCTAACATTTGGCCGAGCCGCTCTTCCATCAAGCCGTCGCCATAGGCGGCGCTCGTCTCGAACAAGTCGAAGCCCATGCTGAGCGCCCGCAACACGACCTTGGCGTCTGCATCGGGGACTTGGGCCGGTCCGTAACCTTCACCCGAAAGCCCCCACGTCCCGAGGCTGAGCTCGCCCACCAAGAGCCCCGTTTTGCCGAGTGCGCGCTTTTGCATCGAGCCGCTGTATAGCAGAGGTTCCGGACCCAGGGTGCAGCGAGTTCGGCTGGGAAAAAGCGCTCGCCCCCCCCGCCGCGGCCCTGCTATAGGCGTCGCGCCGTCCGATGTTGATTGACCCTTACGCTCACGCCCCGCGTTTGCCCGACGAGGGGCCCATCGATTTGCGCCACGTTTTCGAAGCGGCTGAGCCCGCGATATCGCTCGAAAGCCCGGTTGAGCTCGAGATTGGCCCCGGAAGAGGCTGGTTCACCTTGGAGCGCCTCGAAGCGAGCCCCGGAGCACGCGTAGTCGGCCTCGAGATCAAAAAGAAGTGGGCCACCATCGTCGACGATCGTCTGAAGAAGCGGGGCCTCGGCGGGCGCGGCCGCACCTTCCATGGTGACGCGCGCTTGGTGGTGCCGCGGCTCGTGGCAGGCTCGCTCTCTCACGTCTATCTCCACTTTCCCGATCCGTGGTGGAAGAAGCGCCACGAAAAGCGGCTCGTCTTGAGTAGCGAGCTATTAGATGGCCTCGGCCGCGCGCTCGTGCCGGGTGGTGAGCTATTTGTGCAAACCGATGTTGAGCATCGAGCTCAGGCCTACGAAGAGATCGTACGCGAACATCCGGCCTTCGGCCCCGCGCCTGGGGGCCCCCGGGTCGACGACCACCCCTACGTGGCCCGCTCGCCTCGCGAACGAATCGCGATGCGCGATGGTATCCCCGTCTATCGGCTGCGTTACTTGCGGAGCTGCTAAGCGTGCACGCTAGGCGTTCATCCCACATTTGACGCCCTCGGCCGAAGGCTTAGGATTCTGAAGCTGTGAGTATTGCATCCGCAAAGAACGTCCGCGTGGCTTCGAGAACCTGGACCCAGCTCGGGGCCTTGGGCGGCGTGTTCGGGCTTGTGCTGCTCACCGGTTGCCAAAACTATAGCGCGCAGCTCGTTCGCGCTCAGGGCTACTATCAAGAGAGTCACTACGACCAAGCCTTGGGTGTGTTCCGTCACCTCGAACCCGACTTGAGCTCGCTCGATGCTCGCGAGCAGGTGCGATATCAATATTTGCGGGGCATGACAGACCTTCGCCTCGGCTATCTCGACGACGCACGCTATTGGCTCGCTCTCTCGAGTAGCGGGCTCGCTAGCGCCAAGTCCGCGCTCACTCCAGAGGAAGCCACGCGTCTGTCGGAGAGCCTCGCCGAACTGAACAAGGAGCACTACGCCGAGCTCCGCACCGGCAAACGGGGCGCTGAGGCGCGAGTGGTCGAGGCCAAGCCTTGTCAGTGGAGCAGCGAATGCGACGAGGGCTACATCTGCAAGAAGAGCCTCTGCACCGCGTTGTAAGTGAATTGTAGCATGCGCCGCGTTGAATAGCGCATTGTTAGATGCACGGCGCTACAGAGCCCCGCGTCGAATCCCACCGCGTATTGAATCCCACCGCGAATTGAATCCCACCGCGAAGGGATGTCCGTTTTTGGGGGTGCTCTCTGGGCCGCGCCGGACTCAGAGGTCTAGCGCCGCGCCCGGCTTCGCGACTTTGTCGCGATAACGCTTACTGCCCAGCTTGGGGATCGGGCGAAAAATTGAGTCTCGGCACGCCGCGCCCCGAGAGTTCGAAGGGACTCTCGCCGTAGGCTTTGCGCCGCATCGTCGACTCAAGCGAACCCCACATTATGCGGTGGCGCGGCCGAGGATCGATGTGCTTTCCGAGCCAGGCCTCCACTCGAACGACCTCACGCAGGCCCCGGGTGACCCACTCGGGCCAATGTTTCTCGGAGAGATAGACGAAACCCCGCTGGGCTTCCTGCTCGAGCAGCGCGCTGCGCGCGGTTGAGCCACCACCGACGTGAACGATCTCGGTTGGCAGAATTTCGAGGCGATAGCCGAGCGCGCGAGCACGCGAGCACCAGTCGAATTCCTCGTTGTAGAGGAAGAAGGTCTCATCAAACGCTCCCACTCGCTCGAAGCAGCGCCGTGTGGTCATGAAACAAGCGCCGCTCACCACGGGCACAGACAAGGGGCGTGTCACTGGGCGCCATACCGGCCAGTACCACGCGCCAAAAAGCTTTTGCCGCGTGCCGTCCTCATTCATCAGCATCGGCGCGGCGACGCCCGTCTGATGAGAATGCATCAACCGACTCAGCATCGTTTCGATGGCCTCGGTCGTGACGAAGGCATCCGAGTTGAGAAACAAGTAGTAATCGCGCGTGGCTAGTTCGGCTGCGCGATTGGAAGCGTGAGCCCAGCCGTGGTTCGGCACGCGGCTGAGGCGCACTTCGGGAAACTCATCTTCGACCATGTCGGCGGAGCCGTCAGTTGACGAACCGTCTACGACTATGACTTCCGCGTGAGGTGCCGCGAGACGCAGGGCCTCAAGGCAACGGTGTAGGTAAGCCCGACCGTTATACGAAGGGATAAGGATACTGAGCTGATGGGCAATCATGATCGCCTGCAAATCCTCGGGGAGGCCGCAAACGTGCAGGTATCACGCCTTTAGGGGGGCCGCAAAGGCGCCCGACAGGAAACACCTCTCCATCGAATCGGCCGAGAATCGGAGCGCATGGCCCTGATTTCCGACGCGAGTGTAATCGATTGGTGAGCGTCGGTTGGAGTCTCGTCGCGACCCTCTTCTGTATGGCGCCCATTTCACGCTGCCCCCGGGTCCAACTCGGGGCACCCTCAGCCCCCTGCGTTCGAGATTACGCAGCTCGGAAGGTGCAGGCGAAAGTCGGTGGGGACGCCCAGTGTTCCGACCGTCTCTTCGAGATCGAGTACGCTATAGGCGGGGCGAGGGGCCGGCCGCGGAAACTCTTTTGTGGACACGGGTACTAGACGAGCGTTTGAGCTTTGGGCGCGTTGGATGTCCTCGGCAAACTCGAACCAGGAGACGCTCGGGCCATTGGCGAAATGCCAAATCCCATGCTTTCCCAGGGTAACGAGGCTGACGAGAGCGCGCGCGAGGTCTGGCGCAAAAGTGGGGCAACCCACTTGATCACTCACGATCTGAACTTCGGGCCGGACGCGCAAGAGTTCAGCCATGGTGATAACAAAGTTCTTTCCCCAGGGAGCAAAAACCCAGCTCGTGCGAACGATGAGTGCTTCAGGATAGGCCTCCAGTACAAGCCGCTCGCCTGCGGCTTTGCTCCGACCGTAGGCATTTTGGGGCGCTCGTGGCGAGTCGGGCCGGTATGGCTGCTTGGATTGTCCATTGAACACGTAGTCGGTGCTCACCTGGGCAAAGCTCGCGCCACGCTCGCGGCATAGCGCAGCGAGTTGCGCGGGGGTTTCGGCGTTGACCCGATGCGCCCGCTCTGGCTCCGCCTCGGCTTGGTCGACCGCGGTGTAGGCCGCAGCGTTGTAGAGTTGGTCGCCTTCGCTGAGAGGCAAACGGTCAAAGTCAGGGCGTTCGAGGTCAAACTCGGAGCGCTCGAAGGCTCGATAAGTTCGGCCCTCCGCCTCGCATAAGGAAACGAGGGAGCGCCCGAGCATGCCGGACGCACCCAAGATCCATGTGATCAAAGGGCCTCGCCGTAGCGCGGCAACAGGCCTTCAGCTTGGCAAGTCGATAGAGTGTTGGCGTGTCGATCTCGAGGCGCGAGGATCAGCTCTGCGTCCGGCCACGGAATACCGAGAGCTGGATCGTCGAAGCGCACGGTCACTTCGCTATTAGGCTGATAAGGCGCGTCGCATTTATAGAGGACCTTGGCCGTTTCAGAGAGAACGACAAAGCCATGCGCGAAGCCGCGCGGAACAAAGAGCTGATGCCCGTTGTGCTCGCTTAGCTCCGCGGCTGTCCAACGGCCGAAATACGGTGAGCCTACGCGCACGTCGACGGCAACGTCCCAAATGGCGCCGCTCAACACCATCACCAGCTTGGCTTGGCTACCTGGGTTTTGCAGGTGCAGTCCTCGCAGCACATGTTTCTTCGAGAAGGAGACGTTGTCCTGGACGAAGGCCGCGCCGCTCGGTGAGCCTTTCGTCGACCACAGCTCTTGGAAATATCCGCGGTCATCGCTGAAACGCCGCGGAGTGAGCAGTTGGACGCCCGGAATATCGGAGGGAGCTTGCATCGAAAAGGAGAGCGCCCCCTAGCAGGTTTTTTTCTCGGTTAGGAGGGCGGTGCGGGTCGCTCAGCTTCCTCGAGGACCTGTTGCAGGTAGGAGGCATAGCGGGTGGCTCCCAGCTCGGCGATGCGGCCTTGCAACTCAGACGCCGAAATCCAGGCATTTCGGTAGGCAATTTCCTCGGGCGCGGCAATGACGAGGCCCTGTCGTTCCTGGACGGCCTGAACGAATTGCCCCGCTTGGAGCAGGGCTTCGGGGCTCCCCGTGTCGAGCCAAGCGATGCCGCGGCCAAGGTGCACGAGCTCGAGCGCGCCGCGTTCCAGGTAGCTCCGATTCAAATCGGTGATTTCGAGCTCACCTCGCGCGGAACGCTGGATGGTCTTCGCAATTTCGGGAGCGTCCCCATCGTAAAAATAGAGGCCAGTTACGGCAATGCGACTCGGCGGCTCAACGGGCTTCTCGACCAGCCCAACTACTTTTCCATTCGTGTCGAACTCCGCCACACCGTACGCGCTGGGGTTGGCAACGGGATAGCCAAAGATTTTCGCCCCGGTACGGAGACCTGCTGCGCTGCGAAGCGTGCCACGGAGGCCGTAACCGAAGAAGATGTTGTCCCCTAGGATGAGGCAGGAGGGGCCACCCTGGAGGAACTTCTCTCCCACCAGAAATGCCTCAGCGAGCCCACCCGGATGTGCCTGAATAGCGTACGACAGGGCCATGCCCCATTGGGAGCCGTCCCCGAGTAAGCGCTGAAAGGCAGCCTGATCGGAGGGCGTCGTAATGATCAGCACATCGGTGATCCCCGCCAGCATCAAGATGCTGAGCGGGTAATAGATCATCGGTTTATCATAAACGGGAACGAGCTGTTTGCTCACGGCGCGAGTGAGAGGAAACATCCGAGAGCCCGTTCCCCCTGCCAAGACGATGCCCTTCATTGATCTGACCTTATCGTTATCCGGAGCGGCTCGCAATTTGCCCAGCGACAGCTCATTCCAGGCAAGAACGTGCCCTCGGCTGAGCCTTAGGTTCCCGCTCGGGCGCTATAATTTTCGGTAAGCCAGGCCGTGTGTTCTTGGCCCGAGGCAGCGGCAATCCAAGCGCTATTGTCGAGATACCAAGCCACCGTTTTGTCCAGGCCCGAGTCGAGGCTTTCGCGCGGCTTCCAACCGCACTCGCGCTCGATCTTGGAGGCATCAATAGCGTAACGCAGGTCGTGCCCGGGCCGATCTTTCACGTAGGTGACGAGGCTCTTGAGCTCAGCGAGTGGCTTGCCCTGCTTTTGCGCCACAAGCTCACAAATGCGCTCCACGATCGTGATGTTTTGGGCTTCGGCGGAGCCGCCGACGTTATAGGTTTCTCCGTCGCGACCTCGCTCATAAACGGCCCATAAGGCTTCGACGTGATCCAACACATACAGCCAATCGCGCACGTTGCGGCCTTGGCCATACACGGGCAACGGCAGACCGCGGCTCGCGTTTTGAATCATGAGCGGGATGAGCTTCTCAGGGAACTGATAGGGCCCGTAGTTGTTGGAGCAGTTGGTGATGCGCGTGCGCAGGCCAAAAGTTCGCGCGTAGGCGCGCACCAAGTGGTCGCTCGAGGCCTTGGAGGCCGAATAGGGGCTCGAAGGATCGTAGGGCGAATCTTCTCTAAAGAGCCCCGTTTCACCCAGCGAGCCGAACACTTCGTCGGTGCTGACGTGGTGAAAGAGCGCTTCCGGGCATTCGGCACGCAGCGCTTCCAGCAGATGATAGGTGCCGTTGATGTTGGTTTCGATGAAGGCGCCGGGCTGCGCGATACTGCGGTCGACGTGACTCTCTGCGGCGAAGTGGAAGATGAGGTCAGGTCGAACTTCGGCGAACAAGGCCCGCACGGCGGCCGCGTCGCGAATATCGACTTGGCGAAAACGGTAGTTCGGGGCGTCAGCCAGGGCGCTGAGGTTCGGTGCGCGCCCCGCATAGGTGAGGGCGTCGAGGTTAGTAAACTCGGTCGCCGCTAGCGCCGGCACAGAGCTCAAGAGGAAGTTCGAGCCAATGAAGCCTGAACCGCCCGTGACCAAGACACGTTTCGGTGCGCGCCCTCGCTCGCGACCGAACTCCGATTGGATGCCACCGTGGGCCTGGGAACCGTTCATGGCCGTCATTACTCGAGGCGTCTCTAGGAGCGCCCCACGCGGCTCGCAAGCGAAAAGCACGATGAAACGAGCAGAGTAGGGCTCTGCCAGTTGAAATTGGCAGGACTCCTCGAGTGCGCCTATGCCTGGCGCGTGTTTCGAGCGCCGAGCCTGTCGACGTTAAGGCGCTCGGAGGGCGTTCCCGGTTTGGTGCTTGGTTTCCTGCTCTTGGGGCTCCAACCTTTGTTCGTAAAACTGGCAGATCGGCTAGGCTTCGTGCCGGCCGAGTCGGTGCTGATTCGCTTTGGCATAACGCTCACCTTCGCTATCGCGAGCGCGAGGCTGACGGGCCAATCCCTTCGGACCCAGAGGCCGTGGATCTGGCTCTTGCGCGGCATTTTTGGTGGCGCGGCCGTGATGCTTTTCTTCACGTCGGTCGCGCTCGCCGGAGCGGGTGTTGGCACCCTCTTGAACTACACCTATCCCGTTTGGGCCCAGCTCTTCGCGTTCACCGTGGGCGAGCGTTTGCGCCTCGAAACGTTCGGCTATTTCGCGCTCGCGTTGCTCGGCGTGTACTTCGTGGTGAACCCCGGCTCCGCGGATCTGGGCCCCGGAGAGCTTGCAGGAATTTTCTCAGGCATGCTGGCCGGGATCGCCGTCTTGTGTTTGAAAAAATTGCGCGAGACGGATGGCGAACAGACCATCATCGTGAGCTTCTCGGCCTTTGGCATCGTTTACGCCGTCGGCTGGCTGGCTTGGCAGGGCGGGGGCGGCTTCATCGAATCGAAGCACGCTCTGGAGGGTTGGCTGGTAGAACTAGCGGTTGGGCTGCTGTCCTTCTTTGGGCACGTCTACTTCACCAAGGGCTACAAATACACGACAATCCGGCTCGGCTCGGTGCTGTCTATGCTGGTGCCACTCATTGCAGCGCTGACCGGTGCCCTTTTTCTGGGTGAACCCATCACCGCGCACTTCGTGCTGGGTGCTCTCTTGATCTTGGCCAGTGTGGCCCTGGCTACATGGCGGGAGAGACCTCGTTCGCCCGAGGTGCCCCGTAGCGCCTGAGCACCCGCGCACACCTGTGCGTTACCGCACAGGTGTTTGACTAATTTGGCCTAGTTCTGGCGAAAATTCGCGAGACGACTAAAAAGGAGAGCGAAGGATTGAGGTACTAGTATGAACATCGACATTGGGATTGACGCAAAGAAGCGAGAAGAGATCGCCGAAGGCCTCTCGCGCGTGCTGGGAGACACCTACACGCTCTATCTAAAGACTCACAATTTCCACTGGAACGTCACGGGCCCCATGTTCCAGACGCTGCACTTGATGTTCGAAGTTCAATACAACGAGCTGTGGTTGGCTGTTGATTTGATCGCCGAGCGCATTCGTGCCCTCGGATTTCCCGCCCCTGGCACCTACAAGCAGTTCGTTGCGCTTTCTTCTATCCAAGAAGATGAGGGTGTACCGCAGGCCCAGGATATGGTGCGCAAGCTCGTCGCGGGGCACGAAACGGTGTGCCGAACGGCCCGTGAGGTCTTCAAGATTTGTGACGATGTCAGCGATCAGCCAACGTGCGACCTGCTGACCCAGCGCATGCAGATCCACGAGAAAACGGCCTGGATGTTGCGCAGTCTGCTCGAGTAATCCCTTGAGCTCCCTGGCTCGGAGTCTAACGCAGAGGGCGGTCGAGATTTACGGCCGTCCGACGCTGCTGGCGCTCGCGCTGCTCTGGGCCGGGTTCTTTCTGCTACCGGCGTTGGCGCTCGGGCCCGTTTCCTTGAGTTTTTGGCAGGTTCTACGGGCCGGAATCGACAATCCGTACACCCTGAACCGCTTCGACCTTCGCTATTCGTTCGTGGCGGTGCTCGGGCTTGCGTGTGTACTCGCGCCCCTCGGCATGCTCTCGCGCCGCTTTCGCGCCGCTCAGGAGTTGAAGGCGTTGCCCCTCCTTTTCCTCGTAGGACTGGGCGTCAAAATGGCCTGGCATCTGCTTCATGCGCCGCCATCGGCGCGCGAGAGCGAGGGCGCCATCGGTCGTGTGGTGCCGCTCGTCGGAGGGGCGCGTGAAGCCGAAGCGCTCAGCGTAGTGTTTGCGGCTCCCGAAGCCGGGAGGAGCGCGGTCATCGCACTTCTTACCGAAAGTTTGAGCATCGGGTTGTGGCTCGTTCTCGGGGCGAGCCTGGCCTTGTTCGGACTTGCGCTCGTAGCGAACGAGGTTCGAGGCGAGCGCTTGGTTCGGCGTCGCGCACTCGCGCTGACCTCGAGATACGAACGGGGCGCGCTCATCGCCCTACTAGCATTATGGGCAGGCGCCTTCCTTTTGCCCGTCTTTCACTTCGAGGCACTAGCCAACTTTACCTTCTGGGAGCTCTTGCACCTCGATTTCGAGGGGCCGCTACTCAACGTGACGGCTCGTGGCTTGGGGCCCCTGGCTGGGCTCGGATTGCTTTGTTTCTTGGCTCCCGCCTCGGCGCCTTTCGCGGGTCCTCACGGCAAGTGGTTGAATGTTTTACCGCTGGTATTTTTGTGCCTTTTTGGGCTCGAACTCGCGCTTGTGCTGGGTCGGTCATCCGTCGAACTCGAGGCGGGGCCGCTCGGTAACGCCGTTTCGGGCTTGGTTCGACGAACGGTCTGGTCGACGGGCAAGGAGCGCATCGCCCTGGGCTTTTTGCCGCTGCTGCTCTCAGCGCTGTTTTTCGCCTACCTCGCGTTTCGTGGCCCTCGCCAAAATCCACCCCAAGAGGTGCTGAAAGCGACTGGGCTCGCCGCGAGCGAAGGCCCGCCACCACTCGACGCCAACAAACCTCGTGTATAACAAAAGACTACGAAGCGAGCTCGTACTTGACGGGCACGCTCAGAGCAGCAAAAGATGCTCGCATCATGTGGAGCCTTCGGCCCGCCCTGAGCTCACCGGGCGATAGCCCATCCGCCGTTAGGTTCGGCGCCTTCCGGGGGCTCGGTTCCTGGGGGCTCGGTTCCTG
>Ga0164241_10000409_pt1 | contig 82767 bp, 77 predicted proteins | sample OricomyardsoilBY_FD_108780 | JGI IMG/M metagenome (GOLD analysis project Ga0164241, IMG submission 108780) | Backyard soil microbial communities from Emeryville, California, USA - Original compost - Back yard soil (BY) | ecosystem: Environmental > Terrestrial > Soil > Unclassified | place: USA... | reverse complement strand
GAATAAGATCTATGTGCATCCTGATCAGCAAGGAAAAAAGCTTGGCAAAAAAATGCTTGATTATATTATCGAACATATAAAGAATGCAGGAGCAAAAGCGCTTCAGCTAAATGTGAACCGCCATAACAAAGCGTTGTATTTTTATGAAAAGCAGGGATTTAAAATGATTCGCAGCGAAGAAATTGATATTGGCTCCGGGTATTTTATGAATGATTATGTGATGGAGTTGAAAGTGTGACCGCGTGCTAATGTGACCAGACTTTTATTCATCTCTCAGCGAACAAATTTTCTCAAAAGATTTTTATTTTCTTTCTGAATGTTAATTTTCAAAAAAAATAAAAAGCTTGCAAACGCCGATGTTCACAAGCTTTTTTGATATTAAAAGTTCATTTTTTTGTCGGGTAGACAAGCCTCGAACAAAATTGCCAAAACGCAGTCTGGTAAACCGTTTCAGCTTTTTTATTCTATTTTTATTGCGCTTTTTCTTGTTCTTTTTTTATTCCCCTGACAATTAAGTTTCCCAATAAATACCTTAAAAAAATTAAACACGACAGCAGTTTATACAGCATGATGGATTGCATAAACACGCGCCTTTAGATGCACTTGATAACGAGTTGTTCTTCGAGATCCCCAAAACTGATGGCCAAGGCCAAAATGCCCCTGCATTACTTCTCATAGTTGCCAACATTCATTTTGACTTAATAAATTTAGCAGGCACACAAATCGAATTAATTATGAAAATAAGTGGTCAGAAAAAAGTAACACCCGAAGGAGCAGGAAATAAAATTAAAGATTGAGAATTCAAAGAGGAAAAATGGAAATAATTACAAATAAAATCCAACCCTAAATTTTATCTACTAAAGCTCAAATTTTCAATTTGCTCATTTACCGCAATTCTAAATTGGAAAGGATTATCAACGTTTCGCAAGGGATTTTGCGAACCTCCGGTGCCTTTAATGATAATAGTTCCGCTGTTCACAATTCTGTCAATAATATTTTGCTCTACATAAATAGCTTCAACTTTATTTAACATTATTTCAAATGATTGTGTTCTTAAAATTCCATGTTTAATTAATACCCGCTTATTGGTAACAGCAAATTCAAAAGTTTTGATTTTGAGATAAGTTAGTCCGGTAGAAAAAATACCAATAAAAAGAAAAATTACTCCTAAATCTGAATATAGTGAGCGATATACTGACTGTAAGCTGTCTATGTAAAGTATCGACCCGAATAAAATCAATATAAACGATTTTAAATAGAGCGTCCAATTTAAATTTGTTGAATAGGCAACTCTTTCATTTGCCATTAAATTTTTTTGAATGTAGCTCACGGTACTAATGATTTAAAAATGAACTAACCTTTTTATCATTATTTCTCAAAATAAATTTAAGGAAATTATTGGATTTTATCGTAAAATATTTTGCACATTTACAAATATTTTCAAGGATAAAAAAGGAAGTTATTTGAATCTTAGTTATCTACTTTCAGGAAATAGTTTTTCAATATCATTCCACAAGAAATAAACTCTGGACCTCACCTTAAAAGGTTTTAATTTACCATGCTTTATCCAATCATAAATAGTAGGCTTGGTCACTTGAAAAATACTGCATACTTCACCAATCTTATATAAGGGTTTGTAGTTCATTCCAGGTATTTTGTAAGCAACCGGAACGGTGGTTTTCCTTTCCATTTTTGCAAGCTCTTCGTTGATGATTTTTCTTATTTGGCTCCAAAAATCTTCTGGCTCATAAGGTAAAAGCATCGGCGTTCTTAATATTTCATTCTTCACGTTTTCCATTTTTTAAGTATTTAATTCTATCAGGAATTTTAGGTATTTCAAGAAAATAAACCAGGCTACCCAAACAACGATTAAAGGAAGGCACATATCTGATGTATCCATATTCATTTAACTGTTTAATACTTCTATGATATGTCGCTGAGCTGGATATTTTACAAAAAGGTTTCAGCTCGCTGCTAAAAATATAGATTGGGTTTTCATATTGCTTCCAGCTCGATCGCAAATATAGTGCAGCATATAAGCTAATATGGACAGGACCAATTCTTGGATCTGTTTTAATTGTTTCGAAAAACCTTTGTAGTACTTCTGAACCCATTTCTATTTCCGATTTCATGTTATCACCATTTGATTATAACAAACTGTCATTGGTGAGAAAGCAGCGCCTCAATACATTAGTAACTGACATTTGAGGCACTGCGAATGGTTCTTTTTTAATTAAGCATTTATACTTGCTTTCTTTCTTTTTGCTTTTTTTTTCGCATGCGATGGCGCACTATCATCTTCGCTGATCCCATTCCCCTGTTTCATTTGATTTTTCTCACTTTGCTTCTCGGATTGTTCAGGCATTTTTTTTTCATAAAGATCTTCCGCTTTAATTCTTTGCATGTTTCCATCATAAAAATTTACCGATTTAAACTGAGGAGATGCTTCAACAAATATTTTCTGCTCTGTATTATTTTGAAGGAATGCGACAGTTTGCTTGTTACCTCTTTCTAAAGATTGGATTAGCTGTGATTTTGCCAATGCATTCCCTAATTCTTTAATTGCGTATTTGGATAAAGAACTCTCAAGGTTAAACCCATAATTTTGATGAAACTGTTTGATTTTGTAATTGCCGTTCTTGTCTGTTTCCTTAAAATCAAGTTGTACCCAGGCCTTATATTTCTCCCCTTCTTTCGGCGTAATTTCTTTGTGAACAGCCCTTCCGTCCATTAGATTGTAAGCTTCTTTTAAAGTGATATTGCTTTGATTGTTGTTGATGTAAAAAGTTTGTTTAATGGGATCCGGATTTTTGCTGGTTTTCAACATTAGGCTGTAACGGTTAAAAAAATACATGTCGCTTTCTTGTGACTTATTAAATTGCAATGTTGCAACTGTTTTGTCTTTCCCGAAATCCGCCTGATGGAAAATAGTTATTTGCGGTTCCTGCTTTTCCATTTTTTTAATCAAATCTTCACGGTGTCCTTCACCGAAACCGGTAAACTTTAATTGGTTTACCAGGTAATCTAAATTTTTCTCGTTCATAATAATTGGTTTTTATGTGTTTAAAAAATAGTTTCCATTTTTAATTCCATTTGCTATTTGAAGAATGATTTCCAAATTGTAATGATCAGTATCCTAAGATTCTAATTGCACAACGAAAATGTTCTTGCCTTCACAAGCGTCCTGTTTCTAATTTTTAATGATAGCTTTCTGCCGCCATTTTTTTCCATTAATTGAATAACAAGTTCCTTTTTGTCCGGAATCGTAAATTTTTGAAGAGCAACAACAAACGATAAGTTGGTTTTTCCGTTGACGAATTCTGAATCGTTATAAATCATTATCGGAGTTTGTTGTATTTCCTGTACAGCCGTGCGTTTATCTTGTTTTAGATCTTTAGTAAAGAAATTAAGAGACTCAAAATCATAATTAATATTTGTCTTGTTGTCAACTTCAAGCTGAAAATAAAGAATATCACTATCTATATAGATGCCATTAAGAAGGAATTTCACCCCGCTCGATCTATCCTTAACGCCGTGTAAAAATCGCTTCCTATACAAAATTGTTTTTGCGGCAAATGCTACTTTTTCATCATTGTGTTGTGATGCATTAAAGAGTGCAAATGAAGAAGAGGATTCAATGGATGATGTGTTTTCAAAATTAATATTTAGCAAAGTGGGATTTGCTGAATAGTCAACAAGGAAAGAATAGAATTTGCCATCAGATGTAACCACACTCAAATTAGTTTCATCAAAATTTTCTCTTGCCGCTTTTATTTGGAGAATATTTTCAATTCCATTTGCCTTTTGCGCCAATAAATCCTTGCTACCAATATCAACACTTCTAATAGCAAAAGGAAAAATAAGATTGGATGTTTTATTTGTAGAAGCCGTCAAGGAGATTGAAGAAATTCCTTGAAAGCGCTGACAATAAACATTCGTGAAAAAAGTCAGCATAGAGGTAGCCATTATTAAAATAATTGTTTTCATTTTTGAAGATTTTAAAAATTAAAAATTTTTCTGTTCATTACCGTTATTTATTAGAATTACCTGGTAACCGGCCTTTACGGTTACCTTTATCAAGCTTGCTTTTCTTTTGATTAAATCCTTTCCTGCTTCCAGGCCGGTACTAATTGCCTGGCCGCCAATTGACGGATTGAGACTACTCAAGCCTATACCTTCCAGTGCATTATTAGTGATTTGCTTTCCTGCATCCTTTGAAATGCTTCCTGGGATATGAATTCCCTCCATACCATCTAAATCAAAAACGGATAAGTCCACAGGAAGTAAATCATTTTTATAAAGGATAGATTTAATGATAATGTGCAAGCGGTCGCCATCCATCTGACCAATACCAAAAATGAAATTCCCTTTTGGTATCAATAAGCCATTGACATAAACGTCGTTCATTAACCTTAACTTCACCGTAGAACCGGAAACTATCGATTGTGTTTCATGAATTACTGCCTGAATAGAATTTTGATTAAAATTTCCATTGGTGATTTCATCATCAGGAGAATAAAATTTATTCCGGATTCCATTACTTACCTTAATTATCGAATCTTTGTTAAAATCTGTTTTCGTTGGAAATGAGGAATAATAATTTTGATTGCCCTCAGTTACTACCGGAAATGCCTGATTTTGGTGGGTAATAGAGGTTTGCCTGATTTTTTCTGTAATTCGTTCAGGATGCTGTATGTCCAAAATTTTTTCCAACATGCTATTCATCTGCTTCATTTCAGGATCATCATCTCCATACTGATTCACATTTTGCATCATTTCCGCTAGCCTGTCAATGTCTTTTTTATCAATTGACCGTTGGTTATTTTCAACAGAATAATTTTTCGTATCGTTTGATCCAACAGCATCGTTGTTTGAATTGACGACATCATTTATTTGTTTTAGTTTGCTATATACCTGTTCCTCATTTTTCTGCATAACGGAAGCTGAGCTTTGCGAGATGGAAGGTGAAATATTTTCAACCGAACGAGTCGAAGAAGTATCCAAAGCTTTTTGGAAATAAGGATCATTTTGCATCTCATCTTTTAATTTTAATGAATCCCTTGCCGCTTTTTCATAATAAGCAAGTTTGTCAATTGCATCTTTTTTAAGGTTGGGATTTGGAAGTTCAAGATTTAATCCCGATTTTTTTGAACTGAATGAATTTGTAGAAGCTGTTCCTCCTCCCATGGCCCAAAAGGCTAATGTAATAAAGGGCAAGGCAAGGAATGGTAGGGCGATTAGTAATTTGCGCCTTTGCAAAATTTTTTGTGATTGTTGTTTCATGACTTTTATTTTTATTTTTTTTCTTCCAATTGGTATAGCTCTACAAGTTGATTCACACTATCCATTAGCAATGGCCTGGATTTTAGAATACTATCTTTTATGTTAATGCCAGAAGTGGATTTTGACAAACTGTCAATATATTTTTTAAAGTTTTCTATTTTATTAAATTCTGCTTTTGGGATGATAACAGAATTTCGATTCGCGTTTTCCAAAACGTGTTTTGAAATTGGAATAGGAGAAAGAAAAAAATGTGGTAAAGTGCTTTTGTAAAAGATATTTCCGGTAATTATGTAAATGCTAATTCCAATACCAATTAAACTAAAGATTATTAAACACATTTTCTTGCCGGTAACCGAAAGATGCTCAGCTTTTTTTTGCATTTCATCTGAAAGTTTTCTTTGTACTCGCATAAACTTTTGAGCAATCAGTTGCGCAATTCGTTCCACTCCTGAAAGGGTCCCTGTTTGAGCCTCCGAAGGAATCACTTTTCGTTTTTTTGATAAAAACATGTTTAACGCTTTTCAGTTTTCAAATCTTTGTTTTCTAAAATATTCCATCGCTCTATCAGTAGTCCGTGGGAATTATTTTCTGATCTTGCAATCTTTCTCAAAAAGCCTTCTGTTATAAGATCTCTTGTTAAAACACTGGTGGTCCTCGTTATTTTTTCTGTAGCGAAACATTTAAAATAAAATGGAACCTTGTTTAAATCCAATTGAATACTATCTACTGTAATTTCCTGACTGATATTTGCCGAAATAATTTCTGAATAATAACCGCTCTCTTTCAAATTGTCATATTCCTGTTTTGCAGATGCATCTGCCAGGTACAAAGCGTCAGTAATAGTTGATTGTATTTCTTTATCATCAGGAGCGAGCGTAAAAAAATATTTGTGGAAAGTTTTTATCTGATCTTTTGCCTCTACAGCTAAATTTTCATTCCGGTCAGATGCATAGGCTTCTATTGCCTTACTATTTGCCAAAATGAATATTTTTTGCTGATTGCCTTTTACAATCTCGTAGCTTTTATAAATGGCAAAACAACTAACACCTATACTTCCCGTGATAATCAATAAGGTAAACCCCCGGACATATTTGAAAGCGTTGTCAATATTTTTCATTTGTTGAAACATGATTCTTATTTTTAATTATTTTTTCCCGGAAATCCTTTCTTTAAAATAATCGTTACCTTTTCCCGCGTAGCCTGATTGAACTATGTTATTTGTATTTCCGTAAGAGTCTTTTACCATTGAAGACGCGCTTGAAGAAATAGTTGAAGAGGCTGATCTGCTGGCATTGCTGAAGCTGCTTGTAACTTTATGCAACAAAGAGTTGCCACCACCTGCATGAATAATATAATTTGCAACACTTGGGACGGTAAAATACCCAGCGATCCCAATAATCATAAAAATGAGATAACCAATATCAGTAGAACTAAAAAATGTATTGCCTTGACTATCTATCTGGCTAATATCAACCTTCAACATATTCTCCTGAATTTTTCCCATGATCGCTCCGAATATATTAGCAACAGGAAGCCATAAGAAGAAATTAATGTAGCGCGCAATCCAGACTGTAAGCGTATGTTGGAAACCATCGAAAATAGAAATACCGAACGCTAAGGGGCCAAGGATAGCAAGCACTACTAAATGAAACGTTCTGATGGTATTGATACAAAGAGCAGCAGCTTCGTAAAATATTTTAAGAATTTCAGAAAGCCATTCTTTAATAGAATTTTTCATGTTGTAATAGAGTTTTGACATTGCAAAACTTACCGAGTTGCCTATCCCTTCCAACATGCCTTCTTGCGAAGGATCTTCATGATAAGTATATTTATACCATTTATCCCGATCGCCTTCTCCTGATTCTCCCACATACATTTGCCAGGCATCAGAATTTCTTATTGCAGCTTCCTTTAGTTTTAATAGTTCTGCAATTGCGTTATCTGACCCGGTAATCATTGATGAGGTGGCTGTAACAGTAGGTTGCATTACTCCATTAATCATAGCAATAACAGACGGAAAAATAATTACCGCAAAACCAATAACAAATGGCCTGAACAGTGGATAAAAATCTATGGGTTCCGCGTTGGAAATATGTCTCCAAACCCGTGAAGCGATGTACCACGTCGCTGCAAATGCGGCGATACCTCTGCCAACTCCAATTAGCTGACTGCAAAGAGGCATCATATCATTAAACAACTTATCGAGCACACTTTGCATACTGTGAATTTCACCTGCTACGTCCTGAGCTTTTGTAAATTCAGGAACTAACCCTGCTGTTATCGCAAGGATTATTCTTTGCCACTTTTTCATTTTCACATTTTTTTATATTCACTTTACGTTATAAATCTTCCTCATTACATTAACGTCGCTTTGCTCTTTTTCTCGTTGAATGGAAAGAATGGAAGCGCTGCTATTGAAATGTTGTAGAAATATTAATTCATCCTGCGCGTTCTCAAATATTTTGTCAATAAAATGCAGTCTTTCGTCATCAGTCATGCGCAATTTTCCGGCTGTAAGAACTGTGGTTAACTCATCCAGGTTGTTTAAACTTTGTTTAAAAAGATTGCTATAGGTTTTGCTCAAAAAATCCAGTTCCTCAACGGTAAATTGGCCGCCATTCTTGAATATTTCAAAATCGCTCTTACATCCCTTTACAATTTGCAATTGCATATTGATTATATCCGAAACCTTTGTATACTTTCTTACTACAGGGCTGACCGCTAAAAGACCGTCCAAAAAGCTTTTATGCAAGTCAAAGCTTCCCTGAGAAATATTTTTAATCGTTTCATAACCGGTAGAAACAATTTCATAACCTTGTTTTAAATCCTTTAAAATTTGTTTGAACTGAGCAAGCTTCTCTACATTTAATAGAAGTTGTTGAACTTCTTCTGATTGTCCAAAGCTGGTCTTTGTGCAAGGCAGATAAAGTATTAAGAAAAACATTGCAATCTTTTTCATTTTATTTATTCAAATGATTTAATAATCTACTCGTTTCAACATCCTGGCTTTCGTTCAATCGTTGCTTACCGAGCAGGACAACTTCGTTACTGAAATTCTCCACAAAGCTGTGTTTATCGAGCATGTCGTCATAAATGTGATTGATTTGAACGATACGTTCGTCATCTTTCATTATTAGATTATTTGTTGTAATAACGGATACCAATTGATTGATATCTGCTGATGCTTCATACAATAATTTGCTAAAGACATTTTGTATGTATGATGCCTCCTGAAAAGTGAACCAGGTATTTTCTTTGGTTATTTCAACTGTTTTTTTGCAGGTGTTTAGAATGCTTTGCTGCAAAGAAATGATATCGGCAATCCTGATATATTTCTTAATACTTGGATTAATTTCCCTAAGGGTATTAAAATAATTTTTGTGCAAATCGAAATCCTCCATACGTATGTTTGCAATCGCTGAAAGCACTTCCCGGGCTGTGTTATAACCCTTTTGCAAGTAGCCCATATACATATCCAGGCCAACTATTTGTTGCTCCAAATATTTTATTTGTGTTTTCTTTTGTTGTGTCCATTCAGCAAATGTTTGACCTTTTCCGCGAGATGAAAAATTTGCCAGTATCAATATTATTAGAGTTATTTTTTTCATTTGGAATAGGTTTAAATTTTACTTCAATCCGTACAATACTCTTACCTGGTTTACCTCAGATAAATCTCTTGATCTGTGGAGACTTAGAGAAATATTCTGTTGATTGAATTGTAGTAGATCAATATAATTCTGGTCGATTGCATTGGCAGAAGCATCAATAATTTCAAGCCTTTTTGCATCATCCATTTGGGTTGAAAACGAAGTAACTACCAATAGAATCTGATCGAGGTTTTTAACGCTTTCATCCAGGATACCTGAATAGACATCAACCATGTAATTGATTTCTTTCGGGGTAAAATGTTTGTCGTATTTGAATAGTGCCAATGCATTTTTATAGGCATCAACTAATTGCAATTGTTTTGAGGTCACTTCCCGAATTCGATAGTAATACGATATGGCCGTTTTAACCTTACTTAGCTCATCAAAATAATTTTGATATAGTTGTTTCTGTTTTGCCGCCCAATCGGTTATCTCATCCAATTTAATTTTTGACATGGTATTCTCCATTGCCTTCTGAGCATTTTGAAGCCATATCGTCTTATTTTGAAGCCTTTGTATTTTTAGGTCAATGGCCTTAATTACTTTTATGACACCTGCTTTAATAATACTAGCCACATCAATCTGGGCATTTGCATGTGTTGCAGGAAAAATTGAACTGATTAACAGAATTCCAGACATTATGACTTGCTTTTTCATTTTACAATTTTTTTAAAAACCACAGTTCCGGATTTCAATTCTTTTCTATCAGGATAAAAGAATAGCCTTCGGCCATTGTTATGTATTAAAAGGCATTTATTGGCGGCATCATAACTTGCAGTCCAATGACGAACTCTATAGACTGGCATTTTGTTTTTATTAAAAAACTTTGATTGCATCGTTTGTTTAATTTGAAAAATTTTATTTTCTCTTTGCCTTGCTACTATGATTGTGTCAAACGTTGTCGCAAATTCATCATACGTTTCTACTACATACGTTCCTTCAATGAAATGCTTCGCTTTTTCGCTTGAATATTCTATGCATCCTCCAAAAAGGAACAACATAAATAAAGTCAGCAAACAAACATTTTTCATGATTTTCTATTTTTAAAAGCTATTAATTTTCAAGTGCATTCTTTTTCATATCATTGGCCATTGCTTTAATACCTTGCTGGATACTCCCAAACTTCTTCGCGTAGTTCATCATCCTTACTTTTTCAGTTTCTTCTGTGGTATAAGCTAAATATTCTTCCAGCGAAACTTCCGTCCGATAAACTTTTGATATAATACCACCAAGAGAAATAAAAACTTCTTTATAATTTCTTGCAGCATCATTGGCTTTGTTTAATGATAATACAAGTGATTTTTCTTTTTCAGTCAATCCCAATAATTCCTGTATCTGCTCAAATTTGTTTTGATATTTACTTTGATCGAGCAGTATTTTACAATCACTGTTATTGATGATTGCCTGCTTCACTATCGGGGAAGAAATAATGTCTTCTATGTCCTGGGTAACAACTACTGCTTCGCCGAAAAATTTCCTTACCGTTTTAAATAAATATTTAATATACTCGGCCATTCCTTCTCTCGCAATGGCTTTCCAGGCTTCTTCAATAAGGATCATTTTTCTACAACCTTTTAACTTCCGCATTTTAGAAATAAAGACTTCCATTATAATGAGTGTAACAACCGGGAACAGAATTGGGTGATCTTTTATATTATCAAGTTCAAAAACAATAAATCGCTGTTGAAGCAAATCAAGATTCTCGGTCGCGTTTAAAAGGTAATCAAACTCGCCTCCTTTGTAATAGGGCCTCAGCACAAACAATAAATTCGCCACATCGAAATCCTTTTCCTTTACTTTCTCTTTTTCAAGAATGGTCACAAAATTTTCCTGTAAAAACTCGTAGAAGGAGTTGAAGCAAGGAAAAATATCAGGATACTTTTGCAAGTGGCTATAATAAGTTTGAAGCGAATTAGATAATGCTACATATTCACTTCTCCCAAAGCTTTCATTGTCTTTTTTCCATAAAGCCAATAACAATGTTTTAATGCTTTCTTTCTTCTCTGTATCAAGAACTTCTCCTTCTGGGATAAAAAATGGATTGAACTTTATAGGCTCTCTTTCAGAATAGGTAAAATAATAGCCGTTAATCATTTTACAAAGTCCATGATACGAGTGACCTACATCTATCAGTACCACATGCGTACCTTGTTCGTAATAGCTCCTAACCATGTGGTTTGTAAAAAATGATTTACCACTTCCGGACGGCCCTAAAATAAATTTGTTCCTGTTGGTACAAATTCCATTTTTCATCGGCTCATCACTTATATCTATATGAAGTGGCTTTCCGGTTAAACGGTCACCAAGCCGTATACCTATCGGGCTTACAGAGCTTCTATAACTGGTTTCCATATTTAAAAAACAAGCCGCGTGTTCTGCAAAAGTGTCGAAGGTGTCATTCATGGGAAAGTCGGCAGCATTGCCTGGCATACCGGCCCAAAAAATTTGTGGGGCACCATAGGTTTCTTCTTTAGGAACTGCATCCATTTGAGAAAGGCCGGATGTGACAAGGTTTTGAATCTCTTTCAATTTTTTCTTATCATCCGTCCAAACTAATAGATTAAAGTGCGCTTTTACAGGTAGGCGTTGCTCGATTATGGATTCGTTCAAAAAATCATTAGTGGCATCACGGGCAATGGCATTTTCTCTCGAATAGGCAGAAAGTGATTGCAGCCTCAATTTTTTACTTTCTAACTTTTGAATCATTTTCTGCGAATCCTGAACAAAAATGTATTGATTATAAATATGATTGCATGGCAGAAGTTGACCAAGGGTTGAAGCAAATCCTACCGAAAATTTTGTTTTATCGGTTGAGTATTTATCATAGTTAATCCTGCAACCACAAAGAGCAGGTAAATTACCCGCATCGCCTAACGTATACAATTGACAAATTTGTTTGCCTACTTTTATGCCATCTTTAAAAGAAATATCTTTTATGATTAGCTCACTATTTCTTTCAGAAAGAAAACAATATTTTTCTATTAAGCCGGCTTTCCTTTCATGGCTCAGCAAGTTTTCATCTGTCAATCTTTTTAATTTGATAAATCCGCTATCTTCCAAAATCCTTTTAAATTGATTACAACAGTCCGTAAAGTCTTGCAGCACCTGCAGATTCAGGGTTTGCCAGGGCACAAAAGAATTGCGTAATAAAGATGAAAACAATGAAGTTGATTCTTTCCTGGCTTTTTGTTTTTTGGTAAGCATAATATAACAATGATGATCTAAATAAGGCCGCTCATTAAAATATCTTTCACTCGAAAGAGACAAGAAACTGCTATCCTTATTAAAATCCGGTAGGTATTTATTCTCAATAAACCAATCCTGTTTATGAAATACCGAATGTTGTGGTAATACTTTTATGCCTTTCAACCATGCGTTATGGAAAGATTCATAATCATTGTCTGAAAGAGTAAAAATTTCAGGAAGAAGCGCTTCAAATACAATAGTTATATCTCCCTGTCTTGAGAGAATACAGTTATGCTCTACACCCATTACCGGCAAAATATTATGCAACCACTTTTCCATGACTTATTTTTTTGATTCCGATAAAAATGTTTCTTGAATTTGATCTAATTACTTTTGGAACACTTCGGCTCGCCGCCTTTTTCATCATTCCATGTTCTCCATATTTGTTGCTTAGCTGATAGACATACATGAATAAAATCGTTCCTCCAATTAATACGATTCCCAGGCAGAAAAAGGTATTTAGCCCCACGATATACAAAATGGCAAAGAGTATCAACAATGCCAATAATCCAGCACCCAAATACCAGATATACTGTGCCTTCAATCCTTTAAATTCAACTGATTTATTAATGCCCTTGTTTATTTTATAAACGGTGTTCATTTTTGTTTTTTTAAATTGCTTAGTTCTTTTTCTAGACTCCAAAAAAGCTTTTAATTACTGTAGCAACGATGACCAAAAAAACACAACTACCAAACCATGCGGCGGCAACTTTGCCGGTATCAGGATCGCCGCTATTCCACTTATTATATACTTTCACGGCACCAATTAGGCCCACAACTGCTCCTACTGCATACATCAGGTTCGTGCCAGAGGCAAAATAGCTTCGGACCTGGTTATTAGCTGCATTAATTCCCGCATTTCCGTCCTGGGCAAACAGGGATAATTGTTGAAAAGACAAAACGGTAGTAGCAACCAGTTTGCAAATTGTTTTCTTACTTTTCCTGTGAAAAGTTCCTTTGACACATTTCATACTCACTTTATTTTAATGATTAATAATTCTAAAAAAGCCCTATCTATCTTGCTTTCCACAACATTTCCATTTCATCTTCATTCAGATAGATAGAGCATTTACTTTGGCTTTCCAATTCAATCAGACTATTAATAGCATTCTGGAAAGGGCCATCCTTTAACTGCAAGTAATTTTCCAGTGCTAATTGTAAGGCCAGGATAAGTTCTTCCTTTAAAAACTTTTTTTCTGAAGCTTTCTCAAATACTTTATTCAATTCATCCATTAATTCATGTACCATAGAAGATTGATAAGCATCTTCATTTTCATTTTGAATTGCTTGACTTTGTATTGCTTCTTCTCCAAAATCAGAATTTGCGATTGTATTTTCTCTTCTTTCTTTCGCAGGTATGTTGATAAACTCAGGGTCCCGCGAAAAGATAATTTTTGTAATTTCGTTCCGGTAATAAATCACTGCTATTAAAAAATAATAGATGGCTGTAATGGCCGATGTTATTAAAAGATAACTACTCCAGGAAATTTTATTGAACATGATACCGCTTTTATTTGAAAACAAAATTGCATCAGTTTTCAAAAGGTTTTTCACACTATGGTACCAAGTAGGGAAAAATATTTTTTGTTCTTATTGGTGAATAAAAATTCTGTGGAATGTTGAGCTTATGACAAACGACATTTTATTAACCCTGTCGTGGATATTTCGGTTCGCTCAAAAGTTTGCAATTTTATTGATGAAGCAGTGCAGATTTCCGCAAGCATCTACTAGAACAGATACTATTATTTTCAGAAACCATCTTCAAAGGAAGCTCCGCATCGGAAAATAAAAATCGGGCTTTATTGTTGTTTTACTGCATCCGAAGTTTAAAGCTAAATACAAAAGACAGCGATACACTTTTTAAAATGGAAAGAAATTGCTATTTTTTATCAAAAACTTAGTGCTAAATTTGATAATCTATCCAGTTATTCTCTAGATCTACTTTTAAAAATTCCAATCTCAAAACTGGTTATATTTTTTCTTTTCCTTAAAACATGTTGCCGAAAATTCTGATTATGAAAAATAAGTATTTATTGCTCCTTCGAATATTTCTGTTTCTGTTACTGAGTCTTTCTCTAATTACTTGTAAGAAAGGTAACAACGATGCCGGTAGTACCCCTACCACACCACCAGTTGCAGACACAGGAAATCTTTTAAACAAGAATGTAGTTGTCATCGATAGTACAAAACTTATATTAACCTCTGATACTTCACAATTGAATAAAGGCCATCTTGAATATTCTATAGTGGGTGATGCTCCAATAATTAATGTTAGCGACATCATTGTTGGTGCAACTAATGGAGGCTATATAAGACGGGTTTCATCCATCAGTCAGCAACAAAATAAAATAACTATTGAAAGCAAGCAAGGAACCATGGAAGATGTTTTTAAAAATGCAAATTTTAATTTTACTACCGGGATGGAAGGTTTAAAAGAAGCCAGAATCATGTCGGATTATTCCTTTGACATTAGTGGTGTTAATCTTTATAAAAATGGTCCTGTTACCATTAAACTGAATAAAGGCCTTATTACAGTCGGTGGCGAATGGAATTTCAATTTTGATTTTAAAGATTCGAGGTTGCAGACCTTTTTATTAGAAAATAAAAACGCGTCTTTCAAAGGTCAGTTTGATTTTACAGTTACTGCCGATAATACTTTTGATATTGTGGACACAACTGTAACATTGAAAAGGATCGCTAAATATTACACTCAATTCGTACTTGTTGGTTTGGTACCGGTTCCTGTAGTCATATATATGGAACTAGAACTAAGAGGTAATTTATCTGCTTCAGTGAGATCAAGAGTGGATGAAACATTTAGTATTAATACAAATACGTCTATGGATGTAGGGTTGAGTTATGCTAACTCACAATGGCAAAATATTTTTACTAAAAATTCATCTTCTTCCCTTTCCATCAATAGCTTTAATGATAGCATACAGGCTAAAATAAATCTTGGAATAGTTCCTTACATCAGCTTTAGACTATACCGAGTTGCAGGCCCTTATGCTTCTTTTGGTTTACGCGAGCTTGTAAAAGGTGATGTTTCATTGCCTGCAGGAAATTGGGATTTTTACGCTGGTGCATGGCTGCAAACCGTCGTGGGTGCAAAAGCAGGTATCTTCAGTAAGGCGTGGGTTGATTATAATAAAGAATGGAATACGGACACCTTCTATTACCAAACACCGTATAAAATAGAAAAGGTATTGGGAGATAATCAAACAGGAACTGCAAACGAATTTTTAAGTGAGCCCTTAAAGGTGAGAGTACTTGATAACAATGGCCATAGTCAATCCAAGGTGCCTGTTTACTTCAGTGTTACAGCAGGTGGAGGCTCTGTTGAAACTCCAACTATTTTAACTGATAAAGATGGTATTGCTCAAACAAGGTTGAAAATTGGTGATCAAAATGTAGTCCAGACAGTTGAAGCAAAAATAAAATTGGGAGACGATAATTTAATAATCATTGGTCCCGTCGAATTTGCAGCATCAGCTAATTCTCCCAAGATACCAACATTAACTACTACACCTGTAACATCAGTCGATACATCTTCTGCAGTCTCTGGAGGTAATCTTACAAGTGATGGCGGAACAACAATAACAGAAAAGGGAGTATGTTGGAGTACTTCGCAAAATCCAATAATAACTGATAATAAAACTTCGGATGGAAGTGGAAAAGGAAATTTTACAAGCAATATTACCGGCCTGGCTTCGAAAACTACCTATTACGTTAGGGCGTATGCAACTAATAGTGTAGCGATCGCTTATGGCAACGAGGTAAGTTTTACTTCAACTTCATTAACTAATTATAACCTAATGGGTTTCGGCACTAGAAACGAGGACATTCAATGTGGAGATTTGGATCCCACCTTAGCTATATGTGCACTCGATCAATCTCCATTCAACATACACCTTGTCAGTAATAATGATGTCATCACTGGCTATTGTGATTTTGGATATGGTTACGTATGGTTAACTACTGGCACTATTACATCAATGAGTATGGACTTGCATTGTGTTTATACAGATAATTTAGGTGGTACTGATATTTTTGATGTTACCGGCACAAGTTCTGGCGACGGCAACTATACAGGTACTTACAAACGTGTTGGCGGAGGTCTTCAGCAAGGCCATTTTCACATTCTTATTTCTAAAACTTAGAGTCTAATCATAGACTCTTTGACACTTATAGGGTTGGATTAAGGAGCACACAAATTATTAATAAGTGCTAATCCCCGATTCATGCCCTCACGAACCATTTCCTTTCCCTTTGGCCGCGTCGCTAAACGCTCATTCATTGCGCTTCGCTTATTCATTTCGCGATGCTTCGCGTAACTCCCGCGCACTAAAATCCAACAGAAAAAAATAAGAATCTTAATGACAATTTTTTTTTAAGATATTGGCAGTTTCATGTAATATTGTGTTGGCGCCAATGAAGGAAGCGGCTTATTGTAAAATTTAAATATGAACCAACCTAAATTTCCAACTAAATTTTTAGACTTGGATTTTGATTGTAAGAATAAACGGTGTTATGATGCGGAATAAAATAAAGATTCTTTTCATTACTTATACAGCACTTTTTATAAGCCTAAGCATTTTCCCCTTTATTTTTTCTACTTTTTTTGCTTTGCACGAAAAAGATTTTCAACGAAGTTTTGATATTGCAAAGACTTTGGCGGTACTTACTGCTTCATTTTTGGCAATTATTTATTTTGATCCGTTAGGAATCGCAAAGAAAAAAACAGACAAGCAGTATGAAAGCGTCATAAAAGTACTTGAATTCTTTATTGGTAAGATGATAACTTTCAGGGTATACGGGGCTTCTAAAAGTGACAGTTGGCCTATTATAATCTCGAAAAAAGAGATTAATATAATATTCAATGGAAATTATTTCTTGATGATGAATAAAGAAGAAAAAATTTATTGGGATGTAGATGAGTTTAAAAAATTTTATGGTGAAATAAGCTTATTAAAAACTAATATGTATCTGCCAAAAGGAATAGTAGATGCATTAGACGGATTTAAAACTGTTTATTACTTAGATAAGTTTACTAATTTAGTTGAGAATGAAAAAAAAATTATAGTGGTTGATTGGTATGGAGAAAATGATATGAATAGTCCAGTAACCTTGACACAATGGAGATATAGTTTTGGTGAATTTGCGACAGTCATCACTAACGTTATTAATAATTGTGAAAATTGGCTAACAAAAAAATCGTTTTCAATTAAAGATTTAAATATCTAAGCAAAAATTTCACTGCCGGTAACAAGGGTATTGCTGAGTGGGGCCGGACATTGGAGCAATCGGCTTAGTTCGCTGTCATCAGCAGTTTCGGCTCGACGAATAAAGTCAAGCAAAAGTTCTTAACTTCATCTTTTAAATCAATATTGAGCAGTAGCTCCGGGCTAATCCATGGTTCGTGTTCCACTTCGCTTCTCTCACGCCAGCCACTCACTGTCCTGAAACTTATTCTGGATAAAAAATAAAAATCCATTCTCCCCTCCCTTCGTTCCGCTTCGCCAAACGCTCATTTATTGCGCTTCGCTTATTTATTTCGCGATGCTTCGCGGAACTTCAACACGCTGCAAAAGTTTACAGACAAAAAAAAATCCTGATTAATCACTGCTTTACTGTCCTGAGTAGAAATTAACTCCAAAGCTATGCGCCTTTCTCTCTCTTGGGCTTCCAGCTACGCCGTCTTGTTCCTCGACGACTACGCTTCCATCGCTGCGTTCATTAAATGCGCACCGCTTTTATCGTCATTCACGAAAAATTCAGCCGCAGAAAATCTACCCCTAATGAACATACTTTAAATTAAAAAACAACGTCCACAACGTTAGGTTTACATACTAACATACGCCTTTAAAATCCCAAAGAAAGCGAAGCAGGAAAAGTTTTGAAAAAGATTTTTAAAGAACCAAATTTTTATTGCAACTTAATACACGTAATTTTGATTTTAAATTAATTTACTTGCAAGATTAAATTTTTCCACTAGAAATCTTAAAAGATCTTGGAGACTGCTAACTGAAGCAAGTTTAATAAGTCAAAAAAATATAAATGGCCAAAGGTATTCGCGCGCAGTCGTATATAAGAATAGAAGATGAAAATGATCGTTATTGTGGATTTTTAGATGATTCTTTACTTGTTCCCCATAATAAAAGGATTGATCATAATGTCCTAAAATCACTTGTTATTTCTGCAATAGACTATGCAAATAAGAAATCTAGCCGACAGCTTTTGGAAATTCCGGAAGAAATTTCCAATGATAAATTAGAAGCGTTTTACAAGAAAAAAGGAAAAGATTTATTTAAGTATTTTGTGAGATATTGCGGAGATCCAGCGTCAACAGCCTTTGATTGTCTTAATAAACATTATGCACAAATAGCAAAAGAAAATTTCAGAAATAATACTTTACAAAAAGAAAGAATGAATTCTGGATGGCGATACCAACATTTAGCAAAAGATACGGCACGCCTATCTGAAAGATTTGATACTATTTCTGACCTTAATTCAAAGGAGGCAGACTTTAATGCTATAATTTCATATAAAGACACATTTGACAAGTTAAGTATTTATGTATCTGTAAAAAATAGGAGCAATACTATGGGTGGCCAAGACTGGCCAAAAGCGATTTATGCTCTTGAAGCTGCTGCCATTAATGATAAAAATAGGAATGGTAGTTATATTTGTGTATTTGGAATAGCAATGGAAAAAGGTACGAGATATATTAAAAAAAGTAAAGAAACAAAACAACCTCTCTCTGTTAATACAGAAGTTTGGTTATCTGACTTTTTTTGGCCTTTTTTTTCAAATTTTTCATATAATGAAATCTCAAAAGCAGTATTACAGGTTCTAGTAGAAGATGGACGATTATCAAGCTTGGACGCTGAAATTCCGACCTCTGTAATTGAGTCTTTTGGCGATGAGTGCCGTAGTTTGAATTTACTTGATAATGATGGAAAATTTAATAACGCTCAAATTTTAGTTGATCTTTTTACTGGCAACTTATGAACAATAAATATAACCAATTAGATGTCTATTTAGGCGATTCAAGAAAAGTACTATCAAAAAATTTTCTTGAAAACCAATTTGATTTAATAATTACTTCACCTCCATACGCAGATGCAAGAAAAAAGCATTATGACAGCATAAGCACAAAAGAATATCCTGATTTTTTTAGAACTTTTCATGATCAATTCTGGAGAGTTTTAAAAAACGACGGCTCTTTTATTCTTAATATAAAAGATAAAGTTGTTAATGGAGTAAGGGACCGATATGTATGGAAAACGGTAATGGCTCTTTCTGATTTGGGATGGAATTGTGTTGATGATTATTTATGGCTTAAACCAAATGCAATGCCTGGATACTGGCCAAATAGATTACGTGATGAATGGGAATATTGTTTTCATTTTACGAAGCAACCCAAATTTAAAATGTATCAAGATCAGGTAAAAAAACCCATTGGTGAATGGGCGCCTAAAAGGTTAGAGAAATTAACTGGCAAGAGCGCCGAAAGGCATAACAGCGAAAACGAGAGTGGATTTGGTAGAGATTTAAGAAGGTGGGTTAACAAAGATCAAGTTTTGCCGGGTAACACGATTAACGTGCCTTTAGTAGGTAAAAACATGGGACATCCTGCAGTATTTCCGATCGGTCTTCCTGATTTTTTTATCAAACTATTTACAAAAAAGGGCGATAATATTTTAGATCCGTTTGCCGGCAGTGGATCAACCGGTATTGCCGGTGTCGAGTTAGGTAGAAATGTCGTATTGATCGACAATAGTGAGAAGTATTTCGAATCAATGAAATCACGGCTTGAAAAATATTCACCAACTTTTCATGATTCTACAGTTAAAATCAAAAGAAATAAAAAAATTGCTTAATGGCATTTGGAATCAAGGATTCATATGTCGCCAACACAAAAAATACTTTAAAATTTTATTGAAAGAAGCTCCGAGATTTTTTATGTAAAAATGACGGTTGAATCTATAGTTAAACGGCCCCTTTCCTAATGAACCAATATGACGACTATATTATTTCACTTGTTCTTAATGCCTATTTAGTCGAAGGAAGAAGTCATAGGGAAATTCAAAGAGAAATATTACATATTCCTGCCCCTGCAAGAGGCGGAGGTTTTCGTGTTATGTCTATTTTGCACGAATATGGAATTAAAGGAAAGCATAAAGCGATCTTTAAATCAGGCGTAAATTCAAATGCTACAATTGATAAACATGCAATTAATTTCTTACAAGAATATCTAAAATCCGAAGTCGAAATTGATGAACTGCTGGATAATTCTCTAAATTCTGCGGGCAAAAAAACTGAAAGAGAAAGTATTATTAGAACAAGACTTTTTCAAGATAAACTTAGGCAAAGGATATTACGAAACTATAATACTGAGTGTGCAGTTTGTAATATTAATATACCTGACTTACTAATTTGCAGCCATATCATCCCTTGGTCTTATGACGAAAAAATAAGACTAGATCTTCAAAATTCTATTTGTTTATGTTTTCTTCACGATCGATTATTTGACAAGGGTTATTGGACATTATCTGATAATAATGAAATACTATTATCCAAACGGGTAGACAAGAACTTAATGCCGTTTTTTCAAAGTACTAAATTTAAAAATCCTCTGAAATCTAGTCCAAACTTAAAGTTTCTGGAATTTCATAGAAATGAGATTTTCCATTAGCAGTTGACTCAAGTCTGGATGATCCTGGCAAATTGAAAATAGCTCACAGAAGGTTAATTTTGATTAAGGTTTATCGGTTAAAATCTATAAATGAATGAAAATACCACATTAGAAAGCAATCAATTCGGCACAAGTGAACATCAGGTAAGCACTACCTTTTTTTCTCCTGCATCCATCGTTGCAATATTTAATGCCGCAACTGTTACAAAAGAAGAACAGAAAATTATCCAGGTGCGAGGGATCTTCAAAAAAAGTGGCATTCAAAGTTATGGTGGTTACTACTATGACACTTTAAAAGACGAAGCAAGCGATTATTCAATTACATTACTTACGTCCGAATTATTACACAATCAATTGAATAATAACAAGACAATTGAGCTCAACGGCTTTGTAACGCGCAAGCTTGATAAGCAAGGCCGCATCGTTATTTATCTCAATCTAATCGAGTTGCTTACTCAAACGGCAAATAAATTTTCCGAAGAAGAAATAAAAAAGATCCTGCTCATCAACAAAAAAGTAGCCGCAGGTTTTAAAGACATGGATACCCACATAAAAAATTCAGTTTTCAATAATAAGCGTTTATCCATTAAAGTAATAATGGGCAAATCCGGCATCATAGATGCTGATATTAACAAAGGCATGGAATCCGCAATCGCATTATACAACATAGAATATCACCGTGTTTCATTATCGGCATCGTCTGATATTATTAATAAAATAATTTCATTAGATACCCCGGATACGGACATAATCTGTGTTGCACGAGGTGGCGGAGAGAACTTGCAACTCTTCGAAAATCTGGAATTATGCGATGCGATCCTTGAACGTAAAACGATAATTGCTTCGGCCATAGGCCATGCAACAGACGTTAGCTTATTTGAAAAGTTAGCAGATAAAAAGTTCATTACGCCAACTCATTTTGGCAACTACCTGAAAGAGATTTACAACACAACTATTGAGGAGTTTCAAAGCTCAAAGGCAAAGATTATTCAGGATACCAAGACCGAATTGACCACTCTTTACAATCAGCAAATTGAAAATCTAAAAACCCAATTGAAAGGTACTAAAGAGTTGAGTGAAAAAACTTTAGCGGACGCAAGAATGAACTATACGGAGCAGATAAAAAATTTGCAAAATCAACAGAACCAAAAGGATGCGATGATACAACAGGCAAATAATCTTGCTTCAAATTATCAAAAACAGTTACAGAAAGTACGCTCACATTCCGGCACCAGCTTAGTTGCCATAATAATCGCTTTGATAATCGGTCTGATAATCGGTGTAATTATAATGTCCAAACGTTAAGTAACATTTTAAAATTTTCTTACCGTGCAAAAAATTCCAATTTCATTTGAATATAAGAATAAACTTTACCAGGGAACATTGCAGCAAGTATTTGGCGCCGGTGCCAACGTTTGGCATCTCATGATTGATAATTATTATCGACGCTCGCTCTCATATACAAAAACATGGGTATTTCATAATCCGAAAGACGAAATGAAAGAATTGGCTGAATTTTTTGGCGAACAAGTGAGGAAATCCAATGAACAAAAGACATTTTAGATCTTATTCGATTGCCCCGAAGACAATTCAAAAAGTATGATTGTAATTAATACATTTTTAATATGAGGATTTTTTCTACCTTACATCTTATAAGATAAATACTATTGTTAGGGACAATTGTATTCGGCTTCTCATTCTATAATGACATTTCAAAATAAAAACTAATTTATTGGAACCTATTCTTACTACCATAATAGCAACTTCTGGTGCTTCTTTATTGAATTTTTTAGCAACCAAAACGTATAATAAGGTAACAAAATCTGATCGAACTTTTTTTTGGAAAGAAAAAGGAATTGAGCTTACTAAATTAAAGCCTTCTTTAGATTTTGAAGAACTGAAAAAAAGAATTAGAATTGTTTTAATTGATGACGAAAAGGGGTTTCCTTTAAAATTATTTCAGGCAGAAGGTTATGCAATTGAACATTGGGAAAAGGTAGTTAGTGTAAGCTATGGAAAACTTGAATCAGGTTTCTATGATATTATTATTTTAGACATAAAAGGAGTTGCCGAAGAAATTTCAAAAGAAGATGGGTTAGGTGTTTTGGAGAACATCAAAAAAAAGAACCCAGCTCAAATAATAATTGCTTTTTCCCAACACTCGTATGATCTAGATAAGACTAAATTTTTTATGCAAGCAGATGAATATATCGCCAAACCAAGTGATTTTTTAAGTATAAAAAACTCTATTGACAACCTTATTGTAACAAAATTTAATCCTAGTCGCTACATTGAATCACTACACCAACTACTTAAAATCAATGGCTTAGATAAAAAAGAAATAAAAAAGCTGGATACAAATATTTATAAAACTATTAAAAAAGGAAACTCTCCAAATTGGAAAGAAATATTTGAGTTTTCGAAAACTAATAGCGATTTATTAAAGCAAGTGATTACCCTTGGTAATACAATATTAAAATTCTTTCAATAATGGACTTTGACTTATTTCAAACACTATCAAAATACGCATTCGCTTTTGAATCAGAATTATTCTCGACAGTTGAGCTCAAACAAAATAAAACATGTGTGGAAAGATGTCCAGAGAAGGACTGTTTTTCTTTGTTTAGCTCGAATACTAATCAAACTGAATATAATTGTTCAAAGGGGTATGATAATATCCTACTTATAATTGGTGAATTGAAATTCATTCTCAACGGATTAATCTATACGAATAATACTAACGTCCCCTTAGGTCGCAAGGAAGTTAGGAAAGAATGGATTGTTCGCAGGGATGATGTAATCCTATTCGCAAATAAAATTAATAAAATTGAAACTCATTTAATTAAACGCGAAAATGAAACAACCCTCAAAAATTTTTCAATCTTTCACGATTTTAAAACCTCAATGAAAATTTTATACAGTTGTACAGAGGATATTATTTCCAATTTACCTGGTGAATCTTTTGAAGAAAAACTAATCACAAGTGGCAAACCATATCAAGATTTATATCATTCATTAAGCCTATTAACATCTCAATTAAGATTAATTGATATAGTTATTAATCCTTTTAGTATCTCGTTCGGGACAAAAAAAGAGATAAATATTTATCAACTATTTGACAAACTCAATAAGTTATTTCAGCATCTCGCCGCAAGAAGAAGGGATGTAAATATTACCTTACATCCTGAAGCTAGGATCCAGAATAGTTACTGCTATAGCTCTATTGAATTTATCCCCCTTATTTTGCTTGACAATGCTTTAAAATATTCAATTTCTGATACTGATATTGAACTAAAGATGGAACAGCGATATGGTAGAGTAACTGTGATAGTTAAGAACATAGGCCCTCAAGTTGCAGATGAAAATAAGGACAAAATATTTGAAAAGTTTTTTCGTGACCCGTCCGCAATTGCGTTTACAAAGGAAGGAATCGGGATGGGTCTTTGGATTGCTCAAGAAATATTAGCTGCTCACGAAAGCAAATTACAATACTTTAAGGGGCAATCAGAAACCAATAAATACGGTTTAAATGTTTTCACTTTTGATTTACCAACAATTATTTATTAGCACTTTCAAGAAGCCCCACTACACTGCGGTTTTGCATTATCGGGACCTATACATTTTCATCTTTTATTTCCCAACCGACCGCCAATAATGACATACGATTGTGCAAAATCATTTTCCACCTTCTTTAGTTTTTCCATTTTTCTTTCTTCTTCATTAATAAATAATGCTTCATAGTAAGAATAGTTGAAGTATGAGCAACCACAAAATCTCCGTAACCATTTCCACTTAGGCGCTATTTTGCTAGCGATAGCCGTATTGCTGAATTATTTTCTCGTTAAAAATAAAATTCCTCTAAAATTTTTTTCAAAATAATTAAGAGATCGCTCATTCATATCTGTCGCAAATTTCTTGACACTTTTCGAAAAAGCAAGTTCTGCGTCCCGATCACTATCGGGGCTTGCCGATGGTTTTGCAAAAAATATACACTTCGCTTTTTGCTTTTGGGGCATAAACCGCTTCGCTTTATATTCCACATTCAAAAATATTTTTTACAAAAACCTTGCTTTTCCAAAATTCTGTATCAAGGCCGGGTTGCTACGATTAGAACGAACGGGGTGTATGTCCGTTCAATTATTAATTAACATAAAAATTTTATCATTATGGAAATGACAGCAAGATTAACAGGCGATGCTAAAATAAGCACCCTGAAAAATGACCGCCAGGTCGTAAACTTTAATGTAGCAATTAATGACAGCTTCCAGACAAAAAGCAGCCCGGAGCCAACAAAAATTGTAACCTATGTTCAATGTGATTATTGGCTAAACACAAACATAGCCAGGTATTTAACCAAAGGCTCTTTGGTAGAATTGCAGGGGCGCATTGGACTCAACGCTTTTACAGGCAAAGATGGTGAAGCTAAAACTACTTTGACTTTCCATGTAAACAGAATCAAAATACATGGAAGCAGCAAACCACGTTTTGATGAAGCACATAAAGTTGTGGCCATTTCAAAAGCAATTAGCGTTGAACAAGAGGACGATTTGCCCTTTTAGTGAGTATGGTATCAGCTTTTAGATTCAAAGCTGATACCTTTTTTAAAATCATTCCTTTATAAAATAAACCGCGGTAATGCCACTGGCGGCATATAAATGAAAAAGGCAAAATACTATGGCACACAATATCAATTTCAATGAGCAAACATCTCAACACAGTTTCTTTTCAGTGAAAGAAAAAGCATGGCATGGGTTAGGACAGGTAATAGAAAATTATCCAACAAGCCGGGAAGCATTAAAATTTGCAGGACTCGATTATGTTGTAGAAAAAAGAAAGCTTTTTACCTATGACAAGGAAAATGAAAATGCTGATTTTTCAATTGGAACAACGAAAATAGAAGTTGCTGATTATTTTGCCACCGTCAGAACAGATAATAAAGTTGTTCTGGGAGTGGTAGGAAAAGATTATGAAGTGGTTCAGAACACAGATGCATTTATTTTTTTTGATTCCATCGTTGGGGGTGATGGAATTTATTATGAAACAGCCGGAGCACTGGGGAATGGAGAACGGATTTTTATCACTGCTAAATTACCGGGATATATCAAGGTCGGAAATAATGACCTGATTGAACAATATTTATTTCTTACAACTTCACATGATGGCAGCGGCAGTATCATCGCGGCATTTACCCCGGTACGAATTGTGTGCAATAACACATTAAATGCAGCCCTTCATCAACAATCCAACCCCATCAAAATACGCCATACAGCAACGGCAAAAGAAAGGCTTGAAAATGCACATAAGCTGATGGGAATAACTAATAAATTAAGCGTTGAACTGGAAGAAAATAACTCAATGAATCCTATGATGCTTTAGTTAAAGGTTTTGGTCTATATTGTTTTACTGGCTCTTCATGATTGTTAGTTACTAACAAATTTGAATTATTCACAAAGAAAAAAAACGAGAAAAAGAAAATTGCAATAGTAATAATATTTTATAAAATATCAATTTTTTATTTTGCGTTTGCTTTAACACCTTTAAATCTGGGTTAAGTTTCTTCTTGAAGTTATGTCTGGGTTTTGGAAACAAAAAAGTAGGACAGAAGCCCTGTAATTAGAAAAGAACTACTTTCAGCTACTTTATTTTGAAAGTCGAGAACTGTATGATAGTCGTCAACCGGTGCTATGAAAAACATAATTAAACTACTTCCTATTAAAATTCCATTCCATACAGCACTTATTGACACTGAAATCCAAAAGACAGTTGGATCTATCATTCGTACTTTATCTTCTAATTGTTTAAAAAAAGATCCGGCAAAGAGGATGGAAACGTGGACGGAATAAATTTTCATGATATTAATGAAAAAATCCGATAATTGGTCTGAATAAAGCTTGCCATCAGTTAATAATTTTAGACCGAAAATTATTTGCAGTAAAATAGATCCGAAGAAAATCGAAAACATGATGACGATAGCTCTTCTAAATTTCATGTTTAAGCTGATTGATAAAGTTAGATAGGAATTTTTCGGCGATATCATGTACTTTTTTTCCAGGATCTCTCCAAACTGGAGAAAGACTTCTGTGTTCACGAGCTTTATATGAGATGTGGCAATAAAGCATATTATTAAAAACGTAAGGTTGAGATATAAATATGCAGATTTGAGCAAATAAGTTTGACTCATTTGTCACTAGGTCTTTGTAACATGTCTTTTTAAGAAGTATACTATCTGCAATTTTTCCCTGTTGCATTCCAATTGGAAAGTATATGTCGATTAATCCTTGGACTTTTTCATCAAATTTCTTAACATCTTTAATAACAATATCCGAATGGTCATTTGGTGGCATGTCGCTATCTTTTGGGAAATCCATTAGGGCCTCTCCGCTTTGGGCAGTAGATATATTTTTCAGAGGTATTAAAACAGAATCACTTCCACCAAAGTGATACTTTACGATTATGTTCGAATCATTTGAAAGGAAATTGATTGTTTTTGTTCCAGATAAATAACCATAGTTTTCGACGAATACCGTATCGTTATTGCCGAGTGAGATAGAAACTTGATTGACAAATAATACAGTGTCTTTTTCTCCTATTTTAACAGGAATTTGTTTGCTGCTAATACTTGTAATGTGTTCACGTTGTAGTATAAAACCCTGGGCGTTCGCTGATACCACAAAATATAGCAGGAATGCAGATAGGAAATAATATTTAAAACAAGATCCAAATTTACTTTTAGTTCCCATTTTTGTTATTTGAGTCAAATTTACTGAATTAACTTATATATTATAAAAATATCTTTAATAACTCGAATTTATTGACGGGCTAATTCAAATTGAATCACTGATAAATGCATAAAAAAATCCGTTTTATTTAAGCTGCTTAATAGGTTATTGAACTATCTTTATTATAGAATGGATTATTGAATGAAATATTTAATCATGTGGATTTTGTCAAATAAATGATCAGATTATCACAATGCTGGTAATTTTTTGGATTCGGCATTGATTATAGATTAAGACAGATTAATTGAGTTTATCCTTTTCTGGAATTTGGCTTAAAAAATCGAGATATGACAAAATGGGTAATATATTTTATTATTCTTTTAAGCTGTTCATTCTCCACTTTCTCACAACAGCTCCAGCCGAAAGTAATTTTTAATTCCCCTATTGGTAGCGGCGAAAAAGAGATAGATTTTTTTTATGATGGGACAAATACAATGCTGGTTACTAACGAGGAGGACTTATTTGGATATCATATAGAGGGTCTAAAGGAAATATTTCATGCGAAGCATCCATCAAATGAATTCAAAAGTCCATTGCCTTTAAGGAACAATTTGATTGCCTATAGTGATGATGATGAAAATGTTTATATTTTGGACCCCGTTGCAAAAAAATCCTTGTTCGAATTGAAGTCCGGGGATTCATTGGAAAATGTTCATCTTTCATTTGATGTAAGTAATGATAAGCTTATTATTGCCACTGAAGCTCAATTGGGCGGAGGATGTATCATTTATTATGTCAGCCTTAAAACTTTTAAAAAGGAAAGTAAACAAATTTTTTTAAGGAAAATTAGGTTAGATGCAATATATGCCGTAGAAAATTCAAGCTTGATTTTAATTCAATATAACAAAGAAAAGCAGAGCCACATTTCACTAGTCAATAGAAATGGAGACATCATAAATACAATTAATTTCCACCCCGCCAGTTTATTTTATTACAATAGGAACGGGAACAACTTTGTTGTTTACGATACCTCTAATAAGGTTGAAAACTTCCGTATTAGTGTTTTTGGCAAAGATTCTGGACGCATTGAACAAATCGATGCTAAAGAATTTCCATTTAATATATCAAAAATTTATGATTATAGTTCTGATAACAAATTTTTATTGATTGATATTCGGCCATATCATGATTCGATTATGGGTAAACATGATTCTGGCAAGGATACGTTGATTATGGTTCAAGGATCCAATATGAATATTAAAAAGAGAAAATGGTGGGGTAACTCAACTTATATCTTTAATCAAATGACAGGTGAATTCATAGATACAATCAGCAAGGATGATAATTGCAAATTTATACCAGATTCGAATCAGATCGTTTCCATAAAGGACAATACATTTGAAGTCGGACCCGATACAAGTAAAATAGTTACCTACGATTTCGAAAGAAAGCAAATTGAACAAATTAGTGGATCAGTTCCTCAGATCTCGCGGATTATTTCAATGGATTATAGCCCTCAAAAAAATCTTCTTGCTTACATTACGGAAGATTTCATAATACAAGTGACTAATCTAAACACATCAAACAGCCTTCTTTATTCGGGTCACTATGATAGTCTAATCAGCCTTTTTACACCAAACCACATTACCTTTTCCAAAAATGGTGACTATTTAATTGTACAAGGGGCTAATTTTTTTGTAGTCTATAAAACATTTGACTTTTCCATCTATTATATTTCCATCTCACCGACCAATCAATATTATAAAAGAATTATCATAAATGCCAATGATTATACTTTTCTATTAGAAACGACTATGGGACTCTATTCTTTTGAATTCCGAACAAAGAAATTGACGGATGTTTTTACCAAGTCTGATTTTAACGCTTTTTCTCGCTCAAAAAATGTCCATTCCTATCCTCTTTCAGATTCACTTTTATTAATTTCCGGGTCCGGAGGCTTTAATGTCTTTAACCTTAAAGACAAACAAAAGGTTTTCAGTTATGTTCCCGAAGATAAGATCCAATGGATAAACATTGATATAGCAAAAAAAACTTTTGTGGTTTACACCCGATCGCAGAAGTTATTATTTAGTTATAATGTCACATCTCAAATATCAGTAAATATTCAAGAATTGGATAACCGTTCTGACCCTGATTTATTTTTCCCATTTGACGAGGTCTTTTATTCAAACTCATTTAAAGCCGAGGTCGATCAGGACTTTTCATATTATAGTCTTTATCGACAAAACCATAATAGGTCTCCTGCCTTTATTATGAAAATTCCTTCATTATTTTCTAATATGGATAATTTCGATTTAATCAATGCTAGAAATCCTTTGATAGACATTGGAAACAACTTTATTGTGGCTCTTAACACAGATGGCATAATTGAAGTATACGATATGATAAAGAAAAGTAAAGTATTAAATTTCATTTCTTTTAAAAACAATTCGTGGCTCGCCTACAGTCCAAGCGGATATTTTGATATTGACCATTCGCTATTACCAAAAGTATTTTGGTTTGATTTCGAATCGCAGAATTATTTTCCGTTCGATTACGTTTACAATGAATTTTTTGAGCCACAGTTAATAGCTCTCACTTTTTCAAGGAAACTTAAACAACCTCTGTTTGACATCGGGAACTATTTAAAGATTCCATCTTTAAAATTGTTGAAAATAAAGTATATAACCGAAAAAGGTAATAACTATGCTTGCCTCCCCAAAATTGACCAAACATCAACTGTTAAACTAACACATCAGTTGGCGGCTACAGGAGTAACTCTTGAAGTTACTCAAGATAAAAGCTGCCCAATTCGGGTGGAATTACCAAAAAAAATTGCAATTAAAAAAAACACGTCTCCAAAAGCAAACATATCAAATATTCTCAATTCTGTGTCCAATGTTACTCAAAAAAAAGGCAAATTGTTTTATGCTAGTATTGGTGTTGGTAAATATCCCTCAATTACTGGTTTGCGACAATTGAAATCCACAACTCGATCTGAAAAGTTCTTTGAAAATATTTTTGCCAAATATAATCTTCAATTTAAGAAATTCTATGATACCATTTTTTATTTCAAGCCTTTAACCGATTCTTGTGCAACCAAAGACAATATTATAAATTACTTTCAAAATATTATTGATGTCGTGAAAGAAGAAGATGTCTTAATTATTTATTTATGCGGCCACGGCATAATACCTCCTCAAAGTGAATTATTTTCTTTCCTGCCATATGATGTGAATCTATCAAATAGGGATAGTATTCTTTCCTCAGGTGTTAATACAGGACTTTTAGTTGATTTTGTAAGAAATTTAAGATCAGTAAAAGTTGTTTTTATGATTGATGCATGCCAGTCTGGTGGCAGCCTTGAAAGCATCAGTAAAATTGGTGACATAAAAACTAACTCGATACTTGCCTCCGATCAGCAGCAGACTTCGATTAATCTTATTGCGTCAAGTAGTCCCTATAGTTACACCTTTCAGTCCTCCGATAGCGTAAGCTACCTACTAATGAGTTTTGATGGAGCAATAGCCGACCTATTAAAAAGAAAAAAAATAATTACAATTGAAAATATTAAAGCGTACATGACACAGGGAACAAAAATCAATCGGAATAATGACTTCCAGTTTATGTTTAATGATCCTCAAGCGACCTTTAATTTATTAGGAAAGCCGAACTAAGAGAAAGAAAATTATGAAAAGCACAATTCAGTTGATTAGACTTGGTAAAATAAAATGTAAAACACGATTCCGATAAAGTCTTTAGAAGAAAATATTTAGGCAATTCAAAATTTAATTAAAAATCGATAAATGCCAGCAGAGACTTTTTAAATTCTACTCTGAATATCAGAATAGCTAACAAACGTTTATATGAAAAAAGGGATATATCAAATTATCATTTTAAGTTTTTGCATTTCAAAGACTTTTGCTCAAAATTATATAAATGGTAAGACCGATTGGGAAAGTTGGGGTTTGAGAGGCCACGTGAGTGAGATGACAGAATATATCGACACAGATTTGGTTGTTACTGATTACAAATTTACTGGAGAAGGAAAGATCCAAACTATTTCTGTTTACAAAAGAAGAAAGACTCGTTCATTAAAAGATTCCTCAAAAAAAGAGTTTACGTCAACAACAACAAAATTTATGCGAGATATTGACGACAGAATTGCGTCTGAAATAGATGGCGACGGTATGCCTGGATTTATCAAAACATATCGATATGAAAAGACAAATGATAGTTTAAAAATAATTATAGTTTCTAACCCCCCCTCTGGGTCGATTGACTGCCCGATTAAAGATATTTGCACTTATAATAGCCAAGGGCAACTTATAAAATTGACAATGTTTGCTTGTGATACTATTGCAGAAAATTACCATGCGATTTATTCATATGATCAAAATGGACATTTAGTTGAGATACGAGAGACCGATTGTCCAACGTCTTGTTTAATTGTCAAATTTGTTAATGATATTGAAGGAAATCCAATATCGAGTCAAACTTATTCGCAGAATGGGCAACTGCAAGAAGGTATGAATGATACCACAAGTTATGTATACGATTCAAATAAGAATTGGATTTTGAAAATTTGGAATTATAAAAGAAGGGGTAAACCAATAACTAAAAAATATCAAAGAAAAATTATCTATTACTAAATTTTTTCTTTTCCCAAAGGTCTGGCAAAATGGACGTTTCGTATAATACTTTAGGTCGAAATACAATATCATAATTTTATGAATGCCCGTTCATCAGAATATTCCGTGCGGAACATGAGGAGTTTCCCTGAATCCAGGAAAGCCTTTAAAATGAACACCCGCAAAGGGTAGTATATCGGTTAACCCCCGAGATATCGTCGGTAAACACTACTCTCTCACTACTTTATTGGAACGTAGGCAAAAGGATTAACAATGAGGTATTAAAAAATAAAAGAGCCGGATATGGCAAGCAAGTTATTGAGATGCACTACAATTGACAGAAAAATATGGAAAAGGTTGGGACCAAAAAACGCTTAGGCATTGTCTCCGCATTGCAGAGACTTTTTCTAAAAAATTAATTATCTCCGCTATGCAGAGACAATTGGGATGGACCCATTTGAAAACAATTATGTACTTAAAAAATGATTTGCAACGCGAATTCTATATGGAAATGAGTATCAGAGAAAGATGGAGCACACGAAAACTACAAGATAAAATAGACAGCATGCTTTACGAGCGCACGGCAATCAGTAAGAAACCTGAACAATTGATTAAAGACGAAATAAAAGGGCTTCGCGAGAAGGATGCATTAACACCGGATTTAGTTTTTCGCGATCCTTATATTCTTAATTTTTTAGGGTTAAAAGATACCTACAGTGAGAAGAATCTGGAGGATGCCATTTTAATGGAGTTGGAAAATTTTATAATGGAACTTGGGCAGGGATTTTCTTTTATTGAGCGACAAAAAAGAATGGTGATAGATGGAGAAGACTTTAAACTGGATTTACTTTTTTGTCATCGTAAATTAAGGCGGATGATAGCTATAGACCTCAAACTGGGGAGGTTTAAAGCGGGTTATAAAGGTCAAATGGAACTTTATTTGCGTTGGTTGGAAAAGAATGAAATGCAGGACGGTGAAGAAACACCTATGGGCTTGATATTATGTACTGAAGGAAATAAAGAGCAAATAGAATTATTGCAACTAGACAAGGCTGGAATTAAAGTAGCCGAATATCTTACCGAACTACCAAGCAAAAAATTATTGCAACAAAAATTGCATCAGGCGTTAGAAATCTCAAAAAAACAGATCGGAAATAAAGATGAATAACTAAACTAAAAGGCCTTCCACAAAGCTCTATTTTATTTTACCATTATATCAAACATATACTCATATCCTTCTTCTCCTGTTAAAGAAGTAAAATAAAATTTACCAAATTTAAAACCCAAACTCCAGGACCAAATCTTTGTCTTAGAATTTATATTTTTGATCGGAGGAATAAATAACATGTAGCCTAAAGTTTGATCAGGCTTACGTTTATCAAAAAACACAAATGTGTTTTCTTTTTGGAATGCTGTAAGTCGATTGAAAATAAAAGTATCCTTACTTATTCGAATAGGGATAGCTGATAAATTCTCTGCAAGATTTTCATTCTTGTGGCCCATAAAATAATTGTAAAAATCATTCACCGTTCTTTTTAATAAATCTAATTTTTGTGGAGGAATTTTTAAAATATTGGCTTTCCCATTTTCAACTGAATCTTTCTGAGTGTTAGTAAAAAAGTATTTTTCAATGACATAATTAAAATTCGATGAATCGAAAAAATCTTTATTTTGATTGATGTGGCTAACCAGATAATTTTTAAATTCATTAAATAGTTTTATTTCACTTTTTTCATTCACAGCAAATTCTGCTTTTTGGCATAAACAAGTTGTTGAAATCAAAATAAAGGCAGCTAAAATGAATTTTGTTTTGCACTTCATGACTTTGTATTTAGATTTTAACATCCACCACTTCTTGGTGGTGCACTTTGATTGTTAGATTTACTTGCCGTCCTTGTCATTGCCCTGCTTCCATTATTAGCACTAAAATTATTTATATCCATACTGCGGATATCTTCACCTAAATCTCCGGGGTCATTTCCACTGAACAGAGCGCTTTTTGATATTGTGGATGGCAAATTAATATTAATTGATTTCAATGCCGCCATTGCAGAGTTAGTACAATTAAAATTATCTAGATTGAACACCATCGGTTGGTTTTCTAAACTATTAATCACATTTATAAAATCGGACCCGGAAACATTAATTTTTAGAGAAACAGCGAAAGGTGTGTTCGAATCATCTCCAAATGTACCAACATCTATGGGATCGCCAGGCTTCACTGAGTATTTGGGATAGAAACCAATGTTTCTTATTATGGAACTTCCGTCGGTGTTGTGTTGTTCCAATGTAAGGAAAGTGTGACCTGCTCTGAAACTCGAAAATGCGGCAAATACATCACGTGTTCCTGGCGAGGGTTGATTTACATTTATCGAAATACTGTAAGTAGCTGAGACACTATTTGAAAAACATTTTATTTCGGCCTTAATATCGCTTATCGGATTGATAGGCGATATGAATGTAGGTGCAGCAGTTACGTTGTCTCCATTATTTCCAGCACTGCCCACTCCATAAGGGCCTGCAGAACTTCCGCCCCCATCACTCCCCCCTCCTTGATAATAACAATACTCTAATTTCCAATCCTGATCAAATAACCAAAATAAACTGGTGAAGTCTTGATCTGGGCCACCCCAGTAAATTATGATTTCGGGTAGTTCAGCTGAATTCAGCTCTTCCCTGGAATAAGAGCTACGTATCTTGTTCGGCTGCTTAAAAGGTATCACTTGACTGTAATTAAAACCCGTGCCAGTTGTAGTCACCTGAATAACTTTATTCTTTTCAACTTCAAGTGTAACCCGTGTTTTTTTATTGATATTTTCAAGATTTACAAAACCGACGTAAAAAGAGTCATTGGATCTTTTTAAACCGGACATATCTACCCAATTACCCGAATAGCCTATTGTATCCTTTTTTAGCAGTAAATATTTTTTTGAAGATTCATTTTTTTCAAAAATTTGTACTCCGAAATTTTCACCGTGAAAACGCAAAATCTTTTTATTTTCTAATTTTAATTTTGTGAGATCTTCTAAGGAAAGTTGAGTTTTTAAAAACTGAACGCAAGAATCGAAAAAAAGATTTTGTGCTTGATTAGGTAACAACTTATCAGTTTCCTTTTTACATCCACAAAAAATTAGAAAAAAAATAAATGCTAAGTGGAAAGCTGGCTTTTTCATTGTTGTAGGTTTTTTGCAAAGCTACTTAGGAGATTTTTTAAGAAAAATGATAAATATCAAATAATTCAATTACTTTTTATTTTATATTTTGACGACATCTCATTTGTATTTCGGATTCTCGTCCGCTTCATCCATTCTTTCAATCAATCGGCCTTTCAACGAATCAAGAAAGCTCGTTCGATTTATTTTACGAATTCTCATATCCTGAAACATGCGGTAGTAATTACCTAAATCTACATTAAAATGCAATTGGAAATGATTAGCCAATTCTTTTAAATCAATAGTTCCGTTATTAAAAGACCCTGTGGATTGTAAGGCATACAATAGCTCAACTAAGGCAACCTTTGGACCGGTCCAATTTATTTTATTCATCTTTTGTAATTGATCTTCATCTGTATCTTTATTATTTGTATCAAGTTTTTCAATTTCAAATTTTAAAAATTCAGAAACCAAATTAAACGCAAGGATTTTTGCAAGTTTCTTATCGTATATGGTAGTAAAAAGGAAGTCTGTTTCATAATCTTCAAAATTTAATAGTGTCCAGGAGTCTGGTTCTTTTCTTGTAAAATATATTTCGTCTAGTGAATTCGCCCCGGATTTATAATATAAATAAAACTCAGTGTTTGTCTTGAAGAAATCATTAATCTTTTCGAGCTCTTTAAGATAATAGTTTTTTACAGTTTCCAAATAACCTAACGGCAAGTGGAATTGAATTTTATAGAGCCTTTGAAAGTAGATTAGCTTAGATATAAATTTTGGTTTTATATTTTTGAAGAAATGTATTTCTTCTGCCTTGTCATGAAAAGTGTAGTTATCAAAAAACTTTTTCAACTTGTTCAAGTACTCCAAAATAAGTGTCGAAGATTCTTTTGAACTATTTATAATATTGCCAGTATTTCCATTTATTTTGGAAAGTTCTTCTTGTAATTCTTTAAAAAGTGCATTTGAAAATTCTTCAACTCTCATAATTTCTAATTTTTGCGTGATGGTGAACTTTACAAAAATTATTTGCTTCACATTTTCAATGTAAAATTATAAAAGTGCTGAGTATGTAAAATTGATAAATATCAAATATTTATTTTTGCCCGCGAATTCGGCTTAAAGTTTCTTCTGTAATTCCCAGGTATGAAGCTATGTACTTGGAAGGCACTCTCAAAATAAATTGGGGAAATTGTTCTAATAGTAGATGATACCTATCGTGCGCCCTTTGCATTCTTATTGAATATAACCTCTGTTCCGAAAGTTGATAGTATTTCTCAGTTAGTATTCTTCCCACGAAATTGAATTCAGGAAAATTATTGTAGAGAAAATGTAACTCATCGTAGTCAATATAATATAAAATTGAATCTTCCAATGTTTGGATATTCTCTGCACTTGCAATCTGGTTAAAAAAACTTACTACGGATACAATTACATCCCCTTCCTGCATAAACCAGGAACTGACTTCCTTTCCGTCTTTTTCGTAATAGCATCTTAACAGACCTTCCTTAACAAAGTAAATATTTCTGCAAATGTGGCCTTGTGTAAGAATAAGATGCTTTTTAGGAATCTCTATCCTTTTTAAGTTTTTGAACAGATATTCAATAGTATCCGGTGTTAATTCATGAATTGAATTTAGAAATGCAATTAATTGATCCATGAGATTTCATTTAGGTTAACTTTTCATAATCAATTTGTATAGCAATTGTCCTTTTAAAGAATACCAGAAATATTTTAAAAAAACTCGTTCATAGCAACTCTTTTGGATCTACTTCTAATGCCTCTGCAATTCGAAATAAATAAGAAATTCCAAAATTTACTTTACCCAATTCCATTCTATTTACCTGGCTATAATCGATGTCACAACTATTGGCTAATGTTTCTTGCGATATTCCCTTTTTGGTTCTGATTTCACGGATCCTTGCGCCAATTTGATTTAACGCTTCTTCATCTTTGAAATAGTTAACTTTTCCATTTTTCTTCACTAAACAAAATGAAGCCAACTATTTATCATACGCAAGGGAGTATTCTCCCTACCCATTAGCAGAACAGGAGCAGAAGTATAAAGTAAGTGATCTTTTTTAGAAAAAATATAGAAAAGCAAAAGCAAGATGATGGGCTTGTATTTATTCGTTATTAGTTCTATAATTAATTATTAAACCTTTTAAATGAACGATTATGGAAATCTTATTGAATGAAACGGAATGCCAGACTTCAGAAGTCGAATTGGATTTACAAACCCAAAATAAAAAAGCTCCTGAAAGGCCAAGCAATACTTGATCACATCATTATCACAAGCGAAGGATTTTTTCATTTGCTAATGAAGGGTTCTTTTAAGTCCTTTTTTTGCAATAGCTATTCTAAAATGCTTTTAGCTTTTCATTCATATCCGTTAATCCGGCTTTCTCTAAAATTTCTCCCGATAGTAAAATCAATTCCTGTAACGTCTCCTTCGAAATAATTTCCAATACTGGTATTTTTTCATCATTTTCTTTTTGCAGAAGCCCACGTTCAATTATCCTACTGAGAAATAAAACGTTCTTTCGGGGAATACGCAAATCAATTTTTATTTTATCATTCATTCCGGGAATGCTCAACAGCGTTTCATAAATTTTTGAGATTTCAATTTTTGAAGGCATAAAAGATTATTTAAGGTTTTACAATCATTTTCACTTCACAAAACTATTTTATGCATTTAAATAAAACCTGTTTTATCCTCTTCAGAATTTGAAGAGGATAGATCTTTTTTATTCGATCCACTTTAATTTTACATGGTTAATCTGAAGTGTAAATTGAAAACAGTGGAGTATGAATAACAGAAAACAAATTATCTCCTGCGAGGAAATAAAGAAGACAGACATGGTTGAATATCTCTCGCGCCAGGGTATTGAACCAAAGAAAATTTATCGTGCGGATTATTGGTATCTGTCTCCATTAAGGAATGAAAAAACGCCTTCATTCAAAATTAATCGCAATAAAAATTGCTGGTATGATTTCGGTATTGGCAAGGGAGGGAATATTATTGACTTTGCTATTCTGTACCATGATTGTACGGTAGGTGAATTTTTAAAAATGTCCCAAAATGATTTTTATTTTCATCAGCAACCAATTTTCAATCTTCAAAAAAAGGATGACGATCCAGAAGACAGAATAAAGATTTTATACAACAAAACGATCAGCTCATTAGTTTTAGTTCGCTATCTGCATAAAAGAAATATTTCTCTGCCGGTAGCTGAAAAATATTGCAGTGAAATAATCTTTCAAAATCATGATAAAACTTTTGCAGCATTAGGTTTTAAAAATGATTCCGGTGGTTATGAATTGCGCAATGAATTTTTTAAGGGAAGCAATAGTCCAAAGGACATTACGACGATAAAAAATAATCACGAAAAGGTAATCGTTTTCGAAGGATTTTTTGATTTCCTTTCCTTCATAAGTTCTGTTACAAAAAACCAGTTAACCAAAGCTAATTTTTGTATCCTTAATTCACTTTCATTTTTTGAAAAAGCAAGAACATTTTTGGAACAACATCAGGCTATTCATCTGTACCTCGACAATGATACAGCCGGAATCAAAACCGCTTCTTATGCTAAAAGCTTAAGTGAAAAATATATTGATGAAAGTAGCTTTTATAAGAATTATAAAGATTTAAATGATTGGGTGGTGAACATTGGCAAAGGAATTCGGAACCCATCTTTAGGAATCCGCTAATCTTTATTGAAATGGCAAAGCATTAAACTTTTTTTTAAATTATGAAAAACACTATTGCTTTTAAGACTATAAAAGGATGGCTAAGGGTGCCTACAATCGCACCCGGCAAGATGTACGTTTGTCGGACAAACGGATTTTCCCTTCACTCCGGAGTCGCTTCGGGTTGAAATTCGAAAAAGTGGCAAATTGATTTTTTTAACGAAAACTGAGGCAAGAATATGAAGCGAAAAACGAAAATAAATCTGACCAGAAAGGTGACCATCAGGCTAAAACCCGGGGAATACAGTAAAATTTATTGTCAATTCAAATCCACCACGAAACGAAAACTAAGTGAATACATACGTGCCGTTTTGCTGGAAAAACCTTTGACTGTTTTTACCCGAAGTAAATCGCTTGACGACTTTATTTCGGAAATGATTTTACTCAGAAGCGAATTAAATTCTATAGGAAATAACTTCAATCAATCGGTGAAAAGGCTACACACTTTAGATCAAATTCCGGATATAAAAACATGGGCAATTTTGAATGAAAAAAGCAAAGATATTTTCATTAAAAAGGTAGATGAAATCAAAGAAAAAATCAATCAAATTTCAGACAAATGGTTGCAAGAATAAACACCAGTAAAAGCATTTCAAAAGCGCTCAATTATAATGAACAAAAAGTAGCTAATGGAACTGCTGAATGCATCCTTGCATCAGGTTTTATTAGGGACATGGACAAACTCAATTTTTATGAGAAACTGGCTCATTTTGAAAGGTTTATTTCATTGAATGAAAGGACAACAACTAATACCATTCATGTATCCTTAAATTTTGATTTTTCCGATAAAATAAATACCGAAAAATTGCAAGCAATTGCCAGGGAGTACATGGAAAGAATTGGTTTTCGCAATCAGCCTTATTTAGTCTACCGCCATGACGATGCCGGGCATCCTCATATTCATATTGTAAGTACGAATATTCAAAAAGATGGGAGCAGGATTTCTTTGCATAATCTCGGAAAAAATCAGTCTGAAGAAGCAAGAAAGGAAATAGAAATAGAATTTGGTTTGATAAAGGCAGAAAGCAGTAAACAAACAAATATCCTGAATCTTCACCCTGTCGATGCGAAAAGAATTATTTATGGTAAATCAGAAACCAAACGTGCAATTTCAAATGTGTTGATAAAAGTGATTCCTCAATATAAATTCACTTCCCTTTCGTCGCTGAATGCTGTATTAAAACTATACAATGTTACTGCCGACAGAGGTGAAAAAGATTCAAGAATTTACAGGAATAATGGCTTGTCTTACCGGATACTTGATGCCGACGGGAATAAAACCGGGGTACCTATCAAGGCAAGTTCATTTTACATGAAGCCGACCATGAAATTTTTAGAGAATAAATTTATTGAAAATGAAAAGCTGCGTAAACCTTACATGAAAAGAATTCAAACAAATATTGATTGGCAATTAAATAAAAAACCAATTAGCATAAATGAATTAAAAAATCAACTTGAAAAAGAAGGTATCAGCATGGTAGAATGGAAGAACAAAGAAAATATGATTTATGGAATTACTTACATCGATCATACCGCAAAATGTGTTTTTAACGGAAGCGATTTAGGAAAGCAATATAGCGCTAAAGGCATCATTGAAAGGTGTAAACCGGAGTTGGAATCCCGGGAAAAAGAAGTACTCCATCTCCATGAAAGAGCAACACAAACTCAGGCAAGAGAAATTGTGAATACTCCTTCCTTGAATTCAGGAACCAGCAAAATTCTGGATAATTTATCGGAACCTACTCCACAGTCCAATTATATACCTTATCAATTAAAGAAAACAAGGAAAAAGAAACGGAGGAAGCGCTTATCATAATAAACCATAAAAATAATTTTATGAATACAGGAGAGAACGAACAGGGGTTAAGGAAAATTATTGACCTGACAAGATGGATTAGTATCATAGTTTTGGTACTTCATTTTTATTATTATTGTTACCAAGCTTTCGGCTATTGGAATTTAACCTCAATAATAACGGACCGGCTTTTAAAAAACATTATTCACACTGGTTTATTTCACCATTTTAATAAATCCAAGCTGATCGCTTTGGGATTTTTATTTATCACATTGATAGGAGCAACTGGAAAGAAAGAGGAAAAGCTGTCCTATAAAACCAGTTTAATCTATATCACAGCAGGACTTATTATTTACTTTTCAAGTTATTACATTTTGAGTTCAGGGTTATTCATAACTTTTAAAACGCTTGCCTACATTGGGCTAACCGGAACTGGTTATATATTAATTTTAACGGGAGGAAATCTATTATCCCGCGTTATAAAAAAAAGAATAAATAACAAAGACATTTTCAATAAAGAAAATGAAACTTTTCCGCAGGAAGAAAGGCTTTTGCAAAATCAGTATTCTATCAATTTACCCGCCAGGTATAATCTCAAAGGAAAGACGCGAAACAGTTGGATTAATATTATCAATCCTTTTCGCGCACTGCTTGTAATGGGATCACCCGGGTCAGGTAAATCATACTTTATAATAAGGCATATAATAACACAGCATATCCGTAAAGGCTTCTCTATTTTCATCTATGATTTTAAGTTTGATGATTTGTCCATAATCGCATACAATCACTTTTTGAAATGCAGATCAAATTATAAAGTTGCTCCCCATTTTTTCGCTATTAATTTTGATGATTTAAACCGAAGCCACCGATGTAACCCTTTAGATAAAACATCCATGACTGACATTACAGATGCTGCTGAATCGGCTCGAACTATTTTAATGGGATTAAACAGGGAATGGATAAAACGTCAGGGCGACTTTTTTGTAGAATCCCCGATTAATTTCTTAACTGCCGTGATTTGGTTTCTTCGTAAATACCAGGATGGAGAATTTTGCACTTTGCCACATGTAATCGAATTGATGCAGGTGGAATATGATAAGTTGTTTTCTATTTTGAGAATGGAAAAGGAAATTGAGGTGTTAATAAATCCATTTGTAAACGCATATCTCCATGATGCGATGGAACAATTAGAAGGGCAAATTGCATCCGCCAAAATTGCTATGGCACGACTTTCTTCGCCGCAGATTTATTATGTTTTATCCGGAAATGATTTTACTCTTGACATTAATAATCCAAATGCACCTAAGATTGTTTGCATTGGCAACAATCCCCAAAAAATTCAAACCTATGGAGCAGTAGTATCTTTATATATCAACCGTCTTATTAAGTTAGTCAACCAAAAAGGAAATCAAAAAAGCAGTTTGATTTTTGATGAGTTTCCAACAATTTTTTTAAATCATATTGATAGTTTAATTGCAACCGCCAGAAGTAATAAGGTAGCCACAACGTTGGGAGTACAGGATTTTAGCCAGCTTAAAAAAGATTACGGAAAAGACATGGCAGATGTTATAATGAACATAACAGGAAATATTATTAGCGGCCAGGTGACAGGTGAAACAGCAAAGCAATTGTCTGACAGATTTGGAAAAATTATGCAGGATAGATCAAGTGTCTCCATAAACAGGACAGATACTTCAGTCAGCCGCTCCAAACAATTAGATTCTGCAATCCCCCCTTCTACAATTTCAAGCCTTTCTTCCGGTGAGTTTGTAGGGACGGTTGGTGATGACCCCGATTGTAAAATAGAATTAAAATCCTTTCATTGTCAAATTTTAAATGATCCTCAGGCATTAAAAAATGAGCAGCAGAATTATAAACCAATTCCTGTAATTCGGAAAGTTGATAATGGAATGATTCAAAGGAATTATTTGAGTATAAAGCAAGATGTTGAGAACTTAGTCGCGGCAGAAATGGAAAGATTAATGAATGATCCTGAGTGGGCTCATTTTAGAATAAAAAAATAAAATATGGGAATTTTTGATGCATCACATTATAGAACCACTAAAAAGAAAAGATTTGCCTGCGGCAAAAAGCAAATATGAAAGTTTCAATCAAATAAAATCCATTCCGGTGAATCAAATCAGCGCAATTAATATTAAATTGAATTTCCTTAAATCCAAACTCTACGTAAAAAAGTCCCAATCAATTAACGGCTTCATTTCTTATTTCATCATTCAATAAAACAATTTTTTATGAAAAAGTTTTTTCTCTCCATACTATTATTCGCCGCTTTCGCGGGATACGGCCAAAAGCGTTTTTACCCAAAAAAGTTTAATGCCAATCTTAACGCGATTTATGTCACAAATTCAAACTCGGTGAAGGATCTTTCGTTTCTTTATACAACCCCTGCTGATACAAGCAACTCGCTTTTTCTCATTGAACACTTAAAACCTTCTGACATACCAAAAGTGGTAAGCCAATCGAAAATTTATAACATTCAACTTTGTCGTGATGATTATAAAACCAAGATTGTGATTTTGTCTTCAGCATTACTTCAGAAAATCTGATGATCTATTTCTACCACTTAGCCGACAAGGATTCCTCTAACGAAATAATTAATTAATCATGAAAATTTTATTTCTTATGATAATCACAATCTTAAGTTGCAAAAAAGAAGAGCCTCAAATTTCTGATGAAGTTTTATTTTCAATAACAAACGAATGTCGTGCCCGAATTAAATTCTATAACGTGATTGACGGCCAGCAATATCTTTCAGACATTTTTGATTGCAGTTATGTTTCATTTATTGAATTGCATGTTGAGCCACGCAAATACAAAGTGAAGGCTGAAACCGCATCCGGGCGATCTGTAGAAAAATTTTTTACGAAAACAAAATATTCCCAGGAATTAAATATTGAATTTTGAAAACACTATTTTTCATGCACACCGTAACCACCCTTGATATCTTCAAAAAAGAAGTCGTGAAAATGGCGAGGCAGAAAAATGCCATGCTATTTCATTGTTACATCCAGGGAGATATTTTTAAAATCGCCACCGCCAAAAGAGTTCAGCAATTTGATTTCAGTAATATTCACAATGATAAAAAAGTTTGCCATTTTATTGATGAAGCCATCCGGATTTTACGCAAGCATTTGCCGGAGCAATTGCTTCTATTTTCAGAAAGCCACTTCAAAAGAAATACTGCAGCAGGAAAATAGTAATCCGATGTTATTGTTAGTTTGCTACACTTTGTTTATTCGCTATACTCGTTTTTAAAATACGCTGAATGCTCGTTTTTATGTTAATATTTTTATATAACATAAATTTGCTTCTTGGTGGCAACTAAAACAAACTTTACTTTTCAAATGAACCCTGTTTACATTGACCTGCACATTCATACTTCAGAGGACCCTAATTCTTTAAATAAATCATATAACGTTGTTTTGCTGGACAAAAACATTCGAAAGTTCGCAAATGACTCTGACTATCTTATCTCATTGACTGACCACAATACTATTAATGAAGACATCTATTTAATGGCAGTTGAAAAGGGAATAAACATAATAGTAGGTGTTGAACTTCATATTAAAAACTATGATAATTGCCCTGCGTATCACAGTCATATCTATTTCAACTTAGAAACTATTGATAGGACTGTTTTGAAAGACCTTAATAAAAGACTTGATATATTGTATCCAAATAAGGTAGTAAAGAAAGTAGATAAATCAATACCTAAAATTGATACAATCATAAACCTATTTGATTCCTACGATTTTTTATTACTTCCTCATGGCGGACAATCACATTGTACATTCGACACATCAATACCAGATGGAATAAAGTTCGATACGACTATGGAGCGAAGTATATATTACAATCAATTTGACGGCTTTACTGCAAGGGGAAATACTGGACTGGAAAGGACACAACAATATTTTAAAAAACTTGGCATTAATGATTTCGTAAACCTTATAACCTGTACTGACAACTATTTTCCAAAAGATTATCCCAACGCAAAAGCAAAAGACGCACAACCATTTATACCAACTTGGATGTTAGCTCAACCAACTTTTAATGGTTTAAGGTTGTCGCTATCAGAATCTTCAAGATTAATTTACTCAGCAATAAAGCCGCAACTTTGGTCAGAAAATATTAGAGGTGCAAAACTCAAAAAGGCAAATATCGATATTAACATTCATCTTACACAAGGCCTTAACGTAGTAATCGGCGGCTCTTCAAGTGGCAAGACTCTTTTAGTGGATTCAATTTACAGGAGAATAATCAACGATTTTAGTGGAAGTAATTACAAACATTATGAAGTTGAAAAATTAGAAATTGACAACCCTTCTGGAGTTACACCACATTATTTGTCTCAAAATTATATCATGAGTGTAGTAAATGAAGTGACGGATGATAATATTGATAATATTGAAATAATCAAAAATGTTTTTCCTGGGGATAGCGACATAAGAACCAAAATCGAATACAATTTAAGGACGTTAAAAAAGCAACTAAAGGAATTGATTGAATGTGTAAAAATTATTGAAAGAGAAGACAAGGTTTTAAAAAAGATACCCATTCTATCGAGATTAATTACAACTAAGCAAATTGAAGGGAATGTATTTGACAAACTCCAACCAACGTCAAAAGAAAAAAACGAAATCGAATATAAGGAACAGTCTTATGAAGAACATACCGATCTTCTTGATGAAATAGAAACAGTTTTAGCTAACAACCCTTTTATCATTCATAATAAAAGACTTGTTCCGAGGTTAAAAAGAGAACTGGCACAAGTGTTAAATGCTTCAGATTTTTCGACAAGAATAAAGGGCATTATTTCAAACGAAAAAGTAAAACTTGACAGGGAACTTAGAGATAAAAATGTTGAAGATCAATCAAAAAAACAAGATTTTGATAAACTGTTAGAATCAATTAGAAACTATTCTGCATATACAAAAAAATTCAAAGCAATTTTAAAACAAATTTCGGTTTACAGTATAAAGTTTGAATCAGAAGAAATTGAATCAATGGGTCACAAACTTTACATTGAAAACGGATTTCAATTAAATAAGGATATTTTTCTTGAAACAGTAAACAAGTATTTAAAAACCGATAATAAAATCGATAAATTCAAAAACATTACATCTGAATCACTCTTTGAATCAAACTACAAAAAACAAACTCCAAAAGTTCAGGATTATGATGATTTTGAAAAAAAGATTTACAAAGACTTTGAATCATACAACAAGAAGCAGTATAAAATTATTACAAGTGACAATAGGAAATTTGAAAATCTTAGTGCAGGATGGAAAACTTCAGTAATACTAGATATTATACTCGGCTATGAAAAAGATATGGCTCCTATAATTATTGACCAGCCAGAAGACAACTTAGCGACCATCTATATAAATGGAGGGCTGGTTTCCGCAATCAAAAAAATAAAAGGAAAAAAACAAATTATCTTAGTGTCACACAATGCTACAATACCAATGTTGGCGGACGCTCAAAATATTATTTTGTGTAATAATATCAACAATAAAATAGTTATACAATCAAGCCCTTTGGAGGGTAAAATAGAAGACAAAAGTGTTCTTGACCATATTGCTGAAATAACCGATGGCGGAAAATCGTCTATAAAAAAGAGAGTAAAGAAATATAACTTAAAAAAATTCACTGAATAATATGAAGCTAATATTTTCAAAGAGTAAGGACAGCGAATTCACTGTTAAACTTGCCACCGGCACAATCGCAGAAGACTTTTCTTACACTGAAATGGTCAAGCAGCTCCTCAAAAGGAATAAATTCGAAGACAATCAATATACAGGTTTGTCTGCGGAGGAAAAGAGTAAAATTGAAGAGATGCTCAAAAAAATCAATCAGGCAGTAGAAGAAGACGAAGACGAATAGCTAACATCAATAAATGTATTTGTGGCCACGCTCAAGAATAAGTTAAAGTGGAACGAAGGCGAAAACAATAAAACTTATAAAAACCCTTTAAACCCGGTTCCTGGATTTACTTCGTTAAACTCAGTGGATCCTAATCCCTGGTTCGTGTCCTCACGAACCATCTTAAATATCCTTCCTTCCCTTCGTTCCGCTTCGCTAAACGCTCATTCATTCCGCTTCGCTCCATTTATTTCGCGATGCTTCGCGGAACTTCCACACGCTTAACAAGGTTACAGTAAAAAATAAAAATCTTAATTAAATATGGCTTTACTGTCCTGGGGAGAAATTAACAACAAAGCCATGCTCCTTTCTCTCTCTGGCGCTTCCAGTTTCGCCGTCTCGTACCTCGACGACTTCGCTTCCATCGCTACGTTCTTTCCAGGCGCACCGTTTTATAAACATTCACGAAAAATTCAGTCGCAACGCAGCCAATGCAGCCGCGATTTTTATTGTTGTCATTTCATTTTTTGCGGCTGTATCCGCAGCGTAACCTTCCGCACAAAAAAACAACTTCCGGGCTAATCTTTATTGTCATTCTGAGCCTGGCGAAGAATACCAACCGCTCTAACAAAACCGACACCGCTACATGTGCCTTCGGCCTTCGTTGTTGAACAATTGTACTAAATCAAACAGCATTCCAAACAATTGGATAGCGGTATACCTGCTTCTAAAATTGCCGCCTTTACTTTCCGCGAATTTGATGGACTTTTTGTTGACAATCCTGATGAAAAGATAGAGCTGAAAATGGTTCTTACAAAAATCATTAATGATGCTGATATGATGAACGTGAAAGTTAGCCACTGCAAAAATATTCCTGTAGTATCCGAACATACTCAACAGCAAGGTAATGGATAATTTTACCAAGTGAACATGGACGCAAAGCGGTTGATTGGGGAGGACCCGGAGCGAATGAAAGCGAAAGGATGAAGGAAATCTTTCCTAAGAAAGAAGGCAATAATTTTATACGATTCAATGCAACAAGCAAAATTTTATTTAGTATTTTTTAATAAACTTTTGCTTGTTGTTGTAGTTTTTTGTATAAATTTCTAGTTCTGCATTCCATTCGTTGCTACATTTCTGGTAAATACCAAATCGAAACAGGCAATTGCAAAATTCGATTATAAATCTACCAATAATGATATTAGATTTGACTGATGATTAGATTAAGGAATATTAACCCCTTAGAATCTTAAAATTGGTGTTTTATGGATAAGTCGCAACCATCCAACGATACAGATACTCCAAATGGAAGAAATAACCCTTCGAGCGAAAAATCTTCAGGTAATTCCATTACTATCCCCCAAATAACGCTCCCTAAGGGCGGTGGTGCCATAAAATCGATTGACGACAAATTCCAGGTAAACGCTGCCAATGGCACCGCTGGTTTCAGCATTCCTTTTCCATTCTCTCCTTCGCGGAATAGTTTTATGCCTGGCATGGCGTTGAGTTATAATTCAGGAAGTGGTAATGGTATCTTCGGTTTGGGCTGGAATGCTGAGCCTCCTTCTATCTCAAGAAAAACAGAAAAGAAACTGCCCGAGTACAATGATGCAGAAGAATCTGATACATATATTTTTTCAGGTGCAGAAGATCTGGTGCCAGCTTTAAAGAAAGATGAATCCGGCAATTGGGTAAAAGATGAGAGTCCTGATGGACTCATTAAACGATACAAACCAAGAATAGAAGGTGGGTTTGCACGAATAGAAAAAATAATTGAAACAGACGGAAATGTTTATTGGCAAGTAACCACACGGGACAACATTAAGTCTGTTTTCGGCAAAAATAAGTCTGCTCAAATTTTTAATCCGGCAAGCGACACAAAAATTTTTAAATGGCTGCTTGAATTCAGTTACGATGATAAAGGCAATTGCTTTCAACTTGAATATAAGAAAGAGGATAGGACCAATGTGCCAGATGTACTTTCAGAAAAAAACCGGTTAAATGATTATTCCAAGTTCACTAATTCTTATCTGAAACGAATTAAATATTGCAGTAAAGAATCCTTAATAAAAAATAACAATCCGGAATATTTACTTGAATTGATTTTAGATTATGGCGAACACGATCTTGCAAATCCACGGCCCAACGATGATAACGGATGGATATGCAGGCAGGATGCCTTTTCTGAATACCGTGCAGGTTTTGAAATCAGAACCTATAGGCTCTGTCAAAGAGTTTTAATGTTTCATCATTTTCGGGAACTGGGAGAAGCGCCATGCCTGGTGCGTTCCATGAATTTTGATTATGATTCCGGCACTGCATTTACTTTTTTAAAATCAATTACACAAAAAGGATTTGTAAGGAAAGCAGATGGAACTTACACAGAAAGGTCGTTACCACCTTTTGAATTCACTTACGAAAAGTTGGGTTGGAATACTGATGTAAAAACACTTTCTGAAGAAAGCCTGGAAAACCTGCCAATAGGTATTGATGACCATTCATACCAATGGATTGACCTATACAGTGAAGGCATATCAGGAATACTTACCGAACAGGCGAATGCGTGGTACTACAAAAGCAACTCAGGAGCCGGAAAATTTGAGTCGATGAAATTAGTTTCTCCGAAACCTTCTCTTAGTGGATTATCAGTCGGCGCCGTACATTTCCAGGATATAGAAGCCAATGGACAAAAGCATTTGGTAAGTAATGACCTGAATGGCTACTTTGAATTTACACCGGAGGATGAATGGTTGCCTTTCAAAAATTTTAATGAAGTACCCAGTATTGATCTGCGTGATCCAAACCTGAAATTTCTTGATTTAAATGGCGACGGAAAAGCCGATATACTGATTTCTGAAGATGATGTTTTTGTGTGGTATGCTTCAAAAGGCAAAAATGGTTTTGAAAGCTACCAGACTACAAGGAAAACTTTTGATGAAGAAAAAGGCCCTGCCATTGTTTTTGCAGACAGCACACAATCTATCGTGCTTGCTGATATGAGTGGCGATGGATTGATGGATATTGTTAGAATCAGGAATTATGATATAGCCTATTGGCCCAATCTCGGTTATGGAAGGTTTGGAGCCAAAGTCAGCATGAGCAATGCACCTCAATTTGATAATCCTGATCAGTTTAATCCCAGGTATCTAAAGCTTGCTGACCTTGATGGATCAGGTACAACAGATATTGTTTACCTCGGTAAAGATTCTTTCAAAATTTATTTTAATCAAAGTGGCAACGCATGGAGTGAAGAAAATATTATTGAAGGCCCAAATCCACTTCCATTTCCAAAAATTGATGATCATTCAAACGTCAACATTATTGATCTGCTGGGAAACGGAACCGGTTGTATTGTGTGGTCATCTCCACTTCCTGTCTATGCCGCAAATCCTTTACGTTACATCGACCTGATGGGAGGAAGCAAGCCGCACATCATGACCTCTTACAAAAACAATTTGGGTAAGGAGGTATTTATTGAATATAAGCCTTCCACTTTTTTTTACTTGCAGGATAAGCAGGAAGGAACACCCTGGATCACAAAATTACCTTTCCCGGTGCAATGCGTATTCAGTACCACTATAAAAGATAACTGGAGACTAACAGCGTTTTCAAATCAATATTCCTACCACCACGGTTATTATGATTTTGTTGAGCGGGAATTCAGAGGTTTTGGAAGGGTCGATCAAATCGATACGGAGACCTTTGGCAAATTCATAAACGGCAATGCCAGCAGCCCATACATTACGGCTGATCAAACTTTGTATCAGCCGCCGGTAATGACAAGAACCTGGTTTCATACAGGTGCTTTTCTTGACAAAGAAAAAATATTGTCACAATTTTCACATGAATATTTTGTACCTGTTTCTCCTTCCTTCAGAGAAAACAGTTTGCCCGAACCTGACCTCGATTCGCTTAATTTAGCAGCGGTTGAATACCGGGAAGCTTTGCGTTCCTGCAAGGGAATGCCGCTTCGCCAGGAAGTGTATGAACTGGATGTTGATGAATTAGCGAATGGAAATATTAAGCCGGTAAAATTATTCTCCACAGCGTTTCACAATTGTAATACACAGATGTTGCAACCGAAAATGGAAAACCTGTTTGCAGTTTTTTTAACTACTGAAAGCGAGGTGATCACTTATAATTATGAATTGGATTTAGTCACCCCGGGCATTTCACCCGACCCGCGGATTGCCCATACGCTCAATTTGCAAATAGATGAATTAGGAAATGTGATCCAGTCAATCGCAGCAGTTTATCCACGCATCGGAAGGCATGTTGATGCAACATTACCTGCCGGTGCAGAAGAACTGATTGCAAAGGTGCAGCAGGAAGCTCATGTCAGTTATACAGTGAATACATTTACCAATGACGTTATAAATGACAGTGATTATCGTCTTCGTATTCCTTGTGAAGTGCAATCATTTGAATTAACTGGGCTTTTACCTTCATCAGGTTTTTATTTTACGTTGGAAGAGTTGCGTAATTTAACTGCTGCTGAAATCAATGAAATTCCTTATCACGTATTGCCAGATAATACTTCTTTGCAAAAGCGGATGGTGGAGTCTGTGCGCATGAAATATTTCAATTCCGATCTGAAGACAACCGAAGATTTTGGCGTATTAAATCATCTTGCGTTGCCTTATGAAACGTATAAACTGGCATTGACCAATGAATTGCTTAATGCTGTTCTCGGTGAAAAGCTGGCTTTGTTGCAACAATCAAGTGAAAGCTTTGACCAAATGCTCGACCGTGTTTTAAAAGAAGGTGGTTATCATCTTGAAGAAAGCCAGTGGTGGATCCGTTCCGGTATTGCGGGGTTTGCTGATGATGCAGCCGAACATTTTTATTTACCCGAAAAATATACTGATCCTTTTGACAACGAAACAAGCCTTCAGTTTGATGATTACGATCTCTACATAAAATCAAGCGATGATCCTGTTGGTAATCATACCGAAGTTTCGGCATTCGATTTCCGAGTGATGGCACCTTCAAAAATGAAGGACATGAAAAACAACGAGTCCGAAGTCCTTTTTGATATTCTTGGTATGCCTACTGCAATGGCTGTAAAAGGCAAAGGAAACGAAGGCGATAATCTCATTGGTATAGCCGCAGAAATTGACAGGAATTCACTGATTGAATTCTTTACAAGTCAAGTTTACAATGAAGCACAGGCGCAATCATTCCTGGGCAATGCCACCGCACGTTATGTTTATTATTTAGGTGAAGTGGTTGACACGGATGGTACCATGACCTACGGAAACCACCCTGCATGTGCCGCTGCCATTACAAGAGAAAAACACGTGGCACAACTTACAGCAGATGAACTGAGCCCAATTCAAATTGCCTTTCAATATTCCGATGGATCGGGTGGAGTGATCGCTGCAAAAGTACAAGCTGAGCATGATAAAGATGGTAACCTGCAATGGATCACCAACGGAAAAACGATCCTGAATAACAAAGGCAAACCAGTTAAACAATACGAACCTTATTTTACACCAAAGCATACTTTCGAAGAACCTGTTGAAATTGGAGTGACCCCCATCATATATTACGATGCAGCAGGCAGGCTCATTCGAATGGAAGCTCCTGATGGCTCTTACAGCAGGTTTGAATTCACGCCCTGGTTTAGTAAAGCCTACGATCAGAACGATACGGTACTTGAGCCTGGTAATGAATGGTATGAAAAATTTTCAATTTCTGAAATTGTTGAAGAAAAAGAGGTAGCGTTAAAAGCAGCCGTACATGCAGACACTCCTACCCAAATATTTCTGGATTCTTTGGGCAGAGATGTAATAAGCGTAACACATAATAAATGGACACGCGGAAAAGCGCCGGAAGTTGTGACCATTTTTGAAGAAAAATACCTCACTTATACAAAGCTAGATGCCGAGAGTAAACCTTTGTGGATAAAAGATCCCCGTGGCAACAGGGTGATACAGTATATTTTTCCTTATAAACCTGATGGCGTTGCTGAAGAAACATGGAACAAAACCTATTCGCCCTGTTATGATATTGCGGGTAACCTGCTTTTTCAGCATAGCATGGATGCAGGTGATCGCTGGATGATTAATGATGCGGCAGTCAAACCATTCTATAGTTGGGATAGGAATGAACGGCAATTAGAAGACAACGGTTTTATTACCGAACAGAGAATGTATAATGCTGAATACGATGGCCTGCACAGACCAACAAAACTGTGGCTGACTATTAATGAGTCTAAAAAGGTTTTAATTGATTATACTATTTACGGAGAATCTGTTACGAATGCGCAGTCATTAAACCTAAATGGGCAGGTTTACCAACATTTTGATGCTGGTGGTTTGATTACCAATACAAGTTTTGATTTTAAGGGCAACCTGCTTGAAGCGCAAAAGCAAATAGCTGCAGCAATTAAAGAACCTGTTATTGATTGGCAGGATGGCTCTGAAACCAATGGAATGGAACCGGAAATTTTTACTCAACAAACAGAATACGATGCTCTCAACCGAATGACAAGGCTCTACAACTGGCACAAGAGTGACACGAATATTGCGGTGTATGAACCGCAGTACAGCAGGCGTGGTATGTTGGAAGCGGAAGACATTATAGTAAAAGCAAACAAAACCGTCGATGGTTTTTCAGGTGGACAAAGAAAAACTGCCATCAGCAAAACAACATATGATGCAAAAGGGCAGTTACAAAAAATACAGTATGGCAACGGTACCGTTACAAGATACATTTACGATGAGCAAACATTTCGGTTGCAACAGTTGCGAACAACAAGAAGAGAATTTGACGCAGAATTGCCAGTTGCGCAAGGATTAAAAGATTCCCGTGTGTTACAAAATCTCTATTATACCTATGATGCTGTTGGCAATATCACCGAGATTTACGATGATGCCTTTGATACGGCTTTCTTTAATAATCAAAGCATTGAACCCCGCAGTAGTTATGTATATGATGCATTGTACCAATTAATAGAAGCAAGCGGAAGGGAAAACAGCACCTTTAATAATGCCCCGCAACGGGAAGGCAAAAGACCGGAGCCCGGTAATTTCCCGGTACCGGATGGTAACGCATTGCGGAAGTATACACAACAATATTTTTATGACGCTGCCGGAAATATTTTACAGATGACACATAGCGCAGGTATTGGTGCTTTTTCCGGTAGCTGGACACGAACCTATAGATACGACGAAACAAGCAACCGTCTTTTAAAAACCTGGACAGGCGATACGGAAATAAATGCAGTTAAATATTGGTACGATACCCATGGCAGTATGCGCAACATGGAAAACGTAGGCGAAGAACAATACATAAGATGGGATTACAACGACATGATAAAATCTTTGAATTGTTTAGGCGGTGGCTGGGCATATTACCAATACGATAATAGCAAACAACGCAATCGGAAACTAATAGAAAGAGAAACTGGAAACACAGAAGAACGCTGGTACCTGGGTGGTATGGAATGGTACAGGAGAAAAAATGCAAACAGTGAAATAAAAGAAGAAATTGAAACTCACCACATTTTTGCCGGAAGCCAACGGGTGTTAATTGTAGAAGATGTGTTAAGTACAGATAATTCAACTTTAAACATCGGAACTTTATACCGCTACCAATACAGCAACCATCTTGGCTCTGTTGGTTTGGAAGCGGATGAAACGGGTAATATTATTTCTTATGAGGAATATCATCCTTATGGCACAACGGCGTATAGTTTGAAAAATGATGCTATTGCATCTGTGGCCAAACGTTACCATTATACAGGAATGGAAAGGGATGAGGAAACAGGGTTGAATTATCAAGGTGCAAGATACTATGGGACTTGGTTGGCCAGGTGGCTTTCGGTAGAACCAAATGGTTTGAATTCGGGCATCGCCCAATTTATCTATTCTAATAATTCTCCAATAGTATTTAGAGATTTAAATGGGAAAGCAGCTGAAGTACCTGAACCGCCAAAAACAGGACTATGGAAATGGTTGGTTAATAGAGGCAGAGTCATAATATTGGCGGGAAGATTAGCAGCACATGCTCCGGAGCATGGGGTAAGAAATCCAGAGGATTCTATTGAAGTTGCCAATAAGAAAGTTAAAGCTGGAGCAGAAATGAAAAAGCCCCCTGGAATTGAAGGCGATCCTCCTACGCCTGAGCCAAAGGAATTGCCTCAAGAATCCCCTGTAGAGCCAAGGGTACAAGAAGGACCTCCAGCCTTAGAGCCAACGAAACCTTCTTTGTCCTCAAATGGTTCACCTTCTGAAAGTGGAAAGGCAAATTTTGAATCAATGGGATTTATAGCTTTAATGGCACTAGACATAGCCTTGGCGAAAGATAAGGTAGGTGCGGTTGCTAACAATCTTTATGGCATCGCAAAAATGGCGGTACCTGCTCTAGGTGCAATCACCGCAAATAATGAGGGAGATGCGATGTTTGGTATTATTTCGGCAATGACTGCCAGAAGGATTTGTTTGAGCTCTCCTCATGCTGGTTTAGCGTGCTTAGCATTTGGTTTTGGCTATACAATTGGAACTGCATTAGATCGAAAATTTGGTATTTCTGATTATTGGGCAGATACACTATACAATCAATTTGATGTGCCGATCGGTGCTTATATGCATGAATCTTTCACGAATTTTCAACTAAAGTTAAAAAAGTTTGAATCACAACAGAAAGCACAAAGAAAACATAACAAAAAAGAGTATGCGCCTCGTCGTACTATAATAATGAAACTTGATATGGAGACGGATCCTAACTACGCAAATACAAATTCCGAAATAAATTTCGGAATGGGATCATTAACATGGGGACAAACTACAGCTACAGGATATTCGGAGACATATGTTCAGGTCAAGGGCGACAAGTGGGGAGTAGGGGCATTAAATTCGGAAGGAGAGGCGCCCGAATATCTAAGAAGGCATTAATGAATTTACGAGTATTACGTGTTGTATTCACACTGAACGAAGAAATTGGAAACCGAATAGTCATATTATATATTTTAAGTCCAGAATAAGAGTGGTTTAAATTAAAAATATTTCAATGATTTAATAACGAAAAACAACCAACCATGCCGAATATTTCCTTCTCAACCTTTGGTGCAAAACCAATTGCACTTACTGGCACCGATGCTCAAGTTGTAAAAGACAAACTCTCAGAAAATTTAAAGACATTTATTATCAATAAAGCTCCGCAAGCAGAGAGGGCTTTGCTTGATGAAAAGCTAAAAACGGTTGCTATTAATATGGATACCGTGAAAGAAAAATCATTGTCGGAAATGATTGATTCCGTTTTGCTACCTCAATTTTCAACAGATAATCAGGTGAAGGAAATACTGACCGGGTTATCAAAAAGCCCTGGTAGTATTAAAACAACTGTAGCCGATGTTACCGGATTTGATCTGCCCTTAAAAGACAATCCTCTCTTAAAAGATGAATATTTCAAGGCAAAGACGAGTGCATACGGCACACTCTCAGGACTTCCGGCAACAGCCATTGATAAATTAACAGAAAAGTCTATTGATATTGACGACATGGATGATCAATCATTAAAAAAACTGGTAGATGATCATGTAATTACTGCTGCACAAAACACCAGTTTAAAACTTACCATTGATATCAGCAGGTTGAGCGGTGAAAATCTGGATCTTATTAAAGCTGTTCATGATGATAACAGCACGATTGAAAGTCTTATTGATTATAATCCGGCTGATTGGAAAAAATTATTGACGGCAAAAAATATTCCCATTCCTTACAATGAAAAATCTACGGATACTTATGCTCAAAATCTTGCTAAGAATATGGAAATGTCTTTTCCGCAAACATTCTTCTTGAACAGGGTCATACTCAAGAAAAATTTCTCTGAACCATTAACAACATTTGATGCAATCACTGCAATAAGCAGGTTAGGTAATATAGAATATAAAAGCGGCAATATTCTACTTGACAATATTAAGTGGACAGGCATAGGCGAAACTGAAAAAAATAGTCTTATCGATCAAGTGAAGCAATTACAGGATTTTTCAAATACTTATAAATACCTTGATGTTACCGGTGTATTGGCCAAAGAAGGTTTGGATATAACAGCAAAAAAAGAAATAGTGAGTAAGAGGCTTGACCAATTGAAGGTATTTTATACTAAGAACAATAAACTAGACTTTGCCAGCCTTGATTTTTTTGATTCGATGACAAGCCATGATTATTCAGGTGTAGATGAAGCAAATAAACCTTTGATAAAAGCACAGGCAATGGCTTATCAACGGATGCTGATTGTTGGGGCAAATGCTAACACAGCCCAGGTTCTTTTGGCAAAAGGTTTTTCCTCATCCCGCGATATTGTTCATGCAGGCGAAAATGGGTTTACCGAAGTTTCGGGTCTTGCATTGAATGAAGCCAAAGCGGTATTTAACAAAGCACTGGATAATGTAACCGCAACTTCGCATTTCCTCCAGGCAATCAGGGATACGCAAAAAGGCGGCTTTAATTCCCTGACAGTCAACAACCTGAGAGTGGTTGTAAATGACCTAAGGCAGATTGATGGATACGATCGGTTATTTGGCAACCAGGATTTTTGTGAATGTGATCATTGCCGTTCCATTTTCAGCCCGGCTGCCTACTTTACGGACCTGATGCTTTTTGTAGAAAGGAATGTAACCCAAAAAGTTTTTACGGGCAGCAATTCGCAGCATCCAATAAATTTAAAAAGTCGCAGGCCTGATCTTTGGACGGTACCTTTAACTTGCCAAAATACAACAACAGAAATACCTTATCTCGATGTGGTAAATGATGTTTTGGAGCAGTATATTCATACGCTGCCTGAAATTGGAACCAAAGATGCATATGGCGTATTATCTAAATGGGATTTGAGCTTCAACCTTCCTTTCAACCTGCCATTAGAACAATTGCGAACCTATCTTGGTCATTTTGATTTATTCTTAAGTGACGTATATAAAGCATTAAATGCGGATATTGATTTGCAGGGGCAGGAAAGGATGGGCCTGTCAGCAGAAGAATTGACTATTATTACAACTGCAGATCCTGAAAAAGCTTCCCAGCGTTTAGGAAGTCCTGATTTAAATTCATTGCAGGTAAGTGAATTTATTCGTTTGGTAAATATTTCCCGTTCAGAACTGGATGAATTGTTAGCTATTCAATCCATACCTGAAATATCCAAAGCTCAAATTGAAGTAACGGAGATTGCAGGAGATATACAACAATACGAAGAGAAATTTATAGCAGGAACGCTCACTAAAGAAAGGCTTGATATCATACAACGGTTCCTGAAAATCTGGGAAAAATCACCCTGGACAATTCATGAATTTGATTGGGGATTGCATGCTCTCAGTAACGCCGGATCGCCCGTAAATTTTGAAGACAAGCACGAAATTTTATCACTGGCTGATGTGATAGCTATACAAAAAAGGCTCAAGCTGAATATTGAAGAATTGGTATCAATCATTGATATGATACCGGAAGTTCCTTTTGATGCAGATAAAAAAGGATTTTTTGAAAGACTTTTTAACCTCGGGGATATATTTGTAAATAACACGGAAATCATAGTTTCCGGTGCAAACCTTTCACATCTGCTTGCAGGGCTAAGTATAACTGAACATGAACTGAACCTGTTGCTTCCGCTGATTGGCGTAGCTACAACTGCAACGGTATCTGTAACTAAACAAAACCTCTCGCAGTTGTATCGCCAGTGCCGTCTGGCATCTGGCTTACGGTTAAGTATAGAAGAATTTATAAGCGCTGTTAATGTTGTGCTGCAAACAGGCGAAGTGAAAACGCTTGCACAAGTCACCCAACTCATTGAGAATAAAAATTGGATAGATACCACCCCATTTAATTTTCAGCAGGTTGATTGTATAATTAGCGGCAATGTTAATAAGGATAACAAGTATGTTTTTCCGTTGGAAAAATTAGGGCAAATAGTAGATGGAATAAAGACATCTTCAGAGGATGCCAACGTCCGGGTTGCGACGTTAAAAAATAAAATCCCGCAGGTATTTAATATCAACCAGGTACAATTGGCCGCCGATTATTCAGTATTTGTGAAAACAATTGACCCGCAGTTTATTTCAGATATTTTGAGTGCAGGTTTAACCGATGCAAATCCATTGCTAAAACTTTTAAATGATGCAGGCAGAAAGATATTTTGTTTTGATAAGTTGAAATGGGATGGAACTGACATATCTTTTTTTGGTATGCAACATACTAAGTTTGGGGTAGATGATGTAACGAACTGGTCATTGGAAAACCTGAAAACCATGTCAGTATATACAGATCTGATTACCGGCCTGCCCGTTGATAGCAAAGATGAAATGAGAAAGATTTTAGAAGAAAGGAATATTATACATGATCTCGACCAGGGAGATGTAGAATCGATTTCTTCTATATGGTCGTATGCGTCTTCAATTATTAAAGGCGTAATTGCTCAGTTGCCTGCAGATGGTTTTTTAATTGCCGATTTGAACAGAGTAAAGGAACTTTCAGCGCTTTGCTCCGGATTAGGACTGCAACCAGACACATTGAATAATCTTTTGAAAACTGATTTTGTGGGTTTACAAGAATCTGCTGACCTGGTTTATGGAGCTTTTGCATCAAAATACCCTGACGAAAAAGTGAGGACTGAAAAACTGGAAGCATATCATGACAGGATAAACACATTAAAACGTGACGCTCTATGTGATTTTATTATTTCAAATTCGCAGGAGTTAAAATTTAAAGACCGTTCAGACCTGTATTATTTCTTTTTGCTTGATGTGGAAATGAGTGGTTGTTTCCGTACCACTAAACTGTTAGCTGCTATCAGCAGTGTTCAGTTATATATTCACCGTTGCCTGATGAATCTTGAACAATCTGACACCGGCAACCTTGCTGTTAAGGCCGCAATGATTCCTGCGGATGAATGGGAATGGATGAAGAATTATCGTGTATGGGAAGCTAACCGTAAGGTTTTTCTTTATCCTGAAAATTATATTGACCCCGCTTTACGGAATACAAAGACTCCATTATTTAAAGAATTGGAAGATGAGTTATTGCAGCAAAACATAAATATGGACACCGCAGAAGCTGCTTACACTAAATACCTTGCACAATTCCTTAACCTTTCCCATTTGAGATATGCAGGAGCATATTATAATTATGTACAACAATCAGCAACACTCCAGATCGCAGAACCTGCAAATACGATAAATAATAATAACAATATAGCAAGACGTATCGTTGCTCTGGATTTTCAACTGGCCACATTTGCCGATCCGTTCATTGATAAAGACAAAACGGAATATTATTTTTTTGCAAGAACCTATCTTCAACCCTTTGAATTTTATTACAGAACGTTTAATTCATACAAAGGTTTATGGGGACATTGGGAAAAAATAGACGTGCCAATAGAAGCAGAGGAAATCTCTGTAATTATTCACAATGGGAAATTGCATATTTACTGGTCGGAAGTACAATACCAGGAAGTTACAGATATTAAAGGTGGAACCCCAACATCTGACAATGTAACTTTCAAAGTAACGACCAAATATTCACATCTTGAAGCAAATGGGAAATGGTCATCTCCTCAACGATTGTATTTAGGTAAGGCAACAGTTAGTGTGCAGAATATTAAAGCAAGAATAGGTGGTATTACTGATGAAATATATCAAAATGATAAAGATGCTGTTATTGAAAAATATAAATCTGAAGTGTTTAGGAAGCCATATGTGTTCAAAAAGGAAAATGAATCTGGATCTGCCATTCCGGAAGAATTAATAATAAACCACATTTATACTGCTGAAATATTTGATATACAGTCAGTCTCTTATAAGACCATTGAGCGCAAAATATATGACGACCTGACTTTCCCTCCATTTTATTTTGTGGTAAAAAATGGCCGGTTTAATGAAGTTGATTCCCAAACTATTCCTATTGGCCCCTACGAGACAACTGTAAAAATAATGAGTGCGAATCAAGCTTATGTAAGTGTTAACCGTATTTATAATGATTCCGGTGGTATGCCTTGGATTTACAGTGATAACTGGAATCTTACAGTGGAATTTGATGCACAGCCGGTAAAGACTGTTATCACATCATATACACAGAATCTTTATAAATATACAAAAGATCCCAACCGTTTCTTTGACAAGGATCCTTTAGATATTCAGGTTGGTGAAATTTTTGGGAAAGAATTTTTGACAGCTTATAGGGATATTGATGAGGGTGTTTATGAGCATTTTGTAGATGACAGTACAAAAGATTTTGAAGCAGGAAATAAAATAGTTACCCAGTTTAAACAAGGGGATGCGCATTTAATTTTTCCCGGTAACAATGGACTTCCCCCAGTTATGAAACAATTGAGCACAATACTGTCTGATGAATTGAACATCATTTTATTGGAAAAAGGGTTATCCGATTTTCTCTCTCTTCAAACACAAAACATCCCTAATTCGGCGGGGCAACTGTTAGATTTTAATGGTGCTTACGGTGCTTATTATTGGGAAATGTTTTTTCATATCCCTTTTCTAATCGCAAGCCATTTGAATGCGAACCAGGATTTTAAAGGAGCAAAATGGTGGTATGAAAGAATATTTAATCCAACTTCTCCGGAATTAACTGCACCCGGTAATCCAGGAGAGCATAACTGGCAATTTCGTGAATTCAGAGGCCTGGACATAACAAAACTGAAAGATATACTTTCAGATGAAAGTTGCATAGCTATTTATAAAAAAGATCCGTTCGATCCGCATGCGATTGCCAGTTTACGGATCAGTGCCTATCAGAAAGCGATAGTGATGAATTATATTGACAACCTTTTGGATTGGGGTGATTCACTTTTTGCACAGGATACGCAGGAGAGTATTGTGGAAGCCGATATGTTATACCAGTTAGCACAGGATATATTGGGCAAAAGACCGGTAAAGACGGGCAAGTGTAAAACTGAAGATGAGGACGAAATCACCTATCAGTCGGTAATTTCAGCTATTGATCATGGATCGGAATTCCTCATTAACCTTGAAAATGTTTATGAGACGGTCCGCAACCGGAATTCCAATGACAAAGCAGTATTGGAAAATTCAAAGTACCTATCGAAAGTGTTGGAAAATATGGGCTATGACGATGCTACACCAAACACGCTCAACAGCGTGGCCAATTTAGCAACAGCGAGGTACTTTTCCGATCTGAATATAAATTCATCAGCGACCGCTACTTTTGTAAAAAAGCCGGAAGTCATTAAATATGCCTATATAAAAGGATTGACTTATCAACCTCTGGTATTTGTTGGCAAACCCTACACTGACCTTAATGATCCTAAAAATAAACTTGTTGTTAAACCAGGGAAAAACGTTCCTGCTACCGATGTAGCTGATCAAAGCCATCTTGCTTTTTGTGTTCCGGTGAATGAAGAATTATTGCAGTATTGGGACAGGGTTGAGGACAGGCTTTTTAAAATAAGAAATTGTATGAACATTAGCGGCATCAGAAGAAGCCTTGCCTTGTTCCAGCCTCCTATTAACCCGATGTTACTTGTAAGAGCAAAAGCCTTGGGGATAAGTCTTGACGAGATCAGTTCTATCATAGAAACGACAAAGTTGCCCAATTACCGCTTTGTCTTTATGATTGAAAAAGCAAAACAATTTACCCAAAATGTTCAGGGATTTGGCGCAGCACTTTTATCAGCACTTGAAAAAAAGGATGGAGAGGAGCTAACACTTTTAAGGAGTGTGCATGAAAGCAATATACTTCAGCTTACAAAAGAAATAAAGAAACGACAGTTGGAGGAAGCGCAAAAGCAATATGCAGCTCTTGAGGAAACAATAACCAACATTGAAAATCGAACAGACTATTATCAAGGTTTGATCGATGAAGGATTGACTGGCTGGGAAATAACCGAGCAAGTTTCAAAAAAGACTGCCTTGGGAATCAGAACAAGTGAAGCAACATTAGGATTTTTGGCAAGCACCTTTGCTCTATTACCAGAAATAGGGAATCCTTTTGCGATGAAGTATGGGGGAGTGGCATTATCTGGTCATCAAAAAAACTTTACTGACTCTATGGGTACACTTGCAGCAATCGCAGATAATATTGCAATTTTAGCAGCTATTGAGGGCTCTAATCAAAGGCGAAGCCAGGAATGGAATTTCCAGTTAAATACCGCAAAGCAAGAGCTTAAGCAAACAACACAACAACTACTGGCTGCGGATTTAAGGATTAAGATCGCCGAAAGAGACCAGGAAATTCATGAAAAAACATTAGATCAATCCAATGAGGTCCACGATTTCCTGCAAAATAAATTCACCAGTCTCGGATTATATAATTATATGGCAAGTTCTCTTAACCGTTTGTACAGGATGAGTTATGGCATGGCCCTGGATATGGCAAAATCGGCACAGGAGTGTTATGCAACGGAACTTGGAGATACCGATACAATATTTATTCAGAGCGATAATTGGCAGAATGATCGTGCCGGTTTATTAGCCGGGGAAAGATTGATGCTTCAGTTAAATCAAATGGAGCAAAGCTATTTGAATGGATATAAGCGTTGCCCGGAGATCACTCAAAACTTTTCACTCGCGCTGCTTAGTCCCGATGAGCTTATTAAGTTGAAACAAACCGGGAAATGTACTATTATCATCCCTGAGATAGCTTTTGATATTTTATATCCTGGCCAATTTAGAAGATTTATAAAGGGAGTAAAGATTACGATTCCTTGCATTACCGGCCCTTATACCAATATAAGCGCTAATCTAAAATTGACACAAAGCGCTTTAAGAATAAATGAGGAAGATGTAGCACTGACGGTTAACACTCCTACCGAAAATATTTCTATTAGTACGAGCTCAGCTACAAATGATTCTGGTACGTTTGAATTCAATTTCAGGGATGAACGATACCTTCCTTTTGAATATGCAGGAGCCATCAGTGAATGGGAGTTAAATTTACCTTCAAAAATCAGGTCATTTAATTATAACAGCATTTCAGATGTTATCTTGCATATGAGTTATACTGCCCAGGAGGGTAATAGGGAGGAGGGTGAAGCCAAAGTGTTGGAGACATTTGATAAGTATGTTAGAGATAATGGATTGTTTAAAGTGATTAGTTTAAAATATGAGTTTCCTGATGAATTTTATAACCTGTTGAGCAATGATAATCAAACAATTGAATTTGATCTTACAAACGATTATTTCCCATACTTTTTGATAGACAAAGAACTTTCATTAGATAAAGTAACAATTTATCTTAAGCCAAAAAGAAACATGGCTGTTACCATTCCCACATCAATGAAGATTAATGAAGTTAATGCCGTTAGTTGGAACATTGCAGAAGATATCCCGGTAGGTGGTTCAGAAAATGATAAGATCAAAGCGGGTACAGTAAGCATTTCGGGCTCGCCTATTCAAAAATGGCAAATTGATGCAGGATTAAATGGAATTGATAGAAACAGCATTGAGGATCTTTTAATACTTATTAAGTATAGCATATAGTTTTTAATTCATGATTAATAGCCTTTATCGCCAGGAGGAATAAATTAGAATAAATGCTCCTCTCATGCTTTACAAAATAACTATAAAATAAAACTCAAGGGTTTTTATTTTATAAAAAAGATGCTTCCAACTTAACGGAGATATCGGCCACACCAGCATCAGATATTCTAGATGCAACTGGGTATTGTCACTAAACTATAATCCAATAAACATAAAAAATATGGAAGATATTTATTTATAGATTAACTATACATTGGTTGATTAGTGGAATTTATTTCACGGCTCTCTCTGTATCAGAAAATATGGAATTTTAACTTTCTTAATCCCTGCTTGGTGTCCATACAAAACCATTTTTTAAATTTTGTTCAATCGTACTTATTGTAATCTGGTTTGTGGTATTGCTCCACTTTGCTCCGTTGATTCACTCTCTTTATTTTAATCCTATCCCGGGAAAATAGAAATTCGCTTGACGCTCCACAGGATTGCCAGTTTTCTATTGACAACGAAAGTCCGGAATGATGTTTGGCTTTTTTATTCTGCTCACTTTCTCTTTACAGGATTTGTTTGCCAATGGGTTTTGGAACACCTACAACCGCACCTGGGACAGCGTGAAAGCTTTGTACACCGAAAAATTATTGACCGATAAAATGATTCAGGTTGATTATGAATTTTCAATCAATAGTGTGGCGCACAAAGGCAAAGGCATTTTGGTTGATGCAACTTTATCCGAAGCAATCATTTTTGACAAGCAATTTTTCAAAGTCCAAAAAGGAGACAGGATAATTCATTTAACGCCAATCCGCACCAATAAAATGTTGGCTTTGAAACAGGAAACTTTCACTAATATTTCTTTCGATTCTTTACAGCGAAAGATTGAAAATAAGCCGCTCATTTCCCTGAAGCTGCAATCAGTCCTTCCAATAGAATTTAATAAAGACAACAAGCCACAGAGCAGCAACAGCCTTGATTTGGATTACATATACAATCCGGTGTTGCAAAGCCAGAATATTGATTCAATGGATTTGTCAATCGCAAAAGAAATAGAGTTAACCAAACAGGAACTATTCAACAACGAAGCGCAGTTAAAAATTTATCACATGCAGCAAATGCAATACGAGCAACAAAAGAAAGACGCATTTGCCAAGTATGCAGAAATAGGCGAGAATATAAATTCATCCGATTTGGCAACCCGGGAGAGAGCCATCAAAGATTTGCCTGCGGCAAAAAGTAAATATGAAAGCTTCAGTCAAATAAAATCCATTCCGGTGAATCAAATTAGCGCAATTAATATTAAATTGAACTTCCTTAAATCCAAACTCTACGTAAAAAAGTCTCAATCAATTAACGGTTTCATTTCTTATTTCATCATTCATTAAATCAAACAACATGAAAATCATTTTTTTCGCAATTTTATTATTGCATTTTTTACCGGGCAACACACAAAAAATCGTTATTGTAAAATTCAATTGCGCAGATTCCGTCAGGTATGTCAGTAATCAGGGGCCGCCACTGGATTGCGAGTTTTCTTTTGACAGCGAAAGCCCGGATATATTTTATGCGGAAAATTTCACGCATCAGGATTTTTTCAACGTTGTTCTTAAAAACGACAAAAGCAAGTTAGCCCGCGTAAAATTAGTTACGCCAAAATATACGCCTGCAGTTCACGACTTTGTTTTTACCATGAACAAAAATAACGGTTTGCTCTACTACTACATTTTAAAGGATTCCCAGGAGGAAGAAAAATTATCTAAACCGCCAAAGTGATTCAATCATGAAACTTTTATTCCTTATTATGATCACAATTTCAAGTTGCCAAAAACAAGAGCCGCAAATAACTTCTGATGAAGTTTTATTTTCAATAACAAACGAATGTCGTGCGCGGATTAAATTCTATAATGTTATTGACGGCCAGCAATATCTTTCAGAGATTTTTGATTGCAGTTATGTTTCATTTATTGCGTTGCATGTTGAGCCAGGCAAATACAAAGTGAAGGCTGAAACCGCATCCGGACGCTCTGCAGAGAAGATTTTTACAAAAGGAAAATTTTCACAGGAATTAAATATTGAATTTTGAAAACACTATTTTTCATGCACACCGTAACCACGCTTGATATCTTCAAAAAAGAAGTCGTGAAAATGGCGAGGCAAAAAAATGCCCTGCTATTTCACTGTTACATCCAGGGAGATATTTTTAAAATCGCAACCGCCAAAAGAGTGCAGCAATTTGATTTCAAGGACATCAAAAGCGAGAAGCAGATTTGCAAGTACATTGATACAGCCATCCAGATTTTGCGAAAGCATTTGCCCGAGCAATTGCTGTTGTTTTCAGAAACAAAATTCAAAAGGAATTCCGCTTTCGGAAAATAGAAATTCCGATTTATTATCTGCTTACTGTTTCCTTTCCCTCATCTTATGCGAATTGCCTTGCGTGAATCCAACTACTTTTTGTTTTCAACCTGGCTGTATTTACGCAACTCTTTAAACAATGCGCTTTTTTTGGTAACTGCCTGATAAAAAAGGAATAAGACGAATTGTTTTATAAAATTAGATAGCGTATTTTAGCGTAAACACAAACGTTAGCTGCAACCGTAGAGCGACACTGCGTATGACAGTATATGAACTTCACAAAACTGACAAATGAATTTACATTTATAACCGTTCTAATAAATTTAACCATATGGATGTAAATAACAGTTATTCTAATTTCATCTTAGATAGGACAATTTCAAAAGTCGGCTTTTGGTCAGGACTTATTGCATTTATTGCTATCACTTCATTTGGGGTCGTTCAGACTTTACAAATTTTAGGCTTCTTCACTTATCCACTGGACGAAATTTTAATTTATGGGTTTTCTCTTTGCATAACAGTCCCTTTTATGCTCGAAATTCTTGCACTACACCATATAACAAATGCCGACAAAAAATTTTGGAGCCATACAGCAGTTATATTTACTCTAATTTATGTGGTATTCGTCGTCGCTAATTATGTTGTTCAATTAGCAACCGTAATTCCAATGACCGTTAAAGGCGTTTCTGACGAGATTAATATTCTCAAACAAACACCTCATTCTCTTTTTTGGGATTTTGACGCTATAGGGTATATAGCAATGGGGTTAGCAACTTTATTTGCAGTGCCGGTTTTTGAAAAAAAAGGATTTCAAAAATGGGTTAGATATACATTCCTTATTCATAGTTTTACTACACCATTAATTGCGTTTGTTTATTTCAGTCCTAACTTTTCTAACAAATTATTACTCATTGCCACACCCTGGGTTATAACGGCACCATTATCTATGCTTATGCTTTGCTTGATGTTCAAAAAATTACAACGATGAAACCAACTGCAACAAGAAACATTCTTATTTCATTGTTATTATTTCTTGGGGTAAGTGCTATTGGTGGCGGTGGAGCATTAATTATTTCACCTTCAGGTAAATTACTCGGTGGCTTGCCATTGTCTATTTTAGCACATTCCCCTTTTCCTGATTTTCTTATTCCGGGCATTATACTTTTTACAATCTTAGGGCTTTTTCCTTGTTTTATTTCCTACGCATTAATGAAAAAACCAACTAATAGCATTGCCGAATACTTCAATTTATTTAAAGATATGCATTGGGCTTGGTCATTCAGTATTTATATTGGTTTTGCCCTAATTATTTGGATACAAGTTGAAACAATATACATAAATGGTACAGGTTGGCTTCAAACATTTTACATCCTTTATTCTATTCCTATAATTTTGGTTGCACTACTTCCGAGAGTAAGAATTCTTTACAAAAAATGAAAAATCTTGTGATAATTACACTCACCATAGTTGGGCTACTTCTATTAATCCTAATCATGGGCAAAATAAACTTGTCCATAAAATTTGATAGAAGTAAAAGAACTTTTTGCTCAATCGAAAAGTATATCTGACCACACATTTCATAAAAGCCAGTTGAACGGTTTACCTGAACCTGTGCAACGATATTTTAATCATATCTTAAAAGAAGGACAACCATACATAAGTTATGCAAGAATTAAACATGATGGACAATTTAAAACAGACCTTGACAAAGGTTGGATAAACATAACCGGAGAACAGTATGCAACAACAGAGAAACCAGGCTTTATTTGGAAAGGCACAACATCAATGTTTGTTGCCCGAGATATGTATATCTCAGACAAAGGCAGACTAATTGCAACACTTTTTTCGGTTTATAATGTTGCGGACGCAAAAGGAGATAAATATAATGAAGGAGAACTACTTCGTTGGCTTGGGGAAAGTGTTTTATATCCGACAAATTTTTTACCCAACAGTAGAATACAATGGGCACCCATTGATGTAAACACCGCAAAACTTACATTCAATTACAAAGGGCTTTCTCTATTTTTTAAAATTACATTTAACGACATTGGTGAAATCACCGAAATGGAAACAAAACGTTATTTGGGTGACAAAGGTTTAGAAACTTGGGTTATTAAAGCAACCAAATACAAGGAATTTAATAGTGTGCTTATACCGACAGTATTTGATGTGTTATGGCGGTTAGACAAAGGCGATTTTAGTTATGCCAAGTTTCATATTACAGAAGTTGAGTACGATAAACCTGAAAAATTTTAAGCTTCCTACAAAGCGGTGTGCAGCTAACATCGGTTTGCAGCAAGTGGGGCTGAAGGAATAACAATGAGCTTTTGTTCATTATAGAGCAGTGGTTCCGGCTGAAAAAACTCTATTGAGCAATAGAATAAACAATGAACTTTTTATTATAAATTTGGCAACGGTTCGGGCAGAAGGAATTCTAATTCCAGTCCTGCATAAATGCGTAGCCGCACGCAATACGACCTAATAACTTCTAACCAAAATTATTTTTAATGAGAAGACAATTTTTTAATTTCATTTCCGGGTTGCTTTTACTGACTATTTGTACATCAAGTTGTATGACAAAGAAATATTATTATGTGCAAGACGGTAAGGATGAGAAAGTAATTGAAGCTGATTCTGATTCCGCCGCATACTTAAAAGCGTTTGAATATTTTCAAATTTCCAAGAAAGTTTATAATGACATGAAAAAGTCGTATAGTAACGCATCTTTACCCGAACCAATTAGTTTTGATTTATTAAACGATAAACGTGAAAATATAACTTACAAAATATCTTTTGCAAACAAAGACAGTTTAGAACAAGCTTATTCTGACGATATTAAAAAATTACCAAACAGTTTTGAAGATTCAAAAACCCGAATTATAGAAGAAAGGAATGGCGTAGGGGCAAAGTATGACACAGCGGGTCTTTACTTATCACCGGTGAAAGTTCTTTCTGCAAAGTTTGTATCAAAAGAATATTCAAATTATAAAGATATTAGATTAAGCTACAAAAATGTAAGCAGGAAAAAAATATCAGCTATACGTTTTAAATGGTACGGAGAAAATTCATTTAATGAACCTGCTGATATGAGCGGTTTAAGCAAAGGTTGGGGCGGCGGCTTTTCCGATGATGGCTTAAGACCAGGTGCAACAGATTATGGAACATGGAATATTCTTAGTAGAGACGGTAAAAAGGTACTAATTGCCTATCCTTATGAAGTTGCTTTCGAAGACGGTACAAAATGGATTTTACCGAATAATTAGATGAAATGCGTACAACATTCGTAAACGTTATACGCTACTATATTGAACTTCAAACTATGGCAAGAATATTATTTCTAACTGTTTTATTTTTCTGCAAACTTTCTTATGGACAAACACAAGGCAGCGACAGTTTACTCATCTACACTGGCATTGCAACGGTTGACAGTTCAACGCAGAAAGAGTTAGCTCTTAGGGCACGACAGTGGTTTAGCGACAATTTTAAAAATCCAAAAGACGTTCTTCAAATAAATGATATTGACAACGGCGAATTATCTGGCAATGGTTCGTTTCGCTACTCGGCGACACTAAAGGCTTATGGAATAACCCAAGCGACAGCAGGTTTTATAACGGTAAAAATATCTGTGTGGACAAAGGATAATAAATACAAGTTTGAAATTGGACCTTTTTCCGTAGAAACTATGCAATCAAGCTATGGCGGCTCAAACAACAACTCTTTTTACATCACAAAGTCGGACACACATCCGAGCATTGCGTTAGTCAAAATGAATAACAAGACAAAAGAAGGGTTAAATGAATGGTGGGCAGAAATGAAAAAGCAATGCGACGCCGAAGCAAAATCACTTACGCAATCTTTGCAAAAAGCAATGCAAAAGACTTATAAAGGAGATTGGTAATAACACTGTATAATATTTGTAATGCTACTCATTGGCATGACTGAATTATGGAAGAAAAAATACATATTAATATCGAGGTTTATAAAACTGATACTCATTATATAGGAGGTTCAAAAACCAGATTATGGTCGGCTATTCTTTCGTCATTAAGATGGTTAACAACAACTGGTATTCCGGGGAATATTCAGAGTGGGATAGGGTTAATGGTAATAAACAATTTAGCAATTGCGGTGGAAGGCTTTATTTCCGATATTATTATTGAACATCTTGACAATGGAGAACACGAAAAACCTGCAGAAGTAAAAATGGATAATTTGCAATGGCGGAAAAAAATAAAAGAGTATAATGGTTTATTTAGAGATAAACTCGAAACTTATGCTGAATATAAATCAATAGAAATCCTTTTTGATTTAAGAAATAATATTTCCCACGGAAGGACTCACAGAGAAATATCTAAAACTGATATTAGGACAGGTGAAAAAACTGTTTTAGAAAGCGTTAATAAAAAGTATCAAAAAGTTAGGCTTTATTGTATTGACAAAGGATTACTGATTGAAAAGGATACGTCTTCAAATATTGATGTTTTATGGAAATTAAATATTGCGGCATTTTTTTTCCTCGAGGTTACAAATTTTTTATTTGCTGTAATACGAAATAATGAATCAGATAAAAAAGGCGGCATTTTAGCGGAACTAAATACAGCCTACCAGAGGTAAGTGTAGTTCAGAAAGCGTACAACAAAAGGTTCCTATGTACCTAAGTTTCTGTGAGGAGTTATATGGTAGTTTCTTTTTTAATTTCTTTTGAAAGAGAAAGATTCAAAAGGATTTTTAAACCTTTCACCTTCGCAAGATTTTTTTCCTTGTCCCAAATTTAATAATTTTTTTTAAATCAACACACCCAGCATCCTATGAGTAGTCAATGTTTTTTGCAGCTTGGTCCCAATAGCTTTCGGGAGTGTCTGCACACATGCTACAGTTCTCTGTTTTAGTTTTTTGATTTTTTTACGCTTAGTAACTCCGGTTTTACCGGAAAAAGTGGCGTAAATACAGGCGCTACAGACTTGGCAGAAGAAAATACTTCGCTTTTTGATTATGTACACGATAACAACTTTTGTTTAGTAGTCAGCCTGCGGTTTTTATTTTTTGGCATGTTGGTGATTAATATTATTTCTTTAAATTCTTTAAATAAACCCTGCTACAGCCTTGGCGCTGTAAATGTTTTACACCGAATGTTTAGTAGTCAGGGTCTATCATTATTTTACAATTCCCATTTCATAAGGTTGTTGATTGATCAAAACATATCTTATTCTGTTCAACAACTTCCTGGCAATTTTAATGATCACAATTTTAGAGTCCTTACGTTTTATTTGTTCCTGGAAGTAAAGCGCCATAGCAGGATCGGTACGTTTTGCGGTCCACGCACTTTCCACCAAATCGCTTCTGAGCTGCCGGTGCTTTCTAACGGTTAGGGATAACTTGTTTTCTGATTGGCCGCTGCTATGCTCCATCGGTAATAATCCTACAAAGCTGTTGAGATGACAAAATGTTTCAAAACGTTTGATATCGCCAAGCTCTACAAGGATACTCGCCGCTGTAAGTGGCCCTATACCCGGAATGGTTCTGAGTAAATAATAATTTTTCTTATAACGCTGCTCCCGCATCATTTTTCTTATTTCATTACTAATTTGTAAAAGTTCTTTTCGTAAATATTCCATTTGCGAGATCATATAATCCAGCGCTCTTCTGCGGCTCTGTTGCTTGCAATCCAATGCCTTAAGCCAGTTGATAAAATTGTGGCTCCAACTGGCATTGTCATATTGTTCGGGGATATCAATCCCACTGAATGCAAGCAATCCCTTGATGCGGTTTTTGCAACGGGTAAGATCTTTCCAGATTCTTTTGCGATGACGAAAGAAAGCACGATCAGCCTCCTGCTGTTCATCTGGAATGTGGATGCCATGCAAAACACCTGACTGTAATCGAAGCCCAAGATTACGGGCATCGCGCGGATCTGTTTTTTGCAAAGAGTCTTTTTGTGATTTAGGGATATCAGCGGGATTTACTACCAGGCATTCAATACCCAAGGCTGTAAGTTGTCGTTGTATCCAAAAACCAAACTTGCCGGCTTCATAAGCAGCTTTGTAATTAGCACCTGGATAGTGTTGTTTTAAATATTTGGCCATGATTGCCGGGTTAGGTTTTTGGTGCACATTCCTGACGAACATATCGTTTAAATGTATGCCTAAGTTCCAGCTGGATTTATGAATATCCATGCCAGCAAAAATTGTTTGTCCTTCGAAATTTGAATTAATTTTGTTCATGACTGTTGGGGTTTTTATAATGAAATTAAAAGTTACTGTAGCGATTTCATATTGACTACTTTTTTAACTACCTCAACAGTTTTTTAGGTTACATGGAGACTTGGCAATAGGCTGGCTGAAGGAATAACAATCGGCTGTAGTTCGCTATCAGCTTCGGTTCCAGCAGACGAACAAATATCGGCTTTTTGTATTTATCTTCGGCTGTAGTTTTTCAATCGGCTGACGTTCGGGCAAAAAGTACATTGAATTCCAGCCCATCGCCAAGCCTTAAACGTATTCAATTCTGGATGACGGCTTAAATTAGAAAGGAATTTTTAAATATTGAGGAAAAAAGAAATTAATACCCTGCTTCTGCCTTTGAGCAAATATTGGTTGCTTATTTTTTGCACCATGTTAGTCTCTTTATCCTTTGCCGCACTTTTTATATTTCTTGGCCTTAAACATCATATATCACTTTGGATTTGGATAATTGGTTGTTTATTATCTGTTATAGTACCATCCCTTTTTGTTAGACTAAAAATAAATTTGTTTGCAAAAAGGTGTGCTATTCTTTTTTCCGACGAGTTTTTTCAAATTTCAACGTCAGATATTTTGAACGAAACATTCGTTTATTCTGATGTGAAATATTTTAGTGCAAGCAATTATGAATACGATAAGATGTCGATAATTAAATTTATTTTTCGAAACGGAAATAAGAAAAGATATATTTTTTTTAGTCAGAATGTTAATGACGAAAATGTTTTAAATAATGTACTATTATTCTTTTCATCTTATAACATCGGAAAAATACAGGGCGAACAAATTAACATGTCGCCTAGCTTTTTTCTTACAAAATCAGGAAAAGCATTCGTTGTTGTGACCGGGTTTATCATCTTAGCTGCCATTATCATACAAGTGATATATAGACCAAAAGCAACGCCAGCATCTTTGCTTGCTATCCTGGGCGGCTACTTACAAGCAAAAGGCATTCAAATAAATGATAGAAAGATTTTAGATAAATTTCGTAGTCAAAACGGCGGGTCCTAATCCCTGGTTCGTGTCCTCACGAACCATCTTAAATATCCTTCCCTTCGTTCCGCTTCGCTAAACGCTCATTCATTCCGCTTCGCTCCATTCATTTCGCGATGCTTCGCGGTACGCACTTTAAAATCCAATAGAAAAAAATAAGAATCTCCATTAATTATTGCTTTACTGTCCTGGAGAGAAATTAACAACAAAGCCATGCGCCTTTCTCTCTCTTGCGCTTCCAGCTTCGCCGTCTCGTACCTCGACGACTTCGCTTCCATCGCAGCGTTCTTTCCAGGCGCACCGCTTTTATAATCATTCACCAAAAATTCCGCCGCAACGCAGCCAATGCAGCCGCGATTTTTTTTGTTGTCATTTCATTTTTTGCGGCTGCATCCGCTGCGCATCCTTCCGCACAAAAAACAACTTCCGGGCTAATCTTATTGTTGTCATCCTGAGCCTGTCGAAGGATGTCCTAATGAAGATTGACTGAATTGAAAAAAAACAACACTTCGCTAAGTTACTCGGTCTGCTCTGTCGCGTTCCGGTCAGGGCTATTTACACAGCCCCAACGCCACAAAACCCGCCTTAAACCGCCCTTCCCTGCACGCTCTGTCGCATCCCTTCGTACTGTCGCTACGTTCATTTTTTTTCATCTTTAAATTTTACTGTTATGTTAGTTATCTATTATTCCTATTGTTGTTCAGTCTTTGGTTTGGTTGTCGTTTATGCGCTTCCTTCCGGTTCTTTTGCTCATTGTCCTTTGCAGTTTCCTTTTCTTCATTTTGTTAGCGAGCTCCCTTTTTAGGGGGCTTTTTTTCGTTTCAGTGAAGCAACAAAAAGGAAAGATTTTTATTTTACCGAAAATAAAAACAGGTTTGTAACAGAAAAGATATTCCTGCAGTCTTCATAAATCTGTAATTTCACATCATTAATTAATTACATGAAAAAGCCTGAAATCAATTGGCCGGAAGCGATTAAACCTTTACTCAAAAAATATAAAAACAAACCGCATCCACTGGATGCTAAAAATGTATATCAATTCCTGGTGATGGTGGTCTTATCGGCGCAGAGCACGGATAGCGTTATCAATCAATTAGCTCCCGATCTTTTCAAAATATTTCCAAATATGCAGTCGCTTTCAAACGCCACTCTTGAAACACTAACACCACTAATCAGTAAAGCGCGAAACTTTAATAATAAAGGAAAGTGGTTAATTGCTATCGCAAAAGAAGTGAAGAAAGACAACAATATTCCGTTAAGCCTGGAGCAGCTTACCAAACTCCCGGGCATTGGCCGCAAGTCAGCTAATGTAATCTTGAGATACGCAAAAGCATCGGCAGAAGGAGTAATTGTAGATGTTCATGTGCTTAGAGTAGCGCCCCGTTTGGGCATTGCAATTGAGGCGGACGCCACAAAAATGGAAAAGCAAATTATGGAAGTGCTTCCACAAAAAGAATGGGATGCCGGGATGGCCATGTCTTTCCTGGGGAGGGAAATTTGCAGGCCTTCTCCCGAATGTGAAAAATGCCTGATGAATAAAGTTTGTGCTTATTATAATGGATGGTTGTAAATTTCCGGTACGAATTAGTAACTTTATAAAAAATATTTTTATGCCTGAAGAAGGAATGCTTTTTGAAACTAATTTTCAGGACGGACAACAAAACCGTCACCTGGAAGTATATGAAGCTCAGACCACCGCTAATGATATGCATTACTATTGTAAAATAGATAATGATATTGAAGTGGCACTGCTTAAAAATGAGCAGGGACAATGGATAGATGTAGAAGAATATGCACCCACCGACTTGAGCCAGGCCATAGGCCCTATCATTGATAAACATGCAGGGTAATTTAAACATTTCAATATGGATCAACATAATCCCTCAGGAAACGAAGACCTCGTCCGATATGATACCGGTGCATTTATAAAAACTTATGTAAAAGATGGCGCTGTTTATTACGCAAGTTTTCATCCGGAATTGTATCCGGAAGAAGATGGATTAGATTCAACCGGAAGATACCTGGTGGTATTGTTGCAAGATTCGGGGTTGAGCGAAATTTACCTGATTTGCCAGAACGGCAAATGGGTTCCGGATGAAGAAAATTTTAGTGACATTGATACAGATCAAACTGTCGAAACCATACTTAATAATACTGAAGAAGATACTGAAATACCTACAAGACAATTTAGTCAGCTTACCGCTCCGGATATGCTCGAATGGCTCTCTGATGCTATTAATAATCACAAACTTTAATCAGAGCTTACAAACTTTTTTTTATAAATAACCTGTGAGGTTATTTTTTTATTTAAACTCTCCTTACATTTGCTAAAACAGTTAGCAAATGAAAACTAATAATTTAAGCATAGAAAAAGGAATATTATCTTATGATTTTGCTGTGCCCGCTGGCTTTCCTTCGCCGGCAATGGACTACATGCAGGAGCGCATTGACCTGAACAAAGAATTTATTCCGCATCCGCTTTCAACATTCATCATTGAGTCTGCAGGTTATTCCATGGTCAACGCTTTCATACCGCCCAAAGCACGTTTAATTGTTGACCGTTCCCTCACAGCCAAAAACGGCGATATTGTTTTAGCGGTTTTAAATGGGGAGTTTACGATAAAGTATTTAAAGAAAAATCAATACAAATGCTGGCTGATTCCCGCCAATTCCAAGTTTAAAGAAATAGAAATCACCGCCGAAATGGATATGCAAATCTGGGGAGTAGTTACCCATATCATTACCGATGCAAATGAAGTAAGATTATGTATGCCTTAGTGGACTGTAATAATTTTTATGTATCGTGCGAAAGGCTTTTCAATCCAAAGCTCGAAGGAAAGCCAGTGATTGTATTATCTAATAACGATGGATGTGCCGTGTCCAGGAGCGATGAGGCGAAAGCCTTAGGCATCGAAATGGCCACGCCCGCTTTTATGGCAAAAGACATCATTGAAAAAAACAACGTCACTGTCTTTAGCTCTAATTATACGTTGTACGGAGATATCAGCGACCGGGTAATGAAAACACTTGGCAACTTTGCGCCCCGGCTGGAAATTTATTCTATTGATGAAGCTTTTTTGGATTTACATGATATGGATTATACCGATTTATTAGAATTGGGTTTGCAAATCAAAACGGCAGTCAAAAAAAATGTAGGCATTCCTGTTTGCGTTGGAATTGCTCCTACAAAAACGCTTGCAAAAATGGCCAACCGTTATGCAAAAAAATACCGGAAAAATATCGGTGTTCATTGGGCAGCCAATCAGCAATTAATCAAAGAAATGCTTTCCGTTACTGAGGTAGGCGATATTTGGGGAATAGGAAGGCAGTACGCTTTATTTCTAAAAAGGAATGGTTTTAATACCGCGCTGGATCTTATTTCGGCTCCGGAGGAATGGATCAGAAAAAACATGACGGTAGTAGTTCAAAGATTATTTAATGAATTGAAAGGGATTCCGGCAATTGCCTGGGAATTTAAGCCACCCGCAAAAAAGAATATCTGTACTTCTAAATCGTTTGGAAAACTTCAAACAAAGAAAGACGAAATCAAAGAAGCCTTATGTAATTATGCGGCGGCTTGTGCGCTCAAATTAAGAAATCAAAATAGCTGCTGCAGAAGCATCCATGTTTTTTTACAAACCAATCTGCACCGCACGCAGGATAAGCAATATTCAAGGTCTATCACAATCGACCTTCAAACACCAACTAATTTCACCGGAGAAATTATTAAATATGCAATCCGGGGATTTGATATTATTTTTAAGGAAGGCTATAATTATTTAAAGTGCGGCGTGATGGCTTTGGATATTGTTCCCGATGAAAGAATCCAGGCGAGCCTTTTTGATCAATGCGACAGAAAGAAAAATAAAACAGCCATGGAAGCGATGGATAAAATAAATAAATGCCTCGGCAAAGAATCGGTAAGGTTATCGGTACAGGGATTTGAAAAAAGATACCGGCTGAAAACTGAACATTTATCTTCTCATTTCACAACCGACATGAACCAGGTTTTAAAAGTAAAAATTTAATTATGTTCCAGCCTTTTGAATTGTTCAAGCCCGAGTATATCAACCGCCTCATAAAGATGGATAAAATCTATCTTGTCTCCCAAACGTATGATAAAGCCTTCGATCATTTTGAGGCAACAAAAACAGGTATTTTATTTACAGACTACGACCAGTTGGGATTGGCGCAAATCCATTATTCAGCCGTCAAAAATGATAAATATGCCTCAATCATTGATTTAACCAATCCGAAACACAAAACAAGGGTTTTGGAAATGATGCATCCGGATTCAGAGTACCTGCTTTATTGGGCGATTGTAAAAAGTATAGACGAAGTGAAAAAGCGAATGGACTTGAAATACAAGGACAACATTCGACGATATATCATGAAACAAACGACGTGGCGCATTGATGCCAGCGAAGCGATACGGCCCAATCTTCAGGTAATTTATGGTGAGTTGTTTATTATTTTGAAAAGAGGAAATCAAACTTTAAGAGTTAAATTTGATGATATAGAAAAAGCATAATTTATGTGTTACGACATATCCTTTACTGTAGAAATAAAACAGCTATCCGATTATTTTCCTGATTTGATTTTTGACGAACAATTGGAAATAAATTTCGACGGCACTCATATTATTGGTCATTTGTATGGCAATCATCCTATTATTTACAGAAATAAAGAAGATGATAAATTACACGCGCGCATGATGGAATGGGGCTGTATTCCCTTTTATATAAAAGACCTGGACGGGTTTAAAAGACAACGCGCTACCATGCTAAATGCAAGAAGCGAAAGAATTTTAGGAGATACTAAAAGCTATTGGTATAAAATCAGAAACAGAAGATGTTTGATTCCGATAAGTGGCTTTTATGAACATAGAGCAGTAAAAGGATTTAAAAATAAAATTCCTTATTTTATTACACTGAAAAAACAACCCATGTTCTTTTTGCCTGGCCTGTATTCTGTCGCTGAAATAGTAGATAAAGAAACCGGCGAAATGGTTAAGCATTGGAGTTATACATTAATCACAAGGGACGCAAACAGCATCATGAAACAAATCCATAATGATGGTGACAACAAATGGCGCATGCCTTTATTGCTTCCGTTAGAACAATCTAAGAAATGGCTCGATGAAGAATTAACCGAGGAAGAATATAAAGCGATCCTTGATTTTGAAATGCCTTCCGAAGAATTAAATTGCATTCCTGTTTACACTATCCGCAGTCCTAAGACGAGGGCGGATGATAAGGCTAAAAATGAATATTATGAGTGGGAGAATTTACCGGAGTTGGATTATGATGAAATGCAGTAAAAAATAAAAATCTTGATTAATTATTGCTTTACCCATACAGCCACACTCATTCTCTCAACTTCACTCCCGCGACACTCCGTTTCATTCGCGTCTCACTTTATTTCGACGCTCATTTCACTTCGTTTGCTTCGTTCAGTCTCGTTTTCTCGTACCGCTGTTTTTCCTACTCCATAAATGCCACGCAACGCAGCAATGCATCCGCAATTTTATTTTGATGTCATCTATTGTTTTTGCGGCTGCATACCTGCGTGCCCGTAACACATAAGGCAACTTCCAAATTGGCTGTTTATAAAAAAATGAGAATATAGCTGGTGCTCAGATATGAATTTTGTTTTAAAAATGAAAAATAGTCTCATCTTATAGCGTAAATTAGCGCGTTGTAAGCTATTCGGACTTCCAAAATTGTGGCTTTGAGAAGGATGTAAGATGCGAAAACCAAACCTAACAAAAAATGCGCAACTACGAAAACGTTTTAACCACTGAGCAGTTTGAGGCTTACCAAGAAAAATTTTTTGCCTTAGATTTGGACATCACAACTAGTGAGGAAATTCAAAGTTATTGTGGTAAAATGCTCGATGCATGTAAAATGACAGTAGCTATCAAAACGCCAATTCAAACTTTTTATCGAGGAATTATTTGGAAGGACAGGCCAAGCCATTACAATCATCTTATATATCCACCCGTCGAGAAAGCTAAGGTGAACCGAGCTAGTGAAGAGGGAGAACAATGCTTTTACTGTTCCGACGTTAAAAAAACACTTTTCTATGAATTGGGAGCTCAAGTGGGGGATAAAATTGTTGTCTCTTCTTGGCGTAGTATTGCGCCCCTTATATTGTCAAGTATAGGATATAGTCAAAGCAATCTAACCGAATTAGGAGGTACTCGAGAACTAGACATCATACCATTGGGCCAACCGCTGCCCGAATATGAAGAAGCTCCTAAATTTCCAGAGAGGGAGGAATTCTTTTGTCGACAATTTTGCCAACTCGTACCGAGAGAAAATGAAAACCTCTATAAAATTACAACAGCCATTGCTAGATTGTATTACGGTGACGAACTTCGAATGCCCGACCAATCTGAATATAAAGTACATGGTCTATACTATCCTAGCGTAAAAAGCAAAGGGAATCAGGACTCTTATATGTTTCCGAAAGCTGTAATAGATACAGGAATATTAGAATTCGATTCAGTCGAATATATCGAACTCATTAAAACTGATGATGCTAATGATGAATACATCTATAAAATTCTCGATTATAGCGAACTTTTGAATAAGGGATTTATCAAGTGGAAAAACCTTCAAAACGTTTGGACACTTAATGCAAATCGACAATATTATTATAATAGTGGAGATGAGACATTTTCAATTTACGACGAGGAAATGGAAGAGGTACAACCAGATATATAAAAGTTTTCGAGCTTATTCCCACCGGCACGAACTTTTCGAGAACCAATCCCTCTATTATACTCACCATTACATGGGGCCTAATCAGTAAGTCAAAAGATGAACGATATTTAGACCTGTTTTTTATTGATAGCAACTTTTTGATAAGCGATTTAACTATAATTGAATAACAGCGCACATCATTAAGTCCGTATGCTGGCAAGGAGTAATAACAATCGGCTGCAATCGTTATCGGCTTCAGTCCGGGCTCGACGTTCACTTTTCAGCTTTAGTTCATAACTTCAACTTCAGTTTTTCAAATCGGCTGCGATGCCGTGCAGGACATTCAATGAATTCCAGCACAGCAGCAAGCCGTCAACCTATACCATCGCATAAAAAACAACTTCCGGGCTAATCTAATTTGCCAACCGCTCTAACAAAACAACCAGCGCTACATGTGCCTTCGGCGTTCTTTGTTCAGCGATAGAATATATCCTCAACAAATCCGGTTAAGTTGTCCCGACACCGTTTGGAGAATATTGAATTAAGATTGTAAATTAAAGTGCCAAATCAGGAATAACTCATAAAAATAAAAAAAATTAAATCTTGCATCCCTTATTCCTTTGAAGAGGCTAATGATGCAATTGCAAAAATTGATTTCGTATTTAGTAGCATACCGTATTCCATCGGTGTCAAAACAACATATTTTAAAAACACATTTTCTTTCTTGTGACCTGAAATCTGCATAATTGCCTTTAAAGGATACCCGCGTTTCACCATGTTTGTACAGAAAGAACGCCTACCGGTATGCGCTGTAACAAATTCCCATTTTTCAGAAACGGTAATTATTTTTTTTCCTCCTTTCGTTTGTTGCTTTTCAACCTCTTCGTTAATCTTTGCTTCCTTGCAAATTTCTTTTATATGCATGTTTATTTTTTGATCGGATACGGTAGGAAGAATATCATTCCACTTTTTCAAGATGTCCCTCACAATTTCGAAACAAGGAATAATAACTTTACCTCCTGTTTTTCTCTGAAAAATTTCAAGATAATCCCCATCTTTTCTATGCTTGATATTGTAGCTTTTTATATTGTTGAAATCAGAAATCCGGAGTCCTGTCCAACAGGATACTAAAAACAAATCTCTCACCTTATCTTTTATTCCAGCAAGTTTTAAGTCTTCAATCCCTTTCAATTCTTCTTCACTTAGTGCAACGTTAATCGCTTCTTCCCTTGCAACAGTAATCTTTTTATTAGTTAAAATAGAATAATCAAAAACAAACTTTTCATCTTTTGCTTCTCTTAAAAACTGCCGGAAATTATCAACATGTTTTGCAGTATTATTGATTGCATAATTCTTTACTGTTGTTAAGTAATCACGAAAACATTTGAAAGTATTTACAGAGATATCTGCCCAGTTTAACAGTTCTCCATTTGCCGTTTGGAATTCCTTGATATTATTTAAGGTAGTATTATACTCCTGGATCGACCTATAACTTATTTTCAAACCTGTTTTGGGATTTGTTCTGTTTTCTGATTCAGCGATAAATTTTTCAATGAACTCCAAAAATGAAAGCTTTTTGGTCGATATTGTTTTTCCAGTTAATTGATCCATTTCTTTTTTCAGAAAATCTTTAGTCAAGGGAATATTTTCATTAACTGCCTTTGCATAAAGAGAATAAGCAGTTATTCGCAGAAAATCCAAATGCCTGTTTATTTCCATTCGTAATGGTTCAGCATTCGTATTTTTAACCTTTCCTGCTTTTTTATCCCAGTTTTTAGGATGAACTGAAAAATGACTTGAATATACAAACCGATTAGCGCTTGTTGTATATTTAATTTTTCTTCTAATCGATGGTGGAATCTCCGATCCATTTGTCCACCTGCAAGTCATATAAATCTTTTGTACTGTTGTTGCTGAAGGTGCAAAAAGATTAAAGCGAATGTTGAATTTCATATTGAATGTTTTGAACCATCCAAATATACTAATTAAGGACAAAAGTACTGCGCTTTTCCTTGTCCTTTTTCGCTTATTTTACGTTATTTATTTATATTTTACTTCACACAAGGTGCGCCAACTGTAGCATGAAACTTGCTACAGTTGCGCATTTTATGTAATGATTTGGGGTAAACCAGTAAAATTTAAAAAACCAAAAAGTCGGGTAGACAAGATTCGAACTTGCGACCCCACGCCCCCCAGACGTGTGCGCTACCGGGCTGCGCCACTACCCGTTTT
>Ga0164241_10000408_pt1 | contig 82874 bp, 73 predicted proteins | sample OricomyardsoilBY_FD_108780 | JGI IMG/M metagenome (GOLD analysis project Ga0164241, IMG submission 108780) | Backyard soil microbial communities from Emeryville, California, USA - Original compost - Back yard soil (BY) | ecosystem: Environmental > Terrestrial > Soil > Unclassified | place: USA... | reverse complement strand
GGTCGATGAATATCGCAAGATGGGGTATCTGGCGGAAGCGATGCGGAACTATCTGCTGCGTCTGGGCTGGAGCCATGGGGATGATGAGTTCATTCCCACCGCGCAGGCGATTGAATGGTTCAACCTGGAGACAATCGGCAAAAGCCCTGCCCGCTTCGATTTCAAGAAACTGGACAATCTGAACGGCCAATATATCCGCGCCATGGACGATGCGGAGCTTGCCGCTGCTGTTGCCGGTTTTCTGGCGGAGGCGGAACCGCCGTGCCTGCTGGACGCCAAGGCGACGGCGCGGCTGAAGGCGGCGATGCCGGGGCTGAAGGAGCGCGCCAAAACGCTGATCGAACTTTCGGACGGGGCGGAGTTTCTTTATTCTGACGGGCCGCGAGAGCTGGATGAAGGCGCTGCCAAAATTTTGAACCCGGAGGCGCGCAAGGTTCTGGCGGGCCTCACCGCCGCGCTCAGCGCGCGCGCATGGGTTGCTGCAGAGCTTGAGGCTGCCACGCGTGAATTTGTTACCGAACAGGGCCTTAAACTCGGGCAAGCGGCCCAGCCGTTGCGGGCGGCACTGACCGGGCGAACGGTTTCGCCACCTATTTTTGAGATGTTGCAAATCCTCGGCAAGGAGGAAAGTCTTGTCCGCCTGAACGCACACATCTCACCTTGAAGGCGGCGGCAACATAGCTGTCGCAGGGGTGACGAAACTCCCCCAACCGTATTAGAATTGCTGCACTGCGATATAAGGAGAAAACCGTCCAATGAGCATCAGAGACAGCAAGGCCAAACCGGCCGGCTCTGCGACGCTGAATTACAAGGACAAGTCCTACAACTTGCCCGTCTTTGCGGGCTCTGTTGGCCCCGAAGTGATCGACATTCGCAAACTCTATGGTGATGCGGATGTCTTTACCTATGACCCCGGCTTCACCTCGACGGCGAGTTGTGAAAGCGACATTACCTTCATTGATGGCGACAAGGGCATTCTGCTGTATCGCGGTTATCCGATCGATCAACTGGCGGAACAATCAAACTTCCTCGAAGTTTGCTTTCTGCTTTTGTACGGCGAACTTCCGAACAGCGCGCAGATGGCGGAATTTGATCACGCCATCACCAACCACACCATGCTGCATGAACAGCTTGTGATGTTCTTCCGCGGCTTCCGCCGCGATGCGCACCCTATGGCAGTGATGTGCGGTGTGATCGGCGCGCTATCGGCGTTTTATCACGACTCCACGGATATTAACGATCCGCGCCAGCGCGAGATTGCCAGCCACCGGCTGATCGCCAAAATGCCGACGATTGCGGCCATGGCATTTAAATATTCGGCGGGGCAGCCGTTTGTCTATCCGCTGAACTCGCTCGGCTATACCGAGAACTTCATGCGCATGACGTTCTCGGTGCCGGCAGAGGATTACAAGATCAATCCGATTCTCTCCAAGGCGCTGGATACTATTTTCATTCTCCATGCCGATCATGAGCAGAATGCCTCGACCTCGACGGTGCGTCTGGCCGGGTCTTCAGGCGCCAATCCGTTCGCTTGCATTGCCGCTGGTATTGCTTGCCTGTGGGGCCCGGCCCATGGCGGCGCCAACGAAGCGGCGCTGAAGATGCTGGAGGAAATCGGCTCTGTTGAGCGCATTCCTGAATTCATCAAGCGCGCGAAAGATCCGAGTGACAATTTCCGTCTGATGGGTTTTGGCCATCGCGTCTACAAGAACTATGACCCGCGCGCCAAGGCGATGCAGATACAGGCGCACAATGTGTTGCAGGAAGTCGGTCACCAGAACGATCCGCTGCTGAAAGTGGCGGTGGAGTTGGAGCGGATTGCACTTCAGGACGAATATTTCGTTTCGAAAAAGCTTTATCCGAATATTGATTTCTATTCGGGCATCACGCTGCGCGCACTCGGCTTTCCAACCACCATGTTCACGGCGCTGTTTGCGCTTGCCCGCACTGTGGGCTGGATTGCGCAGTGGAAAGAGATGCTGGAAGACCCGCATCAGAAAATCGGCCGTCCGCGCCAGCTTTACACCGGCCCGACGGAACGCGCTTATGTGGACTTGGCGAAACGCTGATTTTTCAGCGTTTCGTGCCGACAAATTCGAGGATGGCGCGCGCCGCGCGGATGGAGGGGGGGGCACCTCCCTCTCCCAACCGGTGCGCCGCCTCTTCGAGATCGGCGGTCTGACGGGCAGCGATGTCCGAATTTGTCAGGAGCCCGACAACCGCGTCGGCAAGATTTTCCGGCGACGCCTGCGATTGCAAGAATTCCGGCACTGCCATGCGTTCGAGCAAAAGATTGACGAGCGTGAAGTAAGGCAGTTTGAACATCCACCGCCCCAGAGCATAGGTCACCGCGCCCAAACGGTAGGCGGCGACAAAGGGTGTGCGCGACAACGCGAGTTCTGTTGTAACCGTTCCCGATGCTGCGAGCGCCGCGTTGGCGGCATTGAACGCGGCAAACTTGTCTGCCTCGTTTTCGATGATGTGCAACGGTGTTGGCCAATCTTTCGTGGCCGCGCGCACATGCGCGGCCACATGAGGCACGGTGGGCAGCAGCGTGACCACACCGGTGACTCGTTTGGCCACCAGTGTCATCGCCGCGCGGAATGCGGGCAGGATGAACCTGATTTCGTTGGTTCGGCTGCCGGGCAGAAGTGCAAGTACAGGTGTTTGCGGGGCGATGCCGAAGCGGCTGCGCAAGGCTTCGCCCCCTTTCATCCGCGCGGCGCGTTCAATCACCGGATGGCCGACGAAGACGGATTTGAGACCGTGTTTTTCAAAGAACGGCGCTTCGAACGGCAATAGCGCGAGCACCAGATCGAAATATTTCGCCATTGTGCGTGCGCGATAGGCGCGCGTGGCCCAGACTTGCGGGGCGACGTAGTTGATTGTGGTGATGCGCGGATCGGCGCGTTTGATGGCGCGGGCAATGCGGTGGGTAAAATCCGGACTGTCGATCAGCACAATCGCATCTGGCCGGGTGGCGAGCGCAAAGTCGCGTGCCTGCCGCACGCGGGCAAGGATTTTAGGGATCTTTGGAATAACTTCGCGCAGTCCCATGACGGCGGTATCGTTGAGCGGGAACAACGTTTTCAGACCCTGCGCCTGCATTGCCAACCCTCCGACGCCGGTGATTTTGATGTTATCGCCTGCAAGTGTGTGCAGCGCCGCCATCAACTGGCCGCCCAGCTGATCGCCCGATGGCTCGCCGCAGACGAGCATCAGCGAGATGGGTTTTGCGGGCAGGCTGGCGGTTGTCATGACTTGGCCGGATGGATGCCAATGACAAAGAGCCCGGCAGCGTCCGCCGCTGCGACCACGCGGGCGCGATCCACGATCAAGGCGCCGTCTGCCGCCAGCGCGATGCCGCGAAGACCGGCGGCTTGCGCGTTTTGCACGGTTTGAACGCCGATGACCGGCAGATCGGTTTTTCCATCCTGTATCGGTTTGGGCGCTTTGACGACGACACCACGCGGCTTGCTGGGCTTTCCGCGCAAACGATCCGGCAGATCGGCGATGCGCAAAAGCATTGCGTCGGTGCCTTCCGCCGCTTCAACCGCGAGCACCAGACCTTCACAGATGACAGCGGCTTGCCCGATATCGAGTTCGCCCATACGCGCGACGACCACGAAGCCTTTAGCGATATCTGCCAGCGCGTCTGCGGATGGCGCAAATTTTCCCACCTGCCCTTCGCGCACGATCAGCGACGGTGCGGCTTCGGCAATGCTGAGAACGCGATGGCCATCTTTCTCAAAAATCTCGACAACGGCGCGCAGTAACGCATCATCCCCTTTTAACGCTGCTGCGGCGAGGCGGGGGACGACGAAGGCGCCCTTTGTATCCAGGCGAAGTTCGGAGAACCGGGGCCTTCCCACGCGGCCTGCAAAAATCACATCCTTGCAATCATTGGCGGAAAGCGCGCGCAAGGCTTTGCCCATCTCGCCTAGCGAAACGTCTTCGTGGAGGTAATCCGCTGTCCAGTCATCCTTGCTGCCTGTCAGCGAGACGATGAAGACATCGCGCCCGCTTTCTCGCGCGGATTGGGCAACGGCGCGAGGAAGATCCCCGCTGCCAGCTATGATGCCGAGCCTGCTCATTGCCCTGCTGTCGCGCGATGGCGTTGAGGAATGGCGATGGGGAGCTTGCGGTCGCGCAGAATGAAGGCTGCGATGTCCTGAATTTCCGCAACGTCACGCCATTTGTCTTTCGCGCTTTCGGCGCGATCATAGAGGCTGCCCGCTTCGCCGAGAAAAATCAGGCGATAGGCTGCACGGATTTTGTGAATGGTCTCGCGCGGGACATTGCGGCGCTTGAGGCCAATCAAATTGAGCCCGTCCAGTGCGGGCCCGCGATCAATCGCCATGCCATAGGGAATGACATCGCGCGCGACGCCGGTGAGGCCACCGACAAAGGCGTATTTTCCGACACGGCGGAATTGCGCAACTGGAGACGTACCGCCGATAATGACGCCATCACCGATCTCGACATGGCCGCCGAGCTGCACGCCATTGGCGAAGGTCACATCGTTGCCGACATGACAATCATGGCCGACATGTGCTGTCGCCATGAAGAAGCCGCGGTCGCCCACGGTTGTAATGCCGCCACCTTTTTTGCTGCCGGTGTGCATGGTCACGCCTTCACGGATGTCCGTGTCGGTGCCGATGGTGAGGCGGGCCTGGCTATCGTGATGATTGCGGATTTGCCCTTCATCACCCAGCACGGCATGCGCATGAACCGTGGAGCGCGCGCCGAGTTCGGTGCGGCCGGTCATTACGACATGGGAAAAAAGGCGAACGCCATCGCCCAACACGACGTGACTGCCCACGATGCAATAAGGGCCGATCTCGACATCAGCGCCCAACTGGGCACCATCTTCAACGATTGCTGTCGGATGAATTTTCATTGTTCGCCTGCGGTGCATCGGCGATCATTGCGCTATATTCGGCTTCGGCGCAAAGCGCATCGCCCACATAGGCCTCACCTGAAAAACGCCAGACCATGCCGCGATTGCGCAGCGCCTTCACCGGCATGCGCAGCATCTCGCCGGGGCGCACAGGGCGGCGGAAGCGCGCTTTCTCGATGGTCATGAAATAGACAAGGCGGCTGCCTGCGGTGAGCCCCAAAGTCTGCATCACCAACGCGCCAGCGGTTTGAGCCATGGCTTCCACGATCAGCACGCCGGGCATTACCGCGAAGGACGGGAAATGACCTTGGAAATGCGGCTCGTTGAACGACACGGCCTTCCAGCCGACCGCGCTATGCGCGGGCACAATCTCGGTGAGTTTTTCTACAAAGAGAAACGGCGCGCGATGCGGAAGCAGACCTTTGATCTGTTCTACGTCGAGTTCAAGCTTGATTGCCGCTTCAGTCATTATTCTTCTTCCGACGCTTTGCGAGCAAGGCCACTGCCGCGACCTGACGCATCCATTCCTTTGCGGGCACTGCGGGCGCACCGCCCCAATCCTGCCCCCCGGCATAATCTCCCGACGTGGCACCGGACCGCGCAGCAAAGCGCGCTCCATCGCCCACACGCACGTGGTCGGCAAAGCCCACCTGGCCGCCCAACACCACGAAGTCGCCGAGTTCGCAGCTTCCTGCAAGGCCGACCTGGGCCACGATCATACCGTGCCGCCCGAGGTGATTGTTGTGCCCAATCTGCACCAGATTATCAATCTTGGTGCCCTCCCCTATCACAGTATCGCCCAGGGCGCCGCGATCCACCGTGGTGCAGGCGCCGATTTCAACCCGGTCCTGAATGATGACACGGCCCAGTTGCGGCATGCGCATGTGGCCACGGCGGTCGGAGGCAAAGCCAAAGCCCGGCTGACCGATTTGCGCACCGGGGAGGATGAGAACCTCGTCGCCGATATAGGCGTGGCTGATGGTGACGTTGGCGCCGATCTGGCAGCCACGGCCCACAGCCACCCCGGGTCCGATGACGGTATTTGGGCCGACCGATACATCATCGCCGATTTCGGCATTTGGCCCGATGACGACACCATGGCCGAGCAGCACATTGCGCCCCATGCGGACGGATGGATCGACAGGCACCGATTGCGGCCATGCGGTTTGCGCATGGTCCGGATGAAACTGCGCGGCGGTTTGCGCGAAGGCATGTTGCACCGACGGCACGGCGATGATGATTGCAGCGGGTGAGATCAACCGTGCAGCATCTGCTTGTGAGGCAAAACAGAAACCGGCTTTTGAGTGTGCAAACTGTGTCGCCGCGTTTGCGCCTGTATAGAACGACAAATGTTGCGGGCCCGCACCGGCGAGGCTTGCAACATCGGCAATGGAAGAATCCGGCGCGGCGTTCACGGGTACGTCCACGCCAACGCGCGCACAGATCGCGGCCAGCGTGAACGGTCCCCTGTTGTTATAGAAGCGTGGGTCGGCCATTTTGCGTCACGGCCGATATGCCGCTTAGCCCCCCTGCTTGGGCTTGGGGGGCGAAACGAGGCTCACCTTCACTGTCGTCATCTTCTGGTCGAGCCGTTGGATGGCGGTGCGGGTGATGTCGATATCGCCCGTGCCCCAGACGATGGCGCCACGGTCGAGAAGCAGCGTTGCGCCGCGTTCCTTCATGACGCCCTGCACGATGGGGCCGAGCGCGGTTTCGATTTGTTGACGGGCTTGCAGCACGCCGCCCTGAATTTGCTGTTGGCGCGCTTCGACTTTTGCCTGAAGGCTACGTTCGCGATTCTGGAAATCGGCAATCTTCTTCGCCTTCACATCGGGAGCGAGAATGGCAAGCTGCTGTTGCAGCGCGGTGCCATCTTTCCGGAGCTGTTCGCCCGCGCCCTTGAACTCGCGTTCAGCGCTCTGGGTGTAGGCGTTGACCTGTTTCACGATGTCCTGCCCGACCTTGGAAAGGCGCAGGATCGCTTCGCGGTTGATGACCAGAATTTTCGGGACCGGCGTACCGGCCGAGGGCTTCGGCTGGGCGGCAGCCGGGCTCACAAACATTGATGCGGCAATGGCAAATGCCCCGGCGGCAACAACCCCACGGGCAAAGATCGTATTGTTTTTCATGGCTTTAGAGTCCTGTCCCAGCACTGAAATGGATGATCTCGGTTCGATCGTATGGCGTTTTGGCTAGCGGAATGCCGAAGTCGATCTGGATGGGGCCGAATGGCGACTTCCAGCCGACACTGATACCGGCGGAAGCGCGTAGCGCGAGATTGTCGGCAATGCAACTGGTTGCGTTCACGCCGCCCGGTTTGACATGGCGACAGATCGCGGCAGTCGGCGTGCGCGCATCGCGGTCGATCCGGCCCAAAGTTCCAAAGTCACTGAACAGCGAGGTCGAAATACCGTAGTCTTCCGGCAGGAAGTTCGGGATTCGGATGTTGATGGAGCCGATGGCATAGACATTGCCGCCGATAGCGCCGCTGTTGCCGGGTACCGCCACGTCGCGCGGACCGATACCGGCGAGCTGGAAGCCACGGAACGAATCGCCGCCCTTGAAGAAGCGTTCGTTGATGCGCACGGTCTGGCCATCATAGGCCCCGATATAGCCGGCGCTGGCAGAGAGCGAGCCAATCACCCCATCAAAGAACAGGCGGCGATAGACGCTGGCGCTGGTTTCGGCACGGATATATTTGAGCGATCCGCCGAAGCCCGCAAAGTCCTGGCTGAAGCTGAAGGTCAGGCCGCGTGTCGGCTTGGCGTAATCATCCAGCGTGTTGTAACTGAAGGTATATCCGATCAGCGAGGTTTGGGTGGTGCCTGCCGCATCGAGAATCTGCTGTGGAATGTTGGCGATGTTGTACGGCGTTACCTTGTCGATACGATAGGTATAGCGCAACTGCACGCTGCCGAATTCCGATGTCGGGAAACCCAGGCGGAAGGTGGCGGCAGTGGTATCGCCCTGATAGGCGGCCTGATCGAAGTTGTTCAGATATTTATAAAGATCCACACCGGCAGCAAGCGGACGATCGAGGAAATACGGCTCGGTATAGCTGATCTGGAACTGCTTGCTGATGGAGGAGAGCGCAGCGCTGAGGCGCAGATATTGCGCACGCCCAAACAAGTTGCGTTCGGTATAGCTGAACTCACCGACGAAAGAACTTTGCGAGGAATAGCCCGCGCCCAGCGAAAGCTCGCCGGTAGATTGTTCGGTGACGGCGACATTGAGGGTCGTCTTGTCGGGCGCAGTACCCGGCGCGGTCTTGATATCGACATCCTTGAAGAAGCCGAGCGCGCGAATGCGGGTGCGCGAACGATCAAGCATCACGCGGTTGAAAGCATCGCCTTCCACCAGGCGCATTTCACGGCGAACAATCTTATCCAGCGTGCGCGTATTACCGACGATGTTGATGCGCTCGACATAGACGCGAGGTCCCTGCTCGATCTTGAGGACAACGCCGATGGTGCGCTTATCGCGGTCACGGCGAATGCGCGGATGCACTTCGGCAAAAGCATAGCCTTTGGTGCCCGCCGCATTGGTGAGCGCGTCGATGGATTTCTGGATCAATTCCGCATTGTAGGTGTCGCCACTGTGAATAGGCAGGTTAGCGCGCAGAACCTTTGGGTCCAGTTCCTTGATGTTGGATTCGATTTCGACATCGCCGAATTTGTAGACCGGGCCTTCGTCGATGGTGAAGGTGAGATAGAAGGCCGAACGATCCGGCGTAAGCTGGGCGACGGCGGAGACGACGTTGAAATCCGCATAGCCCTGGCTGAGGTAGAAACGGCGAAGCTGTTCGCGGTCGAAGGTCAGCCGGTCAGGATCGTAGTTGTCGTTGGTGGCGAGGAATTTCCACCAGGCGCTTTCGGTAGTCGCGATCTGGCTGCGCAGCGTATCGTCATCGAACACCTTGTTGCCGATGAAGGTGATGCGCGCGACGCCGGTGGTGGCGCCTTCATTGATCGAGAAAATCAGATCCACGCGGTTTTGCGGACGCTGAATGATCTGCGGCTCGACCGCGGCCGCGAATTTGCCGTTGCGGCGATAGAGTTCAATGATGCGCTGAACATCCGACTGGACGCGGGCGCGGGTAAAGACGGTGCGCGGCTTGAGCTGCACTTCCTTTTGAAGGTCTTTGGTGGAGACCTTGTCGTTACCTTCAAAATCAATCTGGTTGATGATCGGGTTTTCAACCACCTGAATGGTGAGGTTCTGCCCATCCCAGCGGAATTTCACGTCGGCGAAAAGGCCGGTGGCGAACAGGGTCTTCAGCGAACGGTCAACCGCCTGCTCATCATAGGCATCGCCTTCGCGGACCGTGATGTAGGAGAGCACAGTCGCCGCTTCGATACGCTGTGTCCCGGCCACCAGAATTTGGCGGATGGGCGGGCCAAGCGGAAGCGAGGCACTTGGAGACTGCGATGAACCTTGCGGATTAAGTGCCTGCGCAGCGGCTTGATCGGCGCCAACAGACACTATGACGGCGGTGCCAAGGGCAGCCGAGCACAATATTCTCGCGGTCAGATCGGCGATGGATTTCATCCACTCGTCTCTGGATAGCCGCCGGACGAAAGCGGCGGTTTTGGGGCTTCAGAAAAGATCCAAACGGACCAGGTCGTTCCAGGTCACCAAAAGCATGAGACCAAGAACAGCCGCCAGCCCGAGCCTAAATCCTACATCCTGCACACGTACGCCAAGCGGACGGCCCAGAACAGCTTCGAATGCATAATACAGAAGGTGCCCACCGTCGAGCAGCGGGATAGGAAAAAGATTGATGAGTCCAATACTTACGGACATTAACGCGGCGAGGGTAATCAGCGCTACAAAGCTGATAGAGGCCACCTTTTGCGACACTGAAGCGACACCAATTGGCCCACGCAACTGGCTCGCATCGGCATAACCTGTGCTCATCTGCCACATATAGACAAAGGTGCTTTTGACGATCAGCCAGGTGCGTCCGCAGGCAGCGCCAACCGCATCAATCGGTCCAAAGCGAACGTGACTGATTCGGTCGGCGCGCGGCACGTTGGAAATGCCAAGTGCCATCATCCGATTCACACCACCAAACCTGTCGGGAATTTCAGTCAGGCGGGGTTGCGCGCTGACCGTGACCATCTTGCCGTGGCGATCCAGCATAATGGATACCGGCTCGCCGGTGTTGAGGGTGACGATCTGTGCGATGTCGCTGAAGTCGCGCACCCGTTTGCCGTTTATGTCTTTGACGATGTCGCCCTGCTGGATACCGGCAATGGCCGCGGGGCTTCCCGCCTTCACACCATCGACAACCGGCGTGTTGTAGGTCTCGCCATAGATCATGAACATTGCCGTGAAGATCACGATGGCGAGGATGAAATTTGCGACAGGTCCGGCGGCGACAATGGAGGCGCGTTGCCACAAGGGCTTCAATGGGAACGCGTGATCGCGTTCATGGGCAGGCAAGTCTTCCAGCAGGTCGCGATCGGGCGTGCTTGCGGCGCCGATGTCGCCCAAGAATTTCACATAGCCGCCAAAAGGAATCCACGAGATTTTCCAGCGCGTGCCGTAGCGATCCGTCCAGCCAACGATCTCTCGTCCGAAACCGATGGAAAAGGTTTCGACCGCCACACCGCACCAGCGCGCGACCAGAAAATGGCCAAGCTCGTGAAAGAAGACGACGACGGTGATGAGAAAAATGTAGGCCGGTAATCCGCTAGGCAACCAGCTGAGAAAATCGTGTAACGCTGTCATACGCCTTCCTCGCGCTTCCTCCGAAGCTCTAGTTTCTTATCGCGCGGCACAGTTCACCTGCCCATTGGCGCGCTTCGCCATCTGCGGCCAGTACCGCAGACAGATCGGATGGCAGAAGGTTGGATAACCTCGCCTCCCCGGTTTCCAGCGCGGCTTCGACGACGCGCGGAATATCGAGAAAGCCGATTTGACGATCCAGAAACGCTTCCACCGCGATCTCGTTTGCGGCGTTGAGGATGGTAGGCGCGAGACCGCCGCTGCGCAAGCAATCGGTCGCCAGCCGAAGGGCCGGAAAACGTACCGAATCCGGGGCAGAAAACGTCAACGGCCCCATGGTCGCCAAGTCCAGCCGACGCGACGGAGAGGCAATACGCCGCGGATGGCCGAGCGCATGCGCTATCGGCGTGCGCATGTCCGGCGCGGAGAGATGCGCGAGCGTCGTTCCGTCTTCATACGACACCATGCAGTGGACGATTGATTGCGGGTGGATGACGACATTTAAACGATCGCACGGCAGCGCAAAAAGGTAATGCGCCTCGATCAATTCGAGGCCCTTGTTCATCAGGCTTGCGCTATCGAGCGAGTTCTTTTTGCCCATGGCCCATACCGGGTGGGCGATGGCCTGTTCGGGCGTAGCTTCCCGCATCCGCTCCGTCGTCCATTCGCGGAAAGGACCGCCGGATGCGGTGAGCGTGACGAGATCAACCTCACCTGCATCACCGCCATGCAGAACCTGGAACACCGCATTGTGTTCGGAATCGACCGGGATCACGGAGGCGCCGGAATTTTCCAGCGTCGCACGGAACACCGCACCGGCGGCGACCACGCACTCCTTGTTCGCCAGCGCGACGACGGCGCCACGACGGATCGCTTCCAGCGCAGGTTCAATGGCGGCGGCGCCCACAATCGCGACCATCACAAATTCGGACGGACGGGCGCCTGCTTCGATCACGGCTTTGCGCCCGGCGGCTGTTCCAATGCCTGTTCCTGACAGAGCGGCTTTTAATTGCGCATGTAGCGCGGGGTCGCCGATGACCGCGATCTTTGGTTTGATTTCGCGCGCCTGTTTGGCAAGCAGTTCGACATTGCCCTGCGCGGTCAGCGCCTCGACCGGCATGACATCCGCGCCATAGGTCGCGCGCGCATGGGCGATCACATCCAGCGTGCTGACACCGATGGAGCCGGTAGAGCCGAGCACCGTGATACGGCGCCGGAGTACCGGGGTCAGATCCGGCAGCTCGCCGTTTGATTTTCCAGAGATCGGTTTCATGACAACACCATAGGATTGATACCAGCGAGAAAAACCGCTGCGGCAAGTACAGGCGCCGCAAGCAGCGTTGAGTCAATGCGGTCCAGCACACCGCCATGGCCAGGAATGAGGCCGCCGCTGTTCTTGATGCGGAAGTTCCGCTTTATGGCGGATTCCAGCAAATCGCCCAGATGCGCGATCACTGCTATTGCCGCTGCGAACAATGCGCCACGCTCAGCATTCAATTGCAGGAGCGCAAAGGCAACACCGCCCACTAGCGCCGCCAGAACTATGCCGCCAAGGAAGCCCGCCCATGTCTTGTTGGGCGACAGAATGGGAGAGAATTTGGGTCCGCCAATCAGCTTGCCGAAGATCAGGGCGCCGGTATCCGTCGCCCAGATCGCGATGAAGAAGGCCAGCAGCAGGTTAAATCCCTCTGCCGGAACAATGCGCAGCAGGACAATGCACAGCGCGGGAATTCCGAGATACAGCACACCGGCTGCTTCCCACAACGCGCGCCGATGGCGCAGTTTTGCCAGGAGAAAACTCAACACCGCGCCGCCCAGCACCAGCAGCCACGGCCAGACAGAATGGGGCATCATCACGGCGGTGTAAGCCGCGGCGATGACGATGAGGCTTGTCAGCAGGAACTCCTCGACGAAGCGGGTCTGCGCGATCATGCGATGCCATTCCCGCGCTGCCGTGGTGACGACCAGTGCAATGAACGCCGCGAAAATCAGCCCGCCTTGATACAGAGCGAAAATGGCGAGCCCGCCAAGCAATACGGCGAAGACAGGCCGCGTGATCCATTCGAGCGAAAACGACACCGGTGCGCGCCCCTTGGACGTGGCCGTAATTCTGGACGCTTCAGGCGCCTCGCTCAAGCGACAGCACCCGATGCCAGCGCGCCGAAACGGCGCTCGCGCTGTGCGAACTGCTCCAGCGCCTGCGTGAATTCCTGCCCGTTGAAATCCGGCCACAGCGTGTCCACAAACAGCAGTTCGGCATAGGCGGACTGCCAGAGCAGGAAGTTGCTCAACCGCCGCTCGCCGCTGGTACGGATGATGAGATCGGGTTCGGGAAGACCGTGGGTGAACAGCCTTGTGGTGAACAGGTCTGGTGTGATCGCTTCGGGATCAAGACGCCCTTCTACAGCCGCACGCGCAAGCTCGCGTGCCGCGTTGCAGATTTCTTCCTGCGCGCCATAGTCAAACGCGAGCGTCAGTGTGAGGCCGGTCGAATGGGCGGTGCGGGCTTCCGCCTCCTCGATCATGGTGCGGATGTCGCGTTCAACCCGGCTGCGTGACCCGATAATGCGGATGCGGACATTGCGCGCGATCAGGTCGTCCAGATCGTCCCGGAAATAGAGCCGGAACAGGCCCATGAGATGACTGACCTCAAGTTTGGGCCGCTTCCAGTTTTCCGACGAAAAGGCATAGAGGGTGAGATTGCTTAGGCCCAACTCGCTGGCGGCGCGCACCACATCGCGCACAGCAGACACGCCCGCCACATGGCCGGCTTGCCTGGGCAGATGGCGGCGCTGCGCCCAGCGGCCGTTACCATCCATAATGATGGCGACGTGCTGGGGCATCCCGTCGGGGCGAGTCATGGCAGTCATCCGCGTAACCCTACTGATCGCCCCCACCATTTCCCATACTAAACCTGCATGATTTCCTGTTCTTTGACTTGCAGGATTTGGTCGATGTCCTTGATATGACCGTCCGTCAGCTTTTGCAGGTCTTCGCCTAAGGCGTGCTGTTCGTCCTGCCCGATCTTGTGGTCCTTCTCCAGCTTCTTGAGGAGGTCCATCCCGTCCCGGCGCACATTGCGGACTGCCACTTTGGCACTTTCGGCATATTTATGCGCCAGCTTGGCAAGTTCGCGGCGGCGCTCCTCGTTCAGTTCGGGGATCGGGATGCGCAAAAGCTGGCCATCGACTTGCGGGTTGAGGCCGAGGCCCGCATCGCGGATGGCCTTGTCCACGGCCTTCACCAACCCCTTGTCCCAGACCTGAATAGTCAGAAGGCGGGACTCCGGGGTCGAGATATTGCCCACCTGGTTGAGCGGCAACTGGCTGCCATAGGCATCCACGGTGACCGGCTCGACCAGCGCAGGGGACGCGCGCCCGGTGCGCAGGCCCGAAAACTCCCCCTTTAGCGTGGTGACCGCGCCATTCATGCGGCGGTTGAAATCTTCCTTGTCGTATCCGGCTGCCATGGCAAACCCCTGATTTGGCGAACTGAGATTAGCTTAACGCAGTCCGCTCTTCGATAATGGTGGAACGGCCCTCGCCGCGCAGGACGGCAACGAGCGATCCGCGATCGTGAATGGAAAAGACGATGATAGGGATGCCATTCTCGCGCGACAGGCTGACCGCGCTTGCATCCATCACTTGAAGGTCGCGCGATAACACCTCGTGATAGCTCAATGTTTCGTAGCGGGTGGCGCTGGAGTCTTTCTTTGGGTCGGCGGTGTAAACCCCGTCAACCTGAGTGCCCTTGAGCATCGCGTTGCAGTTCATTTCGGCGGCGCGCAGGGCGGCAGCAGTGTCGGTTGTGAAGAAAGGATTGCCTGTACCGGCGGCAAAAATCACCACCCTTCCCTTCTCCATATGGCGGATGGCGCGGCGGCGAATATAGGGCTCGCATACCGTGGACATCGGGATTGCCGACTGGACGCGGGCCGGAACATCCATCCGCTCCAGCGCGCCCTGCATGGCCAGCGCGTTCATGACCGTGGCAAGCATGCCCATGTAATCGGCGGTGGCGCGTTCAATACCCTTCGCGGCACCCTGGAGCCCGCGAAAAATGTTCCCGCCGCCGATCACCATGCAGACCTGGCTGCCGGCGCGCACGGCGTCCCGCACATCTGCGGCGATCCGGTCGACCACGGCTACGTCGATGCCGTAGCCGCTATCGCCCATCAATGCTTCGCCGGAAACTTTGAGGAGGACTCGGCGATACTTCGGTGCGCCCGTCATGCTGCCCTCCACACTAATCAACGACCTGCGAGCTTGTTCACTTCGTCCTGGAAGTCGTCTTCGGCTTTTTCGATGCCTTCGCCGACCTGGAAGCGCACGAAGCCGACAACTTCGACCGGCGAGCCAATTTCCTTGGCGAGGTTTTCGACGGCCTTTTTCACCGGAGTTTCTCCGTCGATGACAAAGACCTGCGAAAGCAGGACGGATTCTTCGTAGAACTTGCGCATCCGACCTTCCATCATCTTTTCGATGACGTTATCCGGCTTGCCCGATTGTTTGGCGAGCTCGAACTGCACGGCGCGTTCACGTTCCACCACATCGGCGGAAAGATGTTCGGGCGTCAGCGCAAGCGGGGCGGCGGCCGCGACATGCATCGCAAGTTGCTTGCCGAATGCGCTGAGCTTCGCCGGATCGCCTTCGGATTTCAGACCGACGAGCACGCCGATCTTGCCGAGTTCGGGAGAGGTGGCGTTGTGCACATAGGCGGCAACGACGCCCGGCTTCACGGCAAGCGCCGCAACACGGCGCACGCTCATATTCTCGCCGATTTTAGCAATGAGGCCGGTCAGCTCGTCCTTCACCGTGGTGGCGCCCAGGGGCTTTGCCAGCAGCTTTTCGAGATCGCCGTCGATTTCGAGTGCGATTTCGGCGGCGCTTTTCACGAAGTCCTTGAACTGGTCGTTGCGGGCGACAAAATCGGTTTCGGAATTGACCTCGACCAGCGCCCCGGTATCGCCGCCGAGGGCGACGCCGACCAGACCTTCGGCAGCTACGCGGCCAGCCTTTTTCGCGGCCTTCATCAGGCCTTTGGTGCGCAGCCAGTCGATGGCGGCTTCGGCGTCACCATTGGTTTCGCCGAGCGCGGTTTTACAGTCCATCATGCCTGCGCCGGTCTTGTCGCGCAGATCCTTCACCATGGAAGCGGTGATGTTTGACATTCGGTATACTCCTTCGCGCGATCAGACCGCGGCTGCGGGTGCGCTTTCGGCGACGGCTTCAGGCGTGCGCAGATCTTCGAGAACCTCGGCTTCGCCGAGATCGACACCGGAGGCCGCCTGGCTTTCCGACAGGCCATCAATGATCGCGCGGGCGACGAGATCGCAATAGAGCGACAGGGCGCGGGCGGCGTCATCGTTGCCGGGGATCGGATAGGTGATGCCATCCGGATCGCAGTTGGAGTCGAGGATCGCGGTGACCGGGATGCCGAGCTTGCGGGCTTCTGCGACCGCAATGGATTCCTTGTTGGTGTCGATCACGAACAGCATGTTCGGCAGGCCGCCCATTTCCTTGATGCCGCCCAGCGAGCGTTCCAGCTTGTCGCGTTCACGCAGCAGGCCGAGCAGTTCCTTTTTCGTCAGGCCCGAACCTTGCGCGGAGCTGAGCGTTTCTTCGATGTTGCGCAGGCGCTTGATCGAGTTCGAAATCGTCTGCCAGTTGGTGAGCGTGCCGCCGAGCCAGCGGTGGTTCACATAATACTGGGCGCAGCGCTTGGCGGCGGCGGCGACGGGATCGGACGCCTGGCGCTTGGTGCCGACGAACAGGATGCGGCCACCGGCAGCGGCGACGTCGCGCAGGGCGACGAGGGCCTGATGCAGCAGCGGGACCGACTGGGTCAGGTCGATGATGTGAATGTCGTTGCGGGCGCCGAAGATGAAGGGCGCCATCTTGGGGTTCCAACGCTGGGTGCGGTGACCGAAATGGGCACCGGCCTCAAGCAGTTGGCGCATTGTGAATTCTGGCAAAGCCATTGGAAAAATTCTCCTTTTCCGGTTGAGCAGACGCGAGGGGTGTCACCTTTTCAGGCACCGGACGGGGACGGGGTAACTCACCCCGCAAACCCACCCTCGCGCGCGGATGGACGGGCTTATAGGGGGGGGATTGGACAGAAGCAAGATGGGGTTTGGCGGAGGGTTCCCTTTCAGACAGCTTCGACCGCGGCGACGCCGGGGAGGGATTTGATGGCGTTGCGGTGGGCGGCGGTGATGAGCAACTGTTTGGGGAGCTTGATTTCGACCTCCCGCCCGTCGCCGCCGGGGACGACGATGGTGACAATGCCTTTGCCGGGCTTGCTCAACTGGGCGGAAATGCCGTTCAGAGGGCCTTCGCTCTCCAGATAGATTTTGAGCCCCTCCCCTGCATCGGCGGCGGCTTTTTCGAGGTCGCTGGCGGAAAGGGCGCGCAATTTCAATTCGTCGTCCTGCCAGTCCACCGCCACGGCGAGGAGGACCGATTTACCCGCTTCCAGCAGGGAGCGGGAGGCGGCGAGCACTTCGGAGAAGATCATCACCTCGAACATGCCGGTTGGATCGGACAGGGAGACGAAGGCGTAATGCTGGTCGCTGCGGCCCCTTCGTTCCTGTTTGCGGATCACGGTTCCGGCCAGAAGGGCGCGGTAGCCGGAGCGGCGACGGTTCTCGCCCAGTTGGGCGACCGTCAGCGCGCCCAGCCGGTTGAGGGAGGCACGGAAACTATCGAGCGGGTGACCGGAGAGGTAGAAGCCGATGGAGGCGAATTCCTCATTCAACCGATCATGGGGGAGCCATTCATCGCTGGGGGTGAGACGTAATTCTTCCGCCTCCTCCGCCCCGCCGAACAGCATGGACTGGCCGCTTTCGCGCTCGCGGGCAGCGAGCGCGCTGCCGCTGAGGATCACATCGGCGGAGAGCACGAGTTGTTTGCGGTTGCGATGCAGCGCATCGAAAGCGCCCGCGCGCACCAGACTTTCAAAGGCGCGTTTGTTGACGAGGCGCGGGTCTATGCGGCGTGCGAAATCGGCGATGGAGCGGAAAGGGCCGCCGGAGATGCGCAATTCGACGACATGATCCATTGCCTGACGGCCCACGCCTTTGACGGCGGCGAGGGCGTAGAAAATGATTTTTTCATCGGCATCGCAGGTGAAGAACGAATCCGAGCGATTGATATCGGGCGCGCGCACGCGGATGCCGAGGCGCTGGGCTTCCTGCCGGAAGATGTTGAGGCGGTCGGTGTTGCCGATGTCGAGGGTCATCGAGGCGGCGAGAAATTCGACCGGGTAATTCGCTTTGATATAGGCGGTTTGATAGGCAACTTGCGCGTAAGCCGCGGCATGGCCCTTGTTGAAGCCATAGCCTGCGAATTTTGCGGCTTGTTCGAAGATTTGATCGGCAATGGATTCGGCGATGCCGCGCTCTTTGGCGCCCGCCACGAACAATTCGCGGTGCTTGGCCATTTCGGACGGAATCTTTTTACCCATCGCGCGGCGCAGAAAATCGGCCTGCCCCATCGAATAGCCGCCGAGTTCGCGGGCGATGCGCATCACGTCTTCCTGATACGTCATCACCCCGAAGGTTTCGTTCAAAATCGGTTCGAGCGAGGGATGCAGATATTCCGGCTTTTCGCGGCCGCGTTTGCAGGCGATATATTTGGGGATCGAATCCATCGGGCCTGGGCGATAGAGCGCGACGAGCGCGACCAGATCGTTGATATGGTCAGGCTTCATCTTGCGCATCAGATCGCGCATGCCTGCGCCTTCGAGCTGGAAGACGCCGACACTTTCGCCATTGGCGAGCATTTCAAAGGTTTTTGGATCGTCGAAGTCGATGCTCTGGGTATGAAGTTTGATGCCGCGCTTTTTCAGCAGCTCTTCTGCCTTGGCGATGACGGTGAGAGTTTTGAGGCCAAGAAAGTCGAACTTCACCAGGCCGGATTTTTCCGCGTCCTCATAATCGAATTGCGTGATCGGCATATGGGCGCGCGGATCGCGGTAGAGCGGCACCAGTTCATCGAGCGGGCGATCACCGATCACCACGCCTGCTGGATGGGTGGAGGAATGGCGGTAGAGCCCTTCGATCTTGCCGACGATGGAGAAAAGTTCGCGCGCGGCGGGTTCTTCTTCCTTGATTGTCTGAAGGCGGGGCTCGCTTTCCAGCGCTTCTTTCATCGACACCGGATGGCCGGGCGGATTGGGGATCATCTTGGCGATGCGATCGACAAGGCCCAGCGGCATTTGCAACACACGGCCAACGTCGCGCACGGCGGCACGGGCCTGTAGCGAACCCAGCGCCATGATATGGGCGACGCGATCTTCGCCATATTTCTGCTGGACGTAGCGCACGACTTCGTCGCGCCGTTCCTGGCAGAAGTCGATATCGAAGTCCGGCATCGAGATACGTTCGGGATTGAGAAAGCGTTCGAACAGCAGACCGAAGCGAATTGGATCGAGGTTGGTAATGTCGAGCGACCATGCCACCAGCGAGGTCGCGCCCGATCCGCGCACGCCGACCGGGATGCTTTGCGCGCGCGTCCACTTCATGAAGTCGGACACGATGAGGAAGTAGCCCGGAAAATCCATACCGTTGATGACGCCAAGTTCAAAGGCAAGGCGGTCGGTATAGACTTTCTCGTCCGCGAACATGCCGTGATCGGCGAGGCGGCGCTTCAGCCCGGCTTCGGCCTGATTGCGCAGCGCATCGCTGGGCGACAGGCCGGATTCCGGCACGAATTGCGGCAGGATGGGGTTACGTTTTTGCGGGCGGAAGGCGCAGCGGCGTGCGATCTCAATTGTATTCTCGATCGCTTCGGGCAGGTCGGCGAATTGGGCCGTCATTTCCGCCGCTGTTTTGAAGCGGTGTTCGCGGGTGACCCGGCGCCGTTCCTGCTGGGAGACGAAAGCGCCATCGGCGATGCACAGCAACGCATCATGGGCCTTGTACATATCGGGTTTTCCGAAATGTACATCGTTGGTGGCGACGAGAGGAATGGCGTGGGTATAGGCGAGTTCGAGCAACGGGTCTTCGGCGGCACGTTCCTCCGCCAAGCCGTGGCGTTGCAGTTCGATGTAGAGCCGGTCGCCGAAGATCGCTTTAAGTTGCAGCAACAGGGTTTCGGCAGCGTCGGGCTGGCCTGCCACCAGAAGCTGGTTGATGGGGCCGCCGGGGCCGCCGGTGAGCGCGATCAGGCCATCATTGTATTTTTCGAGCTGAGCCAGATCGACATGGGGCCAGTCACCGGCCTGCGCTTCCAGATAAGAGGCGCTGACCAGTTTGGAGAGGTTGAGATAGCCTTGCGCGTTCTGCACCAGCAATGGCAGGCCGGGGGGCTTGGGGCGGGAGACGGCGGCTGACGGGTACGCGGCCACCAGATCGGCGGCGATCAGACAGCCGACGATGGGCTGCACACCGGCTTTGGCGACGGTTTCAGTAACTTCGAACACGCCGAACAGGTTGTTCACGTCGCAGACCGCGACGGCGGGCATGGCGTTGTCTTTTGCCAGTTGCGCAAGCTCACCGGGGCGCACCGCGCCTTCCAGCATGGAATAGGAGCTTTTCACCCGCAGGTGGACAAAGGACGCCGCTTTCCGTTCAGCCAAGCTGGTTGTTCCTTTTTTTGCTTCCTTTCACTATCGGGCTTGGGCGGGCTTGCGGAGTGCAGCGGCCAGGATCATCCACAGGTATGGCACAGCTATGCATCACCCCACCGAGAGGATGCGCTGCGCAATATCGGCCATGCCGAAGGACGCGGCCACGAAGGTCATCAGGAAAAGACCGGATAGGGCATCTTTGAACCAGGCGGACATGGGTGTTCTCTCCATCAGGGCTCAGTATTGTTCCATATTCGTTCTTGTTCTGTCAAGAACAAAACGTGACCGCATAGATTTGGCGTTGACTTAGCCGAATTGTTATTTAACATAACTATTAAATGAAACAGCTCGATCAAACTTTTCAGGCACTTGCCGACCCTACCCGCCGCGCCATCCTTTCCCGCTTGGCGCTGGGCAGCGCGACCGTGGGCGAACTCAGCGCGCCCTTTGCCATGTCACTGCCCGCCGTCTCCCGCCATCTGAAGGTGTTGGAGGATGCCGCGCTGATCGAGAACCGGCGCGAGGGCAAGCACCGGCGCTGCACGCTGAAGCCGGAGGCGCTGAAGGGCGCATTCGAGCATCTGGAATTTTATGCGCGCTTCTGGAGCGGATCGTTTGACCGCCTTGACCAATTTCTCAAACAGAATCCGGAGACCAAGCCATGACCGTGGATGACAAAGCAGTGTTGATCGTCAAACGCATGTTCGATGCACCGCCTGCCCGTGTTTTCGATGCGTGGATGGAGCGCGAACAGTTTGAGCAGTGGATCGGGCCGGAAGGTGTGCGCTGCGAGGTGCCGGTTTATGAGCCGCAGGTGGGCGGGCGCTATCGCATCGTCATGCATTTGTCCGATGGCAGGGTCATTCCGGTTGTGGGCGTTTTCAAATCCATCGACCGGCCACGCGGATTTTCGATGAGCTGGAAGTGGGAAAGCGGGGAGGAGGATTCGCTGGTGACTGTTGCGCTGCGCGATGTTGGCGGGAAAACCGAACTCACCTTGCGCCATGATGGGTTGCAGACGGTGGAGAACCGCGATGGGCATGAGGTGGGTTGGAACAGTGCGCTGAACAAGTTGGAGCGGTTTGTGGTGCGTGCTGGGTGAAGGTTGTGTGGTGGAGACGCCTGGGTGTTCATACGCTGACGCTATGAACTCCCTCGCTTCGCTCGCCGGGAATGACAGATGGAGGTTTGAATGATTACGGTTACGGCGTTTAAGTGGGTTCCGCCGCTGGTGCGGGGATTGGTGCGGGATTTGCGGGTGCGGTGGGCTTTGGAGGAAGCGGGGCTTGCGTATGCGCAAAAGCTCATCGGGTTCGAAGATCAGGGGACCGCGTGGTATCGCGCGCAGCAGCCGTTTGGGCAGGTGCCGGTGCTTGAGGATGATGGGCTGACGCTGTTTGAATCTGGTTCTATTGTTTTGCACATCGCGGAAAAATCGCCGGTGCTGTTGCCGCCTTCGCCTGAGGCGCGGGCGCGGGCGGTGACGTGGGTGTTTGCGGCGCTGAATACGATGGAAGGCGCAATCTGGCAGCTTTCGGAACTTGATCTGGCTTTTCCAAATGAAGACTGGGCGAAGGAACGCAGGCCTATGGCGGAACAGTTTGCCGCCAAGCGGCTCGCTGAATTATCTGCTGCGCTCGGCGACAAGGATTATCTCGATGGCGCGTTTACCGCCGGAGATTTGATGATGGCGACGGTACTGCGCATTTTGCGGCATACCGATCTGGTGCAGCGTGAGGCGAATTTGGGTGCTTATTTGGCGCGGTGTGAGGCGCGGCCTGCGTTTCAGCGGGCGCTGGCGGCGCAGCTTGCGGCGTTTGAGGAGAGTGGGGCTTAGGTGAGAGTAACACTCTCTCCGGCACTGTATCCGGGTTTGAGGCTTTACCCCTCCCCGAAAAATCTTCCGCTACGCTCCAGATTTGTTCGACCCTCCCTCAAGGGGAGGGTTAAGGGATGGCGGGCTTCAAGCTTCCTTGATCTAGAACCAGTGTGCGGTCCATGCGGGCGGCCAGGTCGGGGTTGTGGGTGGCTATGAGGGCGGCGACGCCTTCGTTTCTCACCAGCGATAGCAGCGCATCGAAAACACCGCCGGAGGTGCGGGTGTCCAGGTTGCCGGTGGGTTCGTCGGCCAGCAGGATTTTTGGTTTGTTGGCGACGGCGCGGGCGATAGAGACACGCTGTTGTTCACCGCCGGAAAGTTGTGACGGGAGATGATCCAACCGCTCTCCCAAGCCGAGTTCGGTGAGGAGGCGTTTGGCCTCCACTTCCGCAGCTTTGCGGGATTTGCCGGCGATCAGTTGCGGCAGGACGACATTTTCCAGCGCATCGAATTCGGGCAGCAAATGATGGGCTTGATAGATGAAGCCGATTGTGTCGCGGCGCAGGCGCGTGCGCTCCGTATCCGGCAGCGCGGCTGCGGATTGATTGGCGATGATGACTTCGCCGCTTGATGGCGCTTCAAGCAGGCCCGCAATGTGCAGCAGCGAGGATTTGCCAGCGCCCGATGGGCCGACGAGGGCTACGAGTTCGCCCGGCTGAATTTCGAGACTGACATCGCGGAAGACTTCGAGCGTGCCCTCCCCTTCTTTGAACATGCGGGTGATACGGTCGAGGCGGAGTGCGGCGTTATTCATAGCGCAGCGCCTCCACCGGATCGAGTTTGGCGGCGCGCCAACTGGGATAGAGCGTGGCGAGCAATGACAGGCTGAGCGACATCACCACAACAGCGGCAACTTCACCTGTGTTGATTTCGGCGGGCATTTTGCTGAGGAAATAGATTTCGGGGTTGAACAATTGGGTGCCGGTGAGGGAGGAGAGGAACTGGCGGATTGCTTCGATATTGTTGCAGAACAACACGCCGATGGCGAAGCCGAGAATGGTGCCGGTGATGCCGATGCTGGCGCCCGCGATCAGGAAGACGCGCATCACCGCGCCGCGCGTGGCGCCCATGGTGCGCAGGATCGCAATGTCGCCGCCTTTGTCTTTCACCAGCATGATGAGGCCGGAGACGATGTTGAGGGCGGCGACCAGAATAATCATGGTGAGGATAAGGAACATCACATTGCGCTCGACCTGGAGCGCGCCGAACAGGCTGGAGTTCACATCCTGCCATGTCAGGATGCGGCCTTTGTTGCCGATGGCTTGTGCAATGTCGGGCGTGTAGCGGGTGACATTGTCGGGCTGGGCCACCATCGCTTCGAGGCCGCTGACGCCATCGCCCAGATTGAAATAGAGTTGGGCTTCTTCCAGCGGCATGAAGATGAAGCTGGAATCATATTCGCTCATGCCGATGTTGAAGGTGCCCGCGATTGTATAGGACTTGACGCGCGGAGTGGTGCCGAAGGGGGTGACGTTGCCGCGCGGGGCGATCAGCGTGATCTGCATGCCGGGGCCGATGCCCAGTTGCTGCGCCAGGCGCCAGCCGATGATGACGTTATCTCCGCCTTCGAAACGCGCCAGCGCGCCGGGGGAGAGGGTTTTGGAAACGGTGGTGAGTTTTTCGAGGTCTGTCTTGCGCAAGCCACGCACCAGTGCGCCGCGTGAGACATTGCTGGCGGTGGCCATCACCTGCCCGTCCACCACGGGGGCGACGCGGGTGACGCCGGGGACTTTGCGCACCCGTTCGGCTATGGCATCAAAATCCATCAACTCGCCGCCATAGCCTTGCACCACCACATGGCCGGAAAGGCCGAGGATGCGGGAGAGCAGCTCGTGGCGGAAACCGTTCATCACCGCCATGACGATGATGAGGGTGGCGACGCCGAGCGCGATGCCGAGCAGCGAAAAACCGGAAATGACCGAGACGAAGCTCTCTTTCCGCTTGGCGCGGAGGTAGCGCAGCGCGATCATCCACTCGAAGGGGGCGAAGGGGCGCGTGCCGCGTGGCGGGGTCGGCACTCGGGCGTTGGCTTGCGGACTGATTGTCTGGACGCTCATGCGCGCATTTCACCTTGATGGAAGCAGAAGCTGGGCGGCAAGCTGAAGCAGTTACTGCGTGAAGCGGTTGAGGGCGGCATCCAGCGCGATTTCTTCACGTTCGCCCGTGGCACGGTTTTTTACCTCGATGAGACCATTGGCAAGTCCGCGCGGGCCGACGATGAGTTGGTGAGGGATGCCGATCAGCTCCATGCTGGCGAATTTGGCGCCGGGGCGTTCGTTTCTGTCGTCATAGAGCACGTCTTTGCCGGCTTTGGTGAGCTTGGCGTAGAGGTCTTCGCACGCTGCATCTGTTGCCGCGTCGCCGGATTTCAGGTTGATGAGCGCGATGTCGAAGGGGGCGACTGCTTCGGGCCAGATGATGCCGGCTTCATCGTGGCTGGCTTCGATGATGGCGCCGATCAGGCGGGAAACGCCGATGCCATAGGAGCCGCCTTCGATGGCGACGTCCTTGCCATCCGGACCGGTGACGAGGGCTTTCATCGGTTCGGAATATTTTTTGCCGAAGTAGAAAATCTGGCCGACTTCGATGCCGCGGGCGGAGAGGCGTTTGTCTTGCGGCACTTCGGATTCGAAGCGGGCCTGATCGTGCACGTCTTCGGTGGCGGCGTAGAGATTGGTGCGTTGTTGCACGATGGGTTCGAGATCGGAGTCGAAATCCACATCTTCCGGGGGGATTGGCATGTCCAGCAGATCGCTGTGGCAGAAGACCTGGCTTTCGCCGGTGTCGGCCAGCACGATGAATTCGTGGCTGAGATCGCCGCCGATGGGGCCGGTTTCGGCGCGCATCGGAATGGTTTTGAGGCCCATGCGCGCGAAGGTGCGCAAATAGGCGACATACATGCGGTTATAGGAGCGGCGGGCCGCTTCTTTATCTATGTCGAAGGAGTAGCCGTCCTTCATCAGGAATTCGCGGCCACGCATCACGCCGAAGCGGGGGCGGATTTCGTCGCGGAATTTCCATTGCAGGTGATAGAGGTTGAGCGGCAGCGCTTTATAGGAGCGCACATAGGCGCGGAAGATTTCGGTCACCATGTCTTCGTTGGTGGGGCCGTAGATCAGTTCGCGGTCGTGCCGGTCGGTGATGCGCAGCATTTCGGGGCCATAGGCATCGTAACGGCCGGTTTCGCGCCACAGATCGGCGGGCTGCAAGGTGGGCATGAGGATTTCGACCGCGCCTGCGCGGTTCATTTCTTCCCGCACGATCTGTTCGATCTTTTTCAGCACGCGAAGGCCGAGCGGCAGCCAGGCATAGATGCCCGCGGCTTCCTGACGGATGAGGCCTGCGCGCAGCATCAGCCGATGCGAAACGATCTGCGCCTCGGACGGTGTTTCCTTGAGGACAGGCAGAAAGTAGCGGGACAGGCGCATTGGATTTTGAACCTTCTGAAATGGTCGTTCGCTTCTACGGAACGGGCCGCGTTTGGGCAATCGGGCAAAGATGGACGGAAGCTGAGGAAGTAATTTTATAATCGCGACTTAATTTGTCGTGAAACTAGGATTAGAATTGTGGCAGTAATATGCGCAAATATTACGTGACAGAGAGCATAACCTCGTTTATGTCTTTCCCCACAATTTGAGTTGCGGTTAGAGCGGCCAAGTTTGGGGAGAAGACGCGGGGGATTGGAGAGGCTGGGAAACCGGCCTTTTCTGTTTTTTTAAGCCTCGTGGCGTTTCACGTCGTCGGCGAATTTCCGCAATAGACGAACCAATGCGTCGATATCGTCCTCGGCCCAACTCCCAAAAATGAAATTCCCGAGTCTTTCGCGTGCGGCATCTACCTGATCGGTCATCTTTTTGCCTTTGGGCGTGATTGCGGCTTCCCGGATGCGGCGGTCGGAGACATTTTCCCGGCGCTCCACCAGACCCAGACTTTCGAGCTTTGCGACCTGACGGCTGACGGTGGTGTAGTCACGCCCCACGCGGTCGGCCATCTCCACAATCCCGATCGGGCCGAAACGCTCGATACCCACCAGAAGCGGAAATAGGGCGCGGTCCAGCGCGATCCCGGCTTCCCGCACCATGCGCTCGTCGTTCTGGGGGCGGTTCATGACACCGACGATTTCCAGCAGCGCACCGTGGAGGATGCGTAGCTGAGATTTAATATGTGTATTTTGCACTTTTTTTGTTGACGACATGCGGCACTCCAATTATGTGCATGATACACTTATTGAGGGCGTCATGGCACAGGAATTTGCGACTGATGTGCTTATTTGCGGCGCGGGCGCTGCCGGGCTCACCCTTGCAATTGACCTGGCGCGACGCGGCATTTCCTTTCGGCTGATCGAAAAAATGGAGGACCCTTTTCAGGGCTCACGCGGCAAAGGTTTGCAACCGAGAAGCCTGGAGATTTTCGAGGATCTCGGAATTCTCCATCGGCTTGCATCCATCGGCGGCCCTTATCCGCTTCAGCGTGAACATCTGGCGGATGGCGGATTTCGTGATTCGGCCTTTATGGAGCATCGCAAGCCCACTCCGGCCGAGCCTTATGGCGTTCCTCTGATGGTGCCGCAATATCTGACAGAAGCCGCAATGCGCGAACGGTTGGCCGAGCTGGGAGCCGCGCCGCGCTATGGCTGCGAGCTTACGCATTTCGTTCAGGACGAAGATGGCGTTTCCTGCCGCCTCCACACAGTTTCCGGGGATGAGGCAATACGGGCGCGGGTGCTTGTGGGCACAGATGGCGGGCGCAGCTTTGTGCGGCAAACGCTGGGCATAGATTTTCCCGGCAATACGCTGGGTGTGCGTGCGGTGGTTGCTGACCTTCTGCTGGACGGCCTGTCCCGCGACGCCTGGCATCGCTTCAACCATGGATCGCTCATGCAACAGATCTCGTTCTGCCCATTGGCTGGAACCGATCTGTTCCAATTGCAGGGCCCTATTCCACTGGAAGGCGAAATCGACCTGACGGTGCAAGGTTTGACGGCCATGATCGCGGAACGAACCGGGCGCGCGGATATTGTTGTGCGCGCGGTGGTGTGGGCCTCCGCCTTCCATATGAATGCGCGCCTTGCGGAGCACTATCGTTTGGGCCGCGTGTTTCTTGCGGGGGACGCCGCGCATGTCCATCCGCCGACCGGCGGGCAAGGGCTTAATACCAGCGTGCAGGATTCCTACAATCTCGGATGGAAGCTGGCTGCCGTGTTATCTGGCGCGCCCTCCACGCTGCTGGATAGCTACGAAGCGGAACGCAGGCCCATCGCCGCTGACGTGTTGGGCCTTTCGATCAATCTGCTGGAGGCGGCGAAAAACGGTGCGATGCGCAGAGGCCGCGAGGTGCACCAACTCGATATTGGCTATGCCGGTTCATCGCTGGCTCTGGAAATGCCTGCGCGCAGTGACGGCATTCTTGCGGGCGACCGCGCGCCAGATGCGCCGATCACAGGCGCGGGCGGTATGCCGACGCGTCTGTTCGAATTGTTCAAGGGGGCGCATTGGACGCTGCTTGGCTACCAAGTGCGGCACAACGCGATTTCTCCTCGCAGGTATTTGCATATTCATGACATTGGGCCGGGAGGCGCGTTCAGCGATAAACACGGCCATATGGTCAATGCCTATGGCGTTCGTCCTGGCGATTGGGTTCTGGTGCGACCTGATGGGTATGTGAGCGCTATCGTATCCAGCGGCGACCTGCCCGCTTTGGAGCGTTATATGTCGAGCGTGGGATTGCCCGCCGCGTAACGCGCTTTCACAAATCAAGAATGCCGAAATGAATCATTGCGTAGAAGCCGGTCCACGCTACCGCCGCGATCACCGTGGCCCAGAGAAATTTGGTGGTGAGCTTCATTGTGGGTTCGCCGTCAGGATCGTCCGGCTGGCCGACTGGCAACAGGCAGAACAGTGCCAGAAACCAGACAATGGCAAACGAGCCAAGAAAGATTGCGGCGCGGATGATCACGCTTGTTCGAGCTCGATCAACGTGCCGTTAAAATCTTTCGGGTGCAGGAAGACGACCGGCTTGCCATGGGCGCCGATGCGCGGCTCGCCCGTGCCGGTGATGGTGGCGCCCATTTCCTTCATCTGTTTTACGGCGGCGGTGATGTCGTCCACCTCGTAGCAGAGATGGTGGATGCCGCCATTGGGGTTCTTTTCGAGGAACTTGGCGATGGGGGATTTTTCGCCCAGCGGCTCCAGAAGTTCGATTTTTGTGTTGGGCAGTTCGACGAACACCGTGGTTACGCCGTGATCGGGCTGCTGCACTTTGCCGGAGACGGTAGCGCCCAGCGTGTCGCGATAGACTTTGGTCGCGGCGTCGATGTCTTTGGTGGCGATGGCGACGTGGTTGAGGCGGCCGATCATTTTTACTGCTCCATGCTCGAATGGGGTGTCTTTAAGTCTCCGGGTCAGGCCCGGCAACTTAAATCGCGCACAGCAGCAGGGCTGCGGCGACGGCTTCCACGCCGAAGAAAATCACCGGCCAGCGGCCCGGCCTTTCCCGCAAAGCCGCGATCAGACGGCCTGCGGCCATGCCCGCCAGCGCCGTGCCCACGGTCAGCGCGATGCCGGGCTGGAATTCAGGGTGGCAGAGGGGGGCGAGCAGCACGCCCGCCATGGCGAGGCCGAAGCCGCCATAGACGGCCTGAACTTCGTTTCTCGCATCAGGGGTTTCGGCGGGCAGGCCCAGCATGGCGACCAGGGTACGCGGGCGGGCGAAGGCGGCGAGGCCCATGGCTGCAAAGCCGATGGCGACGATGATGTGCTGGAATGGCAGGTCCATGTTTTTCCCCCGGATGAGAGGCCAGTCGAGCAGTGTTCGGGGTGTTGGGCAAGCTCTCGTGAGAATCAGCAGACCGTCTTGCCGCGTTGTTCCAGACCTTACCTGGGTGGCCCGCACTTGGCGCAGGATTTTTACACGCTCACGATTTCCACACGGGTGATCGGCTTTTTGCCCCAGGCATCGTTGGCGGCGCGGCGGACGGCGCGGCGCACGGCCTCTTTCAGATCGGCCTCGTCCTGCTTTTTCGGGTTGTGGCGGCGGACGGTGCCATCCAGCGCCTTGACCACGGGATCGCGGATTTCATCCGGGATGCCTTCCATCAGGAGCATCGGTTCGGTGGCGAGGCGGCCCTTGGAATCCAGCACCAGCGTGACGACGATGAGGCCCGCGAAGGCCATGGCGCGGCGGTCTTTGGAATAGCCCTCCCCTTCGGCCACCAACACGGTGCCATCGAGGAAGACGCGGCCAGACGGCACCTCATCAATCAGTTTCGCGCGGCCCGGGGCGATGCGGAAGAGTTGGCCGTTTTCGGGTACCAGCGCCTGTTTCACCTGTAGCGATTTGGCGAGGCGGGCATGGGCTTCCTGCTGGCGGCGTTCACCGTGGACGGCGATGGAAATTTCCGGCCGCGTCCAGCGATACATTTGCGCAAGCTCATCCACGCAAGGATGGCCGGAGACATGCACGTCGTGATCGGAATCGGTGAGGATTTCGACGCCCAGCGCGGCAAGCTGGTTTTGCATTTCGAAGATCGACAATTCGTTGCCGGGAATGATGCGCGAGGAAAAGATTACTGAATCGCCCTTGCCCAGTTTCACGAAACGGTGCTGGCCTTGCGCGATGCGGGCGAGCGCCGAGCGCATTTCGCCCTGGCTGCCGGTGCAGAGATAGAGCACGTGGGAGGCGGGCAGATCTTCTGCATCTTCTTCCGACAGCACGCGCGGGAAATTTTTCAAATAGCCGGTGGCGCGGGCAGCATTGACGATGCGGTGCATGGAGCGGCCGACGAGGACCAGTTCGCGGTTGGTTGCGCGCGCGGCATTGGCGACGGATTCCAGCCGCGCGACGTTGGAGGCAAAAGCAGTGACGGCGACGCGGCCCTTGAGGGTTGCGATGAGTGCGGAAAGATTTTCGCGCACCACACCTTCGGAGCCGCTGGTGCCGGGGACGAGCGCATTGGTGGAATCGCAGACCAGCGCGAGCACACCGTCATCGCCAAGCGCGTTGAAGGCGGCGCCGTCTGTTGCATCCCCGATCAAGGGATCGGGATCGAGCTTCCAGTCGCCCGTGTGCACAATGCGGCCCAATGGGGTGTTGATGGCCAGCGCATTGGGTTCGAGGATCGAATGGGTGATGGAGACGAAATCAATCTCGTAAGGGCCGAGCGAAAGGTGGCCGCCGAGGGGCACTTCGGTCACGCGGACGATGCCTTCCAGCCCGGCTTCTTTCAGCTTGTCTTCGATCAGGCGGGCGGTGAAAGGCGTGGCGTAGAGCGGGCAGCGCAATTGCGGCCAGAGCTGGGCGATGGCGCCGATATGATCTTCATGCGCGTGGGTGAGCACCATGGCGCGGATGTTTTCACGCTGTTCGGCGAGGAAGCGGATGTCGGGCATGATGAGATCTATGCCCGGCGTTGCAGCTTCGCGCCCGAACATCACGCCGCAATCGACGATGATCCAATCGCGATCATCCGGCGGGCCGTAGCCGTAAGCATTAAAGTTCATGCCGATCTCGCCGGAGCCGCCGAGCGGCAGGAAGACGAGTTCTACCTCACGCAAAATCGCCATCAGCTCTTTTTCTTGGCGTTGCGCGCGTGGATCATGATGAGGCCCCGAATGGTGAGATCGGGATCGAGATGGTCGATCGCCGTTGTTTGTTTGTAGAAAAGATTGGCGAGGCCGCCTGTGCCCACAACGGCCATGGGCTTGCCGTATTCTTCCTTGATCTTGCTCACCAGCCCTTCGAGCAGGCCGAGATAGCCCCAATAGAGGCCGGACTGCATGGCGGGCACGGTGTCTTTGCCGATCACGCTTTGGGTGCGCTGGACAGCGACGCGCGGCAGCATGGCGGCGGCTTGATGCAGCGCCTCCGCCGAGAGGTTTGCGCCCGGCGCGATGACACCGCCTTCATAATCTCCATTCGCGCCCACAATGTCGAAGGTTGTGGCGGTGCCGAAATCGACCACGATGAGCGGGCCCTTATAGGTTTGATGCGCGGCGATGGCGTTGACCAGGCGATCCGCGCCGACGGCGGAGGGGCGATCCACCTGCACGGTGATGCCAAGATCGACATCCGCATCGCCCACTACCACGGGTTCGCATTTGAGATATTTGCGGCAGAACATGCGCAGGTCGAACAAAGCGGCGGGGACCACGGTTGCGATGATCGCCGCATCAATATCTGCGAAGGACAGGCCTTCGAGCGCGATGAGGGGGTGGAGGAGGACGGCATATTCATCCGCCGTGCGGGTTGTTTCGGTGACGGCGCGCCATTCGGCACGCACGTCTTTTCCATCGTGAACCGCGAACACGATGTTGGTGTTTCCGGCGTCAATCGCAAGCAGCATCGGGCGTTCTCACTCTCGGCGCGTGCGCGCTCAGCCAAAAAAGACTTCACCAGCGGCGATGATGCGGGTTTTGCCGGGCGTTTCGCGCAGGATCAGCGCGCCTGTTTCGTCAATACCTTCGAACATGCCCCAATACTCCCCATCACCCAGCCGGGCGCGGATGCGTGTGCCCAGACCTTTTGCGCGGGCGAGCCATGCATCGCGTAATGGCGCAAACCCATGGTCCTGCCAGAGGTCATACCATTTCGCGAAGGAGGCCGCGAGATGTGTGAGCGCATCTGCCGGATTTGGTGTTGGTATGCCTAATGCGGCAAGGGCGGTGGCGGGAAATTCGGTATCGGGCGGGAAATGCGCGAGATTGATGCCGATGCCGATGGCGAGCCATTCGGGAACCGTGCCGGTGCTGGCGGATTCCAGAAGGATGCCCGCGATTTTGCGATCCCCCACCAGCACATCGTTCGGCCATTTCACCGCGATGGGTGCGTTGGGGGCGAAATGGGCGATTGTTTCATGCGCGGCGATGGCGGCGGCGAAGGAGAGCTGGGCGCATTGCGCGGCTGGTTTTCCGGGGCGGATCAGCAGCGTGGCGGCGAGGTTGCCGGGCGGAGACACCCAGACGCGGCCACGGCGGCCACGGCCTGCGGTTTGCTGGTCGGCGGTGATCCAGATCGGCTGGGTTTGGCCTGTGAGCGCCAGACGGCGCGCTTCCTCATTCGTGGAATCAAGGGTTGCGTGATGGGCGCGCGCATAGCCTTCGGGCCATGCGGTGCTCACGGGATCAGCGAATGCGCAGCGACCGATGCAGCGGCCACCAGCGGCGCCGCGCCGACGACAAAGAACAGCGTGAAGCCGCCGGACAACGCAAGCACGGTGCCGAGGCTGGGGCCGAGCACGCGGTCGAAGGTGGGTGCGGGCTCATCGAAATAGATCAGCTTGACGATGCGCAGGTAATAGAACGCGCCCACCACCGAGGTCACCACGCCGAAGATGGCAAGGCTGTAAAGCTCTGCCTGGATGGCCGCCATGAAGACGTAGAACTTGGCGAAGAACCCGGCGAGCGGGGGGATACCTGCGAGGCTGAACATCAGCATGGAAAAGGCGAAGGCAAGTTTGGGCTGGGAGCGTGCGAGGCCCGCGAGGTCGGAGATGTTTTCGACCATGTTGCCATCGCGCCGCATCGCAAGGATGCAGGCAAAGGCGCCTGCGCCGGTGATGAGATAGATCAGCAGATAGAGCAGCACGCTTTGAAGGCCGCCTTGCGTTCCGGCGGCGAGGCCCAGAAGCGCATAACCCATGTGGCCGATGGAGCTATAGGCCATCAGCCGCTTGATGTTGGTTTGCGCAATACCGGCGACGCAAGCCAGCCCCATGGACAGGATGGAGACCAGAACGATCACCTGCTGCCACTGGTGGAACGCATCCGGGAACATTTCGAACAGGGCGCGCAGGATGATCGCCATGGCGGCGACTTTGGGCGACATCGCAAGAAACGCGGTGATCGGAGTGGGGGCGCCTTCATATACGTCCGGCGTCCACATGTGGAAGGGGACGGCGGATATTTTGAAGATGATCCCGGCGATGAAGAAGACGAGGCCAACGATCAGGCCGACATTGACGCCGGACTGGGCGACCACCTGCGCAATCACCCCATATTGGGTGCTGCCGGTGAACCCATAGATGAACGACATGCCATAGAGCAGGATGCCCGAGGACAAGGCGCTGAGGACGAAATATTTGAGGCCGGATTCCGAGGAGCGCACAGAGTCCCGGTTGAAGGCGGCGAGCACGTAGAGCCCAAGATTTTGCAGCTCCAGCCCCATATAGAAGCTCATGAGGTTTTGCGCCGACACCATGATCATCATGCCGACGGTGGAAAACAGGATCAGAATGGGAAGTTCAAACCGCGCGATTTTTTGGCTGTGCGCATAGCTTTGCGAGAGCGCAATGGCCGCCGCACTGCCCAGAAGAATGAGCAGCTTGGCATAACGGCCAAACCCATCGGTCACGAAGGCGCCGCCAAAGGCAGCCGCGCCATCGCCCTGCCGCAAAATGGCCATGGCGGCACCAGCCAGAAGCACCACCGACAGAAGCGAGACAAGGCCAAACGATTTGTCGCCCCGGAAGACGCCGAACATCAGCAGCACCATGCCGCCGACCGCAAGGATCAGCTCGGGGAAAAGAATGTGAAGGTCTGCGGCGATCATTGCGCGCTCCCCTGCCCGGCTTGGGCAAGTGTCGGTGCGCTGTGTGTGGCAAGCGCGTGCTGATGTTGCTGGATGAGATTGGAGACGGAAACGGACGTCACATCGAACACCGGTTTGGGATAGATGCCCATCAGAATGGTGAGTACCAGGAGCGGCACGAGAATGGCGATTTCACGCGGCGACAGATCCTTGATGTTCTGTAGTGCTGGTTTGACCAGCGCGCCAAACACCACCCGGCGATAGAGCGTGAGTGCATACATGGCCGACAGGATGATGCCCGAGGTGGCCAGGATGGCGACCCAGGTGTTGGCCCGGAACGCGCCCAGCATGGTGAGGAATTCACCAATGAAGCCGCTAGTGCCCGGCAGGCCGACATTGGCGAGGGTGAAGATCATGAGACACACGGCATAGAACGGCATGCGTTCCACCAGCCCACCATAGGCGGCGATTTCGCGGGTGTGCATACGGTCGTAGATCACGCCAACGCAGAGGAACAGCGCGCTGGAGACGATACCGTGGCTGAGCATCTGATAGATCGCGCCATCCATGCCCTGCTGGTTGAAGGTGAAGATGCCCATGGTCACGAAGCCCATATGGGCAACCGAGGAATAGGCGATCAGCTTTTTCATGTCCTCCTGCGCATAGGCGACGAGGGAGGTATAGATAATCGCGATCACTGACAGCGCGAAGATGAGCGGGGCGAACATATCCGACGCATTGGCGAACATGGGCAGCGAGAAACGCAAGAAGCCGTAGCCGCCCATCTTCAGCAAAATGCCCGCAAGGATCACCGAGCCTGCGGTGGGGGCTTCGACATGCGCATCCGGCAGCCAGGTGTGGACCGGCCACATCGGCATTTTCACCGCGAAGGAGGCGAAGAAGGCGAGCCACAGGAAGGTCTGCATCCCCACCGGGAAGTTGGCGCTGGTGATGAGGGTTGGGATGTCGGTGGTGCCCGCATAGAGGTACATCCACAAAATCGCCAGCAGCATCAGCACCGAGCCGAGCAAGGTGTAGAGGAAGAATTTGAAGCTGGCATAGACGCGCCGCTTGCCGCCCCAGACGCCGATGATTAGGAACATCGGGATCAACCCGCCTTCGAAGAAGACGTAGAACAGCACCAGATCGAGCGCGCAGAACACGCCGATCATCAGCGTTTCAAGCGCGAGGAAGGCGATCATATATTCCGGTACGCGGGTCTGGATCGATTCCCAGCTTGCCAGAATACAGAACGGCATCAGGCCCGCTGTGAGCACGACGAACAGCATCGAAATGCCATCCACGCCCATGTGGTAGGTGATGTTGCCGCCCAGCCAGTTGGCGCGTTCAACAAACTGGAACGCCGCCGTCGAGCCATCGAAATTGGCCCAGATGATGAGCGACAAAACGAATGTGGCTGCCGTGGTGACAAGCGCGATCAGGCGCGCGGCGCGTGCTTTACTCTCCCCGTCTCCCGGCATCAGGAGAATGGCGAGAACGCCAAGCAGCGGCAGAAAAGTTGTGACCGAAAGAATGGGCCAGCTCATTGTGTGCCCCCCGCGACCATCAACCAGGTCGTCAGCGCGACGACGCCGAGCAGCATGGCGAGCGCGTAGTGATAGAGATAACCCGATTGCAGGCGAGCCGCCTGCCGCGTGAGATCGACGACACGGGCGGAGATGCCATCGGGGCCCAGACCGTCGATGATTTTGCCATCACCCACCTTCCACAGCGTGCGGCCAAGCCATTTGGCGGGGCGCACGAAGAGAAAATCGTACAATTCGTCGATGTACCACTTGTTGTAGAAGAACAGGTACAGCATCCCCCGTTTGGCGGCCATTTGCGGCGGCAGTTCGGGATGCAGGATGTAATAGTAATAAGCGATGGCGAAACCGATGACCATCAGCACGAAGGGCGCGAACTCCACCCATTCCGGGACGTGATGGTGATCGACATAGCCGGTCGCGGTGACCGCGCCGCGCCAGAATTCGGCGAAGTGGTGGCCAATGAAGGGTTCGTGGAACAGCGCACCCGCGAAGACCGCGCCAAGCGCCAGGACCAGCAGCGGCACCAGCATGACCCAAGGGGATTCATGCACATCCTTCAGCTTGATGCCGTGGCTGTGATCGTCATGAGCGTGATGGTCATCACCATGGGCTTCGTGTTCGAGCTTGTCTTCCCCACGGAAACGTCCGTGGAAGGTGAGCAGGAACTGGCGCCATGAATAGAAGGAGGTCATGCCCGCAGCCAACACCGTGAGGATGAAGGCGTAGGTGGCGACGCCGGTGTGCGCGTTGAAGGCGGCCAGGATGATGCCGTCCTTGGAGTAGAAGCCCGCAAAGCCGATGCCGAGCAGCGGAATGCCGAAGCCGGTGAGTGCGAGGTTGCCGATCAGCATCATCGCCCAGGTGATGGGGATGGCGCGGGCGATGCCGCCCATTTTGCGCATGTCCTGCTCATGGTGCATCGCGTGGATCACCGAGCCTGCGCCCAGGAACAGCAGCGCCTTGAAGAAGGCGTGCGTGAACAGGTGGAACATGGCCGCGCCATAGGCCGAAACACCGGCGGCGACGAACATGTAGCCAAGCTGCGAGCAGGTGGAATAGGCGATGACACGTTTAATGTCGTGCTGGAACAGGCCAACCGTTGCCGCGAAGAAGGCGGTGGTCGCGCCAATGAAAGTGACGAACATCAGGGCGACGGGCGCAAGCTCGAACAGCGGCGAGGCGCGGCAGACGAGGAAGACGCCCGCTGTGACCATGGTGGCGGCATGGATGAGGGCGGAGACAGGCGTCGGGCCTTCCATCGCATCGGGCAGCCAGGTGTGCAGGCCGAACTGGGCCGACTTGCCCATGGCGCCCACAAACAGCAGCAGACAGATGGTGGTGAGGATGTCGACACTGTGCCCGGCGAACACGAAGCTCTTGCCGGCCAGCGCGGGCGCGGCGGCGAAGACGGTATTGAAATCCAGCGTGCCGAAGACAAAGAAGATGGCGAAAATGCCGAGTGCGAAGCCGAAATCACCCACGCGGTTGACGACAAATGCCTTGATGGCGGCGGCATTGGCCGAGGGCTTGGTGTACCAGAAGCCGATCAGCAGATAGGAGGCAAGGCCCACCCCTTCCCAGCCGAAGAAAAGCTGGAGGAAGTTATCCGCCGTTACCAGCATGAGCATGGCGAAGGTGAACAGCGACAGATAGGCGAAGAAGCGCGGGCGATGCGGATCTTCGTGCATGTAGCCGATGGAATAGACATGCACGAGGCTGGACACGGTGGTCACCACCACCAGCATTACTGCTGTCAGCGTATCGACCCGGATGGTCCAGTAGACCGAGAAATCGCCGCTGTGAATCCATTCCAGCACGCGCAAAACCTGCGCATGGCCGAGGATGGCCACATCGTAGAAGGCAAACCACGAAAGGCCTGCCGCGATGAGCAGGAACGCGGTGGTGATGCATTCCGAGAGCCGGGCGCCGAGGGCGCGGCCGAAAAGGCCCGCGATGGCGGCACCAAGAAGGGGGAGTAATACGATGGCGCTATACACGCGTCAGCCTTTCATCAGGTTGACGTCTTCGACCGCAATCGTGCCGCGATTGCGGAAATAGACGACGAGAATGGCAAGGCCGATGGCGGCCTCGGCGGCGGCGACGGTGAGCACGAAAAGGGCGAACACCTGCCCCACCAGATCGCCGAGGTAACTGGAGAACGCCACCAGATTGATGTTGACCGCGAGCAGGATCAGCTCGACCGACATCAGCATCACGATCACGTTCTTGCGGTTCATGAAGATGCCGAACACGCCGATGGTGAAGACGAAGGCCGCGACCACCAGATAGGAGTGAAGACCGATTTCCATGTTCAGACCCCCTGCCCCGGTTGCGGGTTTTTGATTTCCATCGCGTCTTTGCGGCTGCGGCGGTTCTGTTCGGGGATCGACTGGCGGCGCACATCGGGGCGGTGGCGCAACGTGAGCACGATGGCGCCGATCATGGCGACCAGCAGAATGAGACCCGCTGTTTGGAAGTAGAAAATGTAATCGGTGTAGAGGATGTGGCCGAGGGCGGTTGTGTTGGTCATCCCCTCAGGTGTCGCGCTGGCAACCGCATGGGGCGCATTGGGCGACATGACCCAGACGGCGGCGACCATGACCAGCTCGATCAGCAGGACGATGCCGAGAAGCGCGCTGATGGGCAGATATTGCAATGCGCCTTTGCGCATTTCGGCGAAATCAATGTCGAGCATCATCACGACAAAGAGGAACAACACCGCGACCGCGCCGACATAGACGACTGCCAAAATCATCGCGAGGAACTCGGCGCCCAGGAGCACGAACAACGCGGCAGCGTTGAAGAAGGCGAGGATGAGGAACAACACCGAGTGCACGGGGTTGCGCCCGGCCACGACCATGAGTGCGGAGCCGACAAGCACCACCGAGAACAGATAGAAGGCTATTGCGACCATTGCCTAATATTTCCCCATCATTGGCCCCATTACCGGTACGGCGCGTCGAGTTCGAGGTTGCGGGCGATTTCGCCTTCCCAACGGTCGCCATTGGCGAGCAGGCGGGCCTTGTCGTAATAAAGTTCTTCGCGCGTTTCGGTGGCGAATTCGAAATTCGGGCCTTCGACAATCGCATCCACCGGGCAGGCTTCCTGGCAGAGGCCGCAATAGATGCATTTCACCATGTCGATGTCGTAGCGCGTAGTGCGGCGGCTGCCATCATCGCGCGGCTCGGCTTCGATGGTGATGGCCTGCGCCGGGCAAATGGCTTCACACAGCTTGCAGGCGATGCAGCGTTCTTCCCCGTTGGGGTAGCGGCGCAGCGCGTGTTCGCCGCGAAAGCGCGGGGAGAGCGGGCCTTTTTCGAATGGGTAGTTCAGCGTTGCCTTGGGTCCGAAGAAGTAGCGCATGCCCAACCACAGGGCCTTGAGGAATTCCCAGAAGAAGATCGAGCGGGCGGTTTGGTCGATGTAAGCCATCACAGCACTTTCTGGTGGGAGAACAGCACCCAGGCCGCTGTCAGCACCACCCAGAGCAGGGAAGTCGGCAGGAACACTTTCCAGCCGAGACGCATCAGTTGGTCATAGCGATAGCGCGGCACGATTGAACGCACCATCGCGAAGCAGAAGAAGAAGAAGATTGTTTTGCCGATCAGCCAGATCACGCCGGGGATGGCGTTGAGGGGCCAGATGTCCAGCGGGGGCAGCCAGCCGCCGAAGAACAGGATGGCGAGCATTGCGCTCATCAGCACGATGTTGAGGAATTCGCCCAGGAAGAACAGCAGGAACGGGGTGGAGGAATATTCCACGAAGTAGCCGGCCACCAGTTCGGATTCGGCTTCCACGAGATCGAAGGGGGGGCGATTTGTTTCCGCGATGGCCGACACGAAGAAGATCATCATCATCGGCGCGAGCATGGTGAAGGCGAACCAGCCATCTTTCTGTGCGCGCACAATATCCGACAGGTTCAGCGAACCGGCGAAGAGGAGCACGGTGACCAGCACAAAGCCGATGGAGACTTCGTACGACACCATTTGGGCGGCGGCACGCAGCGCCGAGAGGAAGGGATATTTCGAGTTCGAGGCCCAGCCGCCCATGATGATGCCATAGACACCGAGGGAGGAGACGGCGAACAGGTAGAGAATGCCGACATTGATGTCGGAGATCACCCAGCCTTCATCCAGCGGCAGCACGGCGTAGCTGGCGAGCGCGGTGGTAGAGGTGATGAGCGGGGCGAGGATGAAAATCACCCGGTTGGCGCTGGCCGGGATGATGGCTTCTTTGAACAGGTATTTCGCCAGGTCGGCGAAGCTTTGCAGCAGGCCGAACGCGCCCACCACGTTGGGGCCGCGCCGCATTTGCACGGCGGCGAAGATTTTACGGTCCGCCAGCAGGAAGAACGCGATCATCACCAGCAGGATCACGTCGAAAATGAGGATCAGCGTGAGCTGGCTGAGGAACCATGCCCAACCATAGGGGAGCGCAATGCCGACATAAGAAAAGAGCCAGGTGAAGAAACCGATCAGCACCATGTTATTCCGCCGCCATCTGTTGCGCAGGCTTCACGAAGATGCGGCTGCATTCCGCCATCGTCGCGCTGGCGCGGGCGATGGGGTTGGTGAGATAGAAATCGCCGATGTTCGAGCGCAAGGGGAGCGCTGTATCGAGCGGACCCGCTTTGCCCACGGCGTTCCAGATGGCGGGGTCCGCGCCCGGATGGGCCGGTGCCTCGCCGAGGGCGGCGAAATGCGGCGCATCGGCCACGATGGCCATGCGCAGGGTTTGCAGATTGTCGTAGGGCAGTTTTTTGCCGAGGACATCTGAGAGGGCGCGCAGGATTGTCCAATCCTCCTTCGCCTCGCCGGGCGGGAAGGTGGCGCGGTGGCCGCGTTGTACCCGGCCTTCAAAATTGGCGTAGAGGCCTTCTTTTTCTGTGTAGGCGGCGGCGGGAAGAATAACGTCTGCGCGGTGGGCACCGGCATCGCCGTGGGTGCCTTGATAGACGACGAAGGCGTTGCCGAGTTTGGACGTGTCGAACTCATCCGCCCCCAGCAGGTAGACGAAATTGATCGCGCCACTGGTGGCACCATCGAGGATGGTTTTCATGTCGCCGGTTGCGAAGCCGAGGTCGAGGGCGGCGACGCGCGAGGCTGCGGTGTGCAGCACGTTGAAGCCGTTCCAGCCACCTTCTTCGGGCGTACCTGCGGGGCCGATGGCGCCGATGTCGCCTGCGAGTTTGGCGGCGAGGTTGAGAATGGCTGCGCCGTCTGCGCGGGCGGCGACGCCTGCGCCGACGATAATCATCGGGCGTTTGGCATCGCGCAGGGTTTGGGCGAAATCGCCCTGCCCGTTTACGAGGTCTTGCAGCGCGGAGACACTCATCCCCAGTTCGAGAACCGGATAGGTGAGATCGTTGGCGGTGCCGATATTGGCGATCTTCAAGCCGTTCAACCAGCCACGACGGATGCGGGCGTTGAGCACCGGCGCTTCGAGGCGCGGGTTGGCGCCGATGAACAACAGAGCGTCTGCTGCATCGACACCGGCTATGGTGGAGTTGAACAGATAGGTCGGGCGCGGGCCGCCGAGTTTGGAGCCGTCCTGACGGCATTCGAGATTGGTGACGCCGAGGCCGGTCATCAAATCTTTCAGCGCCTTGATGTCTTCTGCCGCCGCCAGATCGCCGACAATGGCGGCCATGGCTTGCGGGCTTGTTGTAGCAACGTGCGCGGCGATGGCGGCGAACGCTTCGCCCCAACTCGCCGGTTCGAGCTTGCCGTTTTTGCGCACGAAAGGACGATCCAGCCGTTGACGGCGCAGGCCATCCACCGCGTGGCGGGTTTTATCCGAGATCCATTCTTCGTTGACGGATTCGTTGATGCGGGGGAGGACACGCAGCACTTCTGCGCCGCGCGCATCGACCCGGATGTTGCTGCCTTGCCCATCCATCACGTCCACGGATTCTGTTTTGCGCAATTCCCACGGGCGCGCGTTGAACGCATAGGGTTTGGAGGTCAGCGCGCCGACGGGGCAAAGATCGACCACATTGCCGGAGAGTTCGCTGGAGAACGCCTTTTCGAGATAGGTCGTGATTTCCATATCTTCGCCGCGACCTGTGGCGCCGAGATCGGGCACGCCCGCAACCTCTGTCGCGAAGCGCACGCAGCGGGTGCACTGGATGCAGCGGGTCATGATCGTCTTGATCAGCGGGCCCATATATTTGTCTTCGACGGCGCGTTTGTTTTCGTTGAAACGGTTATAGGAGCCACGGCCATAGCCCATGGCCTGGTCCTGCAAATCGCATTCGCCGCCCTGATCGCAGATCGGGCAATCCAGCGGGTGATTGATGAGCAGGAACTCCATCACCCCTTCGCGCGCTTTGCGCACGTAGGACGAATTGGTGTTGATGCGGGCGGATGTACCGTCCTTGTTGGGGAAAATGTCTTTCACCTGCAACGCGCAGGACGCTTGCGGCTTTGGCGCGCCGACCCATTCCACCAGACACATGCGGCAGTTGCCAGCGACGGACAGGCGTTCGTGAAAGCAGAAACGCGGAATTTCCGCGCCCGCCTGTTCGCAGGCTTGCAGCAGGGTGAGGTTGTCGTCTGCCTCGATCTCTTTGCCGTCGATGTTGAGTTTGCGGGCCATGGTTTACTCCGCCGCCAACGGTGTTGCGGATTTGCGGGCCGCGATACGGCGCTCAATCTCTGGGCGGAAATGGCGGATCAGGCCCTGAACCGGCCAGGCGGCAGCATCGCCCAGCGCGCAGATGGTGTGGCCTTCGATTTCCTTGGTGACTTCATAGAGCAGGTCAATTTCCGGCACCTCGGCATTGCCGACTTCGAGGCGTTTCATCACCCGCCACATCCAGCCTGTGCCTTCGCGGCAGGGCGTGCACTGGCCGCAGCTTTCATGCTTGTAGAAATAGGACAAGCGCTGGATTGCCTTCACCACATCGGTGGACTTGTCCATCACGATTACGGCGGCAGTGCCGAGACCGGACTGCACGGCTTTGAGGGAGTCAAAATCCATCAGCACATCATCGCAGATGGATTTGGGCAGCAGCGGAACAGACGCGCCGCCCGGAATGACGGCAAGCAGATTATCCCACCCACCGCGCACGCCACCGGCATGTTTTTCGATGAGCTCGCGCATCGAAATGCCCATTTCTTCTTCGACATTGCATGGCTTGTTTACGTGGCCGGAAATGCAGAAGACTTTGGTGCCGCTATTGTTGGGGCGACCGATGCCCGCAAACCAATCCGCACCTCGGCGCAGGATAGTGGGCGCAACGGCGATGGATTCCACATTGTTCACCGTTGTCGGGCAACCGTAGAGGCCGACATTGGCGGGGAATGGTGGTTTGAGACGCGGCTGGCCCTTTTTGCCTTCCAGGCTTTCGAGCAGGGCTGTTTCTTCCCCGCAAATATAAGCGCCTGCGCCGTGATGGACGTAGAGATCAAAATCCCAACCGTTGATGTTGTTCTTGCCGATCAGATTGGCGGCATAGGCTTCATCGACCGCGCGTTGCAGGGCTTCGCGCTCGCGGATGAATTCCCCGCGCACATAAATATAGCAGGCATGGGCGCGCATCGCGAAGCTGGCGATCAGGCAGCCTTCGACCAGCGTGTGCGGATCGTGGCGCATGATGTCCCGATCCTTGCAGGTGCCGGGTTCGGATTCGTCGGCGTTCACCACAAGATAATGCGGGCGTTCTTTGACTTCCTTCGGCATGAACGACCATTTCATGCCGGTGGGGAACCCTGCCCCACCGCGACCACGCAGGCCCGACTTTTTCATCTCGTCGATGATCGCGTCCTGGCCGCGTTCGAGGATTTGTTTGGTGCCATCCCATGCGCCGCGCCGTTTTGCGGCTTCCAGCCCCGGATCGCCGAAGCCATAGAGATTGGTGAAGATGCGGTCTTTATCAGCAAGCATCAGACCACCTCTTTCAGAGTCGTTGCGCCGCCTTCAGGCTCGGACGAGCGGCGGTTGTTTTGCGGGCCGGGTTTTGGGGTTTCGCCTCTGCGGAACGCTTCGAGCAGTTTTTCGGTCAGCGGGCCGTCGAGGTCTTCGTAAAAATCCTTGCCGATCTGGAGCATCGGCGCGTTCACGCAAGCACCCAGACATTCCACCTCCATCCACGAAAACTTGCCGTCTGCGGAAATGGTTTGCGGCGTCGGCGCGATGTGTTTTTTGCAGGCATCCACGACTGCATCGGAGCCGCGCAGCCAGCACGGTGTGGTGGTGCAGACCTGCACCAGATGCTCACCCACCGGATGGAGGTTGAACATGGTGTAGAAGGTGGCGACTTCGAGCACACGGATATACGGCATGGAAAGTAGACCGGCGATCTGTTCGATCATCGGTTTGGTGACCCAGCCGTCCTGTTCCTGACCGCGCCACAACAGCGAAATCACCGCGCTGGCCTGACGACCGGCGGGGTATTTGGTCATTTCCTTTTCGGCCCATGCCTGATTTTCGGGCGTGAAGGCGAACGATGCGGGTTGGTGTTCTGCGAGACGGCGAAGGCTCACCGGTCAATCTCCCCGAAAACGATGTCGAGCGAGCCGATAACGGCGGGCACGTCGGCCAAAAGATGGCCTTTGCAAAGAAATTCCAGCGCCGCGAGATGTGGGTAGCTGGGCGCGCGGATTTTGCAGCGATAGGGTTTGTTGCTGCCATCGGCCACCAGATAGACGCCGAACTCGCCCTTGGGCGCTTCGACGGCGGCATAGATTTCCCCCGCCGGAATGTGGAAGCCTTCAGTATAGAGTTTGAAGTGCTGAATGAGCGCTTCCATCGAGCGTTTCATTTCGGCTCTACGCGGCGGCACGATCTTGTTGTTTTCCGCGACCACGGGGCCGGACGGCATTTTCTCGATGCACTGTTTCATGATTTTGACCGACTGGCGCATCTCTTCGAGGCGCATCAGATAGCGATCATAATTGTCGCCATTCTTGCCGACCGGGACCTGAAATTCGAAATCGTTGTAGCACTCATAAGGCTGGGCGCGGCGCAAATCCCAGGCGACGCCGGTGGAGCGTAGCATCACGCCGGAAAAGCCCAGCGCTTCGGCATCGGCACGGGACACGATGCCGATATTCACATTGCGCTGTTTGAAGATGCGGTTCTCGGTGAGCAGAACTTCAATATCGTCGAGCACCTTGGGGAAGGTGCCGCAGAAGGCATAGATGTCTTCCAGCAGTTCCGGCGGCAGATCCTGATGCACGCCGCCGGGGCGGAAATATTTGGCGTGCATACGGCTGCCGCTGGCGCGTTCATAAAACACCATCAGCTTTTCGCGTTCTTCAAAGCCCCAGAGCGGCGGGGTGAGCGCGCCCACATCCATCGCCTGTGTGGTGACTTGCAGAAGGTGATTCAGCAGACGCCCGATTTCGCTGTAGAGCACGCGGATGTATTGGCCGCGGATCGGTACTTCGAGGCCGAGCAGTTTTTCCATGGCCATGCAGAACGCATGTTCCTGGTTCATCGGCGCGACATAATCCAGCCGGTCGAAATAGCCGATGGCTTGCAGATAGGTTTTGTGTTCGATCAGCTTTTCGGTGCCGCGATGGAGCAGGCCGATATGGGCGTCGATCCGCTCCACGATTTCGCCGTCGAGATCCATCACCAGGCGCAACACGCCATGGGCCGCCGGATGCTGCGGGCCGAAGTTCAGCGTGATCTTGCGATCGTCGAAATGTTCTGCGGCCGAGGTCATTTCACATCCTTCGGCGTGGTGGCTTTTTCATCGCCCGGAATGATGTAGGGCGCGCCTTCCCACGGACTCATGAAATCGAAATCGCGGAATTCCTGCACCAGTTGCACAGGCTGGTAGACGACGCGCTTTAACTCTTCGTCGTAGCGCACTTCGACATAGCCGGTGAGCGGGAAATCTTTGCGCAAAGGATAGCCCGAAAAACCGTAATCGGTGAGCAGACGGCGCAAATCCGGATGATCGGTGAATTTGATGCCGTACATGTCGAAGGTTTCGCGCTCGAACCAGTTGGCGGCGGGATAGGCGCCGATGGCCGAGGCGACGGGCGTGTTTTCATCCACTTGCGCTTTGATGCGGATGCGATGGTTTTTGGTGATCGACAGCAGGTGATAAACAATATCGAACCGTTTTTCACGCTGCGGCCAGTCTACCCCGCAAATGTCGATCAGAATCGAGAACGCACATTCCTGATCGTCCCGCAGGAAATGCAGCAGGGGCAGGATTTGCTCCACCTCGCAGGTGAGCGTGAGTTCATCGCGCAAAACATCCGGCGTGACGCCGGGAAGGGCGCGGGCGATGTGCTGTCCGAGATCATCCAGTGTCATGCGGGGCCTTAGCGATAGATCGTGCCGGTACGGCGGATTTTCCGCTGCAACAGCATGATGCCGTAGACCAGCGCCTCAGCGGTGGGCGGGCAGCCGGGGACATAAATATCCACGGGCACCACGCGGTCACAGCCACGCACGACGGCATAGGAATAATGATAGTAGCCGCCGCCATTGGCGCAGCTTCCCATCGAGATCACGTAACGCGGCTCCGGCATCTGGTCGTAGACCTTGCGCAAGGCGGGGGCCATTTTGTTGGTCAGGGTGCCTGCGACGATCATAAGATCGCTCTGGCGCGGGGAGGCGCGCGGGGCGGCGCCAAAACGCTCGATATCGTAACGCGGCATCGAGCTTTGCATCATTTCGACCGCGCAGCAGGCAAGGCCAAAGGTCATCCAGTGCAGCGAGCCGGTGCGGGCCCAGTTGATGACCGAATCTGCGCTGGCAAGGAGGAAGCCCTTGTCCTGCAACTCGACATTCATGGCTTTGAAATAGGGATCGTTGTCGGAAACGGGGGCGGCGCCTTCAACGCCTGCGCGGGCCCCCTGCCCTGCTGAGATTACTCCCATTCGAGGGCTCCCTTCTTCCACTCATATATAAAGCCGATGGTCAGCACGCCGAGGAAGACCAGCATGGACCAGAAGGCAAAGACGCCCGTTTCTTTCAACGTGACGGCCCAGGGGAACAGGAACGCCACTTCGAGGTCGAAGATGATGAACAGGATGGCGACCAGATAGAACCGCACATCGAACTTCATGCGCGCATCCGAGAACGCGTTGAAACCGCATTCATAGGCGGAGAGCTTTTCGGGGTTGGGGTCTTTCGGCGCCAGGAACACCGGCGCGATCAGCAAGGCCACGTCGATCACGACTGCGAGCCCGATGAAAATCAGGATCGGCAGATATTCGAGAAGCAGGGCATCCATCGAAGTTCCTATTCTCCGCCGGGCGCACAAATGGCTGGCGGGAAGAATTCGGGTAAAGCAATCAGGCGGTCCACATGCGCGCACGGGGTTTACAGGAAGATTCGATGCGATTCCAAGGGAATTTAGCGCCGAATTTCGGCAATACTGACAAGGCGATGGCGTCTGCAATGTTGGCAGGCGGTACCGATTGCCGAAGGGACTCAAAGGGGCCGGGAATCCTGCCCTGCAAAGCGGGGCGGATGGCCATTTCCCCCCGCTTAGGCGGTGGAAAATGGCGGGAGCGACGGGGCTCGAACCCGCGACCTTCGGCGTGACAGGCCGACACTCTAACCAACTGAGCTACGCCCCCGCGTGGCGCCTTTCGGCGACGCGAGGGGGCGATGTAGGGCGCAAGTTCGAATGTGTCAAGCAAGGATAAGCGCTTAATAGCGGGAGATTTTTTAATCTCCCATGCGCGGGCCGCCCTGGGCTGCCGGGCTCTAGCCGCCAGGTGGGTTTTCACCCTTTTGAGGCCGGGATTTGCCGTGTTTTTTGGCCCGCTCGGCATCGGCCTTGGCTTTGGCGGCGGCGCGGGGGTTGAGCTCTTCCGGGGTTAATTTTCCGTCTTCGTTCCGATCCATCTCGGTAAAGAGGGAACGGGCGGTTCCGGCATACTCGTTGACGTCGATGCAGCCGTCCTGATTCCAGTCGATCAGGGGGGTGGCGGTGGAGCCCTGCTCTTGCCAACGCTGCGCGTTGATGGTGCGCACCTCATCGGGGGTGAGGCAGCCATCATGGTTCACATCCGCCGCCGCGAACTCGGCGCGGAGCCCGGCCTCCATTTCGGCCTTGGTCACCGTGCCGTCGTGATTGGCATCATATTTGGTCAGCAGATCGCGCGACGGGTGCCATTCCGCAGGCCGGGGCTGGTTCGGGCGAGGCTTGTGGCCGGAAGACCCGCAAGCGGCGAGCGCGAGGCTGGCGGCGATCAGCAGAAAGGCGGAAGACAGACGCATGGGGCGGGCACCGGCTGGTAGCGGGGCATCCTATGTCGGCGGGCGCGTGGGGCGAACAGCTCAGTTGTCGCGAAATGTCGCGACGCGGGGCTGGGTGGGAAGGATCTGGCGGGGGCGGGGGCACGCAAGTTCACGGTTGCCTCCGACTAGTATAACTAGGTAATACTTCATGGCTTGCCCGGAGGCTCTACATGGAATTTGCCTGGTCTGAGGCCCAAAAGGCCTTTCGCGCACATCTTCGACAGTTTTTGGCGGACAGCTTGCCGCCGGACTGGCTAACAACCTATGCCCGCAAAGGCCCCGGCTCTCATGCCATGATGGCCTTCGCGCGGGACTTCTGTCCGAAGATGGCCGAGGCCGGGTTGCTCACGCGTCATTGGCCGAAAGAATATGGCGGCGAGGAGAGTTCGCCCTGGGAACACATCATCCTCTCGGAAGAATTGTGGAGCGTGGGCGAACCGCGCAGTTCCGCCTATATGGGGACGAACTTCATTGGCCCGGCCATTATGGGCTTTGGGACGGCTGAGCAAAAAAAGTTTTTCCTGAAGCGCATCGCGCGCGGCGAGATGCTGTGGTGTCAGGGATTTTCGGAACCCTCGGCCGGTTCGGACCTTGCGTCCTTGCGCACGCAGGCCGAGCGTACCGAAGGCGGCTATGTGATCAACGGGTCCAAGATTTGGACATCTTATGCCCACTCGGCGGATTTTTGTTTTCTGCTGGCGCGGACTGAAGGCGGTTCTCATGCCGGGATCACGATCTTCCTGCTCGACATGAAAAGCCCCGGCATACTGATCCGCCCGATCAATTCTCTGGCGGGCGAAGGCGACTTGCACGAAGTTTTCTTCGACAATGTTTTTGCACCCGAAAATGCCCGGCTCGGGGACGAAGGCAAAGGCTGGACGATTGTGCGCAAAGCGCTCCACGGCGAACGCGTGGGGGCCGCGCGCTATGAGTTTGCCGCTCGCGCCACGCAGCGCGCCGTTGCATATTTGAAAGAACATGGCCGTTTCGACGATCCCATTGTCCAGGCAGCGGCGGCGGAGACATTGGCCATCGCAGAAGCGACGCGGCTTCTTGTTTACAAGGTGATTGATCAGCGTGTTCAGGGGCTGGCGCCCACGGCGGATACCTCGATTGCGCGCTACGCGATTATGCAAGCGGACAAGGCGGCGGCGAATTTCATTTTGGAATTTGTGCCCGAGGCTGCGATTGAAGAAACTGATCCTTACCTCTTTTTGATGTTCGAGAAATCACTGGGCGTCGGCATCGCCGCTGGTGCATCGGAAATTCAGCTCAATCTTATTGCCCGTGACTACCTCCAGCTTCCGCAAGGGGCGTGACCATGAATTTACAACCTACCTCCGATCAAAACGCATTGATTGATGCGGTTGAACAAATTATCGCCAAACCGCGCGAACTTCCCCGCGATGGCAAACACTTCGCCTATAGTGAAGAGCTTGATGCGATGCTGCGCGGTGGCGGCTTTCTGAATGTCGCGTGCGAAGAAGGTATGGGGCCGCTCGATGCCGCACTTGTGGTGGAAACTGCAAGCAAATCCCCCTTCGCGCTCGAAACGGCGGCATCTACGCTTGTCGCGCCCATGGTCATTGGCGAGGCGGTGGAAGGCCCGGTAGTGTTGATGCGCGATGTGCGCCAGGCCGCGCGTTTTCTGCCGATGGCGAAAGCCGCTCTTGTGCTCGATGGTGACAGTGCGGTGTTGCTGGACGTGCGCGATTTGGCGCGCGCGCCGGTGGAGAGCTTGATGGCCTATCCCATGGGCCGCTTTGTGGAGACACCTGACCTAACCCGCGGCCAAAGACTTTCGCCGGACCAACGTGACAAGCTTCTGATGTGGTGGCGTGTGGGAATCGCTCTGGAAGCTTCGGGCGCGATGCAGGCAGCTGTACACTTCACCGCTGATTACGTGACCACGCGGCGCCAGTTTGGCCGCCCCCTTGGTTCGCTCCAGGCGATTCAGCATCGCCTTGCCGAATGCACCACCCGCGCGCAAGGTACGCGCTGGCTCGCGCGCGAAGCCGCCTGGAAAGGCGACGCGGCATCTGCCGCGCTGGCGGCAACCTATGCGCAACGTGCCATTCGCCCCATCGTGCACGACATGCACCAGTTCAACGGCGCGCTTGGCATTACCTTGGAGCACCCGCTCCATTACTGGACGTATCGGTTGACCGCTTTGCAGGCCGAACTTGGCGGCCCCAGTGCGCAAGCCTTGGCTGCAGCGCATGAACTCTGGCTACGCAAATCTGCCTAGAATGCGCTAGCGATCGCGCGGCAATCCTAAGCGGAACTGGGCGACGAGGCTGCGCATGATCTCGCTGGTGCCGCCATAATTGGTGCTGGCGATGGCGTGCCGGTAGGCGAAGTTCACCCCTTCGGCCCCGCTTTGCGTGCCAGAGAGCAGAAGCGACTCCGGCGCAAGTAAATCGGTCAGCGATTGCGCATCTTCGAGAAATGCCTCGGCGCTGAAAAGTTTGCACATAGGGCCTTCGCCGCCCGTGCCGATCCCTTCCTGGAAGCACCACATGCCGCGCTGTAACAGCAGCCAGGAAATGCGCGCACGCGTTGCGGCCAGACCCAAGCGCTGGCGCAGGTCTGAATCCTCTATCGCGGCACGGCCGTTTCGCTGTGTATGAAGCGCCCATGCAGCCACTTGATCGACCAGCTTCTGCTGTTCAAGGCCATACCCGGCGGTATGTTCTAGCCCCAATGCGTAGCGGATCACGCCCCAACCGCCATTCACCTCCCCTACCCGATAACGATCCGGCACGCGCACATCTGTGAAATAGGTCGCGTTGGAACGCTCGTCACTGAGCGTATCGAAGGGAAAAACCTCAATGCCCGGCGTGTTGAGCGGCACAAGAAACATTGTGAGGCCGCGATATTTGGCGGCGTCGCCACCGGTGCGCGTTAGCAGAAAAACATAATGCGCCAGATTGGCACCGCTGTTGAACATCTTCTGACCATTGATGACCCAGTCATCGCCCTCTTGCACGGCCCGCGTTTTCGCAGCGCCGACATCGGAGCCGGAGCCGGGTTCGGTATAACCCAGACAAAACACCACTTCGCCGCGCGTGACGGCAGGCAACACTTCCTGCTTCAACGCATCGCTGCCATATTTCATAAGCGATTCCGCGACCAGGCGGGTGACGCTTGTGGGGATGACCGTCCAACCCGCTCTATGAAATTCTTCCCGCAAAACGATGGCGTCATAGGCGTTGCGATTTTGGCCGCCATATTCCACGGGCCAGGTCGGAAAAAGCAGATTGGCCGTTGCGAGTTTTTTCTGGAACTCGGGGTTAAAACCATCCCAGCTCATGTCCGCGTTTGCGCGCAAATCATCGTCCAGCGCAGTGTCAAAGAAGGCGCGCGCGGTTTTGCGAAAGGCTTCTGCCGATGAGTCAAACTCAAAATCGATTTGTGTCGGGCCACTATCGGGCAACGCCGCCGTGCTCCCCCGCCAGGTTCGGTCGGTCACATCGGCGAACGCACTTTGCGGATCGCCGGCCACAAGCGGCCAGCCTTTGGCGCGACGGAAATAGAGTTGAACCTCACTACTGAGCGCCAGCCCATAACCACCGAAGGTATGGATGGCGCGCGCAGTTGCGTAAGCTGCGGCACGGATAGACCAACCATAGGCCATTGCGATCAATGCCGCCGCATTGCTGCGGTGATTGGCGAGGCTTGAAACAGCATCCCACACCAGCAGCCTGCCGCCGTCGATTGCACTGATCGCATCGGCCAGCGGATGCGAGATGCCCTGATAGGTCCCGATCGGCCGATCAAATTGGATGCGCTGATTGGCATAGTGCGCGGCAAATTCCAGCGCGCGTTCGCCCATGCCGCAAAGTGCAGCGGCCATCAGAAGACGCCATTCTTCACGCGCCGCGCCGAACAGTGCGTGGGCATGTGCCCCTGTCGCAAGCACCACCGCATCCGCGTTCAAAGGCCATCGGGCGAGCGGCTGAGCGCCAAGATTCGGCGCATGGCAGACACTGGCGGGCGCGCGCAGCAGCACCAATGCATCATTGCGCAAAACAAGCGCGCTCTGCGCAATCGCGCCTGCGGGAATGAGTGCGGTACCCTGATCGGTCACAGCAGTCGGCAGGAAGCTGATAATGCTTTGTCCGCCCAACGCATCTTTCAGCGCCTGGGCACCGGCGGGGCATCGTGCCAACACAGCATTGGCTACGAGAGATTCAATGATGGGCGCCGAAGCCAGGTGGCGGCCAAGCTGTTCGGCCACCAGAACAGCCTCGAACAAACCGCTGCCATATCCGCCTGCGCTCTCCGGCACACGCAGACCCGGAATGCCCAGTTCATGAAATTTCTGCCACAGCGCGGGGTCAAATCCGAGAGGTTCGGCGGCGCGAATGCGATCGGGGGTGGATTCCGATGCGAGCATACGGCTGACCGTATCGCGCAACATGCTTTGCTCTTCGCTGAGATGAAGGTTCATTTTCGAAAACTCAATTGAGATAAAACGGTCTCAGGCGGTCGCCACGTCTTTGAGCTGCTTGCGCAGTTCGAATTTTTTGACCTTGCCTGCCGCCGTGCGGGGAAATTCTTCAATGATGACGATGCGCTCGGGTGTTTTGGGCTTGGCGATCCCTGCGGCGAGAAAATGCTGGCGCACCTGGTCCAATGTCAGGCTCTGCGAGGGACGCAACATGACAAAGGCACAGACCCTTTCGCCCAGCACTGAATCGGGCATCGCCGTCACCGCCGATTCAAACACCGCGGGATGGGTCGCCAAAACATCTTCCACTTCCTTGGACGAAATGTTTTCGCCGCCGCGAATGATGATGTCTTTCTTGCGGTCGGTGATGATGAGATAGCCATCCGCATCGAGCTTTCCGATATCACCGCTCAAGAACCAGCCATCGGATGTGAAACTCTCGGCGTTGAGCGCAGGGTCGCTGTAACCCAGAAACATTTGCGGAGAGAGGATTGCGACCTCCCCTTCCTCCCCGACCGGGAGGATTTCGCCATTGTCGCCCATGATGCGAATATGACTTCGCGGTGTGGCGCGGCCGTCAGTATTGGCCCGCTTCTCTAGCGGATCGCCGATATAACTTGCGGTTACCGTCGCAACTTCGGTAGAGCCGTACGACCGGCACGCGCCAAGACCGGCACCGTCACAGCGCACGATCAGGCTGGCAGGCACACTTGCACCGCCAACCATATAGCGCGTCAGGCTCGACACATCGGCCCCGCCCCGTTCCGCCGCATCAAGCAATGTGGAGAGGAAATAGGGCGTACCATTGCATTGATCGACTTTGTGCTTTTCCACCAGTTGCGCGGCATCTTCGGGGTTCCAATTGTCCAGCATGATGGTGCCGCTGCCGGTCAGAAACAGTTTGAAAATATTGAGCACCCCGCCGATATGCCCCGCAGGCCCTGCGCCCAAAGTGACGGTCCGCGACGACATGTTCCCCAGTTCGGTGTACATTTTATTCGCGGCGATCAGGCTGTTATGGGAGTGTACGACGCCTTTGGGATCACGTGTCGTACCCGAGGTGAAAACCAGGAGGCAGGGATCATCTGCGCCCGCCGTGCTGCGCGGAAATTGATCGGTGCCACGGTCCTCAAACTGCTGCCACGACATGGCGCCAGGGGGAATGTCGCTTCCCACGATGACGACATGTTCAACATTGGCGATGTCCAGCCGCGATAGCCGATCCAGATAATCGATATTGCGCCAGCGATCCGGTGTGATGAACACTTTGGCGCCCGATGAGCGCAAGATGAAACTTACCTCCTTGGGACCATAGATGTGCACGATAGGCAGGATGATCGCGCCAAGTTGCATTGCGGCCTGATAGGCCAGCACATTTTCAATCCAGTTGGGAAGCTGGACCGCCACCACATCGCCTTGCCGCACGCCCAACGCATAGAGGGCGCCCGCCAGCTTCACGCTGCGCGCATGCAAAGCAGACAATGTCACCCGGCCGGGGCGCGTGTCGGAATGGAAGATTGTTTCACAATCCCCATAGAGTCTGGCGCCCTCGTCCATCGCGGCTGCGAGGTTCTGGTGCCCATAGGTTCCGTCGGCATACCACCCATCAATAAACTTGCGCCGGTTCGGCAAGCGATCACGCAAGGCAGTCTGCACGGCGGCCATCTCATCCCTCTTTGTCTTAGTTATATATGTTAGCTTAATGCAGCTCAGCGCCCGCAGACAACCTTGTTCTTCCGGTTCTGCAGAAAGTATATAACCTAGTTATATTACACGATGGCACACTGTCCAAGTCACTTTTTCGTCACCACAACAAAGGGGAACATCGAGATGGAAGACGCCCACGCAAACATCACCGACCGAGACGGGATTCTTACCGTCACGATCAACCGCCCTGCGAAGCTTAACGCCATTAGCCCGCAAGTCACCGAAGCATTCTGGACAGCGACACGAGCCATGATGGAACGCGACGATCTGCGTTGCATGGTCATTACCGCCGTCGGAAAATATTTTACGGCTGGCATCGACCTGGCCGCCAGCGCAGAGCGGTTGGAAAACACGCCCAAGGACAGCGCGCGCCCGGGATGGAACTACCGCCGGGGCTATCGCGAACATCATTTACTCTATGACGAATTCGAGAACCTTGAGAAACCGATTGTGCTGGCGGCGCAGGGAATTTGCCTGGGTGCGGGTGTTGAGATGGCAATGTCCTGCGATTTTCGTTTCTGCACGCCGAAAACCGAATGGGCGCTTCCTGAGATCAATCTCGGTGTGTTGCCGGGCAGCGGCGGATCAAGCCGCCTGACGCGGCTCGTCGGGCCTGCCTGGGCGAAATATATGGCAATGGCCGGGATGCGCATTTCAGCGGAACGCGCGCTTGCCATTGGCCTTACGCATGAGGTGTTTCCCGAGGAAACCTTTATGGACGACGTTTATAGCTTCTGCCGCCAACTTTGCGAGCTGCCCGCTGAAGCGGTGGGCATGGCCAAGTTGGACATCGACATGACCACCGATGTGCAGGACCGCACGGTGCAACGCCATATAGACCGGCTTGTGAACACGGTGCTGGTGAATTCCGAAGAGCACAAAAAGCGCATAGCGCGGTTCAAAAAGAAATAGAACTTTCGGATTCGCTTCGAGCCAGCGCAACAAGCACTGGCTCGAAGCATCCGATGCGTATCAGAATTTCACGCCGAGTTTGACAGACCACCAGCGTGGCGTACCCGGTTCGAAATACATTGAATCGAAGCTCGCAGTCTGGAAGGCGCCGGTTGCATACCGTTTGTTGGCAATATTCTCCAGGGCAAACTGCAGATCATAACGGTCATCCGCGGAATTCCACAGAACGCGCAGATTGTAGATCGTATATGGCTTCATCGTGCGATATGGATCGTTATCGACGGTGAAATACACCCGGCTTTGGTGCGAGAAATCACCCTGAAGCCCCAGCGATCCCATATCGGACAGATCGAACGTATATTTCGCAATACCGTTCGCATTGAAGGCCGGTGCATTCGGCAAGCGGTTTCCTGGGAGGATGCCCAAACCGCCTGTGGCGACCTCGTCTATGCGGGTGAACAACGTGCCAATACCGGCGCGCAGTTCCAGCCCCGGAAGCGGCAAGGCGGTTAAATCCCATTCCGACCCGTAAATGGTCGCGCTGCCAGCGTTGATGAAGTTGTTCACCGACGCGCCATTGACGATTTGAGACAAGGACGACTGCAAGCCATCGAACTTATAATGAAACACCGCAATGTCGCTGCGCAGACGATTATCCAGCCAGGATGCCTTTAGCCCAGCCTCCCAATCATCGACAATTTCCGGATCAGCGGGGCCAGCACCTGCAAGTGTGTTGGCCGATGGATTCCAGCCACCGCTCTTGAAGCCGCGCGCAAACTTCACATAGGTCATGATGTTGTCGGTCGGCTTCCAGCGCAGCATGATGTCGCCGGAAAAGTTTGGGAATGCTGCCTCGTTGCTACCGTCCAGGGTTGGCGCGCATTCATTCAGATTGCAGGTTGCCCAGAAACGCTGGGTGACCAGATCGCGGCTTTCGCGGCTATAGCGGCCGCCAACGGCCAGGGTCAGCGTGTCGGTAATATCTGCTTCAATCTGGCCAAACAGAGCATGAGACAGGGTATCGACCTTACCTTCGCGCGCTTGTGTGGCCGCAGACGGTACGCCGCCCGACATGCGCGCCCACCAATCATACAGGTTGGAACGATTGCGATGAACGTCATTGTAATAAAAGCCGCCGACGACCCAATTCACATTGTCACGCTGCCCGGAAAGACGCAGCTCCTGGCTGAAATTCGTGGCATTGCCAAGAAAATCGGAGGTCACGTTGTTGAAGCTGTTCGGCCCCATGCCGGTGTCCTGCTGGAAATAGGAACGCCAGTTCTCATAAGCAGTGATGGAGGTGACCTGAACATCGCCCAGATCGAGTTCGCCGCGCACATAACCGCCATAGGTTTCGTATTGCATCGGGCTGGGGCGGATCGAATAGGTAATGTTGGGGTTATCGCTTGTATTGATAAATCCGGTTCGGGTTGCGCACAGCCCGTCAAACACATCCTGCGGGTTGGCGCAGCGCATGTTCGTGTCTGCGGGATCGCGTGTGCCACGCAAGTCGCGGCCCGGCCAGGTCGCGGCGCCGCGCGCATAGTGCGCGCTTGTGGTGATTTGCAGATTGGACAGCGCATCATAGCGCAGCGTACCGCGGAAAGCCGACGTGTTGTTAGCACCAAAACTGTCGACACCCGTCTGCGGATTATGACGATACCCGTCATTGCCCGAATATTTCGCGGCAAACCGCCCCGTCAACCCTTCGGCGATGGGCCCACTGACCGCGCCCTCGACACTACGCTTGTTATATTGGCCGAAACCCGCCTGGAGATAACCTTCGAACGTCTCGGTCGGCTGACGTGTGAGATATTGCACAAGGCCGGCTGAGGAATTTCGCCCGAACAATGTGCCTTGCGGGCCCTTCAGCACTTCCACCCGCTCGACGTCAAACAATTGTTGAACGCCTGCGCCGGTTGCAGCCTGATAAACTTCATCGACGTATAATGCGACCGATTGATCGTTCACAAAGGACGTGTCTGTGAATTGAATACCGCGGATATTGAGCCATGGCGCGACGCTGGCGTTAGAACCGGCCAAACCGCCAATCTTGAAATTCGGTGTTTGTGCAGCAACATCCAGCGCATTGTTGAACCCGAGCGCATTAATCTGATCGCCAGAGAATGCCGAGATTGCGATGGGCACGTCCTGCAGGCGTTCTTCGCGCTTTTGTGCCGTAACAACGACTTCTTCAAGCACCGACCCCAAACGATAGGGGACAGCGGCAACAGGCGCGGCCACTTGCGCGGGCGCGGATTGTTCGGCCTGTGTCGGGGCGCCCTCATCTTGCGCCAATGCAGCACCAGCACCCATCAGCGCAAATGTTGCGACATGCATAAAAAGTATTTTTTTAACTTGTGTCATACTTTCCCTCCTGATGGCGCCGCGCTGCGTTATCCAGCACTTATCTATACGTGGCGACCGCGCATCCAAGCCCGCCACATTTTTCTGTATGAATACTCAGCTTTTGAACGCACCCCTCAGCGACGAGCACCTTGCATCCTACATAGTAGAGATATATAACTAGGTAATAACTCAAACGCAAGTGGCTCCATGCCGTTGCGACGATGGGTGAAGCCAGTACCGCGCCAAGCGTGATGCAAATGTAACATCGGGCGCTCGTGCCAATTCAATCAGCGCAAATGTGGGGCGTCTGTTGGAAAAATTACTTCAGGGAAAATGCAGCGTATGGAATTTGCCTGGTCATCCGAACACATAAAGTTTCGCAACGACATAAAAGACGCGATCCGCGCAGACCTTTCGCTGGACTGGCCGCAGATCAGCCGACACGGTTTTGCTGCGCCCGAACAGATCGCATATTCTCGTATCTTTGCGCCAAAACTGGCTGCACGTGAGCTTTTGGTGCGCAGTTGGCCAAAGGAACATGGCGGCGGCGACGGCACGGCCTGGGAGCACTGCATCCTTGGCGAAGAAATGGCCGCCCTCGGCGAACCGCGCGGGCCGCAATATATGAACGTCAACTGGATCGGGCCGACGATCATCCAATTTGGGACTGAGATTCAAAAGCGCGAACACCTGAGCCCGATGTCACGCGGAGCCGTCATCTGGTGTCAGGGCTTTTCTGAACCCGGTGCAGGTTCGGACCTTGCAGCTATGCGTACCCATGCAAAAAAAGACGGCGAAGACTTCGTCATCAACGGCTCCAAAATCTGGACCTCTTATGCCTACATGGCGGACTGGTGTTTTCTGCTTGCCCGTACCGGTGCGGGCAAGCGCGAAATATCGGTCTTTCTCCTTCCCATGAGCACGGCAGGCATTTCTGTCCGCCCGATTCCGGGTATTGCGGAGCATGGCCACCTCAACGAGGTCTTCTTCGACGATGTTCGCGTGCCTGCGTCCGGCCTTTTGGGAGAATATGGCCAGGGTTGGACTGTGGTGAGATATGCATTGAACTATGAGCGCGTTGGCATGCCGCGCTATGCCAATGCGCGCACGGTTCTTGATCATTGTGTGACGCGGCTGAAAGCCGAAGGGCGGTGGGAAGACCCCATCGTGCAACGCGACGCCGGGTTGGCGCTGGCCGAGATCGAAGCCTGTCGGCTCGCCGCCTATACGATTATAGATCAACGCACGAAGGACAAACCGCCTCAAAGCGACAGCAGTTTCCCGCGCCTTTCCACCATCGATTGCGGGCAGGTGATGGTGAACTTTATTCAAGACCATCTGCCGACGGCGCTCGCCGACGACATGCTTCTGGAACCATATTATCGCTCGAATATGGTCGGGCTTGGTGCAGGTTCCAATGAAATACAACACGATATTATCGCCACGCGCTGGCTTGGCCTGCCGAGAGACCGCTAATGGATTTCGAACCAGATGCTCATCAAACAGCCCTTGTCGACGGTTTGAGCCAGCTTTTGCGGCATCACGTGGGCATTCCGGCATCAAACCGTGCCGATCGCTTTTTCTATGATGAAACCCTCGATGCGGCGCTGGCCGAAAGCGGTTATTTCGCGACTGCCCGGATGGAAGGGTTCGGCGCGCTGGAAGCAGCCTTGGTGCTGGAGCAGATTGCCAAACTTCCTTGCGTGATCGAGGCTGGTGCCTCGTTGCTGGTGGCCCCAATGCTTTTGCCGCCCGACATTCCGCGCCCGATCGCGCTGATTTCGGGCAATCTGTCATTGTCCCAACGGTTTCTTACCGTCGCAAAAACCGCGGTGATTGATCTGGGCGGCGATGATGTAGCGATTCTGCCGCTGGACTCCACGATGGTTGAACCTGTCGATTCCATTTTCGGCTATCCCTATGGGCATTTTATCAACGTGCCCTCCCTTGCCACGGCGCAGAGGCTTGATGCTGGCGCAAGCACGGTCTTGCGGCAATACTGGCGTGTGGCGATTGCGATGGAAACCGCTTCCGCCATGCAGAGCGCACTGGATTTTACGGTCACCTATGTAAAAGACCGCCACGTCTTTGGGCGCCCAATAGGCAGCTTTCAAACAGTACAGCATCGTCTGGCGAAGAACGCACAAATTGCGCGCAACATGCGTTTTCTGGCATTGAAAGCCGCCTGGAGCGGTGATGGCGTCGATGCAAACCTTGCTGCCGCCTTTGCACAAAAGGCGATTCCCAAAGCCTGCTTCGATTTTCATCAGTTCAACGGCGCGATGGGTATGACGACCGAGCATCTGTTGCATCTCTGGACCATGCGCTTGCGGGCGCTGCAAGGTGAGCTTGGCGGCGTGAACGGTGCGGCTGTCGCGGCGGCCCATGCGGCATGGGGTTGATACTATGAGGCTGGCATCGTGAAAGCGCTAATTGTGGGCGGTGCAGGCGCGTCCGGTGTGTTGCTTGCCGAAGGCTTGGCGCAGCGCGGTTATGACGTGACGATATTGCACCGTGGCAACCATGAACCGCCAGAACTCGCACCGTATGAGCATATCCATGCAGATCCGCATTTTGCTGAGCCTGTGGCGCAAGCCATTGGCGCGCGACGTTGGGATGTGGTGCTTCTCACCTATGGACGTGTGCAGGCACTGGCACCCTTATTCGCGCAGCGTTGTACGCGCCTAATAGCAATTGGCGGGATGCCAATCTATCCGGGATATCTTGACCCCAAGGCCGAAATGCCCACGGGGATGCCGCTCCTGGCGCAAGAGGACCATCCGCTCGCCAACCCGGCGACGATGCGCGAACCGGGCGCAGCGAAGTTTGTTTCTAAAATGCTGGCGGCGGAACAGGCGGTTCTGGAACAGCACCGGAAGGGCAGCTATGCAGCGACAATCTTTCGCTACCCTTCTATTTACGGTCCGTATTCGATTTCTCTGAACGAATGGTCTCTCATCAAACGTGTGCAGGATGGGCGTAGCTTTGTGCTTCTGCCAAATGCGGGACTTGGCATCATCACACGCTGCGCCGCAATTAATGCCGCCTTCTGTGTGTTATCGGCGCTCGATCACGACGCTGCCAAGGGCGAAGCCTTCAATTGCGCCGATGAAGACCAATTTACACTGCGCCAATGGACAGAACTTGTTCTCTCTTTTATGGGCGCTTCGCTGGAGCTTGTGGCGCTGCCACCGCAGATGAACTGGGTTGCAGCCCATTGGCTACCGCTGGGAGGTTCGGCATCCGATCACGGCCTGCTCGATATTTCCAAAGCCAAGAGGCTTCTTGGCTATAAAGACCAGATCGCCGCGAAAGAGGCCATGGCACGCATGATCGCCTGGCGCATTGAGCACCCACCCAGTGAGGCCGAGGCGCGCAACTGGCCTGACGCCTTCGATTATGCACGCGAGGACGCGGTGCGAAATGCACTTGAAAGCGCGCTGCAAGTGTTGGAGCCGCTGCGCCTTAGGCCGGAGGTCGTGCACGCCTATCCGCACCCCAAGACATCGGGCCTGTCGACGGATCATCGGGGACGCTGATCAATCGCTCGTGCGGTTGGGATAGGGATATGGTTTTGCAGGGTCCGGCCCGGCGCGGCCACCGGGATCATCGAGCACTGAGATCATGTCATGGTCTTCCTCGTCGAGGCAAAAATCGAACACATCGATATTCTCGGCGATGCGCGACGGTGTTACCGATTTTGGAATGGCAATGAGCCCCTGATCCAAATGCCAGCGCAGGACGATTTGCGCTGGTGTTTTGCGATATTTGCTGGCCAGACTCACGATGAGCGGCGCAGCCAACGCGCGCCCCTGCCCGAGCGGCGCCCAGGACTGCGTTGCGATGCCGTGCCTGACGTGGAATTCTCGCAATTCTCTCTGCTGAAAGAGCGGATTTAGTTCAATCTGGTTGACCGCCGGTACAATTCCGGTCTCGCCGATGATGCGTTCCAGATGCTCTTGCGTGAAGTTGGATACACCGATAGAGCGGGCACGGTTTTCAGACTTCAAGCGTGCAAGGGCGCGCCAACTTTCCACGATGGGGCCTTGTGGCCAATGGATCAAATAGAGATCGATATAATCAAGCTCTAACCGCGCGCATGATTGCTCAAAGCCATACAGCGCACCGTCATACCCCTGCTGGTCGATCCATAATTTCGTCGTGACAAAAAGGGATTCACGTGGGACGGCGCCGTTACGCAGCCCCTGCCCCACGCCTTTTTCGTTGCGATAAACACTCGCCGTATCAAAGCTGCGATACCCCTGCTCAAGCGCAACGGCCATGACGCGCCCTGCCTGTTCAGCAGGCGTCTTCCAGAACCCCATCCCCAGCTGCGGAATGCGCCGCTGATCGTTCAAAGTAATATAGGAAGGGTTTGGCGCCATCTCAGCTTTCCTCAAAACGGCGCACAGCTTCCGCGAACGGCTTGCGTGCCAGCGCCAGCAGAACAATCACAATCGGCATCGAAAAAGCCGTGACCAGGGCCATGGAATAGCCAACCGCTTTGGGATCGCCAAATACATGATCCGTCACCAGCCCAATCGCCACCGGTCCCAAACCATAGCCGACAAGATTTACACACATGATGTAAATGGCCGTGATCTGCGCACGCAAATGGGGCGGCGTAAAAAGCTGCAAGCCCGACGTGGCGGCCGCGCTCCAGAAATGGGCAAGAAACAGAACCCCTGCCAACAGCACAAAACAGGTCGTTGGGCCACCCATCATTGGTGCGATGATGGTGGTGGGCGCGAGGAACAACGCGGCTATCAAACCCACACGCATATGCGCGTCAGCCACACCACGACGTACCAGCCAATCGGTGAAGACGCCGCCCAAAATGCCGCCCGACACACCGCAGGCAAAACTGAGAATACCCAATATGTATCCGACATCAGTCACATTCATGCCGTAGCGCCGCATCATCAGCGCAGGCACCCAGGAGACGAACCCCCAGGTCACAACGTAGAGAAAGGAAAAGCCCGTAAAATGCAGGAAAATAACGCGTTTGTGCGCACGCAGAAAGGCAATGACCGCCTTGGGAGACGACGCGGACAATTCGCGCGAGCCGCGCCGTTGGGGCTCTTTCATTGTCAGAGCCAGCAAGCCCACGATAATCCCTGGGATAGCAAGAACCAGGAAGACCATCTGCCAACCGCGCACCTCGCCTAAAATGGGCAAGAGGATTGAGGTTTCAGACGGAAATACCTTCAGCAAATAGCCGCCAATGATATAGGCCAGCGCTGTTCCGATTGTGCCTCCGCTGGCATAGATCGCGATGGCCTTTGCCAATTTCTGCTTTGGAAAAAGATCCGCAAGCATCGACGTGCCGGCGGGGCTGAGGGCCGCTTCGCCGACACCGACGCCGACCCGAAACAGCAGAAGTTGCCAATAATGCTGCGCCACAGAGCAAAGCCCGGTCATCGCGCTCCAGACCAGAATTCCAGTAGAAATCACCCAACGGCGCGACCAATGGTCGGCAATCCGCGCGATGGGTATGCCCCCGGTCGCATAGAGCAGCACAAAGGCAAACCCCTGCAGCAGGCCAAACTGCGTGTCATTGATGTTGAGGTCCCGCTGAATAGGCTCGACCAATAGGGACAGAATGATTCTGTCCACCATAGATATGGCATAGGCCACGGTGAGGATGACGACCGCATACCATGCGGCCCGTCCGGCAACTGGCGGCGCCTTCGAATTATTGGACATTCTTCTTCCTTATCTTGCGGCGGTCGCTTGCCACTGTGACCAGTTGGTTTAATATGTCACCTAGTTCAATCAGATCGCTTGACCCAACCAAACGTCTACACATCTGCTATCGCCCAGGCTCGGCGAAATGATCGTGTCCCGGCTGTATGGAGCCGTCTGCCACATGGAGATACCAACGTGAAGAAAAGGGCCACTGCCACGCCGCCGCCCAAGAAGCTTACCGCCGACATCAGAAAACCGACGCGCAACGAGTTGCTGTTTCCCGAGCGCGTAATCCGAATCCCCAAGACGGCCGATATTGTGGCCTCCTACATTCGCAACCTGATCATCCGGGGCGAATTGAAAGAGGGCGATTTTTTGCAGCCAGAAGCGCAACTGATGGAGCGCTTTTCGACGTCCCGGCCGACCTTGCGCGAGGCTTTTCGCATTCTTGAGAACGAACGGCTGATCAGCGTCACGCGCGGGTCGCGCACCGGGGCGAGCGTGCACCGCCCGCGGGTCGATTTTGTAGCGCGCTATGCGGGATTTGCGCTGCAGGCCGATGGCGCGTCCCTTGGCGACCTTTACAAGGCGCGGCTTGCCGTCGAGCCGTTCGCGGCAAGGTTGGCGGCGGAGACCAGCAACAAAGCAGCGGTCGAGCGCCTTCGCAAGGAACGCCTTATGATCGGCGAGTGCCTGGAAGCCGATGACCTTGAAAATTATTTCAACCTCATTACGCGCTTCCACCAGAGTATTGTCGAGATTTCGGGCAACAAGACCCTCAGGTTGATCAGCCTGCTGTTGCAGGGCGTTATTGAGAAACATCAGTCGCGCATTAATGGGAGCGCGAAAATTGTCCGCATGAAAAGAGAGGGTCAAAGCAAGCTCTATCGCGCGAGCCTGAAATCTCTCGACAAAGTCATCGACTTGATCGGCGCAAAGGATGGTGCAGGCGCAGAAGCTCATTGGCGGTCTCATGTGCAAGCGGGCAACGATCTTTGGGTCAGCAATTATGATCAAACCGCCATTGTGGATGTACTGGAATAACGATCACCTGCCTCGAACATTGACATATATAACCTAGTCATACAATGTACCTTCACCTCCTCCGGCCAGGAGGGGATGAGGTTGGTCATGACATCCACGGTACAGTTCGACACGATCCTGTTCGAGATTTGCGGTTCTGTGGCCACGGTAACGCTTAACCGCCCAGCGGCGATGAATGCGTTTAATGAGGCCATGCTGAATGATTTCGCGCGGCTCTGGGCACATGTTCGCTCCACGGACGACATTCACGTCGTCGTATTGCGGGCAGCGGATGGGCGGGCATTCTGTACCGGGGTGGATGTGCATGAAGGCATTCTGCATGAAAGCAATATCTGGTCTGATCGCGACCCCGGTGACCGGTTAAGCCCCAAGCAAAACAAAGTTTGGAAGCCCGTTCTTATCGCCGTGCATGGGCTGTGTGGCGGCGGCGCCTTTTATTGGCTCAACGAATGCGATGTCGCGATTTGTTCTGACGACGCGGAATTTTTTGACCCCCATGTCACCTATGGAATGGTTGCGGCGTTGGAACCTATTGGCCTGGCCCGGCGCATCCCCCTTGGCGAAGTGCTGCGTATGGCATTGCTTGGCAATGACGAGCGCATCTGCGCGGCGACGGCCCTGCGCATGGGGTTGGTCAGCGAGGTTGTGCCGCGCGCGGAGCTTTGGGCACGCGCCGATGCACTGGCGCACAAGATTGCCGCCAAACCGCCCGCAGCCGTGCAAGGCACGGTGCGCGCGATATGGGAATCTTTGGAACTGCCGCGCAACGCCGCCCTCGCGATGGGGCTGTCTTATGCCCAATTAGGCAATCCCCTGGGTAAAGCCCAAGTCGATCGTCAGAGCATCATGGGCAAGAAAAAAACCTATTCGTTACGGTGATCTAATGAAACTGCGTTTTTCCGAAGAAGATGAAGCCTTTCGGGCGCGTGTGCGCGCTTGGCTTTCCCAGAACGCGCCGGAGATCCGCAGGCCTGCGGAAGGCCCCGGGGTGCGCGCATACGATTTGGCCTGGCAACGCAAACTTTACGATGGCGGCTGGGCGGGTATTCATTGGCCAACGGAGTATGGCGGCCAGGGATTGAGCCTGCTCCAACAGCTTATTTGGCATGAAGAACACGCCTTGGCCGCAACCCCTGACATGCTGAGCAGCCGGACATTTGTTGGCCTCAATCACGGCGGGCCGACGTTGATTATCAACGCATCCGAGGAACAGAAACGCCAGCATCTGCCGCGTATTCTACGTGGCGAAGTGGTGTGGTGTCAGGGTTTTTCCGAACCCGGCGCAGGCTCCGATCTTGCCGGAATTCGCACGCGCGGGCGCATTGAAGGCGATTACCTCATCGTCAACGGCCAAAAAATCTGGACGAGTTTTGCCCAAGACGCGGATTATCAGGAGCTGCTGGTTCGCACCGATCCCGATGCGAGCAAACATGCAGGCCTAACCTGGATTATCTGTGACATGACGCTGCCGGGGATTACGGTGCGGCCGATCAGGTTGCTCACTGGCAGGCCGGATTTTTGCGAAGTGTTCTATGACGACGTGAAAATCCCCCTTGAAAATGTCGTGGGCGGCATTGGAAGAGGGTGGACAGTTGCAATGTCGACGCTTGCATTTGAGCGTGGCACCGCAATGACTGAGAAACAGATACAACTCAGCCGCACCATTGATCGCCTGATTGTCCTCGCCAAAGAAACACGACGTGCCGACGGAACGCACCCGATCGACGATCCGCTGTTGCGTGCGCGGCTGGCCAAAGTACGCGCCAAAGCCACCGCGCTCAGGCACATGACATATCTCAACATCTCGCGTCTGCTCAGCAAAGCGCAACCGGGGCCGGAAGGCTCGATGATCAAGGTCACGCTCGCGCAACTGACACAGGAAATCTATCGGCTGGGAATGGACATCATGGGCGCAGACGGCTTGCTCTACGAAAATGGCGATGACGGCTGGGTCCACGACTATCTCTATAGCTACGCCGCCAGCATTGGTGGCGGCACCAATGAGATTCAAAACGAAATTATCGCTGAGAAAGGGCTGGGCTTGCCCAGAATGCGCTGACCATGAACCTATTGCCGAGCGAAGAACAAAGCCTGGTGATCGAGGCCATCTCGAACACAATCGAGAGGATAGCTCCCTTCCAACGTCTGTTTGGAACAAAGCCTGTTTTTGAAAGCGCGCGCTTGTCTTTGGCTGCTGCGGAAGGCGGCTGGTATGGGCTTAGCCTCTCGGAGGAAGCGGGCGGTGTCGGATATTCGATTATCGAGGACGTGCTTCTTGCCCGCGAACTGGGCCGCGCCGTCGCACCGCTATCCATTCACGCGACCGCGATTGCGGCACACATCGCATCGCAGGCCAATGACGCGGCGTTGGCCGCACGTTTCGCAAAAGGCGACGTAAAGGCAGGTTTCGCGATTGCTCTGGGCGGTGCTGCCGGGCGCCACCTCCTGCTGGATCATGACAAGGTCGCCTATGGGCTGTTACTGGGCGAAAGATCGACGCTGGTAGAGATAGCAAGCCTGTCTCCCTCCCCTGCGCCCGTCACCTGCCTTGACCCAACGGCGACTGCCGCTGAAATTTTTGTTTCGGATCAGGCAAAAAAAATATGTGCACACGATGGCACTCTTCTTCTGGAAACGCGCGTGCTGATTGCCGCCCATATGATCGGGATCGCGGAACGGGCCCGCGATCTTGCGGTGGAACATGCCGGGAGCAGAGTGCAGTTCGGCCGCCCCATCGGTTCCTTTCAGGCGATCAAGCACAGATGCGCAGATATTGCCACGCGTTGCGAACTTGCATGGGCCCAGATTTGCGCTTCAGCAGTCGTGCTCAATGAAGGGCGGGCAGACGCAGCCCTTCATGCGGCTGCGGCCTATACAGTCGCAGAGGACGCCACGACCGAAGCCATCCGCGGCGCCGTACAGATTCACGGTGGCATGGGCGTGACGGCGGAACACGCGCTGCACGTCTTGATGAAGCGTCACCATGTATTGACCCAGTTGGGTGCGGGCCGCGATCTTGAGGCGGTGCTTTTGTCCTGACCGCCTACGCCTTGCGCAGTTTCAATATCTGATCGGCAATAACATTGCGCTGAATTTGCGACGTGCCCCCTGCAATCGTACGTGAGCGGGACAGAAGGTATTGCTGACGCCAAAAATCCCGGTCGGAAGGTTGCGCCATTTCGAGACCGAGCGCGGATATTTCCTGGAGCAACTCACTCACGGCGATTTTGAGAATGTTCGATCCGCCCCGAATGGGGGGAAACCCATCGTCTTCGCCGAAGACGCCCGCCGTGCGTGCGTTGGTCCACCACAACACATCGAGCTTGGCGCGCAGCTTGCCCAGCACGGCATCCTCGATATGCGGCGATTGGCCCAGCCGCTCCAGCCATGCGCTCATCTGCACATAGCGGCTCCAATGAACGCTGGTGCCACCGTCACCGCCAGAGGAGCGCAAGGCCGCGGCACCAATCGTGACAAGTTTCCAGCCTTCGTGAAGTTCTCCAAGCAGGTCGGTTTTGTGCGCGATGGCGTTGTCAAAAAAGACCTGGTTGAACTCATGCTCGCCAACGATGTTCTTGAGAGGCTGAACCTTGACGCCTGATTGGCGCATATCCAACAGAAAGACAGAAAGGTTGCGATGGCGTGGCGCATCGGTCGAAGTTTTTGCCAGCAGGTAACAATAGTCAGCCTCCTGTGCGAACGACGTCCAGATTTTGGAACCATTGATGTGGAAAACCTCGCCATCGAGAATTGCGGTGGTGCTGACCGCTGCGAGATCTGACCCTGCGCCCGGTTCGGAAAAACCTTCGCACCAGATTTCACTGCCATCGAGAATTTTTGCCAGATGGTGCTCCTTCTGCGCGTCGGTACCGTGGGCGATGATGGCTGGTCCGGCAAGCGTGACCGCGACGGAGCGCGGGGAATTGTCGATGCTTTCGGGCGCGTTGGCGCGCGCGCACTCTTCATAAAAAATCGCCGCTTCAACAGGGCCTAGGCCGCAACCGCCATACGCCTTTGGCCAACGCAGCCCGCTATAGCCACCAGCATGGAGAATTGTGACCCACTGGCGTCGTATCGCCCTATCCTCTTCCGCCGTGGTAGCATTGGCCCATTCGCTTGGAACGACGCGCGCAAGCCACGCACGCACGTTCTGCCGAAAGACCTCGGCCTCGCCCCCGACATTGAGATGCGACACGCGCGGACGCCGCGCCGACGCTGTGCGGACCGGGCGGCACAGTTCGCGCGCGGCAATGATGTGCCTCAGATAGAGATGGATGCCGAGGTCCCAGGTGAAACCGATGCCGCCAAATACCTGGATCGCATGTGCAGCCACACTCTGCGCAAGCCGGGTGACTTCTCCAATGGCGGCGTCACGATCAGCGCCGTCAACCGATGCTGCCCACAGCAAAGCGCTGCGCCCTAACTCAAGATCGAGATGCATATTTGCCAATAGATGACGCAGAGCCTGGAACGCCGAAACGGGTTTGCCATATGCAACGCGCTCCTGTGCGTAGGATGCTGCACGCTCGAAGGCTTCTTCGGCCGCACCCAACGCTTCGCCTGCATAGAGGACCTGTAACTCCGAACACTGCTCCGCCGAAAGCTGAACGCCGCTGTCTGCGCGCGACACCGGAAGAGTCAGCGCGAAATTGTCGCTCTTGCCCAGCACAGGCGTTAGGTTCCCGGCTCCATCAAACACCCCCACAGTGTCCCCAAATGGAATCAGAACCTGGTTTCCGTCGGGAATCGCAAAAGTATGCGCCGCGGACGAGCCGGTCGCGACGTCGAACCAACGCCGCGCCATCACCGAAGACGAAAAAGGTAACGCAGGTATTCGCCGGCCCCATTCTGTGGCGATCAACGCAAGTGTTGTCAGCGGCATCGCATCGCCGTCCATCGCGTGGCTGGCGATATCAAGCCACCCCCCTTGCGCCAGAGCAGCCCATAAATGCCCGTCTTCCTTACCTATCGTGTCTGCCGACGTGCCACGCGGACAGTGTTTTTCAACCAATTTGGCGAAAATAGTGACGATCTGATTGTGGTCGGCAGAGACCATCATTGCGACATTCCTTCAATCCTGGCGAAACCCTGTTGCACGGCCCGAACCATACATATATAACTAGGTAATACAAACACCCTGCGCATGAGGATGCAATGAAACTCTCCACCGATATTGTCGACCGCTACGAGGTGGATGGATTCACGTTTCTGCCGCAAGTGGTTGATGCCAAATGGCTGGATCTGATTGCACGCGGCTTCGAGCGCAACATGGCGAACCCCAGCCCCTGGGGTGCGGAGTATCAAAAAAAGGGTGGGCGCTTTTTCACCGATAACAGCAACTTCGCGGTGAACGCAGAGATTCAAGAACTTCTATACGACTCCCCCATCGTAGATTTGATGGCACAGCTTATTCGCGCCGAGCAGGTGTGGCTCTATTACGATCAGGTCTTTTACAAGGACGGCGAAGCCGTGCGCACGGGCTGGCATCAGGACATGCCCTATTACCTGATGAAAGGCGATCAGGTGAACGGTGCTTGGTTGTGCCTCGAACCGCTGGAAAAAGAATACACGCTCGAAGTCATACGTGGGTCGCACAAAGGGCCGCTCTACAACGGCGTCAACCGGCTAAAGCCCAAAGAGATGGGCTTTGATGTCGGCGGCCTTGCCACGCCGGATATCGAAGCGCATCGCGAGGATTACGATATTGTGTCCTTCGATATGACGCCAGGCGACATGCTGGTGTTTCATCCCAAAGTTCTGCATGGCGGCGCGCCAACCAAAGCCGGGCGCAAACGGCGCACTATGACTGTCAATATTTTCGGGCCTGATATTCTCTATGAACCGCGCCCCGAGGGCCATGGCCCAACATTCCCCGGTATCGAAAATGTCCTCAAGCCGGGCGATCCGTTGCATAAGGCTTCGGACTATTTCTATCCGCTGCGCCCTATTCCTGAAAAACGGCCGGGCGTATTGAAGACGCATCGCTTCATACATGGTCGCGCATAGTAACGCTTCGCCCTATCAGCCGACGCGTCATCTATTCTCGATGCCACGGAGGCATACCATATCTATATGGGGCTGCCGGACAGGGCTTGCCTCCAGATCACGGACTGTTCCCAAGTAAGAAACTTTCGGCGACGTAGAGCGTATTCTTCAACAGAGCGATGAACGTCATTTTCAGGGGCATCAATCGTGGCCGCCCGCTTCTGGGCGCGCCGCTATTTCACACCTGATAACGCTGAAGCGAGAGTGCCAAATCTCGCATATTAGGGAAGCAGGACATGCTAACGCAGACAACAGCAAGCACCCCAGCGAAGCGTAAACCAGCCCGCCACGCAAAGGCTGAAGCGGTGGCAAAGGCGAAGGCCATCGCTCCGGCTCTCGCCGCGCGAATTGGCAGCACACCGGCCACTAAATATCGCGGTAATCCGGGTATTTTCGGTCGTCTTATCGAGGATCATGACCGGCATCGCGCTTTGCTCGCCATGCTCGAGGAGACGGAGGGCAAATCAGCCGACCGCAAGACGCTGTTCAAGGAGCTTGTACACGAGGTGACGGCCCATGCCGCCGCCGAGGAACAGGCGCTCTGGTCAACCGTGTTGCGCAACCCCGATACCACCGATTTTGCCCGCCACGCCATTTCCGAACATAAGGAACTCGACGACATGCTTGCCGATCTGGCCGCGCGCGACATGGCATCGTCGGGCTGGCTCCGCCGGTTTGCGGGGATGAAGGAGGAATATCTCCACCACATCCGCGAGGAAGAACAGGAGCAGTTCGTGGCGGCCGAGAAGGTGCTCAGCCCCGCAGATGTTCGTTACATGCGGCGCGTCTTTAACCAGCGCAAGACGGCGGAAAAATCGGATGCCAAGGTCAAGAAGAAACTTAAGAAGAAAAAGGACTGAAAGCTGGCAGCCGCGACCGGCAAGCCCAGCCTACGCCCCAATAGGAGAAGGGCGGCGGATTGCACCGCCGCCCTTATTCACATCCACATCATTCTTTAGCCACCTGGCCAATGCTGACTTTGACGTTGGTTGCTTAGGCTCACCAGTTTTTTGTGATGCGCAGGCCGAACAGGCGTGGGTCGGTCGTGAAGATGTTGGTCGTTAGGGCCGTGTCATCAGAGTTGAGGAAGGTTCCGGTGATCGCGGTCGTGTCCATCACATTCTTCACATACGCCATGGCTTGCCAGCCATCCTGATTGGTGAAGATCACGGCGAGGTTGATGTTGGTGTAACCGTGAATCTGGTCATAGGGCTTCATATTGTAAATGCGGGAATAGGAATTGCCCTGCCAGTAGAAATCACCACGGAGCGTTCCAGCCCAATCGTCGCTGAGCGGCATGGAATATTGCGCGCCGAGTGAGAGCGTGAAGTCCGGCGTATTGGGTAATTTGTTGCCGCCGAGATCCTTGGCAAAGCCTTGGCCCTGATTGGGGAAGACCTCTTCGTTGAAGGGATACTCAGGATCGAGCGTGCGGCGCAATTCCGGCGTGACGCCGGGGCGACGGGTCGCATTGGAAATCGCAGAACCGGGGCAAAGTGCAGGTAAGGCCACACCATCCCCTGTATTGTGGCTGCGGTTATAGGCTACATACTGCTCCACCACGGATTTCTTGACTACGCAGTTGGACGGCAGAAGCACATAAGGCTTCAGGATGGTGTATTCGCCCTCATGGCCGTTCAGGCGGTCCATCATGTCGATGGAATATTGCCCGTCATTGACGCGGCTGCCTTGAAAGCCCGCTGCGGCGTTGAGGCGGAAACCGGGGAACGGTTCCCACGCGCCTTCGAACTCACCGCCCCAGACTTTCGCATCGAAGTTCTGGTTGATCGCGGTGCGGGCAACAATCTGCGAGATTTGATAGCCCTTATAGTCGTAATAGAAGAAGCCGCCGTTCAGCGTTATTGCACCATCGCCCAAAGTATTCTTGGTGCCAACCTCATAAGCATTGATGAATTCGGGCTTGAAGGTCTGGTCATAGGGCAAAACCTGCAAGAAAGGCCCGAACGCGGCCATGCCGTTCCAGTTTTCTTTCGAGAAGCCGATGCCCGGCGGGTTAGCGCCGCCGCCTTTATAGCCATGGGCAAAGGACGCGAACGCCATCGTCTCATCGGTGAAGGAGATTTTTGGCGTCCATTGCACATTGAGGCGGCCTGTTACTTCGCCCCAATGTTGTTTGATATCCGGCAATTCGGGATAGCCGCGATTCACCGTGCCGCCGAGGTTCACAAAGGTCGACAGCAGCAATTGCGTCGGGACCGGGGTGAATGTTTTGCTGTCTGATGTGTAGCGCAAACCACCAGTCAGTTTTAGCTCTGGCGCGACCTGATAATAGACCTCTCCAAAGCCTGCCCATGATGTGAGTTCATAAGGGTTACGGCTGCGGAAGTAATTGTGCCCGTCACCGTTGATGCTTTCGAGCGGATTGGGGTCAATATAGATGCAACCCGCCGCTTCGGCTGCCGGTGAACCAAGATCAACCCATGTAACGGGGTTTGAGTTTCGCGGTGCCTTGCATTTGGTGACATCAACACTGGTGTTGCCCACAGGAGACCCGGCCTGGGCCAGCGCGGTAATCAGGTTGAACAGAACGTAATAATCCTCTTCGGTTTTGTAGCGGGTGTAATTGGCGCCGATGCTGAAATTGAGCGGGCCTTCAAACTTGGACGCCAACCGAATTTCCTGATTGAACTGCCAGCTTTTGGCCTTGGAAATATCCACCCCCACAATGGAGTTGGAACAGCCGAGTTGCGGATCGCAAAAAATGCCTCCCGGAGTGATGGGCGCAGTATTGACGCTGCCCGGCAAAACGCCCTCCAGCCCGTCTGAATTGTTGATGACCGGTATTGTGTTGAAACGATTATAGTCCTGCGTGGAGTAGTAATAATCCTTGTTGTAGCCGGTCTGTGACGTGAAGGTCAGGCCTGGTGTGACATCCACATCGACATTGAACTGATAGACATCGTTCTTGGCGCGGAATTTCGGGTCCATCGCCGAGGAGATGACACGCAAGTCCGGCACCTGCATCAGGTTGCCATAGGGATCAACAGGATTGCGATATGGATCCACCCCGCCGACCAACGTGACGGAAGCCCGGCCTGTGGGTAAAGAGTGATAGCCTATCCGCCCCAGATTTTGATCCAGCGCAGCCAGAACGAAAGGCAGGCTGTTGCCATTGGGGGTGCCGAAGGCTTCGGGATCATACATGGAGCCGGGCAAGCAGCCCTGACTCAAATTTGCGCGGGCAAAACCATCCAGATTCATTTGCGCGCCAATGGATTCCGGTCCGGAATCGTGATGGCAGAGTTGTTTGCCAGTGCGGGAACGATCATCCTTTTCGTCGAAATGCTCCCAGATCGCGGTGGCGTGGACCCAGCTGACGGGCGATACCGCCACGGTTGCGCGGCTGGACCAGAGGTTGCGGCCATTTACATTGTGTTCGGTGATGGTGTTATAGTCGTAGCCATCGCGCTTGGTCCATGCGCCTGCCAGGCGGATGCCGAGTTTGTCTTCCAGTACCGGCACGTTGAGCATGGCTTCGAGGCGGCGGGTTTCATAATTGCCGACATCGACGGACGCCATCGCTTCATAGTGATCGCTTGGCTTGGCGGAGATCACGTTCACCACGCCTGCGGTCGCGTTACGGCCATAAAGCGTGCCTTGCGGACCGCGCAGCACTTCCACTGAAGCGACGTCGTAGAATTCCTGTTCGAAGAAGTGATTGCGGATGAAGGGCGTGTCGTTGAACGCAACCGCGACTGCTGGATCGGTGGCGACTGAAATCGCCTGTGTGCCGATGCCGCGAATCTGGATGCTGTAACCGGAGAAATTTGTTTTAGTGAAGCTCATGTTCGGCACAGATTTTATAAGATCCGGGCCGCCTGCGATCTGTTGCGAGGTAAGCTGTTCCTGGCTCAGCGCGGTGATGGCAATGGGGATGCTTTGGACATCGCCGCCGCCGAGTTTCGATGAGGTGACGGTTACCGTTTCGACAGCGGCGCGTGGTGGCGGCGTGGCCTGGGCCAATTGAAGCGACAGACCACCTGTGATGTCGGTTGCCGATTGCTTACCTCTTGCGATACCGAGGGCTCCGGCAGGATCGTGATAGACGGTGAAACCTGTACCGGACAGAATGCGCGAAAGCGCCTCTTCAGGCTGCAGATTCCCAGCTACGCCTTTCGTGGTGGCGCCCCTTACCATATCGGACGAAACGATGAGCGGTACGCCAGCTTGTTTCGCATAGGCATTGAGCGCGGCATTCAAGTTGCCCGCTGGGATATTGAAATTTTCAGCCGCTGCTGCCGTTACCAGACAAACGGCGCAGGCAGAACCAAATAGTGCAGATTTCAAGTGCCTTGTTTTCATCATTGCCCCCTCCAATGTGGCGTTCCTTCAACAATCGTTCGATGTCGGCTTTTCGATCAGTGGGAAATCACGATCTCATCCCCGTGTTTTTCTGCCCGTAACTGCAAAATGTGTTTGGTCACGCGCGCGAACATTTCGGTGCCATTCGTCGGGAATGTGCCGTTGATCTTCATTTGCGCGACTGTGGAATCGCCCACCACCAGTTTGGTGGTGTTGTAGCGATTGAACTGTGCCACCGCGTCGGCCAGCGTGGTTTCCGAGAAGATGAGTTGGCCTTGCCGCCAGCTTAGTTCGTTTGCCAATTTGGCGGCGGGACGCTGGGTAACCGAAAGTCTATCGGCTGTGGCTATCGCCACTTCGCCTGGCGTCAATATCGCCGACTGCGCTTTGGCCGCGTCGCTGCTATCTACCCGCGCTTTACCCTCTATGAGCGCGACTTCGATACGGTCGTTATTCTGCCGGATCAGGAATTTCGTGCCGAGATCGGTGATGCGATGGCCAGCCGTGAACACGACAAAGGGGTGCGCGGCGTCGTGCTTGATGTCAAAATAGGCTTCGCCCTTGTCGAGCCAGACAGTTCTGGCGCGCGCATTCGTGGTGACACGCAAGGTAGTGTTCGTGTTCATCTCGATACGCGAACCATCTGACAGTGCCAGCGTTTCGCGACCACCGAGGCCGGTGGTGTAGGTATGCGTTTGAGGCGATGTGAGGGATTTCACGCCGACCGCGCCCAATGTGCCAACAATGGCGATGAAAACCGCGGCTCTGGCCATAGCCAGCATTGAGAAGCTGCGCTGCGCTGAGATGGGCTGCCGCATGGGCTTGCGCAACGCGTTCAGCCGCGCGGCGTTGGACCATGCATCTTCCAGACGCCAGTAGGCGGCGCGATGGGCGGAGGAGACCGCGAGCCATGCGTCCAGTTCGGTCTGGTTTTGCTCTGTCCAGTTTCCGGCGTTGACACGCTCCAGCCAGGCAGAGGCGATTTCATTGACCGATTGGGCTTTGGGGCTGGGGCTGCTCATGCGTCACTCCCAAGCTCAGGGGTCTCGCCATAGGTCGCATCCGCCAGAATACGCATGCCATAGGCGACATATTCGGAGACCGTTTGTTCGGCGATGTTCATGCGCTGTGCAATTTCGCGGCGGGAAAGGCCTTCGACGCGCTTGAGCACGACAGCTTCGCGACAACGCGGTGGAAGTTGCTCGATACCGCGTTGCAGCCTGCGCAAAAAATCACGCGATATAACGCTGCGTTCCGGGCCAGGTTCATCGGACGGCACTTTGAGCGTGTCCAGCTCGACGGCAGCCGCTTCGATCGGGACGATGCTCTCCTTGCGGAAGCGATCAATCAGTAGATTGCGGGCAACGGAGAAGACGAACGGTTTGGCGGACTCGGGAATTTTGGTTTCAGCCGCATCTAGAACCTGCGCGTAGACTTCCTGGCGGAAATCTTCCAGATCGGATCTGTTGCGCCAGTTCTTGGCCAAAAAACGCATTAACATCGCCTCCAATGGCAGCACTTCGCGCACGAACCACGCCTTTGCCTGGCTCGACGTCACGCCTTTCTCCGCACGGCGTAAGTCAGCGCCGTCAAAGTGAGTTCCCGATCTTTGATCCGTCATTCCCTCCCCCTCCCCGTAAAAACAGGGCCGTAACGGGGGGACCATATTTGTAGGACGGGCGAGAACGGGCTCCATAGGGGAAGCGCGTGGAAATTATTTTGGTTCGGCGCGTGTGCCCAAGACCGAAGATGCGCGCCCCTGCCCCACGCGGACGCGATGCGATCTGATGATGGGTGACCGAGATTCTGCCGCTTCCGGGCTGGCGGCGCGCCAAGGAGGTTTTCAGGCAGGTGTGGCGGCTCGGATTATCTCTCGGAAGCCGATTGCATCAGGCGCTGTGCGCTTGCCTGCAAGGGCCTACGCGGCGCGTGACAGCCACTGACCCGCTGCGGGGCGAGTGTGGCCGTAGCCAAAGGCCGCGCCGCCTGCTCCGTACAGCCGAAAATAATCTTTGAAGTAAGTTGGTGGGCGGTGACGGGATCGAACCGCCGACCCTATCGGTGTAAACGATATGCTCTACCAGCTGAGCTAACCGCCCCCAAACGCGCATCGGATGGTGCGCGGTTCGTATCCGCCTTCGCGGGGCGCTGGGGCCACGCGAAGGGGTGCTTTTACGAAATCAGTTCAGTGCGTCTTTCAGTTCAGTGCGTCTTTGAGCTGCTTGCCCGGACGGAAGCGGGGCTGTTTGGACGGCTTGATGGTGATTTCTTCACCGGTCTGCGGGTTGCGGCCTTTGCCGCCTGCGCGGGTGGCGACCACGAATACGCCAAAGCCGGTGAGACGCACTTCGTCTCCTGCTTTCAGCGCGTCCTGAATCAGATCAAAGACACCGTCAACGGCTTTGGCCGCATCGTTCTTGGCGATTCCAGTGCGGTCGGAAAGCTGTTGGATCAAGTCGTTCTTGTTCACGAGGCGGCTCCTTGTTGTCTTCGGTATGCGAAGGGGGCGGACTTTAGGGGTGGGCTCCCCTCCGGTCAAAGCAAGAAAACCTACTTTTCCGCCATTTTCAAAGAAAATCGGCCCGGTTCCTGTGGGAAACCGGGCCGATTCAGTGACTTAGAGCGTTTTCCGCCGAAGTAGGCACCGGTTCGGCGGAAAAAAGAGCGACACTCTAATGCGTTACAACCGCGTCTGGATCGACCTCCGCGGCCCGGCGGGGGGGTGTTTCGAGTTCCTCCTGCCAGTCGATGGGCGTGGGTTCACGCACCAGCGCGATCTTGATGACTTCCGCAACCGTGGAGACAGGGATGATCTTCAGCCCTGCTTTCACATTGTCCGGGATCTCGGCGAGATCCTTCTCATTCTCCTGCGGAATAATCACCGTTTTTAGCCCTGCCCTGAGCGCCGCCAGCAGCTTTTCCTTCAAGCCACCGATGGGCAGCACACGGCCGCGCAAGGTGACCTCACCGGTCATCGCCACCTCGCGCCGCACCGGGATGCCGGTGAGGACCGAGATGATCGACGTCGCCATGCCGACACCGGCAGACGGGCCGTCTTTCGGCGTCGCCCCTTCCGGCACGTGGACGTGGATGTCCACCTTGTCGAAGGTCGGCGGCGTGATGCCGAAGGTCGTCGCCTTGGAGCGCACATAAGAACGCGCCGCGTCGATGGATTCCTTCATTACATCGCCGAGTTTGCCGGTCGTCTGCATACGGCCCTTGCCGGGCAGCATGACGGATTCGATCTGTAAGGTCTCGCCGCCCACTTCGGTCCAGGCAAGGCCGGTGACAACACCGACCTGGTCCTCGCCCTCCATCTCGCCGTAGCGGAATTTGCGGACACCGGAATAGAGCCCAAGATTCTCCGTATCGACTTCGATGGACGTGGCCTTGTTGGAGACGATCTCCTTCACGGCCTTGCGGGTCAGGTTCGCGATCTCGCGTTCAAGGTTACGAACGCCCGCTTCACGGGTGTAGTAGCGAATGAGGTCACGCAGGGCCCCATCGGAGATCTGCCACTCCTCATCCTTCAGGCCATGCGCCTTGACCTCTTTCGGGATCAGGTGGCGCTTGGCGATCTCGACCTTTTCATCCTCGGTGTAACCGGGGATGCGGATGATCTCCATGCGATCCATCAATGGCCGCGGCATGTTCAGGCTGTTGGCCGTAGTCAGGAACATCACATCCGACAGATCGAAATCGACCTCCAGATAATGGTCGTTGAAGGTGTGGTTCTGCTCGGGGTCCAACACCTCCAGCAGCGCCGACGACGGATCCCCGCGCCAGTCCGCACCCAGCTTGTCGATCTCGTCCAGCAGGAACAGCGGATTGGCTGTCTTTGCCTTCTTCATCGACTGAATGATCTTGCCGGGCATGGAGCCGATATAGGTCCGCCTGTGGCCACGAATTTCGGATTCATCGCGCACGCCACCCAAGGACATGCGGACATATTCACGGCCCGTTGCCTTGGCGATGGACTTTGCGAGCGAAGTTTTACCGACACCCGGAGGGCCGACGAGGCACAGGATCGGGCCTTTCATTTTACCCGCGCGCTGTTGCACCGCCAGATATTCGAGGATGCGTTCCTTGACCTTTTCCAGACCATAGTGATCGTCGGCCAAAACTTGCTCGGCCTGCACAATGTCTTTTCTGACTTTGCTCTTCTTGCCCCACGGCAAGGACAACAGCCAGTCGAGATAGTTGCGCACGACGGTCGCTTCGGCACTCATCGGCGACATGGAGCGCAGCTTCTTCACTTCGCCTGCCGCTTTTTCGCGCGCTTCCTTCGAGAGCTTGGTCTTGCGGATGCGCTCTTCCAGCTCGTTCATCTCGTCGCGGCCTTCGTCACCTTCGCCGAGTTCTTTCTGGATCGCCTTCAGCTGCTCGTTCAAATAGTACTCGCGCTGCGTCTTCTCCATCTGGCGTTTCACGCGGGAGCGGATTTTGCGCTCCACCTGCAACACGCTGACTTCGGATTCGATCAAGGCGAGCACTTTTTCCAAACGCGCAGCCGTATCCAGCGTCTCCAGCAACTGCTGGCGATCTGCGATTTTCACCGACAGATGCGAGGCAATGGTATCGGCAAGTTTGGCCGCATCTTCGATCTGCGCAACAGAGGCCAGCGTTTCGGCCGGAACCTTTTTGTTGAGCTTGATGTATTGCTCGAAATTGGCTTTCGCCGTGCGGATCAGCGCCTCGGTTTCCTTCTCATCGCCTTCGCTATCGGGAATCATCTCGATATTGGCCTGGAAGAAATCGGTGCGGGGGCTGAAGCCGGTGACGCGCGCGCGGCCCTTACCCTCGACCAGCACGCGAACGGTCTGGTCAGGCAGCTTGAGCAATTGCAACACGGTGGCGAGCGTGCCGATGCGATGCAGCCCGTCATTCGACGGGTCATCATCTGCCGCATTCTTCTGTGTGAGCAGCAGAATCTGCTTCTCTTCGGTCATGACCTCTTCGAGCGCGCGCACGGATTTTTCGCGCCCCACAAAGAGGGGGACGATCATGTGAGGGAAAACGACGATATCACGCAGCGGCAGAACCGGTGCCGTCAGGCCCACGATCTCACCACCCGTTTCTTCCACTTTTTTATTTTCGTCTTGCTCAGACATCTTGTTCTCCTGCCGGATCCGAATCCCGGACACCGGATTATGCCCCCATCACCCCCTAACAGGCTGTGACAAAAGGGCTGCTGAGACCCCAAAAGGCAGGCGCCTCACAAAGAAAAGTGGGTTCGCTGTGGGCAAGTTTCAAGATGTGGGGGATGGGCGGTTAAAAGGCGGAATTTCCACGCATCCCCCATCTTGCCACCGCAAAGATGGGATGTTCAGGGCTGGGCTTCAAGGACCAGATTGAACGGTGTTTGCGTTGCGCGACGGAACTTCGAGAAACCGGCTTTCTCTATCAAAACCTCGCGCAACCGTTTTTCGCCAGCCTGCGCGCCGAGCGCGGGGCCGCCGCGCGCCAGCGATACCGGCACACAGACAAGTGACGATGCGCCATAGTACAGCCGACCGATGGGGTTGAGATTTTCCGCCACCGCATCGCCCGCGAACGGCTCCACAATCATACATGTTCCATCCGGCTTCAGCGCGGCGTGCGCATGTTTTGCGGCACCCACCGGATCGGCCATGTCGTGCAGACAATCGAAGAAGGCGATGAGATCGAAATCTTTGCCCGCATAGCCGGTGGCGTCCGCCGTCTCGAAACCGATGTTGGTGAGCCCCTCGTCTTTCGCAAGGCGCTGCGCAATCTCGATGGAGGGCGCATGATAATCGTAACCGATGAACCGCGATTTCGGATAGGTGCGCGCCATCAACAGCGTGCTGGCGCCATGGCCGCAGCCGACATCGGCAACCGCCCCACCCTTGCTCAGTTTTTCCACCACGCCATCCAGCGCAGGCAACCATGAGGAGATCAAATTGGCGTTATAACCCGCACGGAAAAACCGTTCGGTGCCGTGGAACAGGCATTGGTGATGTTCGCCCCATTCCATGCCGTGGCCGGTGCGGAAATTCTCGGTCGCGCGCTGCCGCACATGGAAAAAATCCTGCACCAGCAGATAGGCGCCGGGCAGATCGACCGGACCCTTTGGGTCTGCAAGGCAGAGCGCCTGTTCGTCATTGAGGAAATATTTTCCGCTTGCCGCATCGTATTCAACATAACCGCCCGCCGCCTGATTGCCGAGCCATTCACGCACATAGCGTTCGGCTGTGTGGGTGCGGGCCGCGAGGTCTGCGGGGTTAAGTTTTTCTTTTGCCAGAGCCTTGTAGAATCCCAGATCGTCGCCGATCGAAACCAGCACGGCGCTGACAGCCGCCCCCAGATCGCCAACCGCCTTGCCCAGAAATTCGTGAAGCCGCGTTTCGTTGACTGCCATGGCATCCTCCATCAGAAAAAGACTGGCTCCATCAGAAAAAGACTGGCTCCATCGGAAAAGGACTGCGCAGGAGCGTAGCACCACGCATGTTACCGCGCGCGACATTTCGCTGACGGCGGCGTCATGTCGAAACGCAAATGGCCCGCTTGCGCGGGCCATTCGGTCTTCGGAACTTTTGATTTACGAGGCGCTTTTCTGCGCTTCCGGCTTGTCCGCATAGGTGTAGAGCGGGCGGGACTTGCCTTCCACCACATCGGCGGTGATGACGACTTCCTGCACGCCGCTGAGGGTCGGCAGGTCGAACATCGTTTCCAGCAAAATGCCTTCGAGGATGGAGCGCAGGCCGCGCGCGCCGGTGCGCCGCGCAATGGCTTTGCGGGAAATCGCGTGCAGCGCCTCTTCCTGGAAGCGGAGCTTAACGCCTTCCATCTCGAACATGCGCTGATACTGCTTGGCCAGCGCGTTTTTCGGGCGGGTGAGGATTTCGATCAGCGCGGTTTCCGACAGGTCGCCAAGGGTGGCGAGCACCGGCAGACGGCCAATGAATTCCGGTATCAGGCCGAACTTCAACAGATCTTCAGGCTCGACCTCGCGCAGGATTTCGCCGGTCAGGCGTTCATCCGGCGAACGCACCGTCGCGCCAAAGCCCATGGAGGTGCCTTGCGTGCGCTGGGCGATAATCTTGTCCAGCCCGGCGAACGCGCCGCCGACGATGAACAGAATGTTCGTGGTATCGACTTGCAGGAATTCCTGCTGCGGATGCTTGCGGCCACCTTGCGGGGGAACCGAGGCAACCGTGCCTTCCATGATCTTCAGCAGAGCCTGCTGCACGCCCTCGCCCGACACGTCCCGCGTGATCGACGGGTTGTCGGATTTGCGGCTGATCTTGTCGACTTCGTCGATATAGACGATGCCGCGCTGGGCGCGTTCGACGTTGTAGTCCGCCGCCTGAAGCAGCTTGAGGATGATGTTCTCGACATCCTCGCCCACATAACCGGCTTCGGTCAGCGTGGTGGCGTCGGCCATGGTGAAGGGCACATCGAGGATGCGGGCCAGCGTCTGGGCGAGCAACGTCTTGCCGCAGCCGGTGGGGCCGATCAGCATGATGTTGGATTTCGCCAGTTCCACGTCCTGGTTTTTGCCGGACGCGTTGATGCGTTTGTAGTGGTTGTGAACCGCCACCGAGAGCACCTTCTTGGCGTGTTGCTGGCCGACGACATAATCGTCCAGCACCTTGAAGATTTCCTGGGGGGTCGGCACGCCCTCCTTGGACTTCATGAAGGAGGTCTTGTTCTCCTCCTTGATGATTTCCATGCAGAGTTCCACGCATTCATCACAGATGAACACGGTCGGACCCGCGATGAGCTTGCGCACCTCGTGTTGGCTCTTGCCGCAGAAAGAGCAGTAGAGCGTATTCTTCGAGTCGCCGCCGCTGGCTTTACTCATGACCTATGGTCTCTCCTGAGACACATGCCCTGAAGGGGCATCTTTAAAGACATCTGCCCCGTAAGGGGACATCTGACCCACTATATGTGCACGAACCACGCCAAATCGAAATCCGAAGCACCTATCCGTATACGACCACGATAGAAGCAGGCGGATCAAGAATTGTTTAAATGACCGCCAAGTACCTGTCCCCGCACGGGAACTAGGCATCCGTCCGGGCTGCGTCCGGCACGTCGGGGCGGCGTTCGAGAACCCGATCCACCAATCCAAAGGCCTTGGCCTCCTCCGCTGTCATATATGTATCGCGGTCGAGCGCTTTTTCAATGACCTCAAGAGGTTGTCCCGTGTGGCTGGCATAAATCTCGTTCAGGCGCCGCTTCAGCTTGAGGATTTCCTGCGCGTGGCGGGCAATATCCGCCGCCTGCCCATAATAGGAGGCGGAGGGCTGGTGCACCAATACCCTTGCGTTTGGCAGGGAGAATCGCTCCCCCTTCATACCGGCACAGAGTAAAAGTGTCGCGGCGGAAGACGCCTGGCCGACGCACAGGGTCTGAATGCCGGGGCGGATATATTGCATCGTGTCATAAATGGCCATTCCGGCTGTCACCACCCCGCCTGGCGAGTTGATGTACATCGAAATCTCTTTCTTGGGGTTTTCGGCCTCAAGAAACAGCAATTGGGCGGTGATCAGGCTGGCGCCATAGTCCTCGATGGGGCCAGTGACGAAGATGATCCGCTCCTTGAGGAGACGGGAATAAATGTCATAAGCGCGCTCGCCGCGGGCGGATTGCTCCACCACCATCGGGACCAGCGTATTCATGTAGACGTCGCGGGGGTCTTTCATAAGCCTCAGCCGTTCAAATAGGACAGCCGAACATAGGATGCGTTGGCGGAGTGTCAACGTGGGGCAGCGCGCTTTGCTTAACTCATCCCCACCGGATGAGGGGCTAATGGGCCGCCGGTTCTACCGGAAACCCGCCATCCCGCCACGCCTTCATGCCGCCATCCAGCGCCACCGCGCGCGTGAAACCCAATTGCCGCAGCGTTGCCGCGGCAAGGGTGGAGATTTTGCCGAACTCGCAAATGACGACAATGCGCAATGTCGGATCGGGCAAATCGTCATTCACCCGCAATTCGAGCTGGCCGCGCGGCAAATGGCGCGC
>Ga0164241_10000407_pt1 | contig 83046 bp, 70 predicted proteins | sample OricomyardsoilBY_FD_108780 | JGI IMG/M metagenome (GOLD analysis project Ga0164241, IMG submission 108780) | Backyard soil microbial communities from Emeryville, California, USA - Original compost - Back yard soil (BY) | ecosystem: Environmental > Terrestrial > Soil > Unclassified | place: USA... | reverse complement strand
CGTTCTGAACCCAGTTCACGTGCCACTTTAATCGGCGAACAGCCGAACCCTTGGGACCTTCTCCAGCCCCAGGATGTGACGAACCGACATCGAGGTGCCAAACCATTCCGTCGATATGAGCTCTTGGGAATGATCAGCCTGTTATCCCCGGCGTACCTTTTATCCTTTGAGCGATGGCCCTTCCATACGGAACCACCGGATCACTTTGCCCTACTTTCGTACCTGTTCGACTTGTCGGTCTCACAGTCAAGCACCCTTATGCCAATATACTCGTCGCACGGTTACCAAGCGTGCTGAGGGTACCTTTGGAAGCCTCCGATACTTTTTTGGAGGCGACCACCCCAGTCAAACTACCCACCACACACTGTTTCCCTGTTTCGCAGGGATTAGACATCAGATGACAGAAGGGTGGTATTTCAACGTTGACTCCATCACGCCTAGCGACGCAACTTCAAAGTCTCCCACCTATCCTACACATCGGGCAGCCGATGTCAATGTGAAGCTATAGTAAAGGTGCACGGGGTCTTTCCGTCCCGTTGCGGGTATCCGGCATCTTCACCGAAACTACAATTTCACCGAGCTCGTGGCCGAGACAGTGCTCAGATCGTTACACCATTCGTGCAGGTCGGAACTTACCCGACAAGGAATTTCGCTACCTTAGGACCGTTATAGTTACGGCCGCCGTTTACTGGGGCTTCGATTCAAAGCTTCGCCTTGCGGCTGACCTCTCCTCTTAACCTTCCAGCACCGGGCAGGTGTCAGGCCTTATACGTCATCTTTCGATTTCGCAAAGCCATGTGTTTTTGTTAAACAGTCGCCTGAGCCTTTTCATTGAAACCAACTTGCGTTGGTAGCGCTTATCCCGAAGTTACGCGCTTAATTTGCCTAGTTCCTTAGCCACGGATCACTCGAGCGCCTCAGGATACTCTCCTTGACCACCTGTGTCGGTTTGAGGTACGGGCGGCCCATATCTGAAGCTTAGAGGTTTTTCTCGGAAGTCTGATTAGGGTCAATGCATTCGGCCGAAGCTTCCTGCTACTGTCGGGTTTCAGCAACACCGGTGGATTTTCCTGCCAGCGCTATACCTACGTCCTTCACCGTGCTATTCCGTCAGCACGGAGACCTTTCACTCCTTCGTCACCCCATCGCAATATGGGTCGGTTCCAGAATATTGACTGGATGTCCATCGGCTTCGCCTGTCGGCTATACCTTAGGTCCCGACTAACCCTGATCCGATTAACGTTGATCAGGAAACCTTGGTCTATCGGCGGGCATGTTTTTCACATGCCTTATCGTTACTTATGCCTACATTTTCTTTTCCGGACGCTCCAGCATAGCTCACGCTACACCTTCTACGCAGACCGGAATGCTCTTCTACCACTGCGTATTGCTACGCAGTCCACAGCTTCGGTGGTGTGTTTGATGCCCGATCATTATCCATGCCGGATCGCTCGACTAGTGAGCTGTTACGCACTCTTTAAATGAATGGCTGCTTCCAAGCCAACATCCTAGCTGTCAGTGCAATCCGACCTCGTTAGATTCAACTTAACACACACTTGGGGACCTTTAGCCGATGGTCTGGGTTATTTCCCTTTCGCGCACGGACCTTAGCACCCATGCGCTCACTCCCGGATATTGAGTTATGGCATTCGGAGTTTGTCCGGGTTTGGTAGGCGGTGAAGCCCCCTAGCCCGATCAGTAGCTCTACCTCCATAACTGTACGTCCGAGGCTGCACCTAAATGCATTTCGAAGAGTACGAGCTATCTCCCAGTTTGATTAGCCTTTCACCCCTAATCACAGCTCATCCGAAGACTTTTCAACGTCTACCAGTTCGGTCCTCCATTCCGTGTTACCGGAACTTCAACCTGGCCATGAATAGATCACTCAGGTTTCGCGTCTGCCGCCACTGACTATGCGCCCTGTTAAGACTTGCTTTCGCTTCGGCTGCGGGGCTGAACCCCTTAACCTTGCCAGTGACGAGCAACTCGTAGGCTCATTATGCAAAAGGCACGCCGTCATCCACCCGAAGGCAGACTCCGACCGCTTGTAGGCGTACGGTTTCAGGGACTATTTCACTCCTCTGTTCGAGGTGCTTTTCACCTTTCCTTCACAGTACTGGTTCGCTATCGGTCTCTCAGTAGTATTTAGCCTTGGCGGATGGTTCCGCCGGGTTCAGACAGGATCTCACGTGTCCCGCCCTACTCAGGATACCACTAGGTATTGAATGCATGTCGTGTACGGGACTATCACCCGCTATGGTCCAACTTTCCAGAAGGGTTCCACTATACATTCAAAGTCCACGTTGTGGTCCTACAACCCCGGGCCCGCCTAAACGGTCCCGGTTTGGGCTGTCCCCTGTTCGCTCGCCACTACTAGGGGGATCACTATTTGTTTTCTTTTCCTCCGGGTACTTAGATGTTTCAGTTCCCCGGGTTAGCTCCCTTTTCAGGGTAATACCACTTCATGGTACTGGGTTGCCCCATTCGGAGATCCATGGATCACAGGTCATTATGCACCTCCCCATGGCTTATCGCAGCCTATCGCGTCCTTCATCGCCTCTGAGAGCCAAGGCATCCACCATACGCCCTTAGTAACTTTTCGACCTCTTATGGTCTTGCTCGGTGGACCGATCTCTCGGTCTGTCTTGGTCAGTTCAACAATACGTCAAAGAACAGTGCGCTCTTTCGAGCAGTGTCCGCCGTCGCCTTCGCAAAAGCGGACATTGAGTGGAGAATATCGGAGTCGAACCGATGACCTCCTGCTTGCAAAGCAGGCGCTCTAGCCAGCTGAGCTAATCCCCCGTTTCCTATCCCTGGTAGTCCTGCGCAGATTTGAACTGCGGACCTCTACATTATCAGTGTAGCGCTCTAACCAACTGAGCTACAGGACTAGGAGACGGCAACGGATGGCACCGTTTAAAATATTATCCATCTGAGAGAAAGCAAGTGTCGACCAAGACCTAGATCTTGGCCAGAGACCTTTAAAGAGTTATCCTCTAAAAAGGAGATGTTCCAGCCGCACCTTCCGGTACGGCTACCTTGTTACGACTTAGCCCCAGTCACCGACTTTGCCCTAGGTAGCTCCTTGCGGTCACCAACTTCAGGCACTTTCGGCTTCCATGGCTTGACGGGCGGTGTGTACAAGGCCCGGGAACGTATTCACCGCATCATGGCTGATATGCGATTACTAGCGATTCCAGCTTCACGGAGTCGGGTTGCAGACTCCGATCCGAACTGAGACGAGTTTTAGAGATCGGCATCCGCTCGCGCGGTAGCTTCCCTTTGTTCCTCGCCATTGTAGCACGTGTGTAGCCCAGGACGTAAGGGCCGTGATGACTTGACGTCGTCCCCACCTTCCTCACCGCTTACGCGGGCAGTTCCGTTAGAGTCCCCGGCATTATCCGCTGGCAACTAACAGTAGGGGTTGCGCTCGTTATGGGACTTAACCCGACACCTCACGGCACGAGCTGACGACAGCCATGCAGCACCTCGCACGTTGTCCGAAGAAGAGGACGTTTCCGCCCCTGTCAACGTACGTTCAAGCCCTGGTAAGGTTCCTCGCGTATCATCGAATTAAACCACATGCTCCACCGCTTGTGCGGGCCCCCGTCAATTCCTTTGAGTTTCAATCTTGCGATCGTACTCCCCAGGTGGATCACTTAACGCTTTCGCTAGGTGACCGACAGTATATCGCCGATCACGAGTGATCATCGTTTACGGCGTGGACTACCAGGGTATCTAATCCTGTTTGATCCCCACGCTTTCGTGCCTCAGCGTCAGTTTCGTCTTCGTGAGCTGTCTTCACTATCGGTGTTCTGTGCCATATCTAAGCATTTCACCGCTACACGGCACATTCCGCCCACGTCAAACGTACTCAAGAACAACAGTATCAACGGCAATTCTACAGTTAAGCTGCAGGCTTTCACCGCTGACTTATTGTTCCGCCTACGCACCCTTTAAACCCAATGAATCCGGATAACGCTTGCACCCTTCGTATTACCGCGGCTGCTGGCACGAAGTTAGCCGGTGCTTATTCCAACGGTACCGTCAACCCGGGACACGTCCCGGGGTTTCTTCCCGTTTAAAAGCAGTTTACAACGCGTAGCGCCTTCTTCCTGCACGCGGCATGGCTGCGTCAGAGTTGCCTCCATTGCGCAATATTCCTCACTGCTGCCTCCCGTAGGAGTCTGGTCCGTGTCTCAGTACCAGTGTGGGGGATAACCCTCTCAGGCCCCCTAACGATCGTAGTCTTGGTGAGCCGTTACCTCACCAACAAACTAATCGTGCGCATGGTCATCCTTTACCGCCGGAGCTTTCAAACCAAGGTGATGCCACCTCGGTTGTTATGGGACATTAATCCGGATTTCTCCGGGCTATTCCCCAGTAAAGGGCAGATTCCATACGTGTTACGCACCCGTGCGCCGGTCGCCACCCATGTATTGCTACATCGTGCTGCCCCTCGACTTGCATGTGTTAAGCCTGCCGCTAGCGTTCATCCTGAGCCAGGATCAAACTCTCCATTGTAAGTTTGTTTGATCTGACCCTTTTTCAGTGTCTCCCGCGCGGAACCTTACGATCCTGCGAGGACACTCACTTTTCTCAAATGGACAATAAGTCAAAGAACGTTCCAAGTTCCCGGCCGAGACCGGGCTTCTTTTTCGTGTTGTGCGCCTTCCGTTCAAAGAACCTGTTTCGGAAGGGGGTGCAAATGTAGAGCGATCTTTTGATCTGCCAAACGCTCTTGAAAATTTCTTTTCTCCCGCGCTGGGCCTGCCTACATCACCATCCCCGACCGGGGCGCTCAAAGAACGTTTTCGTTGAAAGCGGCTGCAAATGTAAGTGGAACTTCCATACCTCCTAATCGAGGACGTAAAAAAGTTCAAGAATCCGGTCAAGGAGTGCTCAGCGCCAAGGGCAACACCTTGCCGTTGAACAGCTTGTGCCCTTCCAACACAAAGCGGGCAATGTAGCCACCCACCTCCTCAGGGCCCACCGGAGCGGTGTAACCGGGGAAAGCAACGCGCAACATCGCTGTATCAACCGCCCCGAGACAGATGCAATTGCAGCGCACCGCCCGGTCCTTCAGCTCCTCGGCCATGCATTCGGTGGTGTTCGCCGCAGCGGCCTTGCTCGCGCTATAGCCCGCCAATCCCGGGAACTTCACGCTGCCCTGAAAGCCGCCCATACTGCCGATGTTGACCACATGGCCGACGGGATCTCCTCCAAGCAGATCGCTGAGGGCCTGGGTAAGCAGCAGTGGTACCGCTGCATTCAAGAGGAAGAGCCGTTGCAGGTCCTCCATGGTCCAAGCGCCCCAGTCCTGCTTGATGAGCAGGCCCGCGTTGTTGACCAGCCCATGCACTCTTCGTTCTCCGAGATGACGCTGGACATGCGCGATCCCTGCAGGTGATGCCAGATCAAGCGCTAGCGCCTCCAGTGCCTCGGCCCTACTGCACTCCTCCTTCAATGACGCCAATCCCTTTTGATCGCGTGAAATGGCGACCACGCGACAACCGTGCTCTTCCACCAAGGCCTTCGCCGTTGCGCGCCCCACCCCCCTACTGGCGCCTGTTACCACCACAAGGCGTTCACCCTTGACGTTCGGCATCACCTGTTCCAAGCTGCTCATGATTGATCGGGATCTCTTGCGGACCAAGGTAGTAGTGTCTCCGTCAGCGTTCGCGGCGATCATCGCGACGATCCTGCAGGTCATCCAATCGCTTGCGTTCCACCGGGTCCATCAGGTCGCCCAACTGTGCCATCTGACGCATGATCCAGGATTGACGGGCCCGCACGAAAGCCGAAGGTCCACAAGCGTTCCATCGCCGCGGCGATGGTAGGACCGCCGCGATCAAAGCGGTCTGGGCCCGTGTGATCCGCAAGGCGGAGCGTTTGAAGCAATGTTGTGCCGTTGCCTCCACCCCGAATCGGCCTTTACCGGTCTCGGCGACGTTGAGGTACATCTCCAGGATGCGGTCCTTGGACCAGAAGGTCTCCATGAGCACGGTGAACCAAGCTTCCAGTCCTTTGCGCAGAAAGGTCCTGCCGGGCCAGAGGAAGACGTTCTTGGCGGTCTGCTGACTGAGCGTACTCGCACCGCGCACGCGTTTGCTACGGTCGTTATGCGCCATGGCCTGCTCCATCGCCTGCACATCAAAGCCGAAGTGGTCGAAGAATTTCTGGTCCTCCGCAGCGATCACGGCCAAGGGCATGTCCGATGTCATCTTGGACAAGGGCACCCAAGTGCGCTTCATGCCGCCTTGCTCCTTCGCCTGCGTGGCCATAGCCCAGGTCACCGGGGGTGGGATGAAGCGCAGAACGAGCACCCAGAGCACGGAGATGGCAAGCGACCAAGCCGTGATGGCCAACACCGCGCGAAATGTCCTCCTTATGCCCTTCCTCATCGATGCGCAAAGCAAGCGAACGACGAGCGATCGGGATCATCCCCTCTTCTTCGAGCGGAAATAGAGGATGATCATCACCAAACCCACACAGAACAGGACGGGGCCGAAATACACCCAAGGCCGAGGGATGCCCGTGTAGGTGTTCAGTAGATATCCGCATCCCAAACCGACGGCCACGGCGATCAGTTCCATACCACTCTTGAGCGACTTCTCCGGGTTGGCCTTATTCGAACCTTCATTGGGGTTGATCCCGCGTTCGATCATGGCCAAGCGTTCCCTGTGCCGTGTGGTCATCACGACGTACACAACGCCGAAGATGGTGCTGAAGGTGAAGATGATCGCGATGATGCCAGTGATGTCCATTTGGTTCCAAGGTTTGGTGGTGCAGGGGTTCCCGCATCGATCATTTGGATGCTTGTCCATATGTCGCATCCTCCTGCTGCCCGGTTACAACCGCATATGGAGAATGGCGACCGGCTGAACAGTTCTGGGCGATGGGCCTACGCGAGGATCCTATTTTGTAACCGATAGACCAGCGACCCTCGTCCCATGGAACGTGCAATGGACCATGCCGACTTGATCCACCGCATCCTCACCGGGGATAGCCACGCCTTTGGTGAACTGGTCGACCAATACCAGCATATGGTCTATACCGTGTGCCATCGCATACTTCGTAACCAAGAGGATGCGCAGGAAGCCGCACAGGATGCCTTTGTGAAGGCATTCCGCAACCTGAAGAACTTCGGCGGCGGATCGAAGTTCTCCACTTGGCTCTACACCATCGCCTATCGTTGCGCGATCACCCGGGGTCGCCAGCGGCGGAAGGACATGGAGTCCATTGATGCGCTTCCCCACCATCCGGCCGCGGCGACTGAACGGGATGGGGCACACCAGACCGATATCAAGCATTATTTGACCAAAGCACTTGCGCGCCTCAGTGCTGAGGAGGCCACCATCCTCAGCCTACATTATCTGGATGAATTCAGCGTGGAGGAGATCGTCACCATTACCGGGCTTAGCGCGTCCAATGTGAAGGTGCGTCTATTCCGCTCCAGAAAACGGTTGGAAGAAGCGCTGAACGCGGAGATGAATGGGAATGCACGCACCTTACTTTTGAATGATGCCTGAGATGAACGAAACGGAATTGCGTGCCCTGTTCCAAGCGGCCGGGCACGAGCGAGCACCCGATACACTCCATGCCGCCGTGATGGAGCAAGTTCTGGCGCAAGCACCTGCATCAGTGTTCAAGCCGTTGATCGCCCCTTGGCATTGGTTCCTGGCAGCGCTCATCCTCGTAACCGCCACTGCACTGTCATGGATCGCGTCCCTGTATTCTCACGGGGCACCTTCCACGGAGTTCACGTTACCCTTCCACGTGAACATTTCCAGCGTCGAGCATCTTTTGCACAACGCCTCATGGATCCCCATCACAATGGGAGTGGTCTTTGTGCTCACCCTTATGGACCAAGCACTGGCCCGCACTCACGCACGATCGGTCCACTGAGGCGGATCAGAGTAATTAGCTGACTGCGGCCCGCGCCGATTGAGCACCACTGCGCTGCTCAACGCTCCTCCATGATCTCCGGAATGGCGCCTTCGTATGCAGCAAGGGCATCAGCGATGAAGCCGAAGGGTTCGTCGTCCACCATGAGTTTTCCCTTAGTGACATGCCCAAGTAATATGAAGGGGACCTTGCTCAATCGCATCAGATCCAAGAAGCCAGCCTCCTGCTCCTCGGTGAGGCTGACCACCACACGGCCTTGACTTTCGCCAAAGAGGAAGGCATCCGGGCGTATCTCACTGTCCGTGACAACGTCGAAGCCGAAGCCATTCGGCATTCCCATCTCGACAAGCGTGGTCCACAGACCGCCATCGCTGACGTCATGTGCTGCGGTGATGAGGCCGCGCTTGATCAAATGCGTGATCACCACATGCACCAAGTGCTCCTCGGCCAGATCGAAGTAAGGCGCGGGTGAGCTGCTGACGTTGTGATGCCGCACGAGGTATTCGCTGCTGGCGATGTCCTCCGTGACCTTGCCGATGAGGAAGATGAGCTGGCCCTTTTCCTGAAATGCCAAGGTCATGCGCTTGCTGATGTCCTCCACCACACCGACCATACCGATGGTGGGCGTCGGGAAGACGGCGACCTCCTTGCCTGCGATCACGGACTGGTTGTAGAAGCTAACGTTGCCGCCAGTGACGGGCGTCTTGAATTCAATGCAGGCCTCGGACATGCCCCTGATGGCTTCTGAGAATTGCCAGTACACCTCGGGGTCGTAGGGATTGCCGAAGTTCAAGCAGTTGGTGACGCCTGCCGGTTCGCCGCCGCTGCACACGATGTTGCGGGCCGCCTCGCTCACGGCGATCATGGTGCCCACATAGGGATCGGCATTCACGTAGCGGCCGTTGCAATCCACGGTGACGGCAAGAGCCTTCTTGCCACCGGCCTCCTTGAGCAGCACCAGGCCCGCATCGCTGGGGGCGTTGGTGCTCATGTTCAGCGTGCGTACCATGGAATCATACTGTTCACTCACCCAGCGTTTGCTGGCGACATTGGGACTTGCAAGCAGCTCGTAGGCCACTTGCTCCAGATCCTGCGGAACGGGTACCATGTCCGTCTTGAATTTGCGGTTCTCTGCGAAGCGCGCTGGTTCCTTCTTCTCCCGCTTGTAGACCGGTGCTCCACCGCCGAGGACCAGGCTTTCCGCCGGTACTTCAGCAACGAGCTCCTTCTTCCAGAAGAAGCGCAGCGTATCACCTTCTGTCACGGTGCCGATCTCCACGCAATGAAGGTCCCACTTTTCAAAAATGTTGCTCACTTCTTTCTCCCTTCCCTGCTTCACCACCACGAGCATGCGCTCCTGGCTTTCGCTGAGGAGGATCTCCCACGGCTTCATATCGTCCTGGCGTAGCGGCACGCGGTCGAGTTGGATGTCCATGCCGCTCTTGCCCTTGGCGCTCATCTCGCTGGTGCTGCAGGTGATGCCGGCCGCGCCCATGTCCTGCATGCCGATGATGGCATCGGTCTGCGCGAGTTCGAGCGAGGCTTCCAACAAGAGTTTTTCCATGAAGGGATCGCCTACCTGCACCGCTGGCAGGTCGTCCATGCTGGTGCCGGTGATGTCCTTGCTGGCGAAGGATGCGCCGTGGATGCCGTCCTTGCCAGTGGCGCTGCCCACGATGTAGACCGGATTGCCAACGCCGTGCGAGGTGGCGCTGATCAACTTGTCCGCCCGCATGATGCCCACGCTCATGGCGTTCACCAAGGGATTGGTGGTGTAGCAGGGATCGAAGTTGACCTCACCGCCCAGCACCGGTACGCCGAACGCGTTGCCGTAGTCGCCGATGCCTTTCACCACGCCGCGCATGTGCCAGCGGCTGCTTGCCTGCGTGGCGATGTCGCCGAAACGCAGAGAATTCAGTTGCGCGATGGGCCGCGCGCCCATGGTGAAGATGTCGCGGTTGATGCCGCCCACGCCGGTGGCCGCACCTTGGTAGGGCTCGATGGCGCTGGGATGGTTGTGGCTCTCGATCTTGAAGGCACAGGCCCAGCCATCGCCGATGTCGATGAGGCCCGCGTTCTCTTCGCCGGCCTCCACCAAAAGCTTGGGGCCTTTGCGCGGCAGCGTCTTCAGCAGAGCGATGGAGTTCTTGTAGGAGCAGTGCTCGCTCCACATCGCGCTGTAGATGCCGAGTTCCGTGAAGTTGGGCACGCGGCCCAGGACCTCCTTGATGCGTTCATACTCATCCTCCAACAAGCCAAGCTTCTTGGCGGTCTCGAGGGATCCTGCGGTCGATTCCGTAGGAACGGGGGCGGGCTTCGTCTTTGTTGCCATAGGGAGTGCAAAGAAACGGCATCGCCGCATGGCGACCTGAGGTGGAAGAGGAGATGTGGCAGGATGGTGCCAGTCCGACCGAACGCATGTCTAAGGTCAACCGCAGGAGTGGCGCGGTGGAAAACTAATCCGGCGAGTGTATATGAGACCAACGAACTTTGTATTCCCGGTTGGCGCGCGAAGCTTCGCAGACGCTTGGAAAAATAAAAATGGATGACATGACTTCTGACCTTAACACCCGTGTGCATCAATTCGCTGACTGGCTCAAGGCCGGGGGCATCGAAGGTGTATGGGATATGAACTTACTCAACGAAATAGGCGCGATGAAAGATGACGGCCAAGGGAATGTGATACCAGAGTCGGTGGGGCCATTGGTGCGGGCCACGATGAGCGCTAAGGAATTTGGCGAGAGCTATGGTCCTCCTCATCGGGTGAATGAAACGTTCCTCTATCCCAATCTACAGAAGAAGGGAGTGATGATCCACCAGGTGAACATCGACACCATGGAAGACCTTGACCGCATCATCGCACAGGAGACTAGTCGGACAAAGGTGTTGTACCGCGGCATGCGCGAGGCCAAGTGGCCACTCTACACATCCCTCCAACGGACATGGATGGGGTCCGACAAACTCTGGGATCGAGGTCTCGAGGTGGGCGACTTTCTCAAGCAGCTTGTCTACAACGCCCGCATGGCAGAGAACGGTGCGATTCCAGAGTATATACGGGTTCGCGGACTGGACCCAGATATTGATCTGTCCATACTGAGCTTCCTCCAGCACTACGGCGGTTCGACAACTTCAACACCCATTCAAGACTGGACGTATAGTTTCTTGAACGCCCTCTATTTTGCAATCGACCGATTGGATGAAAGAGCGATGGTGGTGGACATTGATGCCTACTGTAGTGTGTACTATATTGGTCAGGAGCACATCGATGACAGCAACCTCAAGTCAACCATTGACGCTGTCTACGAGACATCGAAGGAGGCCAAAACCAAAGAACTTATTGACCAAGGATTTGCGGATGGTGTTGATCCCGAGTTCATGCAGCGAAGCATCGCATCGGGTGCCTTCTTCGGGTTGCTCCGCACCTATTGCGCAAAAGAGCTTGGTAGCGTGGATGCACTGCTTCGCATGTGTAACATAGTCCCATTGGTCTTCCTCGGCGATCAGGACGATAGCGAGAGCTGGAATCTCTCCACGAACAACAACGACAACATTGCCAATCATCAAGGCGTGTTCATCTGGAACTCGGATCCCATGGAACCGGTCGAGAATGTCGCACGTGAACTTCACGAATCCGACCACGGTTGGTCGCCGCAATATCGGTTCTGCCAGTGTTACAATATCAATAAAAAGCTACGTGAGAAGATTGCCTCTATGCTCACGGAGCGCGGTATTGAGAAGCCTCGTATCTATCCCGAGGTGCCAATCCTATCGGGAGGGAAGAACGCCGAACAGCTTGTCCAAGAAGTGGTACGACGAACCAAGGACAACTTTCGCAAGGGCTAGTGTTTCCACCGTAGCGGTGCTCGCGTTAGGAACAGCAAACTGCCAGCCCACTAATGTGAGTCGGCACAAGAATTACGATACGCAGCAGAGGATGCGGATCACCCCATATACGCCATCAAATTCCGCTCGATCCGCGCATTGATGTCCTCCGTATCCGCTGGCTGAAAGGGCTCACCCGTGATGCGTTCGAAGAGTTCCACATAACGGTCGGTGACGCTTTGCACAAAGGCATCGTCCATCACAGGTATCTGCTGGCCCTCCTTACCCATGAAGTGGTTCGCGATAAGCCATTCGCGGACGAACTCCTTGCTCAGCTGCTTCTGCCGCTCGCCCTTCACTTGGCGTTCCGCGTAACCTTCCAGATGGAAGTAGCGCGAGCTGTCCGGGGTGTGAACTTCATCGATGAGCAGGATGCGACCATCAGGTGTGCGACCGAACTCGTACTTGGTGTCCACGAGGATCAGTCCGCGTTCCTTGGCGATGCGGCTGCCCTCGGCGAAAAGGCCAAGTGAGTAGCGGCACATCGTCTCCCATTCCGCAGTGGTGCAGAGTCCGCGCGCCAAGATCTCCTTCGGCGTGATGTCCTCATCGTGGCCTTCATCGGCCTTGGTGCTGGGCGTGATCAAGGGGGTGTGGAAGGCATCGTTCTCCTTCATCCCTTCGGGCATCACCGCGCCGCAGAGCTCGCGTCCGCCCTGCTGGTAGGTGCGCCACGCGTGGCCTGCGAGATAGCCGCGCACCACCATCTCCACCTTCACCGTTTCGCAGCGATGGCCGATGACCACGTTGGGGTCCGGCGATGCGATGGCCCAGTTCGGCGCGATGTGCGACGTGGCCTGCAGCATCTTCCAGCTCAATTGGCTAAGCACTTGTCCCTTCTGCGGAATGCCGCGCGGCAGCACCACGTCGAATGCGCTGATGCGGTCGGTGGCGAGGAGGATGGTGCGGCCGTCGGTGAGGTGGTAGACATCGCGCACTTTGCCGTGATAGACATCGGCGATGCCCGGCAGGCGCAGCTCGGAGCGCATCAAGGTGTTGGGGAGACTCATGGGGTCCGCTGGTGACGGGGTGATTGGTGGCTGGTGATCGGTGAGTGGCCGCGGAGGCGCAGAGGCGCGGAGAAATGCTTCGGGTTGGTGATTGGTGGCAGGTGATAAGTGATTGGCCGATCTCGCGACTCAGGACTCAAGACTCACGACTACTGGACTCACGACTGCGCACTGCACATCAGCCTTTGGGAGTTCCTTCTTCATCCGCTTTCCGTGCATTCGCAGGTGGCCGGTTCTCCTCAATGTCCTTGAAGGCATTGATAACGCGGGTGACGAGTTCGTGGCGGATCACGTCCTTCTCATCGAGGTCGATCACGGCGATGCCTTGCACACCGCGCAGATGTTCCACGGCGGGCAGCAGTCCGGAGCGCACACGGTCCGGAAGATCCACTTGAGTGGCATCGCCGGTGATGAGGAACTTGGCGTCGCGGCCCATGCGGGTCAGGAACATCTTCATCTGCGGCAGCGATGCATTCTGCGCTTCATCGAGGATCACGAAGGCATGGTCCAAGGTGCGGCCGCGCATGAAGGCCAGCGGAGCGATCTGGATCACACCCGTTTCGAGATATTCGATGAGCTTTTGCGGCGGCACCATATCCTTCAGCGCATCGTACAGCGGCTGTAGATAGGGATCCAACTTTTCACGTAGATCACCAGGAAGGAAGCCGAGATTTTCGCCCGCTTCCACGGCCGGCCGCGTGAGGATGATGCGCCGAACTTGCCGCTCCTTCAATGCTCGCACGGCCAGTGCCACGGCGGTGTAAGTCTTGCCGGTGCCCGCGGGGCCAATGGCGAAGATCATGTCGTTGTCCGCGATGGCATCCACCATCCGCTGCTGGTTGCGGGTGCGCGCCTTCACGCGTAGGCCGGAGTTGCCGTGGACGATAACGTCCGGCGTATCGCCACCCTCCTCGGAGGATCCACCTTCGGCATTGCCCATGATGTCGTCGAGCACCTTCCGCGGGAGTTCGTTGTATTTCACCACGTGCTTCAACAGCTGATCGAAGCGCTCCATGAAGGTATCGACCTCCTCGCCGGGCCCGATCACCTTGATCTGATCGCCGCGCGCGACGAGGTTCAACTTCGGAAAGAATTCCCGGATGGCCCGCAGGTTCTGATCATTGGGGCCGAGCACGGCCACCGGATCGACGGCCGTGATGTGGATGGTGCGCTCGCTCAAGGTCAATGGCTTTTTCAAACAGACGGCCCGGATGGAACAGGGCGGCTATTTTTGACCGGCCGAAGGTAATTCGCGCCAACCTCATCCTTTATGGCCATCATCACCCTCACCTCCGACATGGGCCTGCGCGACCACTACGTCGCGGCGGTGAAGGGTTCCATTCTCCGCCAGCATCCGGAGGCAACGATCGTGGACATCAGTCATTTCATCGCGCCTTTCAACAACAGTCACGCGGCCTTCGTGCTGCGCAATGCCTACCCGGAATTCCCGCCGGGCAGCATCCACATCATCAGCGTGAATCCCGAGGCGAATAGCCAGACGGGACACTTGGTCGTGCGTCATCAGGGCCACTACTTCATCGGTGCTGACAACGGTATTTTCTCCCTGCTCTTCGATGAGCCGCCGCAGGAGATCTTCGAGTTGACAATGAAGCTGGACACCGACCACCTCACCTTCCCGACGAAGAACATCTTTGTGAAGGCGGCCTGCCATATAGCACGCGGCGGCACGCCCGAGATCATCGGCCGGAAAGTGGCCTCGGTGCGCGAGCAGATCAACATCCGGCCGGTGGTGATGGACGGGACCATCAAGGGCGAGGTGATCCACATTGACCAATACGGCAACGTGGTCACCAACATCACCAAGACCCTCTTCGATGCAGTGGTGAAGCGGAGTGGGTTCACCATCTCCTTCGGCCGGCCCATGCACGACATCAAGGAGATCAACAAGACCTATTCCGACGTGCCACACGGGGAACGTGTCGCCTTCTTCGGCGATTCGGGCTACCTGGAGATCGCGTTGAACAAAGGTGTCACCGGCGCGGGCGGCGGCGCAGCACAACTTCTAGGTCTGCAGGTGACGGACGCCGTTCGCCTCGAATTGGAGCCGGTGGTCCGAACCGTGGCACGCGCATGATCGTTCGCTTGGTGAAGATGACCTTCCGACCGGAGGAAACGGAACGTTTCCAGACGCTTTTCGATGGCTGGCGCCACCGCATCATCGCCTTCCCCGGATGCCGCAGCTTGGAACTGCTGCATGATATTCGCCGCCCGGGCGTCTTCTTTACCCGCAGTGAATGGAATTCCCCCGCCGACCTCGAAGCCTATCGCAACTCCGCCGTCTTCGCGGACGTATGGCCGGTGGTAAAGCTGCTTTTTGCCGAACCCGCCCAAGCCTGGTCGACGGCCAGTGAACACCGCATGTCCGCCACAACACCCGAAAGCCCAACCCCTGCATGAAGTTCGCACTATCCCTCTTCCTTGTATCGCTTTCCTTCTCGCTGCTCGCCCAGACCGACGCGCAGCAAAAGCTGGATGCCGCCACAACCGCCTACAACGCGAGGCATCTGGACACCGCAATGGTCCTGGTCCAGCAAGTGATCACCGCTGCCCCTGACATGGCCAAGGCCTTCAAGCTGCGCGGCGATATCCATCAACGGCAAAAGGATTATGATGCCGCCATGGAGGACTACAAGACCTCCGAGAAGCTGGACCCGAAGGATCCGCGGCTCTTCATCAGCCGTTGCGCCCTGCTGATCACCCAAGGCAACTATAAGGGTGGCCTTCAACAAGCGGACAAAGCACTGGACCTGGACCCGAGGGACGCGGATGCTTGGTATGACCGCAGTTGCGCGCTCTATTTCACGGGTGATGGCGATGGTGCATTGAAGAGCGCGGGGAAGGCCATGGAACTCCGACCCGATTATGCCGAGGCCATCTATCTGACCGGCGTGATCGAGGGCGAACAGAACGATGAGAAAGCGGGCCTTGAGCACATCGCCCAAGCGCTTAAACTGCAGCCGAAGATCCAAGGCGGCCTGATGAGCGAGGGGGTGCTGCTCTTTGAAAGTCACCAGTACAAGGAGGCCATCGCCAAGTTCACGGAGGTGATCAATACCGACACCACCGAACTCGCCGCCGCACACTACTACCGAGGCGACAGCTACTACAATCTGGAAGACAAGCCGAATGCATGCGCGGACTGGGAGGTCAGCGCGCGCATGGGGGACCGCGATGCCATCTACATCAAGAAGGCGTACTGCGATACCGACGCGACGAAGATCCCCAAGAAGCCGAAGCGGCAGCCACGTAAGACGACCATCCAGTTCTAGTGTGATGGCCGTTCATCAAGGGTGATCCCTTTTCGCGATTCTGGGCCAAGTCCGGAATGACACTGGTCTGCAAGTGCCTTCCGAACATTTTCCCGGTCCTGATCATTCGTCATTCCCGATCCCGCACTTCTATATTTCGGCCCGAAACGAAACGATGAGCAACGCACGTCCGATATCGGCCTTCATGGAGCAGCACTACCTGCATTTCAATGCAGCAGCGCTCATGGACGCCGCCAAGGCTTACAAGGTCCACAAGAAGAGTGGCAAGAAAATGCTGGTGTCCCTCGCGGGTGCCATGAGCACGGCTGAGTTGGGCAAGAGCCTCGCCGAGATGATCCGTCAAGGACAGATCGACATCATCAGCTGCACCGGCGCCAACCTGGAAGAGGATGTGATGAACCTCGTGGCGCACGACCACTACGAGCGCGTGCCGCACTATCGCGATCTCACTCCCACCGAGGAGCGCGACCTCTTGGACCGTGGCATGAACCGCGTCACCGACACCTGCATCCCCGAGCATGAGGCTTTCCGCCGCTTGGAGAAGCACGTGGTAGACCTGTGGAAGTCCGACGACAAGAGCGGCAACCGCCGTTTCCCGCATCAGTACTTCTATGAGATGATCAACTCGGGCGTGCTCAAGCAGTACTACCAGATCGATCCGAAGGACAGCTGGATGATAGCCGCGGCGGAACGCAACCTGCCGATCATCTGCCCCGGCTGGGAGGACAGCACCTTGGGCAACATCTTCGCGGGCCACTGCATGAGCGGTGATTGCAAACCAGGTATGATGAAGAGCGGCATCGAGTACATGATGTTCCTCGCCGATTGGTACACGGAAAACGCGGGAGAAGAAGGCATCGGCTTCTTCCAGATCGGTGGCGGCATTGCGGGCGACTTTCCCATCTGCGTAGTGCCCATGCTGCAGCAGGACCTCCAGCGCGAGACGCCGTTCTGGAGCTACTTCTGCCAGATCAGCGACAGCACCACCAGCTACGGCAGCTACAGCGGCGCGGTCCCCAATGAAAAGATCACCTGGGGAAAGCTCGACATCGGTACGCCGAAGTTCATCATCGAAAGCGATGCTACTATTGTAGCACCCTTGGTCTTCGCCTATATCCTCGACATGTAAGCCATCCCCATGGAACGCCGAATACGCTCTTTCAACACCCTCACGGACGAACTGCGCGAGAAGCTGCAGGAACAGTATCCGGACGGGATCGACAACAGCCACATCCGCTCGGTGAGCACGCCCAAAGGCGAGAACCTGCGTGTGATCGAACTGCGCACCGCTGAGGTGATGTACCTCATCAAGGTGAACGCCGAAAGCCGCGAGGAAATGGACGAATTCCTCGATCAGGAGAACAGCGGCGATGATGACGCAGGCGGCGGCGAGGACGGCGAGAGCAATGAAGAACTCGAAGGCTCCGACAATGCCGACGACGAGGAGGAAGAGGACAAGGACGCCCCCTCGGAAGACGGCGACGAGGACGACGACGAGGATTGAACAAGAGCTCAGCCGTGCAGAGCTAGTGCTGCGCACCCGTACCGTCGACCCGTTGGGGTCGACCATTCACCTAAATTCTTCCCGATGCTCAACGGCCGCTTCCATATCGCCTTCGCCACCACGGACCTTAAGCGCATCAAGGCCTTCTATGGCGGGCTACTCGGCTGCGCGGAAGGCCGCAGCGCTGAGACCTGGGTGGACTACGATTTCTTCGGGCACCAGCTCACCATCCAGCAAGTGCCGATGGTGACCAAGACCGCCAGCACCTACAACCCGCAAAGCCATATCCCAAGCGACCATTGGGGCATCGTGCTGGAACTCGCCGAGTGGCGGAAGATGCGCGACAAGTGCAAAAAACTTGGCGTGCGCTTCTTCATCGAACCGCAGGTGGTGATGAAGGGCGAAGTGGGCGAGCAACGCAGCTTCTTCATCGAGGACCCGGACGGTCACGCCATCGAGTTCAAGGCGTTCGAGGATCCGGCGAGTTTGTTCCGGAAGGGGTAGTTTGGTCGTTCTGATTTGGGTTTATCCTGCCTGTCGAGGAGAAGTAAAACAATGCCTCATCAGGCAACCTTCTATAATTGAAAATATTAAGTTAGATGATTGATGCCGAGAACATTGCCTATTGTGTGACGCGACTTGAATGTTTGAATGAAAACGGATCTACATCCGTCGGGACAGGATTCATTTTCTCGATACACGCAGACGGCGGAACACATGTTCCGTTGCTGGTCACAAACAGACATGTGATTGCGAATGCGACGCAAGTGAGATTTTTACTCACGAAAAAAGATCCAAACGGACAACCAATCATGTCCGACTATCAAGCCGTCACAATCAGTGGCAGGTCGCTCTGGAAAAATCATCCTGATGATCATGTTGACCTGTGCGCGATGATATTCGGGCACATCCTGAATGAGTTCACAAATAAGCTGAAGACTGAAATTAAATGGTCGCGAATTGCTCCAAGTAACATACCCAATCAAGAGCAGTTTGCGACAATGAATGCAGTTGAAGATGTGGTCATGGTAGGGTATCCCATTGGGCTTTGGGATAGCCATAACAACAGGCCCATCTTTCGAAAAGGCATTACAGCAACCAAACCAGGGCTGCCTTATAATGGAAGAAAAGAATTTCTAATAGATATTGCGGCATTCCCCGGGTCCAGTGGAAGCCCTGTATTCCTCTACAAAGAAGGGTTCAGCGTAGTGAATACAGCAGGAGACAGATTGGCTGGAAGGGATGATAGATTCTTCTTCATCGGGGTTCTATATGCCGGACCCATGTATAATGCTGAAGGAGAAATAGAAATTCAAAATGTCCCAACCTCCACTGATCCAAAAATCATGTTTCGCATTCCTACCAATTTAGGTATCGTAATTTCCTCGGAGGTGCTTATGGAATTTGAAAGCGTGTTTCCCGCTCCAGTCAGTGTTCCCGGTCCTAGCGGCGTGTGAACCCAAGAAGCTAGGGACGGGTTGCACATCGGAGATTCAAGTTCCGCCACGAGCACGTAAGGCCCATGAGGCAGTACCAGACCCGTACGATCAATGTTCAATACGTCCGCTGCGCCACCAAGGCACCGGCGTCGTACTGCTCGCCCTGCATGAGGCGGCCGTCGCTGTAGCTGAGGCGGCCACGCAACGCATTCGTGCCATCACGGAACTCCCATGTTCCAACGCGATGCCCTTTGGAGAAGGAGGCCTCTGCCATCACGGTCCCATTCTCATCGAACTGCTTCCACACACCGTCACGGCGACCGTTGAGGAAGGCGCCCATCTCTTTGATGCGACCGCTCTCGTAGTAGGTGATGAAGTGGTCCAGCGAGCCGTCATTGAAGCGCGTGCTTTCCAAGCGGCCATTGGGGTAGAACTGCTGTTCCGGCTCTTGAGCGAACGCCATCGAGCCGCAAAGCAGCAAGCTGAGGAGGAGGATCGCGTGTTTCATAGCTGGGACGATGCTGCGTTGAACGCCTCCAAGATAACGTTTGTTCCCCGTGGACCTAAGGTGAGGTTAACATAAATCCTCACCATGGCGCATTGGTGTCTTCCTATTTCCGGGTGACGCACTTTTCAGAAGTTATCCACGCCCACCAAGGCTTACGGACCGCCCCGGGTACCTTCGCGGACCCAATTGACACTGTGCCCATCATGACCAATACCGCTCCGGCCAAGAGTTCCAACGCCACCACGGTGGAACTCCGATCCATTGTCTCGCAGGTGCGCCGCGACATCGTCCGCATGGTGCACGCCTGCCAAAGCGGTCACCCCGGCGGCTCGCTCGGCTGCGCGGACTTCTTCACCGCGCTCTACTTCCATGTGCTTCGCCACGATCCGAAGCACTTCACCATGGACGGCATCAGCGAGGACCTCTTCTTCCTCAGCAACGGCCACATCAGTCCGGTGTTCTACAGTGTGCTGGCGCGCAACGGCTACTTCCCCGTCGACGAACTGAAGACGTTCCGCAAGCTGAACTCACGTCTGCAAGGACATCCCACCACGCATGAAGGCCTGCCCGGCGTGCGCATGGCCAGCGGCTCGCTCGGACAAGGGATGAGCGTCGGCATCGGCGCTGCCTTGGCGAAGAAGTTGAACGAGGATCCCACGCTGGTCTTCACCCTGCATGGCGATGGCGAACTGCAAGAAGGACAGATCTGGGAAGCGGCGATCGCTGCGGCCGGCAAAAAGGTGGACAACCTGATCTCGACCGTGGATTGGAACGGCCGCCAGATCGATGGCGATGTGGATGACGTGATGCCGTTGGGCGACCTCCACGCAAAATGGACCGCTTTCGGCTGGGATGTGATGGAGATGCAGGGCAACGACATGGACGCTGTGCTGGCCGGACTGGCCGAGGCGATCTCGCGCACCGGCAAGGGCAAGCCCGTGATGATCCTGATGCATACAGAGATGGGTTCGGGCGTCGACTTCATGGAAGGCAGCCACGAGTGGCACGGCATCGCGCCGAATGATGCGCAACTGGCCGCGGCGCTGAAGCAGCTTCCGGAAACCCTTGGCGATTATTGATCGTGCGCTCCGTCGCCGCTTCCTCCCTTCGGCACGCTTTTGCCTTGGCTCGCGTTATGGGGTTGAAAATGCTAGTTGATAGTTGTCGGTTGTCAGTTGTCAGGGGCATGCTCGGAACACGACCATCCACCCCACGCAACCGCCATTACCTCCTTCTCTTCCTTCTCCTCCCCTCCCTCGCCTTCTCCCAGAAAAAGGAAAAGACGCCGCAGCTCACGCGCATCCTCTTCGTGATGGATTGCAGCAACAGCATGAACGCGTTCTGGGGCGACGAGCCGAAGATCGACGGGGCGCGCAAAGTGTTATTCGAATCCTTGGGTCCTCTGGAACGCGCACCGAACGTGCAACTGGCGCTGCGCCTGTATGGCCATCAGACACGTATCGAACCGGGCAAGCAGGATTGCGACGACACGAAACTCGAAGTCCCGTTCGGCCCGAACAACGGCGACGCCATCCGCGCCAAGATGAAGTCCGTGCGCTGCCTCGGCACCACGCCCATAGCTCGCTCGCTGGAAAAGTCCGCAGACGATTTTCCGGATCGCACTTCGCGCAACGTCATCATCCTCATCACCGACGGCATCGAGGCCTGTGACGAGGATCCTTGCGCCGTAAGCCGCGCCCTGCAAGCGAAGGGGATCATCCTGAAGCCCTTCGTGATCGGCATCGGCATCGAGGACGCGAGCAAGTACAGCCTGAAGTGCGTGGGCAACTACTTCGATGCAAGCACTCCGGAAATGTTCGACCGCGTGCTGAAGGTGGTGATCGACCAGGCCCTCAACAGCACCACCACTCAACTGCTGCTGCTCACCGACGACAGCAAGCCGACGGAGACCGATGTTCCGGTGACTTTCTACGACCAGAAGACCGGGGTTGCGCGATACAATTTCGTGCACACACTCACCGTGCGCGGCGAACCGGACACGCTCAACATCGATCCCGTCTTCACCTACCGGATCGTAGCCCATACCATTCCGCCGAGCGTGAAGGAGAACGTCACTTTGCTGCCCGGAGAGAACAATGTGATCGCATTGGTGGCCGGGCAGGGCACGCTGGACCTACGCACCGATGGCGCCCTCACGAGCGACGGACCCATTCAATGCATCGTGCGCAAGCAGGGCGACATGACCACGCTGAATGCACAGCCGATGAATACGACGCAGCTTTACCGCACCGGCCTCTACGACCTTGAGGTGCTCACGCTTCCGCGACTGCTGATCCCCAATGTGGAGATCAAGCAGAGCACGACGACGCCTGTGAGCATTCCGCAAAGCGGCGTCCTGAACGTGATAACCAATACACCCGGCCCCGGCGGTATCTTCCAGCTGGACGGCGAGGAACTGAAGCTCGTGGTGGACCTCGATCCGCACCTGGCACGCAACCAGTTCCGCCTGCTGCCCGGCGACTATCGCGTCATCTACCGTTCCGGCAATGCGCGCGAAACGGCCTTCTCCGTTGTGAAGGATGTTACCGTTGCAGCGGGAAGAGCGGTGAACCTTGAATTCTGACGAGGAGAAAGGGAGAAAGAGAGAACGGAAGCACACCACAGAGGCACAGAGACACAGAGGACACAGGGGAATCCGAGTCTTGAGTCGCGGATCGTCCAGTCACCAATCACCAGCCACCAATCACCAGAACATGACCACCTACCCCGTACTTGACAAGAAGGACACGCGCAGCGGCTTCGGCGAAGGCTTGCTGGAGATCGGCCAGCGCGATGACCGCGTGGTGGCGCTTTGCGCGGACCTCACCGGTTCACTGAAGATGGACGCCTTCGCGAAGGCTTTTCCGGAGCGCTTTTTCCAGGCCGGCATCGCTGAGGCGAACATGATGGGCATGGCCGCCGGAATGACCATCGGCGGCAAGATCCCCTACACGGGCACCTTCGCCAACTTCAGCACCGGGCGCGTTTACGACCAGATCCGCCAGAGCATTGCCTACGCGGGCAAAAACGTGAAGATCTGCGCCAGTCATGCGGGCCTCACCCTCGGCGAGGATGGCGCCACCCACCAGATCCTCGAGGACATCGGTCTGATGAAGATGCTGCCCGGCATGACGGTGATCGTACCTTGTGACCACAACCAGACCAAGCAGGCCACAATCGCCATCGCCGACCACGAAGGCCCGGTCTACCTGCGCTTCGGCCGCCCGAAGTGGCCGGTTTTCATCGCACCGGAAACGCCGTTCGAGATCGGTAAGGCCCAACTGCTCAGTGAGGGCAGCGACGTGAGCATCTTCGCTTGCGGGCATTTGGTGTGGAAAGCGTTGCAGGCAGCGGAGGAATTGGAGAAGCAGGGCATCCACGCGGAAGTGATCAACGTGCACACGATCAAACCCTTGGACGAAGAGGCCGTCCTACGCTCCGCAAAGAAGACCGGATGCGTGGTGAGCTGCGAGGAACATCAACGGAACGGGGGCTTAGGCGACAGCATCGCACAGCTCCTCGCACGCGTGCATCCCACACCGATGGAATTCGTGGCCGTGAACGACAGCTTCGGTGAAAGCGGCACCCCGGACCAGTTGCTGGCGAAGTACGGGCTGGACACACCGGACGTGGTGGCGGCAGCGAAGCGGGTGCTGAAGCGGAAGTGACCTTGGCGCCACAGGATCGCGGAGAAAGGGAAGACCGCCAATGACACCGATGGTCGCCGAAACCTTATCGGACGACCATCTTTGCCCCTGCTGATGAGCAGTTCACAGGGTAACGCATTCTTCCGGAAGAAGCCGATCGATGCACGGACCGCGCTCTTCATTTTCGCGACGCTCCTTGCTCTCTCCTTGGTGAAGTACATCCGCTTGGCGCTGCATGCACATCCGGTTGCAGACGATTTCTGCTACGCGGCCAAGTCGCGCGGGATGGCGCTTTGGGACTGGAGTTTCTCCGAGTGGATGAATTGGAACGGCCGCTATGCCAGTAACCTGCTGATGATCCATGGGCCGCTCACATGGTCATCACAATTCCTTCCCGGTTATCGCGCAGTGCCGGTCATCCTGCTGTGCTTGACGATCGCTGCATTTTGGTTCCTTCTACGTCGCCTCACGCATGGCGCATTCACCCTGCGCGAATACCTCGTCGCGGCGTTGGCCTTCACGGTCCTTTACCTCAACCTGATGCCGGATCTCGGCGAAGGCTACTACTGGTACACAGGCGCGGTGACCTACCAATTGGGGAGTATCCTGCTCCTCGTGCATCTCGCACTCCTATTCGGTCGACCCTCGAAAGGATGGAGCGCTGCCTCCGTGCTGCTGCTGAATATCCTGCTCGCGGTCACCATCGTGGGCATGGACGAGATCCACATGCTGATCATGCTGGGGCTGCATCTCGGCATAGCGGTGTGGCGGTTGCGCAAACGCAGTTGGTACGGTGCATGGCCGCTGATGACACTTGCTGTCATCAGTGGTGCCGCACTCATGTATCTGGCGCCGGGGAATAGTGTTCGCGGCGCCATGTTCGCCGGTACGCATCGGCTGCTTCCGTCATTGGGCATGAGCGCACTGCAAACGCTCCGATTCATCGGCTCGTGGATGGTCTCACCGGCACTGCTGGCCATGAGCGCTCTGTATATCCCGATGCACCGCCACCTGATCGGACGCATGCCATTCCTAGATCGGATCTCTCCATGGATCACTGCCGCACTGCCCGTGCTGCTGGTGATGGCCTGCAGCTTTCCGGCGTACTGGAGCACCGGTATTCTTGGCCAGCACCGCACCGAGAATGTGGGCTGCATCTTTTTCATTCCGCTGTGGTTCATCAACGTTGCCCTTTGGTTGGAACGGCGGCCACTGCGCAAACTGGTAAACCTTCCTGCTACACCTGGGATGATCGCTATGGCGGCCGCTCTCACCTTGTTGGCGTTGAACTTCACACGCAACGGGCTCGCTGCGGCGATCGACCTCCATTACGGAAGTGCTTCCAACTATGATCGCGTGATGTTGAAGCGCGAGGCCGAAGTGCGCGCTGCGGCTGCGGATCCATCGGTCTATGTCATCTTCACTCCGCTGACCGATCCTCCGATGACCTTGCCGAACTATGAGGAGCACGGGCCATTACGCGGCTGGATGGTGGATTGCGAATCGCGCTTCTTCGGCGCGGAGGAACGGCAGGTGGCGCAGAAGGAACAGTGATCGAATTCTCCGCGCCTCAGCGTCTCCGCGGCTGCAGATCAAACATTCTTCGCGAACTCCACCAAGCCCTCTGCGAAGCGCCTCCAGGAAAGTTCATCACGCAGTGCGGCGATGTTCGCTTGGAAGATGGACGGGCCCTTGTCGAAGAACTGCACGATGCCCGCAGCCACGGCACTTGCTGAGACCTCCGGGACCAGTATGCCGTTGCGACCGTTGTTCAACGCTTCCTTTAATCCGCCGACATCGGTGGCGATCACGGGCACGCCAAAGTGGTACGCGATGGCGGTGATGCCGCTCTGGGTCGCACTTCTATAGGGCAGTACCACGGCATCGGCCGCGCCGAAAAAGCTTGGGACTTCGGCATCCGCGATGTAACGGGCCTGCATATGGATGTGGCCACGCTGCGGGCTCGCCGCGATCAGTTTGGTGTACTCCCCGAGATCGCCATACGGTTCGCCAGCGATCACCAGATGGTAGCGTTCGTCCAACATGCCGAAAGCCGCGATCAGAAGGTCCAATCCCTTGTAGTCGCGAATGAGTCCGAAGAAGAGCAGCACGCGCGCATCATCCGGCAGGCCCAGTTTTTGGCGTGCTTCCGCCCGTGGCATCGGCGTCCCGAAATGGTCATAAAGCGGATGCGGCATGCGATGCACGTTCGCTCCTGGGCATAACCGAAGGATGTCCTGCTCCACTTGTTCCGTCATTGCGATGAGACCGTCATTGCGGCGCAGGAACCAGCGCGTGAGCGGATCGTCATAGAAGTGCGGTTCGTGCGGCAACGCATTGTCCACGATGCTGATCACCTTCACCCCTTCCCTTCGCAGATGCCCGGCCACGCTGCCCATTGCCGGTGAGAAGAAGGGCATCCAATAACGGAGCACCGCCACTTCAGGCTTCCTTTCAAGCATACGTTGCGCCGTGCGCTTCCAACTTCCGGGGCCTATACTGTCGAGTACTCTTGTCGCCGCAATGATATCGGGCTTTTCCGTGTCGTACTGCGAAGTGCCGGGAAAGAGCAGGCCCGGATACTGTCGCTTGAATGTGAATGCATCCACCGTGTTCTTCTTCCGAAGTTCCTGCACCAACGCGGTACTGAACTGCGCGATACCGCCGCGATATGGCGGAAAGGCGGAGAGAAAGGAGAAGTGCATATCGGCGGGTGGAACAGAGGTCGTGCGAAGATGGGCATTGAAGAACAAAAGCGATGGAGTGAGTGCAGCTATCGAGGAAGAACCTCATGCCCCATCGCGTTCACCAGCCACACACATCACACTAGCTGTTCCGCAACAACTCCTTGGCGTTCTCGATCGCCGCCTTGCTGGTCCTTTTTCCGCTGAGCATCCGCGCCAAGGCCTCCACGCGCTCTTCGGCATCGAGTGGCCGGATGTCACTCTGCACGTGCTCCGCTTCGTGGTCCTTGGTGACGAGCAGGTGCGTATCGGCCTTGCTGGCGATCTGCGGCAAGTGGCTGATGGCGATCACTTGTCGGTCCTTGGCCATGCTCTTCAGCAGCGCGCCGACACGATGCGCCACTTCGCCGCTCACACCGGTGTCGATCTCGTCGAAGATCACGGTCGGCAATTCCTTGCTCGCCGCGGCCAGGCCGATCAACGCTAACATCACGCGGCCCAGTTCACCGCCGCTGGCCACTTTGTCCAAGGGTTCCGGCGCGCGGTCCTTGTTGGCGGAGAAGAGTGCACGAATGCTGTCCGTTCCGGTGGCAGTGGGTCCGGTGTACTCGTGGGCGAAGCGGAACGCCGCGTGGGGCATTCCCAGATCCCTTAGCTGAACCGCCACTTGATCGGCCAAAGGTGTGATGGCCTTAACACGCTTGACACTGATGGCACTCGCGAGCTTCAGCACTTCGGCGTGCATCGTTGCTTCGCGTCCTTCCAATTCCTTCACGCTGTCCGCGATCGATCCGATGCGGGCGATGCGCGCGCCGAGATCATCGCGGAGGGCGATCAACGCGTCCGCTTCCTCCAGCCTGTGCTTGTGTTGAAGGCGCATGAGCACGTCCGAACGTTCACGCAAACGCTCCGCCTTCTTGGGATCGATACTGACCTGTTCGGCGAGTTGCGCGGCCTCGTCCGCGATGTCCTTCAGTTCGATCGACACACTTTGTAATCGGTCCGTCAACCCTTGAACCGCGGGATCGATGCGGGCCGCCTTGACCGCGTTCTGCTTGATGTTGGCGAGATCCATGGAGAGGCCGCGATCGCCACTGATGCCCTCGTCCATGCCGCGCAATGCACCCACGAGTTCTTCGGCATGGTCCGCACGCATCAATGCTTTCTCCATTTCAGGCCCTTCGCCTGCGACCAGGCGTGCTGCCTCCAGTTCATCGAATTGGAACTGAAGATAATCCCGTTCGCTTTGCGACTTCGCCTCCTCTTCCTGTGCTCGTGTCAGTTCATCCTGCACGGCGCGCCAAGCGCTAAATCGTTCGGCATACTGTTTCATCGCCGATGCATGGCCGATGAAGTGGTCCAGCAATCCCAGTTGGAAGGCGGGGGTGTTCAATAGCAAGGTGTGATGCTGGCTGTGGACATGGACAAGCAGTTCGCCCAATTCACGCAACTGCTCCAAGCGCACCGGGGTGTCGTTGACGAAGGCCCGCGAGCGCCCGCCTGGTTCAAGCTGCCGACGTAGGATCATCGGATCTTCCTGCGGCACACCGTTCTCTTGGTACCAGTCCTCCATGGATGACGACCCTGCAAGAGCTTCCACTTCCAGTTCAATCACGCAGCGCTGCTTGGGATCGCGCAGCATATTGCCTTCGGCGCGATCGCCCATGGCCAGTCCCAAGGCTCCAATGACAATACTCTTCCCGCTGCCCGTCTCACCGGTGATCACCGTGAGTCCCGGACCGAGATCGAGTTCCAACTGCTCGATCAGCAAGTAGTTCCGGATGGAAAGGCGGCGAAGCATGGCGTGAAGATCGAATTTTCCGGTATCGCCCGATTCAGGTGGGGTGCGCAGCAATGCCGGCCCTACTGCCCGCCCTTCATCATATCCAAGTACTGGTTGATGTGCCCTGGGTCAATGATCTGGAGCGTGTTATAGACCTTGGCGCGTTCTTGCGGATCGCCTGACTTGAACAACTGCACCAGTTCATTGTACTTGGCGTTGAAGATCACCTGCAGATTGTAGCTGCTGGGCTTTGCTTGATGCACGGCCTTAAGTTCATCGATCGCAGACGCGCAGGCCTTTCGTCCTCCGGCCATATCCGTGGACATCTTGTCGAAACCATTACGATGATAGTCGTATAGGAATTGGCGCATGGGCCGGAAGGCCCCTTGCAATTGATTGTCGACCAGCCAATACCGGTTCTTCTCGCCCTCGAAGGCCTTCCAGCCCGTCTGTGTGGCGTTCTGCGCGTTGCTCACCACGGTCTGCGCCTGTGCATAAAGGTCCTTGCCTCCCATGGGAGAGTATGTGTCCTCATCGACGCCGAGAATGTAGTACGCATAGAAGGCGATCACGGACGAAAGATTGTCGGTGAACCGGTCGATGGAAAAGTCAACTTTTGTGTTCTCCAGATAGCTGAACTGAAGGTCGTTGTCCAAGATGTCGACCACAGGGCTCATGTAATCGGAACCGTAGACCGGGCGGGAGTAGATCACTTGGAGCGTGCCACTGAACTGGTCGGCGCTCGATTGCTCGGTCACCGTAAGGAGCATGTTGCAGTCGATGCGCTCCTCCGGGCTGAAGTTCAGCGCGGTCCAGCGATGGGTGTTCATCAGTTCGGTGATGCTCGTCTCCATACTCTTCCACACCCGGTCCGGCGTGCTTTGGATCTTGGGCGCTATCACCGATACCTTGCAGTTGAACTCCTGGGCCCGCACGGAAACGAAACCAACTATGAAAGCGAGGGCAACGGCCTTCCTAAGCATGGGGTATGAGTTTTTCGACGCGGTCGAGAATGGCGCGCGCCACATCCGGCTTGGCCATCAACGGCAGGTCTGTCGCGTTCGTGTTGACATCGATCAAAGTGACCTTATTGGTGTCATGCCCGAAGCCTGCACCTAGGTCGCGCAAGGAGTTCAGTATGATGAGGTCGAGGTTCTTGCGCGCCAGTTTCTCCTCGGCGTTGTGGCGCTCATCATCGGTCTCCAAGGCAAAACCCACCAGTAGTTGACCGGCACGCTTCACGCCTCCCATCCATCCCAGGATGTCCTCGGTGGCCTCGAGGTCGAGCGCCGACAGCCCATCCCGCTTCTTCAATTTTTCCTTCGCTTGGTGCGCCGGACGCCAATCCGCAACGGCGGCGCTGAGGATCGCAATATCACAATCATTGAAACGCGTTTTACAGGCCTCCGCCATTTCCGCGGCGGACACCACGTTCGTCCGCTGAATGCCTGGCATGGTGACCGTCAATGCAACCGGGCCGGTCACCAATTCCACCTGTGCCCCGCGCAATGCGGCTTCCTCCGCGATCGCGAAGCCCATTTTACCGGAACTCCGATTGCCGATGTAACGGACAGGGTCTATTGCCTCCTGCGTCGGGCCTGCGGTGATGAGGATCCGCTTACCTGCGAAGGGGGAGTTCCCGATCAACGCCGCCACCAGCGCATCCACGATGGCATCCGGCTCCGTCATCCGCCCCTCCCCGCTGAGGCCGCTGGCCAGTTCACCGCTTTCCGGACCGATGGTGCGGACGCCTCGCTTGCGAAGTGTTTTCAGATTGGTCTGTGTTGCGGCGTCGCGGTACATCTCGAGGTCCATCGTCGGTGCCACGAAGACAGGGCATTCGGCGCTCAGCCAGCAGGCTAACAGGAGGTCGTCGCATAGACCGTGGGCCATCTTCGCCAACGTGTTCGCTGTGGCAGGCGCGATCACCAGCACATCGGCCCAACGGGCGAGATGCACATGGTCATTCCATGTCGCGTGGTCGATGAACTCGGTGAGCGCGGGGCGCTTGCTAAGGGTGGAAAGCACAAGTGGCGAAACGAAGTCGTGCGCGGAAGGGGTCATCACTACTTGTACTTCAGCACCGGCCTTCACCAATGCGCGCACGAGTAGTGGAGCCTTGTAGGCCGCGATCCCTCCGGTGACCCCGAGAAGGACCTTGCGTGGAAGGACGTTTGCCGCGACCACGATCGTTGGAACTTATCAGATGGCCTCCGCCTCCTGGCCTGGACGGCGGAATACGATCTTCCCTTCGAGCATCTCCTCGATGGCGATGGCAGCAGGCTTCGGCATACGCTCGTAGTGCTTGCTCACCTCGATCTGCTCGCGGTTCTCGTAGATCTCCTCGATGTTCTCTCCGCTCACGGCGAATTCCTCGAGTTTCTCGTTCAGTTCCTCCTTGATGTCCACCGCGACCTGATTGGCGCGCTTGCCCAGGATGGCGATGCTCTCATAGAGGTTGCCGGTCTCGGTGTCCAACTGGTCCACATTGCGGGTTACGGTTGACTTGGCGGCGCTCTGGTACGTGGGGTTCATGGGGAGGAGGGACTTTTCTTTGCTTTCTGCGTGTGAGTAAGGTCTCGCAGCATCGTCCGGGCCTGCGGTAGGTAGGAACTTTCCGGAAAAGCGTCCGCGAAGGTATTGAATGATCGGATACCGTCCTCATTCCGCCTTTCCCGCTTGTAGTCCACACTGTTCAGCGCAAGGTCGTGGTTGGCCACGAAAATGCTGAACAGGGCCTCTTCCCGGTGAGGCGAATTGGGCCATTTGACAAGGAAGCCCTGCAAAGCGACGGATGCGGCCGAATAGTCCCGGATACGCAAGTACTGCTTGGCCCCGGTGTAGTCCTTCATTTCCAATTTCGCCCGCAGCTCGTCGATCAAGACGTTGGCGGAATCCTTCATGTTCGTATCCGGAAAGCGGACCATGAACAGCTCCAGCTTGTCGATGGCCGCCTGGGTGTCGGCCTGGTCCAACTCATACTCCGGTGATTCCATGTAGTGGCAATATGCGGCGAGGAAGCTGCATTGCTCCGCATGTGGGTTGTTGTGGAAGGTCTTGGCGAAATTCTCCAGGTAATAGCTCGCCATGATGTAGTCCTTTTGGCCGAAGTTGCCCATGGCGTAGTAGAAGCTCACCGGTTCAAAGAGCGTATCGCCACGGGTGAGTGTGAGGAGTTCCTCGAACAAGGGCATGGCCCGGTCAAAGTCCGGCTTCTCGAAATACTGGACGGCCATCTTGTACTTGTACTGCACATCAGTGCTCTTCACGGCCTTGTTGAATTCGCTGCATGATGCGAGTAAGAGGGCGACGCCCGCGGCGTAGAAGAGTGAAATGCGCATGGAGGGCGGCAAATGTAGCCTTCGCTCCAACGCGGGAAAGATCCGATCAGCATGTGCGGGCGATCGAGCCTCTCCCCTTTACCTCCCTTACTTCGTTTACCTACTTCACCCCCATCACGGTCCGGGGATGGCAAGGGAAGTAAGGGAGGTCAGGAAGAAGAGGGATGAAAAAGCAGGAAGCCTTCCTCCACGTACCTTCGCCGCCCGCATTTCCACACCCATGAACGACATTTTCGACAAGATCCGCAAGGACGCCGGGCCCATCGGCCGCCACGCCAAGGCAGCGCATGGTTATTTCGCATTCCCGAAACTCGAGGGCGAACTCGGTGCGCATATGAACTTCCGTGGCAAGGAGGTTCTGGTATGGAGCCTTAACAACTATTTGGGCTTGGCCAACCACCCCGAAGTGCGCAAAGTGGACGCCCAGGCCGCGAAGGATTGGGGCCTAGCCTATCCGATGGGCGCCCGCATGATGAGCGGGCAGACCAAGTACCACGAGCAGTTGGAGGACCAGCTGAGTGAATTCATGCAGAAGGAGGACACCTTCCTCCTGAACTTCGGCTATCAAGGCTGCATGAGCTGCATCGATGCCTTGCTCACCCGTCAGGACGTGCTGGTGTTCGACAGCGAGAGCCACGCCTGCATGATGGACGGCGCACGCCTCCACGCCGGTAAGCGCTTTATGTTCCAGCATAACGACATGGCCAGCTTGGACAAGCAGTTGGAGCATGCGCGCAAGCTGACCGAACAGACAGGCGGCGGCATTCTGGTGATGACCGAGGGCGTCTTCGGCATGGCCGGTGACCAAGGCAAACTGAAGGAGATCGCCGAACGCAAGAAGAAGTACAACTTCCGCCTCTTCGTGGACGATGCGCACGGCTTCGGCCAAATGGGCGAACAAGGCCGCGGCACCGCCGATCACCAAGGCGTGCAGGACCAGGTGGACGTGTACTTCGGCACCTTCGCCAAGAGCATGGCCAGCATCGGCGCGTTCATCAGTGGACCGGAGGACGTGATGATGTATATGCGCTACAACATGCGCAGCCAGATGTTCGCCAAGAGCCTGCCCATGCCCATCGTCATCGGCGCGATCAAGCGCCTCGAGATGATGCGCACCATGCCGGAGCTGAGCGCCAAGCTGTGGGAGATCACCAACGCCCTGCAAAGCAGATTAAAGGCCGCCGGGCTGGATATCGGCAAGACCAACAGTTGCGTAACGCCCGTCTACATGAAAGGCGACGTGCCCGAGGCCACCAACGTGGTGGTGGACCTGCGTGAGAACCACGGCATCTTCTGCAGCATCGTTGTTTATCCCGTGATCCCGAAGGGGGAGATCCTGTTGCGCCTGATCCCCACCGCCACGCACTCCATGGAGGATGTGCAGCGCACGATCGAAAGCTTCAAGGCAGTGAAGGCGAAACTCGAAGCCGGGGAATACAAGGCAGAGTCGATCGCGAGCTTCTGATCATAGTTTTTTTTTGCTGCAAAGGCGCGAAGAACGCCAAAGGGCCGGAGGAGGGCACTGTAAACCCGGCTACGGCAGCCGGGTGCGCTAAGCGCGCAACGACATTGCCGACCGCCATGGCTCTGCTTCGTCGGCAAGCCCCGCGCGACTGTTGGACCATCTGACCGGCTGATCGGCCGGATGGGGGTTCGATCACTTGAAGCTCAAGCGGCCGAGGCTGTACTTTCCGCTGCCGGTGAAGAAGATCACGATGAAGGCCATCATGTACAGGAAGCTCAACTCCTGCTTCGCGAAGGGCTGATCCCCGTTGGCCATGAAACCGGCCACGGCCATGCCGATGATCACGGGAATGGTGGAAATGCGTGTCCAGATGCCCAGAAGGACCAACGCGGCGCATACCACTTCGGCAAAGAGGATCAGCGAGAGGCTCACCGTGTGGCCCAGCCCGATGGGATCGGAGAAGGTGGACGAGAGTTCGCCGAAGCGCATGAGCTTCGTCAGTCCGTGCTGCCACAGCAAGGTGCCGGCGGCAGTGACGCGCAGCAGAAGTGCGCCGATGTCGAGGGAGACCTCGTCCGAATTGAGCAGCATGATGAAGGGATGATGATACAAACATAGCCTTCACGCTGCAGCGCTCGTTTCACCGTCCATCTGTTCTGTTCACCTGCCCGCGTTGATAGCGCATGTTCATGCTACGTGGATCACCGTATGGAAATCCACTTTGAATAGCCCATATTTGTCGCATCAAAACCATTTAGAATGTCCACCAAGAAGATACTGAACGCCCTTGGCGTCCTGTTGCTCTCAGCCAGCCTTCCCCTTTCCGCATCCGCCCAATTCGATGAAGGGGACAATGTCCTTGGACTAGGGATCGGCATACTCGGTGGGTATAACGTGGGTTGGAGCGGATCCGGTGTCAGTCAATCCCCTGCGCTGAACCTCCATTTCGACCACGGCATGGGTGACCTCGGATCGGGCACTTGGGGCCTCGGCGGGTATATCGGCTACAAGACCATCAATTACAAGGAGAATTACTACTACTACAACTACGACTACCACTACTCCTACTTGGTGATCGGAGCCCGTGGCACGTGGCACTACAACGAGTGGCATGATAAAAAATGGGACACCTACGGTGGCTTGATGTTGGCCTACCAAGGCGTATCCTACAAGGACAATACGAACTACGGTGCCTATGGCGATCCCGGCACGTATAACTATAACGGCAGCGGCGTCGGACTCAGCGTGTTCGTTGGTGCGCGCTACTATTTCAATGACAAGTTCGGGGTGTACGGGGAATTGGGCTATGGCCTCACCGCGCTCCAATTGGGCGTTAGTCTCAAGCTCTGATCAACAGTCAGCAACTCTTTCGCGAAGCGCCTCCCAAGGGCGCTTCGCCCGTTTCACGCGGCGGATGCATGCCCGCAGTTACCTTCGCGGCCCTCTTGGCCGTCGCTCGTATGGCGGCAGGAGCAACACGATGAAGATCAATGTGACCCTGCCGGACGGAACCGTCCGGAGTTATGAGGAAGGTGCAACGGCCATGGACGTGGCCCTTAGCATCAGCGAAGGCCTCGCCCGCAACGTGCTTTCCGCTAAAGTGAATGGCGAAGTTCGCGACGCCAACCGCCCGCTACCCGGAGATTGCACCGTGCAACTGCTCACGTGGAACGACCTTGACGGCAAGGCCACCCTCTGGCACAGCAGCGCGCACCTCATGGCCGAGGCCATCGAGGCACTCTACCCCGGCACCAAATTCGGTATCGGACCGCCCATTGAGAACGGGTTTTACTATGACATCGACCTCGGCGACCGCGTGATCGGCGACGGTGACTTCGCCGCCATTGAGGCCAAGATGAAGGAGCTCGCCTCGAAGAAGGAAACCTTCACGCGCCGCGAGGTGCCTAAGGCCGATGCCATCGCCTACTTCAAGGAGAAGGGCGACGAGTACAAACTGGAACTGATCGACGGCCTTGAGGATGGCACCATCAGCTTCTACAATCAAGGCAACTTCACCGATCTCTGCCGCGGTCCGCACATACCGAACACCTCCTTCATCAAGGCGGTGAAGGTGCTCAGCGTGGCCGGGGCCTACTGGCGCGGCGATGAGAAGCGCAAGCAGCTCACACGTCTCTACGCCATCACCTTCCCCAAGCAGAAGGAACTCGACGAATACCTCGTGCTGCTGGAGGAGGCGAAGAAGCGCGACCATCGCAAACTCGGCAAAGAGCTGGACCTGTTCACCTTCAGCGAGAAGGTGGGCATGGGCCTGCCGCTCTGGCTGCCGAAGGGCACCGCGCTGCGCGAGCGCCTGATCAACTTCATGAAGACCGCCCAGGAGCGCGATGGGTACGAACAGGTGGCCACTCCGCATATCGGAGCCAAGCAGCTGTACGTCACCAGCGGTCACTGGGACAAGTACGGTGCGGACAGCTTCCAGCCGATCAAGACCCCGAACGAGGGCGAGGAGTTCATGCTGAAACCCATGAATTGCCCGCACCACTGCGAGATCTATAAGAGCAGGCCGCACAGTTATAAGGACCTGCCGATCCGTTACGCGGAATTCGGAACAGTATATCGCTACGAACAGAGCGGCGAGCTGCACGGCCTTACCCGCGTGCGCGGCTTTACGCAGGATGACGCGCACCTCTTCTGCCGCCCCGAGCAGGTGAAGGAAGAGTTCATCAAGGTGATCGACCTCGTTCTGCTGGTCTTCAAGGCACTGGGCTTCGAATCCTATGAAGCGCAGATCTCCTTGCGCGACAAGGTGGACCGTAGCAAGTACATCGGCAGCGACGCCAACTGGGAGAAGGCGGAGAGCGCGATCATCGAAGCGGCTGCCGAGAAGGGGCTGAAGACGGTGATCGAATACGGCGAGGCCGCGTTCTACGGACCGAAGCTCGACTTCATGGTGAAGGACGCGCTGGGCCGCAAGTGGCAACTTGGCACCATCCAAGTGGACTACAATCTGCCCGAGCGCTTCGAGTTGGAATACGTAGGCAGTGACAACCAGAAACATCGTCCGGTGATGATCCACCGCGCACCGTTCGGTTCACTGGAACGCTTCGTCGCGGTGCTGATCGAGCACACCGCGGGGCGCTTCCCATTGTGGCTCACACCCGAGCAGGCCGTGATCCTTCCCATCAGTGAGAAATTCACCGAGGAGGCGCGCCGCGTGGGCGGATTGCTGAAAGAATGCGATATTCGCGCCTCCATTGACGAGCGGAACGAAAAGATCGGCCGCAAGATCCGCGACGCGGAACTGGCAAAGACGCCGTTCATGCTCATCATTGGGGAGAAAGAAGCAGAGGCAGGCACCGTTTCGGTGCGCGAGCATGGCCAGGGCGACCTAGGCACCATGACACCGGCCCAGTTCAGCGAGCTGGTGAAGGAGCGCATCAAGGCGATCTTGCCGAGCATGTAGACCAACACGAACGAACGAAAACAGAGTTTGGCAAAACGTCCCCCCTTCCGGCCCATGGGCCCACGCCCGCCTCGTCCCAGCGGCGGCATGCGACCCCGCGGTCGCGTGGTCAAAGAAGATCCGCACCGCATCAACAGCCGCATATATGGGGTCCCCCAAGTGCGCGTGGTGGGCGAGGACATTGAGCAGGGCATCTATCCGTTTGACGTGGCCTTGAAGATGGCCCAGGAGAAGAACCTGGACCTGGTGGAGATCAGTGCGTCGGCCGATCCTCCCGTTTGCCGCATCATCGACTACAAGAAGTTCCTCTACGACCTCAAGAAGAAGCAGAAGGAGATCAAGGCCAAGCAGGCCGTGATCGAGATGAAGGAGATCCGCTTCGGTCCCAACACGGACGAGCACGATCTCAACTTCAAGCTCAAGCATGCCCGGCGCTTCATCGAGGAAGGCCACAAGGTGAAGGCCTTCGTGTTCTTCAAGGGCCGCACCATCGTCTTCAAGGAGCGCGGCGAGATCCTGCTGCTGAAGTTCGCGCAGGAACTGGAGGACGTCGGCATCGTGGAAAGCATGCCCAAGTTGGAGGGCAAGCGCATGATGATGTACCTCATTCCGAAGAAGAAGAAGTGATCTCCTCGGCTACTGAAGCCATAAGCCCCAAGCCTCAAGCTATGCGCCGCAAGCTTGAGGCTTGAGGCTTGGGGCTTATGGCATGATGCTTCTCCAAAAACCGGCATCCCGAATAAAAATCGGCGGGTTTGACGCATATCCCGGAAAAACAACGAAATTCGCGCCCCCAAGCCAAGTAGACCAACACCGAGAGGCCATGCCCAAGATGAAGTCGAAGTCCGGCGCCAAGAAGCGATTCCAGATCACTGGCACCGGCAAAGTGAAGCGCAAGCACGCGTTCCACAACCACATCCTTACCAAGAAGCACAAGAAGCGCAAGCGCAACTTGCAGAAGTCCGCACTGGTCGCCAGCGTGGACGAGAAAGCAATCCTGCTGCTCCTGAAGTAAGACCGTTTCCCGCCGGGTACACAGGCGGGGTAAACCAGGGCGAGCAGCACCAAAGGGCCGTCACCGCACGGACGCTCCCGCCCGAAAACAGAATAGAGAATGCCTCGCAGTAAGAACAAAGTTGCCAGTCGCGCCCGCCGCAAGAAGGTCCTCAAGGCCGCCAAAGGAAACTTCGGCCGCCGCAAGAACCTGTTCACCGTAGCGGTGAACACCGTTGAAAAAGGCTACAACCACGCCTACAGCGGCCGCAAGATCAAGAAGCGCGACTTCCGCGCCCTGTGGATCCAGCGTATCAACGCCGCCGTACGTGAGCATGGTCTCACCTACAGCGTCTTCATGAACAAACTGAAGACCGCCGAGATCACCTTGGACCGCAAGGCCCTCGCCGAGATCGCCTTCAGCGACGCCGACGGCTTCAAGGCCATCGTGGACAAAGTGAAGTAAGCATTTCGGGCTTGCCCCGATCGAAAGGCCATTCCGCGAGGAGTGGCCTTTTTTGTTTTTGGTTGTTCGAGGGCTTCGCCAAAGTGCTTCTGCGTCAGAGCCGTCGACATTCGGAGATGAAGAGAAAGCACAGTTGGTCACTAAAGCATCGGGGTGAGGATGGCCGCTAGCGCCTGATAAAGGCCTAGGACTTCTTCTTACGCTTTTGGTGAAGTTTAATAACACCTACAACGATCAGGCTCAAACCGGCGACGAGCAGCCGGTGCTGACTTCGAAACGGTGCCCATACAAATAATGCCATGGCCTGTAGTACAATGAAGACAGCAAGCAGGATCAGCATCAATACAGTGCTCCTCCTGTTCATTCACCTTTGCTCTCTCCTGCGTTGGGGTTGAACATCATCATCTATGAACGAATGTATCGCAGACTGGAACCATCTGGGATTTTCGTCAGGCCTAGCGCGAACCATTATTCGGAATATCGGAAAGCCCCAACCCCACCCCGCTACATTTGGCGCGATGCCCGGTATCCTGCTTGCGATCGGCTATGTGGCGCTCTTCCTCTACATCATCCGGCGCTCGGCTTTCTTCCAAGCGCCGGGCCTAGGCGGGCGCACCGTCGGTTGGTTGTTTTTGTTGAAGGTTACTGCGGGCACCGCGCTCTGGTGGGTCTACACCTATCACTACCCGGACCGCTCCACAGCGGACATCTACAAGTACTTCGATGATGGCAACGTGATGTTCAGCGCGTTGCCCGCGCATCCGCTGGACTACCTGCGCATGCTGCTCGGCATCGGCAATGACACGCCGCACTTCAACGAGGCCTACTACGCGGCGATGAACAATTGGCATCGCCAGTACGACACGGGCTACTACAACGACGCGCACACGATGATCCGCTTCAGCGCGCTGGTGCGGCTCTTCTCATTCGGCGTGTACCACGTGCACACGGTGTTCGCCTCCTTCCTCTCGCTGATCGGCCTGGTGGCATTGTACAAGGCGTTCATCGGTGCGTTGCCCGGCATGGGCCGCTTGCTGATGGCCGGGATCTTCGTCTGGCCCAGCGTGCTCTTCTGGGGCAGCGCACCCATCAAGGAGACCTTGCTCTTTTTTGGTCTTGGGCTATTTCTCTTGAATGCATTCAAGCTGATGAACGGTCCTTTGCATTGGACCGGTTGGATCGCGTTGCTCTTCGGCATCCTGTTGCAGCTGGTGTTGAAGTCCTACGTGCTGTTGACCTTGGTGCCGGGCCTGATGGCTTTGTGGTGGTGCCGTCGCACGGGGGGTCGGCGGGCGTTGCTGAAGTTCGGTGCCGTTTATCTCGGTTGCATCTTGATCGCGTTGCTGGCTCCGATGGTGGACCCAGGTCTGGACGTGCTTCACCTGATCCGGACGAAACAGCAGGACATGCTCGGCGTGGTGCGGCTCACCGATCCAGGGAGCTACATCGCAAGTACCGCCTTGACACCGCACCTGGGCAGCTTCATCATGCAAGCGCCGCATGCTTTCTACCTCACCTTCCTTTCGCCGCTCAGCACATGGAACATCGGCGCGATGGGCGCCATCGGGGCGCTGGAGAACCTGTTGCTGGTGCTACTCTTTCCTGCCGCGCCGTGGATCAGGCGTCCGGTGCGCGACATCGATCTTCCATTGTTGCTTTTCTGCATTGGCTTCTGCCTGCTGCTGGGCCTGCTGATCGGCTGGACCACGCCTGTTGTCGGTGCACTGATGCGCTATCGCGTGCCGTTCCTCCCCTTCTACGCCATCGCGTTGTTGCTGATCGCCGATCCAAAAAAGACCGCATGCATTCCTTTCCTTCGAACCCCATGAAGACGTCGTTCCTCTCTCTATTGCTTCCGGTCGCGCTCTTCACTTCCTGCGCCTACAAGAACAAGACGGCCGATCTCGTGGTGCGCAATGCGCATATCGTGAGCATGGACGGCGAAGGCCACGAGTACGAGGCCATGGCGATCAAGGACGGACGCATTATCGAGATGGGCGCGGAACAGCAGATCTTGAATCGCTACCGTGCCAAAGAGGTCTATGATGCGGGCACGCAGACGATCTATCCGGGCTTCATCGATGGGCACTGTCACTTCCTCATCTACGGACTGCATAAACAGCAAGTGGACCTCGCTGGCGCGAAGAGTTGGAGCGAGGTGCTACAGCGCACGGCAGCATACTCGAAGTCACATCCGGGAAAAGGCTGGCTCCTCGGCCGGGGCTGGGACCAGAACCAGTGGACGGACACCTCCGACCCGGTGAACGACAGTCTGAACATCCTCTTTCCGGACCGGCCGGTGCTGCTGCAACGCGTTGATGAGCACGCGGCCGTGGTGAACCAGATCGTCTTGGACAGCGCGGGGCTCACCGCGAAAAGCAGGATCGCGGGAGGCATGATCGGCGTACGGAACGGCAAGCTGACCGGGCTGCTTTCGGACAATTCATTGAACGTGTTCCGCAAGATCATCGGTGAGCCGGATGAAGCAACGAAGCGGAAGGCGCTGCTCGCTGCGCAGCAGGATTGCCTCAACGCGGGCCTCACCATGGTCTGCATCGCGGGACTGAACGCGGACAACATCGCGTTGATCCAAAAAATGCAGGACGAGGGTGCGTTGAAGATCCGCGTCTTCGCGATGCTCTTGGCCGACAGCAGCAACTTCCAGCATTATGAAAGCGGTCCGTTCATCAGCGACCGCTTGATCGTGCGGGCGGTGAAGTGCTTTGCTGACGGTGCCCTCGGCTCGCACGGAGCGTTGTTGATCAAACCCTACAGCGATGATCCGGCAGCGGGGCACGGCCTCCAACGGGCTCCTCGGGAACACTTCCTCGATGCGGCGAAATGGTGCAAGGCGCACGGCTTCCAGATGGCCACGCACTGCATCGGCGACAGTGCGAACCGCCTGCTGCTCGGCGTGTATGCCGAAGTGCTGGGCGGCACGAACGACCTCCGTTGGCGCATCGAGCACGCGCAGTGCATGGACCCGCAGGACTTCGATCTCTTCGGCAAATACAACATCATCCCTAGCGTGCAGCCCACGCACGCCACCGCCGACATGCTGTGGGCGATCGACCGCCTGGGGCCGGAACGCCTTTCGAACGCCTATGCCAACAAACGCCTGATGCAGCAGAACGGGATGATCGCGCTGGGCACGGACTTTCCGGTGGTGGGCATCGATCCGCTGAAGACCTTTTACGCCGCCGTGGTGCGGAAGAACGATGACGGAATTCCTGCGGGTGGCTTCCAGATGAAGGATGCATTGAGCCGCATGGACGCCCTACGCGGCATGACGATCTGGAACGCGATCGCCACGTTCACGGAGAAAGATCTGGGAACCTTGGAGGTAGGCAAGTTCGCGGACTTCACAGTGGTGGACCGCGATCTTATGACCGCCAGCGAGACGGGACTCACGCAGGCGAAAGTGACGGCGACCTATATCAACGGCGAGGCCGTCGGGACTGGTTTCTGATCGGGCATGCTGTTGCTTTCGGCAACGGTCGCCAACGCGCGATCGATCTGTAGAAAGTGCCGCTGTTGGTGAGCGATCATAAAGCGGAAGGCATCGCCGATCTTGAAACGCAATATCGGGCCGAGGGTGCTGGTGATGCGTGGTCCTTCCATTCCTTGTGACCGCGCCTTGTCCAGGAGCGACGCCTCTTCCTCCAGCAACGCGCGGAATTCCTGAAGACTTCGCATGCCCTTGGCCTGAGCGGCTTTCGGCTCGAAGAACCACAGCGTGCGCATGGGACCCGGTATGCGTCCATCCGGCAACGGGCGCATGGATGCGGTGAATTTATCTCCCCAACGACCCGGCAGAAAACTCTCCGTCAGGTACACCCCGTTTGCACCATAGGCCTTGCTCAACCGCTTCACATAGTGCCCACTGAGAATATTGAGATGCTCCACGATCTCCAACGCGCTCCACGCCTTCGGCCGTGGCCGTTGCTCCAAGCGGCGGATCAGCATTTCCATCAACTCATCCATCCTGCGCAATTCATCCTGAACGATCGCTTGCAGTTCCTTGATCAGGAGTTGGCTGTCCATGGGGGTGTTCATCCCGCAAAGCAAATGTCGCCGATTGCGAGGCACACTTGACCTGCATCAAGAACGCTCACTTCCGCGATCGCAAGCGGCTGAAGGTCTCAGCGCTCATGCCGAGGTATCTGGCGATGTCCTTTTGGGGCACCAGCTGAAGCAAGTGCGGACTTCTGTTCACTAGGCGGTCGTAGCGTTCCTGCGCGGTCATGGTGAGTTGCTCCACCTCGCGCGTGGCCCTCGCCACCACCACTTCCTCCAGCATCAAGCGCCCGAAGCGCTCCAACTTCGGTATGGTCCGATAGAGTTCTTGCAGGTCCGCGTGATCAATGGAGAAGAGCACGCTCGGCGTCATCGCCTGCAGGACGAAGCGGCTGGGACTTTGGGAAACAAAGGAATCGAAGACCCCACTCCAGCTTCCGCCGTAGGCGAAACCAATGCACGCCTCATTGCCGTCGTGTTCGAAATAGATCCGCTGCACGCCTTCCTTAACGATACTGAAGAAGCGCTCGACTTGGCCCGTTGCCGTGATGATGGCCCCCTTGGCGAAGGTGCGCTCGTGCCAACATCCGCGCACCTCCGCCCATTCTCCGTCGGAAAGTCCAACATACCGCTCGATGGCCTTCCGTACCCCGTCCATGCTCACTGAACGTTCTTTAGCAATTTCTTCGCATGGTCGTGCCCGATCGCTTCGATCACATTCATCTTGCTCAACTCGAACATGTTGAAGCGAGCCAATTCCGGCGGCTCAATGAAGAGGTGGCAGCCTTGTGCGGATCGCATCACCAGCTCGCGGAAGTTCAGATGCCAGATGCGGTCCATCGTGCGCAGCACGCCACGCCTTCCGGGAACAAAGGGCGGCAGTGGATTCACATGCACGGCGATCACCTGGTCCTTGATCGCCAGAAAGGGCTCAACGGGAAGGTTGTTGCTGACGCCGCCGTCCACATAGTAGGTGCCGTCCACCAGCACCGGAGGAAAGATCACCGGGATGGCGCAAGAAGCCATAAGTGCGGGGACCAATTCGCCACTGCTGAAGATACGCTGGCCGCCTTTCTCGAGGTCGGTGGCGGAAACGTAAAGTGGAATGGGAAGATCCTCGAAGCGCTCGTGCCTCAAGTGGCTGCGCAGGAATGCCTCGATACGCTTGGATGCCAATGCGGGCCTCCGGATAAGGCGTGAGCGCTTCACATTGTCGTGCACAAGGGCCATCGCTTCCTGTGGTGTGCGGCCGTCCGCGATGAACGCGCCGACCAAGGCTCCCGCGCTCGTTCCGGAGATGGCGTTCGGACGAATACCCGCTTCCGCAAAGGCCCGCAGAACGCCCAAGTGCGCGGCACCGCGAGCACCGCCACCGGAGAGAACGAAGGGCCTGGACACCATCTGTGCGAAAGTAGCGGGCTGCCGATGGCCCACTGTCAACGTTTGATGAAGCGGAGGTTTTCTGTGGCTCCCGTCTTCGCCAGTCGAAGCACATAAGGTCCGCTGGACAAGCCATGCACATCGATCACCGGCGTTGCATTGACAAGCTTCCCCCGCATTGCGATCCGGCCACCAGCATCGAGGATCTGATAATCCCATCCGCCGCTCGGCATCAGTCCTTCAATGTTCAAGGTGTTTCCCACCGGTATGGGCCAGATCCGCAGATCATTCCCTGCTGACGCTGGCGAGATCGCAGTGCTCAACACCAGCACCGTGTCCGAATTCGCTGAGCAGCCCTGCGCATCAGTGACCTGAACGAAATAGTTGCCGTTCTGCGCAGCTTCCCACACCTGCTGATCGGCACCAGGGATCGGAGCGCTTTCCAAGAACCATTGGTAGCTGCTGGCCGGCGTGCTCGTCAACGTTGCGCCTTCCATGGTGATGGTCGCCACCGGCAAAGGCAGCGCAGTGATGATCAACGTATCGCTGGATCCCGCGCATCCTTCCGGGGAGATCACCGACAACGAAAGCGTATCCGCTGCGGACCAGATCTGCTGTGCCGTGGAACCGTTGCTCCAGAGATAGCTGTTCATTGATGCTGGACCGCTGAGCATCACGCTATCGCCCGCGCACACGGTCGTGTCACCGGTGATGGGCACTAACACATTACTGGACACAAGTGCGGCGAAGGCATTGATCTTCCCATGCCCGAATTGCGTGTTCGGCAACGTGCCTGTAAAAGAGTCGGCGAAGGCCGATCCGTTGATGGCATCGCGCACAATGATATTGGTGGACAGCGGGCATTTCTCCAACAGCAGCGCGGCGGTGCCGGCGACAACTGGCGAAGCGATGGACGTACCGCCGTTGCGCATGTGCAGGCTGTCGGGGTCCACTTTGTTCGGTTCATTGGCGATCAATATCGTCAGGAAGGCCAAGGGCCCAGCGCTCATAGTGATGTCGCCAGGCGAAGCCACATCGGGCTTTATCGTGCCGGTGCGCGTGGGTCCATGACTGCTATTGGCGCTGATCGCGCCTTCTGTGTTGCCCAAGTTCTGCGTGTTCCCGGCCACGTCCACATAGACCTGCTCATTGTAGTAGTTGCCCACGGTGATCACCTGCGGCGAACAGGCCCACGAATCCACGATGCTCTGGTTGAGGTCGGGTTGGACATACGCCGTGATCGGCGGAAACGTCCCGGCATCCGGGACCGCCGTGATGATCTTCGAGGTACCGAACGAATCGCTGCTCCACACATCAAACGCGCCGGTACCCGTGGTGATGAAGCGATAGTACAGCTGTGACGTAGAATCGGGGTGCGGGATGTAGACCTCCAGGTGGTATTGGCCGCCGCGCTGTTCCGCCTGCGTCATCACATGGCCGAGGTCGTGTCCGCTGGAACTCCAGAGCGTGTCCACCACTATTTGTCCGACCGCATCCGTGATGGTGTGGAACGGGATCCGGCCCCTGTACGCATATCCGCTGGTATGGCGGTCCGCGCCCACGCTGTACTGCACGTTGGCGAAGTCGGCGGAATCGGCCCAGAGGTCGAAGTAGACCGCGCCGCCGCCAAGCGCACTGTTCGCGTTGTAGGCGAACCAGGAAAAGCTGGTGTCCGCCGTCACATCGGTATGCAGGTGGTAGGCAGGAAGCGCGCCGCTGTTTCCCGCCGCGCAGACCACCACCCTCCCCGGTGCCGCAGTGAGCATGCTGTCGATCATCAACGCTGCGGGATCAAGGCCGTCGTGGCTTCCGTAGTAATCGCCGAGGCTGATGTTGATCGCCACCGGGCGACCTAACGCGGTGGCTTGATCGATGATATAGCGCACTGCATCCACGATCGATGAGGTCCAGTTCGGATGGCCTTGGTCATTGGCCACCACGATGAGGTCCGCGTTGGGCGCAACGCCCGCGTGATGTCCTGTGGCGAGTCCGTTCGCAGCGGCTGTGCCGGCCACAGTGGTGCCATGGCCGTACTGGTTCAGGGGATCGGTGGTGGGGCAGTTGCCCGCGTTGATCGCTGTGCTGTCCCATGCCTGTCCGTAACCATAAGGTTCCGGCGTCAGCGTGGCGTCGAAGGGATAGTTCTGGTCCCAGTAGCGAAGAATGCGCGTGTTGCCAAGGCTGTCCTGGAAATCGGGATGCGCGAAGTCGACGCCGGTATCGATGATGCCGAGGAGCACGCCATCGCCTTTGTATGCAGCAGGCAAAGGCGACAGACCCTGATGCACTTCATTCACATGGGCCTTCACCCGCATGCTGTCGTTCATCGTTCGGCCCTTGCTGAGGCTGAATGTGATACTCTTCACCGCGGGATCGGCGGCCAGTGCCTCCACACGTTCCACCGGCACGCTCGCACTGACCCAACCGGTGATGGCCATTTTCACCCTGCCACCGTCCCTGAGGACAACACGAGCGAGATCCGCCGGATCGCCTTGCAGGAAAAGATCAACGGAGCTTTCGGGATCTGCACCGGCGATATAGGCGCGCAACTGAAAGCCCATCTTCGACTGGGTCTGCGCCGAAGAAGCCACGGCCAGCAGAAGCAGCAGGACCAACGGAAGCGTTCGGGACCTCATGACGCAGGGGTTTTAGGAGAAGAAGCACTGCAAAGCACGGCATACGGCGGCACAGCGGGAAGGAATTCGATGGTCCCCTCCGCAAGGCCGATGCGGCAGCAGAAATGGACCAGACCGTTGGTGATCAGCAAGTAGGGCACCTTGAATACCGTGTTGTAGCGCGCTGCCTGCTCGAAGGCGCGTTGGTCCAACTTCACCGAAGGGGCCTTGCATTCCACCAGCAATACCGGTGCACCTTGGCGATCATGGACCACCGCATCCGCGCGTTTCACCAAGCGGTTCACTTCCAAGGAACGCTCCACGGCGATCAATGAGGGCGGGCATTCCAGCTCGTGCATCAGATAATTCAGCACATGCTGGCGCACCCATTCCTCGGGAGTCAGCGCCACCCATCGCCTCCGCACGGGATCGAAGACGCGGTCGCCCTCCGGCTCATGCCTAATTTCGACCCCATGGTCCGGCAGGTTCAAAGCTGTCATCGTCATCACTAATACACAGCAAAAGTGCGCACCAAGGAAGATATCGTGAAGAACTGGCTGCCGCGTTATACCGGCGTCGAGTTGAAGGACTTCAAGCCCTACGTGTTGCTGACGAATTTCGACAACTACCTGGACCTCTTCGCCGCGCAGACCGGCGCGACGATGCACGGGGCGGGCAAGCCGATGCAGGTTGCGATCGCGGAGGATATGATGATGATCAACTTCGGCATGGGCAGCCCGACCGCTGCAACGGTGATGGACCTGCTGAGCGCAATCTCTCCGAAAGCCGTGCTCTTCCTCGGAAAATGCGGCGGCATCAAGAAGAAGAACCAGTTGGGCGACCTGATCCTGCCCATCGCGGCCATCCGTGGTGAAGGAACGAGCAACGACTATTTCGCGCCGGAAGTGCCAGCCCTGCCGAGTTTCATGATACACCGCGCGGTAAGCGGAGTGATCCGCGACATGGACCTTGACTACTGGAGCGGCACGGTCTACACCACCAACCGCCGCGTATGGGAGCATGACGAAGCTTTCAAGGAACGCCTGCGCCGCGACCGCTGCATGGCGGTGGACATGGAGACGGCCACCATCTTCATCACCGGCTTCTACAACGAGATCTCCACCGGCGCGCTGCTATTGGTGAGCGACCAACCGATGATCCCCGAAGGCGTGAAGACGAGCGAGAGTGACAAGAAGGTCACCGGCACTTTCGCGGAGACGCATGTGCGCATCGGTATCGCCTCGCTGCGCGACATCATCAACGAGGGACGCACCGTGAAGCACCTGCGTTTCGAATGAGCACCACCGACGATTTCCGGAAGATCGTCAAGGAGGTCCGCTCGGGCTCCTTCAAGCCCATCTACTTCCTGCACGGCGAAGAGTCCTACTTCATCGACCGCGTTTCGGAGGAGATCGAGCTGCACGCGTTACAGGAGCATGAGAAGGACTTCAACCTCACCATCCTCTATGGTCGCGACACCGATCCGGACACGGTGAAGGACGCGTGCCTGCGCTACCCGATGATGGCCGAACGCCAACTGGTGGTGCTTCGCGAAGCGCAGACCTGGCGCATCGATGCCTTCGACAAACTGGAGAGCTACTTCAAGAATCCCACGCCCACCACGGTGTTGGTGATCTGCTACAAGCACAAGAAGGCCGATGGTCGCAAGACGTGGCTGAAGGACCTGGGCAAAAAGCAGGTCGTCTTCGTGAGCGACAAGTTGAAGGACGAGATGCTGCCGGACTGGATCCAGAAGTACGTCACCTTCCACAAGCGCCGCATCGGTCCGGTGGAAGCGAAACTGCTCGCGGACCATTTAGGCAGCGACCTCGGCAAGCTCACCAACGAGGTGGAGAAACTCTGCATCGTGACCGACGAGGGCGGCACCATCACCGGCGATCTGATCGAGCGCAACGTCGGCATCAGCAAGGATTACAACATCTTCGAATTGCAGAAGGCCATCGGCATGCGCGACCACGTGAAGGCGCAGCGCATCGCGCACTTCCTCGCCAACGACAAGGATTCACCCTTGGTCCTCACGGTCGGCCTGCTCAGTTCCTACTTCGGAAAACTGGGCATCGTGCACGCGAATGCCGGCAAGCAGCAAGGCGAGTTGGCCGCAGCGCTGAAGGTCCCGCCGTTCTTCGTGAAGGACTACGCGAATGCAGCTCGCTTCTACCCACCGGAGAAATTGCGCGAAGTGCAACACCTGCTCCGCGACACCGATCTGCGCAGCAAGGGCGTGGGCAATACCAGCGCGGATGGTGGGGAGCTTTTGCGAGAACTGTTGGTTAGGGTGATGAATTAGGCCAGTTGCCAGTTTTTCGTTGTCAGTTGTCCGGCTGCTGCATTCCTCCGCGCCCTCAACTGCCGCAGGCAGTCTTCTCTCTTCACTTCTCCGCGAACTCCGCGCTCTCCGCGGTTAATTTCAAGACGTTGCGCCCCCGTTGCGTCGTTGCGTCGTTGCGGCGAAAAAAACCGCCGCCGCTCGCGGCCACCCTCCGGATTACCTTCGCGGCCCTATGGAAAAGATGGAACTTCCCAAGCGCTACGAGGCCAAGGAGATCGAAGGCAAGTGGTACCAATACTGGCTCGACAACGGTTACTTCCACTCCGTGCCAGACGAGCGCGAGCCGTACACCGTGGTGATCCCGCCGCCGAACGTGACGGGCGTGCTGCACATGGGGCACATGCTGAACAACACCATCCAGGACGTGCTGGTGCGCCGCGCGCGGATGCAGGGCAAGAACGCCTGCTGGGTGCCAGGAACGGACCATGCGAGCATCGCCACGGAAGCGAAGGTCGTTAAGCTGTTGGCGGAGCAAGGGATCAAGAAGAGCGCGATCGGCCGGGAGAAATTCCTGGAACATGCTTTTGCATGGAAGGAGAAGTACGGCGGAACGATCCTCGAACAACTGAAGAAGCTCGGCGCCAGCTGCGACTGGGACCGCACGCGTTTCACCATGGAGCCCGCACTGAGCGAGGCGGTGATCGATGTCTTCATCGACCTGCACAAGAAAGGCCTGGTGTACCGCGACTATCGCATGGTGAACTGGGACCCTGTGGCCCTTACCGCCGTGAGCGACGAGGAGGTGATGCACAAGGAGGTCAACTCGAAGTTGATCTATGTGCGCTATAAAGTGGAAGCCATCTCCCCCAGTCTTGACGGCGATGACGATGAATGGATCACCATCGCCACCACGCGCCCCGAGACCATTCCCGGTGATACGGCGGTGGCGGTACATCCGGAGGATCCGCGCTATGCGCACCTGATGGGCCGCAACGTGATCGTTCCTTTAGTGGAGCGTTCCGTGCCCGTGATCTTCGATGAATACGTGGAACGCGAGTTCGGAACCGGCGCCTTGAAGGTGACGCCCGCGCACGACACCAATGACCATGAGATCGGCAAGCGCCATAAGCTGGCGGTGATCGACACCTTGGAGCCGAACGGCACCATGAGTGCGGCCGCGCAGTTCTGCGTGGGTGAAGACCGCTTCCTCGCGCGGAAGAAGATCACCAAGCTCTTGGATGAGGCCGGCCACGTGGTGAAGGTGGAGGACATCGTGAACAAGATCGGCGTCAGCGAACGCACCGATGCCGTGATCGAGCCGCGCCTCTCGCTGCAGTGGTTCGTGAAGATGGGCGAGATGGCGAAGCCCGCGCTGGACGTGGTGATGAGCGGCGAAGTGAAGCTGCATCCGCAGAAATTCACCAACACCTATCGCCACTGGATGGAGAACGTCCGCGACTGGTGCATCAGCCGCCAGTTGTGGTGGGGGCAACAGATCCCTGCGTGGTACAACGAGGCCGGTGATGTCGCCGTTTGCAAGACAGAAGCCGAAGCGATAGCGCAATTCACTTCCGCAGGGAAAAGCACCAAAGGCATCCGTCAGGACGAGGACGTGATGGACACCTGGTTCAGCAGTTGGCTTTGGCCCATCAGCGTGTTCGACGGTTTCAAGGATCCGGAGAACGCGGACATCAAGTATTACTACCCGACCAACGACCTCGTCACCGCGCCGGAGATCCTCTTCTTCTGGGTGGCGCGCATGATCATGGCCGGGCTGGAATACCGCAAGGAAGTGCCGTTCAAGAATGTCTACCTCACCGGCATCGTGCGCGACAAGCAGGGCCGGAAGATGAGCAAGAGCCTTGGCAACAGCCCGGACCCGATCGAACTGATCGAGAAATTCGGCGCGGACGGCGTGCGTGTGGGCATGCTCCTCACCTCCCCCGCCGGCAACGACCTGCCGTTCGACGAGAGCCTCTGCGAGCAAGGTCGAAACTTCAGCAACAAGATCTGGAACGCCTTCCGCTTGGTGAAAGGCTTTACGATCAACGACGAAAAGCAATCCGCTGGCAACGCTGCAGCGTGCGCGTGGATGCGTTCACGTGTGTCCCGTGCAACGGCGGAGATCGATGCACTCTATGCGCAGTTCCGCATCAGCGAGGCGTTGATGGCCACGTACAAGCTGATCTGGGACGACCTCTGCAGTTGGTACCTGGAAAGCATCAAGCCAGCATTCATCAACGGTGAGGCCACGCCCATCGACCGCGCGACATACGATGCCACCATCGCGCTGTTCGAGGACGTAATGAAACTGCTGCATCCCTTCATGCCCTTCCTCACCGAGGAACTTTGGAGTCACCTGAACAAGCGGAAAGGCCCGCAGGACGCGCTTATCATCGCACCTTGGCCGAAGAGCAACGCTGGTGATGCGAAGCTCGAAGCCGAGATACAGCACGCCTTCGACTTAGTGACCGCGTTGCGTGGGGTCCGGAATGAGCGGGGGCTTTCACCAAAAGAAAGCTTGACGGTCGGACCAACAATCTCTACTATTCTTACCGCAGCTTCAGGCTCTCTCGTCGATAAGCTGGCGAATACCGGTCCACTATCCAATCCATTTGGGTCGATACCGGCTGGAGCAACCGCCGTGTTTTCGGGAAGTACAGAATACGCAGTGCTGTTGCCCAACATTGATTCTGCTGCCGAGCGGAAGAAGGCCGAAGAAGAGCTGAAGTACGCCCGTGGCTTCCTCGCAAGCGTGGACAAGAAGCTGAGCAACGAGCGCTTCGTAAACGGCGCGCCGCCTCAGGTTCTTGAGATTGAACGCAAGAAAAAGGCCGACGCCGAAGCGAAGATCAAAGCGATCGAGGAGCGGCTCGCGGTGCTGGGATAGCTCAGCAGGCTCAGGGTCTGCTTCGCGAGATCACTGTGCGAGCTTCCCTTCTACCTTCGCACCATCAGCCGCGACCTTACATACGCCGCCATTGACATCGGATCCAACGCGGTGCGCCTGCTGATCGGCGATGTGGTGGAGCGCGATGATCACCCGGTGATCAAGAAGACCTCGCTGATCCGCGTGCCGATCCGCTTGGGCGAGGACGTGTTCGGCAATGGCGCGATCGGTAACGCCAAGCGCGATCAGCTCATCAAATCACTGAAGGCCTTCCGGCTGCTCACAGAAGTGTATGGCGTGCACTACCTGCGCTGCTGCGCCACCAGCGCCATGCGCGAGGCCACCAACAGCGAGGCAGTGCTGGCCCGTGTGGAAATGGAGAGCGGTGTGCACATCGAAGCGATCGATGGGCGCACGGAAGCGGACCTCATCATGAGCACCTTCTGGACGCAGGACCTGCTGAAGGACCGCAACTACCTCTACATCGACGTAGGCGGCGGCAGTACCGAGCTCACCTGGATCGAGAACGGCAAGCGCAAGCATTCCTCTTCGTTCAAGATCGGCACCGTGCGGACCTTGCAGAATAAAGTGGATGCGCGGGAATGGGACGCGGCGGCGGAATTCCTCGCGGAGGTCCGCAACGCGAACGAGAGCCTGACCGCGATCGGTACCGGCGGCAACATCAACCGCATCTTCAAGGAGAACAAGAATCCATTCGGCCAGCCACTGTCGCGGATGGACATCCGCATGCAGCGTGACCGCATCGCATCCTACTCTTTCGAGGACCGCGTGAAGGTCCTGCGCCTCCGCCCGGACCGCGCGGACGTGGTCATTCCCGCCGCGGACATCTTCCTGCGGGTGATGGAGGAAGCGGGCATCGAAGAAGTATTCGTACCCAAGGTGGGCCTGGCCGATGGCATCGTTTACGATCTGTACACCAAGCAGTACGGTCGTTCGCGCTACGCGGCGCAGCCAGCGTGATCAGTTCCATCAAGGTCTCACGAAGTGGACCTTGAATGCCCCAGGTTTAGGTGCCTCAGGGTCCGCTTCACGAGACCACTGAGGGAGCTTGTCCCATCAAATTCACGAAGTGGACCTTGATGCCCCGGTGCCTCAGGATCCCCTTCGGGAGATCGCTGAGGGAACCACACAAAAGAGGAAGCCCCGACCTAAGGCCGGGGCTTCTCAAAGTTCAAAACGTTGGTGGGCCTTAGGCCTTGCGCACGTCGATAGCGCTGAGTCCCTTGGGGGTCTCTTCCACTTCGTAGGTGACGGCGTCACCTTCCCAGAGGGCGTCACGGGTTCCGGTCTTGTGAACGAAGACGTCCTTGCCGCCTGCGTCAGGGGTAATAAACCCAAAACCTTTCTCCGTGTTGAAGAACTTTACTTTACCACTTGCCATTGTACTGTTTGTTTGTTTAACAGGCGCAAAGGTAGACCGGTCCGCACTAGCACGCGACGATCGCTGAATAATAAAGTTCCTGACGGCAAGGCTACGAGCAGGCCACGGTCAAGGGGAGTTACTTTTGATACGCTCATATGATAGTATCATGAGGCCACCCTATTCGATCACGCCCGAGATCCTGCGGAGCGTCGCCTCCATTTCACGTAAGTTGGGCGAAGTGCACGCCGCTCACTTGTCACTCCCTTCGGCACAACTGCGCAAGGATAATCGCATCCGCACGATCCAATCCACCTTGGAGATCGAAGGAAACACGCTCGGGCCGGAACAAGTGACCGCGCTGCTGGAAGGCGCCCGGGTGGCCGCACCGGCCAAGGACCTGATGGAAGTGAAGAACGCCATCGCGGTCTATGATGGGCTGCACCGGCTGAAGGCGCGGTCGGAAAAGGATCTTCTGAAAGCCCATGCCGACCTCATGCGGGGCCTTGTCAAAACGCCGGGGCGGTATCGCAGTTCCGGCGTCGGCATCATGAAGGGCCAACGGCTCGCGCACCTGCCGCCTGCTGGTGACCGGGTGGCCGGGCTAATGCATGATCTCTTCGACTATGTGAAGAAGGACGACGACATCGCCTTGATCAAGAGTTGCGTATTCCACTACGAACTGGAATTCATCCATCCATTTCAGGATGGCAATGGGCGTATGGGCAGACTATGGCAGACGGTGATCCTGATGGAGCACCATGTGGTATTCGCCTACCTGCCCGTGGAAGCCTTGGTACGAGCGAAGCAACGGGCCTACTACAAGGCATTGAGCGATTCCGACAAAAGCGGAAGTTCCACCCCATTCATCACCTTCATGTTGGAGCAGATCGATGGGGCGCTGGAAGAACTTCTGGCCTCGAGCAATCGCTTGTTGGAGCCGAACGATCGCCTCCTCGACTTCAAGGCACACATTGGAGATCGCCACTTTTCGCGCAAGGATTATCTGCGTTTCTTCAAGCACATCTCCATGGCCACCGCTGGCCGGGACCTCAAGCTGGGGGTCGAGCGCAAACTCCTGAAGCGACAAGGGGAAAAACGAATGGCAGTCTACACATTCAAAGATTGAAGGGAGGCTTCCGCAGCTCCAACTTCCTCCTCTCTCTTCCCTTACCTGCATCTCTTCCTTTACCTCCTTCACTATTCGTCGGTGAGGGAGGTAAAGGAGGCGTAGTAGGGAAGGGAGGAAAAGCCGGCTACACTCACGCCTCTTCCAACTTCACCCAGGCCTGCACCATGCGCAGCTGGCCATAGCTGTACGCTTCGCCGAAGTGCGCGCGCGCGTCGTTGGTCGCTTTGTCCTTGTTCTCGCGCATCCAATCCGCGATGGCGTTGCGTGCGGCATCATCCATCACTGTGGAGATGTCCACCTCGCCTTCACCGATGCCGCGTGCGGCGTGACCTTCGATAGTGCCGAGTGAAAGCTGTCGTTCCGCCGCGATGGCCGCGAGGTCCTTGCCTTCCTTCAGCAGCGCGTAGGTCTTCTGATAGGTCTCGCCTTTCACCGCCTTGCCCTCGCGCTTCTTCTTCACGCTGAACACGCCATCCTCACTCCTGGTGGTGCGCGTGCGTCCGGTCTTCGTGCTGGTCTTCGGCTTGTTCTCCAGCGCCCACTTCGCGATATCCGCCACCATGCCTGTGCGCTGATCGGCCAAGGTCCTTTCTATCTCAGGCATCGGCTTGATGTCCTCGCCGTTGAGGATGCTCGTGGTGATGATGCCCGCCTTAGCGATCATGGCAAGCTTCTTCACCAGCATGCCGTCGACCTCGCGCAACTCCGCCGCGTACTCCTTTGTGCGGCTCAACAGTTCCACTTGCGCCAAGTGTTGCAGCAGGTCCTTCATGCTTTCGCGAAGCATGGCGCTGTAGTAGGCGCCGCCCTTTTCGATGCGCGTCAACAGTGCTTCACGATCTTCGGAATGAAGCAGGCGCAACAATTGATATTGGAAGGTGTGCGTGTTGACGGCCTCGGCATCCAGCTTCTCCGCAAGGCGAGTAAGCGCGGTCTTCATGCTCTCGTCCTCGAACTCGCTGCCATCATTATCCCGGCGCACGAATCCGACCTTCTTGGTGATGTCTCCGAGATCGAAGGTGCTGGCGAGGACCGCCTGCAAGTAGTGGCGTTGCTGTTCCTTCAGTTGCTCCGGAAGCGGCTGCTGCGTGTGCTGCCGTTCGCTGAAGGCCATCACATCCTTGTCCGTGCTCACCACGGACGGATCGATGCGCGTGCGCAGGATGAGCCCGCCCAGCGTGCGCAAACGCGAGAGCGCCACATAGACCTGACCCGGCGCGAAGGCACTACCGACGTCGATGATGGCCTTGTCGAACGTGAGGCCCTGACTCTTGTGGACGGTGATCGCCCACGCGAGCTTCACGGGGTATTGCGAGAAGATACCGAGCACCTCCTCCTTCTGATCCTTCGTCACCGCGTCAACCGTATAGCGCTTGTTCTCCCAGTGCTCCTGCTTCAGCGTGTAGGGCATGCCATCGTCGAGCATCTCTACGGAAATGTCGTTGCCATCGATCGCCGTGACCTTCGCCAGTTTCCCGTTAAAGTAGGCCTTCTCCTGATCGTTGCGGATGAACATGATCTGCGCGCCGACCTTCAGTTCCAGCTCCGGCAGCACGGGATACATGCTCTGCGGAAAGTCATCCTTGATCTCCGCTTGGAAGTAATGTGTCTTGCCAGGCAGCTTCGCGAGCGACTGCTGGTTCAACTCATCCGCACTGCGGTTATGCGTGGTGAGCGTGATCACACCCTCGCTCTCGTTCTTGGGGATGTTCGCGCGGTAATGCGCGTTCAATGTTTCCACATCCTGCTTCGTCACCGTGTTGTTGCGGAGATTGTTGAGGATGTGGATGAAATCACCGTCCTGCTGGCGGAAGATCTTGTCCAGTTCGATGTGCGCATAGCCTGCTTCCTTGATCGCGCGGGCTTCGAAGAAGTGAGCGCTGTCGTACCACTTCCGCAGTACGCGCCATTCGTCGTCCTTCACCACCGGCGGCAGTTGGAAGAGGTCGCCGATCAGTAGCAGCTGCACGCCGCCGAAGGACTTGTTGTATTCGCCGCGCACACTCCGCAGGCGATGATCGATCGCATCAAGCAGGTCCGCGCGTAGCATGCTCACCTCATCGATGATCAGGAGGTCGATGTTGCGCAGCACGTTGCGGCGAATGGAATTCAACGGATGCCTACGATTGAGCGTGTCACGATCGTGGAACGCTCCGTACTCGGGAATATCCGCTGGCAGCTGCCGTTCCGGAATGAAGGATCCAAAAGGGAAAAGGAATTGCGAATGGATGGTGACGCCCTTCGCATTGAGCGCCGCGATGCCGGTGGGCGCAAGGATCACGAAACGCTTGTGCGTGCTGCGCGCGAGCTGGTGCAGGAAGGTGGTCTTGCCGGTGCCCGCCTTCCCGGTGAGGAAGACGTGCCGCGCCGTGCTGTTGACGAAGCGCGCGGCCAGCGCGGCCATTTCGGTGGTCTCCAATTCGGTGTCTGCGGACATCGCGTCGAAGATCGGGATTGTGGGAGGAAATTCGGGAACGAGGGTAGTGCTGCCTGCTACTTCAGTGTACATGGTTTAAAGGTGAACGGAACGGCTCCGGGGCTTGACGACTTCATCGTCACCGGCACGATCACAAGATAGAACGCGATCTTTGCATAGATGAAATGGATACCCCTTACGGATATCGCGCAACTGGATGTCATCGATAAGGCTTCCGCGGAAAAGCCGGTGTTGATCTTCAAGCACAGCACGAGTTGCAGCATCAGTCGCACGGCGAAGGACCGCTTGGAACGGGCGTGGAAGAGTGAAGATGATGCGCTGCACACCGTCTATTACCTCGACCTGTTGCGGTTTCGGTCCATCTCGGATGCGATCGCCGTACGTTATGGCGTGGAGCACGAATCCCCTCAAGTGCTGGTGATCGTGAATGGCAAATGCCGATACGCCAACTCGCACTTCGGCATCACCTACACGGACGTTCTCGAAGAGTTGGGCAGTTGATCACGAACGGATGGATCCCATGCTTAGCCACAAGCTTCACCCTCCAAGCCTCAAGCTTGCTGCTTGGAGCTTGTGGCTTATGGCTTGCGGCTTGAAACGCAAACTGTCTCTCCGCACGATCCTATTCAGCAGCTTGATGGGGATCGCCGTTCTGTTGCACGCGCAATCCAGCATTCCCCCGCTCTTGATCGACAGCACGCGACCTACCGTCACCGCCGCACCATCGGTATTGCTTCCCGGCCCCGCACCGACCTTGGACCTGCTCTACATGCCATCGCCCTATTCCTATCAGTGCTTGGGCATATTCTGCAAGGCCGAAGTGCAGATGGACCGGTGGCTACCCATCCCGGTGATGATCCGTATCGGCGACGTGGAAAGCGCGGAGGAGCTGGACGGCAAAGGGGCCTATCGCGGCGCGCCGCATTGATGAAATTGGCGATCCGTGCCGAACTTGGCAGCATGGATCCCTTACCTACCTATCGAAGTATCATCCACCGGCCGATCCAACTGGATAATGACGAAGCACACCGGTGCGCCGACGCATTCCATCAACTCATGGGCCGACGACGGAGCGTGCGCGATTTCAGCGACCGGCCGATCGATGACGCGCTGATCGATATGCTGATCCGCACGGCGAGCACAGCACCCAGCGGGGCGCACAAGCAACCGTGGACCTTCTGCGTGGTAACGGACAGCGGACTGAAGCGGGCCATCCGCGCCGCGGCCGAAACCGAGGAATACGAGAATTATCAAGGTCGCATGAGCGCGGAATGGCTGAAGGACCTCGCACCGATCGGAACCGACTGGCAGAAGCCCTTTCTCGAGACCGCGCCCTGTCTGATCGCCGTCTTCAAGCGCGTCTATGAATTGCAGCCGGACGGCATCAGGCGCAAGAACTACTACGTGGAGGAAAGCACCGGCATCGCCTGCGGGATCCTGCTGGCCGCCGCACAGAATGCAGGCCTCGTGACATTGACGCACACGCCCAGCCCGATGAACTTTCTCACGCTGATCCTGCAACGGCCTGAGAACGAGCGCCCCTTCCTACTGATCCCCATCGGCCACCCCGCAGCACAGTGTGAAGTGCCCGACCTTAAGCGGAAGGAACTCGACGAGGTGCGGGTGCGCTACGCGTGAGCGCCGTTCCCTCTTTGCCTCAGCGCACCACCATCAAGCTCCGGTGCCACGCGGAAACAGCGCCACGCAGGTCCACTTGATAGCTCCCCGGTGAAAGTGCCGCGATGTTCAATGCCAAGGTGGTGCTTCCGGACTTCAACACGCTGGTGAGGACACGGCGTCCCTCGGCACTGAAGACCGTCACCGTCAGGTCCTCCTTCAGCGGAGCACGCAGACCGATGGTCACCACATCCTGCGCGGGATTCGGCACGAGACTCACGAAGTCCAACTGCTTCCCGAGGTTCTCTCCCACTGAAAGAATGTTGTCGCATCCGGGTGGCAGGTCGAAGGCCTCCGTCTGATCGAAGCGGTTGAACGAGCTGCCCTCATCCGCACTGTAGCCGAGGCCGCGCCGTGCGAAGGCATTCCAGATCAAGCAGGCATCGGCGCCACCGAAGTCGATGGAATCCGCTTGCAGGATCGCATTGCGGCCGTCCACGAACCCAGGGCTGCACGGCTGCAGCTTCAGGCCGTCGATCATGAGCTTCATCGCGATGTTGTTTCCGCCGGTGCCGTGGTACATGTCCGGGTTGAAACCGTGCGCGTTCACCAGCGCCCAGGTCATGTCCCACGCCATGGTGGCCCATAGGAAACCGATGTCGTGCGCCTCGTAAATGAGGTTCTGGTTGTTCAGGTCCCCGTAGGTGTAATTGTTCACTGACATGTCCGTGCAATACGGCGCGGGGCGGATGCCGAGGCCGGTTGTGGGCTCATCGATCACATAGGTGCCGATGCCCCGCGCGTCAGTTCCTTGGTCACCGGGCTCCATGGTGAGCATCAAGGCCATCCAGTCACTCCAGCCCTCGCCCATCTGCTCATCGTTCCACAAGCAATCGGAATCGGCCGGGCCGCCCGTGAGACGCGTAGAAACACCATGGCCGTATTCATGTGCGATCACGCCATTGTCCACATCACCGTCCTTGTCAAACAGGGCATTGTGTCCTTGCAGCGTGGCATTCACCGATCCGACCGTGAGGGCGTTCTTGAAACCGATGCCGTTGCCTTGCGAGATCATCACGGAGGGAATGTCAATGCTGCCGGTGGTTCCGCTCATCTCGAACGGTGCGCCGCTCACGTTGTTGATCACGATCACTGCCACGGCGCCAGCATCCTGCAAGGCCTGCACCTTGCTCACGAAGGTGCAGATGCCCCGGTCCACCAATGCGATCTTGCCGATCAGGTCCGCGCCGTTCGTGATGTTGTCGCAGCCATCGCTGGCAGGAGCCACATCATCCTGGACCAGCACTACCTCCGCAGTAATGGGAGTGGCGGGTAGCGGCGGTCCAAAGCCGGCCAGCACGTTGTTGTACGGCCCATCAATGCTGCTGGGCGAGTTCACCACCAAGGAACTGTCCACGCCTTCCGAGGACCAGGTATACATCTGCATGCGCCCGCTCTGGCCATCATCGGGGGTGGCGAAGTTGGCGTTGTTGATCCCACCACCGTCCTGCGCGTCCGCCATCACCTCATCATCGCCGAGACCGGCACCGGTATAGTTGGTCGCTTGGAAATTCCCGCTCTCCTCGTCGAAGCCATACTGGTACCAGATGTCGTGCAGGGTGTTGCACATGTAGAAGAGGTTGGTGATCGCCGCGTCCAGATTGTCCACCGGATCCGCAGGTTCCGTGAAGGAGTGATCGAAATTCAAGGCAGCACCGCCATCGGGGCTGTAGCCCGGCTGGTCGTCATTGTCGATATCCTCGCTGGCATACACGTTGTTTCCGCGCGTGATGGTGTATTCCGCACCGGCGATGCCGTTGGTGTCGTGCCAGCCGTAGGGCGATGCATCGATGTCGGCGGGATCGGTCAACAGTGTGCGCGGGCCGAAGCTGGGGGCCTCCAAAGGCAGCGCGAACACGCGGTAGCTGGCGCCATCCGGGGGCGGAGGTGCATCCTCCATCGGTGCCGCGAACGGCGCTTCCGTCGCGCAACGTGCATTCGCGAAGCTGCCATTGGGCATTCGGCAGGACACATTGCGGTCATTGATGCGGATGATCTTTCCCGATGTCGCATCCACCGCGAGGTTCCACCAATGCACCGAACTGTTGGAGCGGATACTCAGCTTCCACGCCAGCTTCAGGCCCTCGCCGGTCACCGGCTGGTAGACCAGTTCCGCCTTGATCGGCGCGGTCGCGATGCCCGAAGGCGAGAGTTCAAACGTTGTTGCATCGATCGTCTTCGTAACGCGGACCGTGGTCGCTGAAAGTCCCAGTTGATCCGCAGCCTGCTTCAACGCTTCCGTGGCGCGGATGCCCGGTGTGGACGAAGGCGCATTCTTCGAAGCATCCTTGATCAAGCGGTTGCCGAACGTGAGCACACGCCCGCTGCGCAATGCGAAATTGGCCACAGCGCCCTGGACCGGCAGTCCGTTCACCTGTTGTTGGATGTAGACGTAGCGGGTACCGTTCTTGTCGGAAGAACTGCTGGTGACGGCCCACTGCGCGGCATCCGTTTGTGTGAGGCCCAGAGCCGCCTGATGCTCTTTCAACCAAGAAGCCACATCGGGGTCTTGGCCTTGGGCCGCAGCGGGCAGGGCCAAAAGAAGTGCGAGCGCAGGAACGAACAGGTGCCGGAGTCGGACGGTCATGGTGGAAGGATGATGGATCGATGAAAAGACTCCGCAATGTATCGGAATGGCGCTTGCGACGGTCAGCTATCGTATGGAAGCCTTTCCTCCTGAAGCGCAAAGTGCCATCCCTCCAGATCGCGGGCTGCCCTCTGCAGGCCACACTTCCGCACTCACCAAACGCACGGCATCGCTCTTCACTTTCAGCCCATCAGCGCGACCCTTGAAGTACAGGTCGTTCAATGCGGCGCCCCCGGGATCATTCACGGACGTGAAGCCGCAGCGTTCCAGTTTTTCGCGAAGTGGTCCGGGATCGAAGTAGCTGAGGAAGGGCTCGCCGACCTTGGCCAAGCGCCTGGCGATAAAAGCGCGCAACAGCCGCATGGACCAGCTGAGCGATGCGAGTGGCACGCCATAGTCGAACACCACGCCGCTGCCCTTCGGCAGTGAAGCGATGAAGGCCAATGTGCTGTCGATCGCGTCCTCCGTGAGGTACATGGTTACGCCCAACCAAGAGAAGAACGTCGGCACTGTCGGATCGAAGCCCGCATCCGCCAGGCCATCAGCCAAGGTCTGTCGCTCAAAATCGACAGCGGCATAGGTCACCGATGGAGGGATCGGAATGTTCCCCGCAATGAGCTTGCGCCGCTTCCAGGCCTGCGTCGCGGGATAGTCGACCTCGAAGACACGCAGCGTTTCCGGCGGACAGGGATTGCGATAGGCGAACGTGTCCAGGCCCGCGCCCAGCACCACGTATTGCTTCACCCCGCGCACGATGCACCGCGCGAGTTCATCCTCGGCGAAGCGGCTGCGAACCACCATCCACGCCCGTGAATAGCGGTAGTACAAGTGCCGTTGCTTCCGCTCGGCCTCGCGCAGTTCCGTCTCGGCCTTCACACCGATGATCGGCACAGCAATGGGGTCCGTCAGCACCAATGGAGTGTCGAACAATTGGTGCGCCGCGCGACGCCTGGCAACAAGCATCGCGGTGCGGCTGGGTTTGGCTTCAAGCATACAGGACCGCAAAATATCACCATCTGCACCGCCAATGCCCACAGCTTCAACACAACGTAGTCATTTACCATCCTGCCGATCGATCTTGAACCGGCCGTTTCCCCATTTTTCATCAACAGGCTTGCTTTTCAGGTCCGGAACCCACCATCTTCGGTGGTAGATTCCACCTCGATCATGTCGCACGATAAATCCGTGGCACCCATTGCACTGGCCTCGGGCCTTGATGATACAAGACCTTCCGTTCCTCTCCCCGGACACCGGCCTGTTGCCCGTCTATCGGGCGCTGAGGCCAAGGACTACCTCAAACAGCGTGTGCTGCCCGAATACCCGGTGATCTTCACCGACGTGATGCGGGACGTTCCTGCGATGACCAAGTGGCGTCCGGCCTTCTTCGATAGCCACTATTCCGGATTGACCCGGATAATAGACGGAAAGCCAGTGACCTTGCGCGAACAATTGCAGCATATCTTGGATTCCACCGAGGAGCGGCCCGCTCCGTATCCGTTCAACTTCGACATTCGGAAGACGACTCCGGAGTTGATGAAGGACCTGGAGCCTTTCGTCTCCTTCGGCCACAGCGATCGTACCGTTCATCCGTTGATGCCTGGCCCGCTCACCGCCGCCACCACCGTGCATGAGATGTTCTTCGGCGGGCGGGGTTCCTCCTACCCCCGACTGCATTATGACCTGTTGGGCATGAACACGCAGATCACGCAAGTGATGGGCGACAAGGAGTTCTTCTTCTTCGATCCTTCCCAGACCCCCTATCTCTATCAGGACCCGCTGTATCCTGTCAACTCAAAGCTCAACAGCATCTTCACGCCGGACCTGGAGCGTTTTCCACTTTTCAGCCAAGCCAAGGTACTCCGCGTGATGTTGCATGAGGGGGAGACATTGTACTTCCCTGCCGGCTGGTGGCATGTAACCCGCATATATGGACCATGCATCACCTATGGCCGGGCGGTGGTGAATGCCTCCAACTGGGGCTTGATGATGCGGGAAGACCTGGGCATTTGGCGCAGGGGGCACCCTGTGCTGGCCTTGCCTGCCTATGCCCTCGGGAATGCCTTGGGCACCTTGTTCAATGTAATGGAGACATTCCACTGAGCCCTTTTTTCGGCCTTGGGCCATTGCTCACTCCAGCCTTCCCAGCCGCCGCATCTCCGGCCACTTCTTCGCCACGGCCAATACAACCAGCACAGTGGCCACGCCGCCGCTGACCACCGCGAACATGGTGCCGCCGACAGTGCCAAGGAAGCTTTTTCCGAATTGCGCCACCGCGCCGGACTCGAAGCCGCCAAGCTCGTTGGACGCGCCGACGAAGACACCGTTCACCGCCGCCACGCGTCCTCGCATTTCGTCCGGTACGCGTGTGAGCGTCAAGGTCGTGCGCACCACCACGCTGATGTGGTCGAGCGCACCGAGCAACGCAAGCATGAAAAGTGAGAGGATGAAATTGGTGGAGATGCCGAAGATGATGGTGGCCACGCCGAAGCCCGCAACGGCGATGAGCAGCGTGCGGCCCGCGCGGCGCATCGGTGGCAACAGCATCATTATGCCCGCCATCGCGATGGCCCCCACGGACTGCGCGGACTGCAGCCAGCCCAATCCTTCAGCGCCCACGTGCAGGATGTCCGTGGCGTAGATCGGGAGCAGCGCCACGGCCCCGCCGAAGAGCACCGCGAAGAGATCGAGCGTGATCGCCGCCAGCAACACGCGCGTTTCCTTCAGGAAGCGGAAGCCCGCCAACATGGAGTTCCAGGTGGCCCGCTCGGTGGACTGCGCGATGGGACGAAGCCGCATGAAGGCGACCGCCATGGCGAAGATCCCGCAGGAAATGGCGTTGATCAGAAAGACCTCCGCACCCGTCTTGAAGAAGCCGATGAGCACGCCGCCCAGCGCGGGCCCGACCACCGAGGCCACCTGCCATGCGCTACTGCTCCATGCAGCGGCGTTGCCAAAGGCCTCCGGCGGTACGCTCTGCGCCATCAGCGTGGAACTGGCCGGGTCGTTGAAAGCGCGCATCACACCGAACATGAATAGGCAGATGTAGACCAGCAACAGGCTTCCGTTGGTATAGGACAATGCCGCCAGCCCAAGTGAAAAGATCCCCAGGCCGAGCTGCGTGAAAAGCACGATGTACTTGCGGTTGTAGCGGTCCGCCACGTGGCCGGCGAACAGTGAAAGCAGGATCACCGGCAGCACCTGAACGAGCCCGACCAAGCCGAGGAAGAACGCATCCTTGGTGCGCTCATAGATCTCCCAGCCCAAGGCCACGCCCACCATGCGCTCACCGAGCGTGGCGGTGAAGCGGCTCAGCATCACCAACCGGAAATCGCGGTGACGCAGCGCGGAGATGCGGTCGTGCGGCGCGGTGGTGAAAGGCTGTTCGGGAGGCATCAGGCCAGCGGTCAGGCGGCGCCAAAGATCAGTTGCCCACCGTTAGGAAAGCGCATGCCGCGTACCGGGCGGCAGGTCGGAAATGGAAAGCGGGCATGGCGACGTATCCGTTGCCATGCCCGCGTGCGAAGAGATTTCCGAAATACCGGATCACTTGTGCGATCCTCCGAAGACAAGGCCTGCGGTGACGTAAAACGTGAAGTACTTGCTATCGCTGGAGAAGCCGCCTTGGTCCTCAAAGGCCTTGCTTAGCCCATAGCTGACGCCGGTCTCTAAGGTCACGATGCTGATGTCCGCACCAAGCCCCGCGTCCATGTTGAAGCTGCCGCTGGTGAAGTTGTCCTTGTCCACAGGGATATCACCGTTCTTGGACTTTGCGCTCATGAGCACGCTATAGGTGGGGCCCGCGTTCAAGCGCAAGCGGAAGCCGTCACCATCCATGAGGTTATATCCCACCAGCGCTTTCAGCTTTAGGAAACTCAGGACCAGGTCATCATCCAACGTCACCGTATTGCCCGTCTTGATGGCGGTGGCCGTGGAGACATAGAACACGCCGGGCTGCACATACAGGCGGCTACCGAAACGAAGGTCTCCGCCGACCATGAAGCCTACATCGGCCGTGTAGTCCGAACCAGAGGGGGCATCGGTGAGCTTGGTCCAGTTCACTCCCACTTGGGGATTGATCGCCATCTGCGCATGCAACAGCAGCGGAGCGGCACAGACGGCAATGGTCAACGTGCGAAGCAGCTTCATCATGATCAAGTGGTTTTGGTTGACGGTGGGGTGCACTCAAAAGTATCCATTTCCGGCACCGGAACGCGACCGACAAATTCACCTGTCACCCGGCCATTCCTGATGTACTGGCGAGGCCGAGCGCCGGTGAAAACCTACGGTCCATGGTTTGCGACCGGTGTAGCATGCGGTTCAACCATCTCCTTCTCATCCTATCCGTTTTCGTCCTGTTCATGGGCTGTTCCCGTGAAATGAAGGTCGTCGGCGACGGTCCTTCCGTGCATGACCAGCTCACGAGCCGAGGCTATATCACCCCACCGGTGGACAGCTTGACCCCGGCGGACAGTACGCGGATGTTGCGGGATACGCTGCGCTGAGCCGGCCTATGCCGCATCCCCGCTCTTGCGCACGAAATCAGCCTTTGCCAAGGCTTCGGCTTACGAAGTACATCTCCATCTCTCCCTTCCCTTTCGCCTGCACTTTGCCGCGGGGCGTGAAGTTGAACGCTTGTCGCTTCTCGACTTCGCTCGAAGTGACAACCACCTCCTTGACCAGCGCATACGTCGCCTCACTGATGTTCACCTGCCCCACTTCCCCACTGCTCTCCATGCGACTTGCGGTGTTCACCGTGTCGCCCCAGATGTCGTACTGGAACTTCTTCACGCCTACGATGCCTGCCACCACCGGTCCCGTGTGGATGCCTACGCGCATCTCGAACGCGGGAAGACCTTTCGCATCGCGCTCCTTTTTCCGTGCGATCATGAATGCCTGCATCTCCAGGCCCGCATGCACGACATCAGCAGGCGATGATGTCCTCGGGTCCGGCAGACCGCCAACGCACATGTAGGCATCGCCGATCGTTTTGATCTTTTCTACGCCGCGCGTACCGATGATGTCATCGAATGCCCTGAAGCAGGTGTTGAGTTCGCGAAGCAACTCGGCGGCGCCCACTTTTTCGGAAAGCGAGGTAAAGCCCTTGAAGTCGGTGAACATCACCGTAGCCTGATCGAAGTGGCGTGCTTCGGCCGCACCGGTTCGCTTCAATTCCTCGGCCACTTCGGCGGGCAGGATGTTCAGCAACAGTTCATCGCTGCGGTCCTTCTCGGCACTGAGCTGTGCGGTGCGCTCCTGCACCTCCAGGTCGAGGTCATCGCGCTGCCGGGCCACGAGCCTGTTGTTATGCGCCGAACGGACGGCGAGGTAGAGCACGATGGAAACGGGTACCGCCACATAGGAGCAATAGTCGGCAAGCAGCGCGAGCCAGAGGGAAAGGCCGGTACCGGTGAGCGCCCCGATGAGCTTCAACACGATGGAGAGCACGATGGAGGCCAATGCGCCCGCCCCGATCCAGCGCGCATAGCCCTTGCTGCGGAGCAAGCGGATGGCCAAGCGCATCACCTCGATGGCGAACCAGACCATAATGAGCGCGAACAACACCACAAGGATCACCACCGGCACAACGGGCAGCCGGTCATCACTGAATGTGAACCCTGTGGAATTATCGATGATGCCTTCGGCCTCCCCCACGCCCGCCGCAGTGCAGATCACCGTAAGTATGGCCACACAGATGGTGTACCAGCGCACACGGCGGCGGGCCACATCGCCGCGCAACGTACCGAGCACCATGATGAGCAGGTACAAGGACCAAGGGATCAGCACGGCCCGCAGCACCACGAACACTTGGGCGGTGATCCCGGCAAATCCCAGCGCGCCCATCTCCGCACCAACATCGCCGAAGGTGTCCAAGGCGGAGACCAGCGACAGCAGGGCAAGCAGCAGCCAGCTCTTTTCGCGCCGATCGCCATTCCAGATCACCAGGGCGAGGATGATGATCACCACGTTGATGCCGACGAACACGCCGAAGTGCATCATGCGCCGGTGCTGGTCGTAACCGGACCCTGCGAGCTGGACCGAGACGCTGGACCCGATGGAATCCAGCGATCTTCCCGCCGGTGCGGCCACGCGCACAGCGATCACCTCCGGTCTTCCGTCGCACAGGAAGGTGAATGGCACTCCCGCCTGAAGCAGCGAATCGCGTGAAGGCAGTCCTGCGGAAGATGCAGTGGGATCCACGCCGGGCGATCGCAGTATCGACCGGCCATCCAGAAAGACCTCGAAAGGCGCCTGCGCACCGAAGTGAAGGAAGAGTGGAATCCCGCGCAGATCGGCCAGCGGCGAAAGCCGATAGCGCATCCAATGCACGCCTTGGCCGGGCACCACCGAGTCCGACGAAGCATCGAGTTCCGCCCAAAGGCTGTCCGGGTATTCCCGTTCAGTGGCATGGACGTCATCACCGATGAAATGCTTTGCCTCGGCAACGTCTTCAAGGACCAGCCCGGGCTCTTGCAGGCCTTGGCCCGGCATGGGAGCGGAGCCCTCTCGCAGTATCCGCAGGTCGATCTCGTGGGCTCCATCGCGGCGTGTGAACCGCACACCTTGGGCGAACGAGGCGAAGTGCAACGCACCGAAAAGCAGCAACAGGAAGGGACGCATCGCGGCGCGCATGGGGGAAATGTAGCAGCTTCCGTCGTGCAGCCATGTGCACATGCTGCTGAACTACGGGGGCTCGTCAAGCTGCACAGCACGCTCTCCGAAGCATTGTGGATACAGCATGTGCATGCGCGGATCGGCGAAGCGGAGAAATAGGACAGGCTGCGCACTTCAAGAATGAAGTAATTCGGCGGCACGTACGACAACGATCATATTTACGGGCGCGGATCGACCGACCCGGAACACAGCAACTACATGCCCACGGAAACCCTCACCCTACCTCGCACACAGGCCCCTGCCAGCCCAACTATCTTGGACAAGCCCAACGGATTGCAACTGATCGGCGCCGGCTACGGCCGCACCGGCACCACCTCCCTCTACACCGCACTCAACCAACTCGGCCTGCCTTGCTACCACATGAAGGAGGTGCTGGGCAACAAGACCAACAAATACCACAGCGACTTCTGGATCCAGGTGGCGGACGGATCCGAAGGCGAACAACACGATTGGAACACCGTCTTCGCGAACTATACCGCCACGGTGGACTACCCCGGTTGCTGCGCCTGGCGCGAACTGCACGCGGCCTATCCCGATGCCAAGGTGCTGCTCAGCCTCCATCCCAAAGGAGCGGAGACCTGGTACCAAAGCGTGATGGACACCATCTATTTCACCGAGACGCAATGGCAGTTCAAGCTGCTCGCTGTCTTCGTGCCCTTTCTGCGGAAGCTGAGGACGATGAACCACAAGCTCGTGTGGCAGGGCATGCATCAGGGCAACATGCCCAACAAGGCCGCGGCCATCCAGCGCTACAACGACCACATCGCCGAGGTGAAGGCCGCCATCCCTGCGGACCAGCTGCTGATCTATTCCGTCGACCAAGGCTGGGGCCCGCTCTGCGACTTCCTCGGCCTGCCGGTACCGAAGACGCCCTTCCCAAATGTGAACGACCGCAAGGAAATGAAGCAGGGCATCGCCAACATCGCCAAGGGCGCGTATGTGATCCTCGGCGTGGCGGCCTTGCTCGCGGCTGCGCTGGTGTGCGGGCTGGTGTGGATGCGGTAAGGCCGGGTGCCGAGGCTGCCGAAGATCCGGCCGTCCGGAAGTGCATCGCCGGTCATGAACGGATATACCTTCGGACGCCTTTAGGGCAACTCCGCTCCGGGGCCAACACCACCGACCATGGAAACCGTCACCGCCAATGACATCAGCACCGCGCAGAAAAACTCGTGGGACCACTTCTCCGGCGGCTGGAGGAAATGGGACACCGTCAACATGCACTTTCTCGGGCCGGCCGGCGATGCCATCATGGACCACTTGGGGGCCAGCGGCAACAGCCGCGTGCTGGACATCGCCGCAGGCACCGGCGAGCCGGGGCTGAGCATGGCGCGCCATCTTTCCCACGGAGGAAAAGTGGTGATCACGGACCTGTCGGAAAAAATGCTGCAAGTGGCTGTGGAGAAAGCCGCGGCGGCGGGCATCTACAACGTGGAATTCCGCGAGGCCGATGCCAACGCGCTCCCCTTCGCGGACAACAGCATGGACGCTATCAGCTGCCGGTTCGGCTTCATGTTCTTCCCGGACCTGCAACGCGCCGCCAGCGAGATGGCCCGCGTGCTGAAGCCGGGCGGACGCATCGCCGCCTCCGTGTGGGCCGGGCCGGAGCAGAACTTCTGGATCACCACCATGATGCAGAACATCAAGAAGCGCATCGACCTCCCAGCCCAGCCCCGGAACCCGGCGCGCCCGGCATGTTCCGCTGCTCAGCGCCCGGGCTGATGGCAGCGCTCTTCACCAAGGCCGGCCTGAAGCAGGCCACTGAACAGCCGGTGCCCTGCGCGTACGACCTGGACGGCGGCGAGGCATACTGGAATATGATCACCGAGGTCGCGGCACCCTTCGTGGCCGCACTCCAACGCGCAGATGCCGTCACCGTGGCACAGATCAAGGCGGACGTGGTGGCCGCCTTGGACGAACGCTTTCCCGACGGAAAGATCACCGGCATGGCCACGGTGATCACGGCGGTGAAGTAGCGCGTTCTATTTCATCATCGCGACTCTACGGACGTCATCGCGAGGCTTTGCGAAGCGATCTTGCATTGGCGTCCGCGACACGGTGTCGTCCGCGTATGGATCCAACAGCGTTCAAATACAAGATCGCTTCAGCCCCAAATGCGGGCTTCGCGATGACGACCTGAAGAACGTCATCGCGAGGAGGCTTGGAGCCTGTCCCGAGCGAAGCGAAAGGGACGAAGCGATCTTGCATTGACGTCCGCTACACGGTGTCGTCCGCCTATGGATCCATCAGCGTTCAAATACAAGATCGCTTCAGCCCCAAATGCGGGCTTCGCGATGACGACCTGAAGAACGTCATCGCGAAGTCCACAACCGCATTCGGCCCGCGTCTACATTCGCCCTTCCGCCAGCATCAGCGCAGGCAGATAACCTCCACCACCATGGCCCAACACAACCGATTGAAAGTGATCGGCGCAGGCTACGGCCGCACCGGCACCATGTCCACCTTCACCGCGCTGAACCAGCTCGGCCTGCCGTGCTACCACATGGCGGAGGTGCTGCAGAACCCGGCCAATAAGGACCACATGGCCTTTTGGAACCAAGTGGCGGAAGAGGCCGCCGGCATGCAGCACGACTGGAACACCGTCTTCGCGAACTATACGGCCGCGGTGGACAATCCCGCCTGCTGCGTGTGGCGCGAACTGCATGCCGCATATCCCGATGCGAAGGTGCTGCTCACCCTGCACCCCAAAGGGCCGGATGGGTGGTATGCCAGCACCATGGACACGATCTACTTCACCGAGACCCAGTGGCAGTTCAAACTGCTTACCGTCTTCGTGCCGCGCCTGCGGATGTTCGGCAACATGAGCCGCAAGCTGCTCTGGCAACGGAATCTGAAAGGCACCATGGAGAACAAGGCCGCCGCCATTCAGCGCTACAAAGACCACATCGAAGAGGTGAAGGCCGCCATACCCGCGGCCCAACTGCTGATCTTCTCCGTGGACCAAGGCTGGGGGCCGCTCTGCAACTTCCTCGGCGTGCCCGTGCCGAACACGCCTTTTCCAAACGTGAACGACCGCACACAGATCAAGGGCGCCATCGCCGCGATGACCAAGGGCGCATACGTGATCATCGGCGTGGGCGCGCTGCTGCTGGCCGCGCTGGTGTGTGGACTGGTGTGGATGCGGTGAGGCGCTGTCCCCGTACTCACCATCACGCCAAGAAATAAGAAAGCCCTCTGCCGTTTGGCAAAGGGCTTTCTCCATGCTTCGTTTGTCACAGTCCGTTCAAGGCTTTCCCTTGGGCGGGGTCACGGTCTGGTGCGGAGTGGTAGTGGTACCACCATAGGTAGCAGACCACTCCTTGTACTGCTCAGGGGTAAGGATGCCTTGGATGTCCTTGTTGCGCTGCTCGGTCAGCGGGGCATAGCCGGAATTGGTCCATGGGCGCTCGCCGAGGCCGGTGTAACGCTCCTTGTAGCGCCCGTCCACATCCTGCAACCGTTGAAGCTGGTCGCCCTGAAGCTTCAGGCGCGTGCCCACGTTATTGTCGAACATCGTCCAACCTTGGTTGGTATGCGTGGTGCTGGGCTGCTGTGTAGTGGTGCCGGGATGCTGCGCGCTGGGGTGCGGCATGGTCGTCGGTGTCCGCCCTGGCGTGGGCGTTGGCGTTTGCGGGGTGGAAGGAGTGGTGGGCGTGCTTTGGGCAAAGAGCATGCTCGTCGCCATCAAGGCCACCGCGATCATGCTGGCGCGAGCTGCCTGTACCGTGTGCTTCCGTTCGCGCTCCGGCAATTCGGGGACTTCCGGCGTGGATCCGTCTTCCCGTTCTGGAGCGTTGTCCGGGCCGGGCGTGCCCAAGTAGGTGATGATGCTTTTCATGGGTTGAGCTTTTTCCCCCCACACTGCGATCCGGGGGCCGGAAGTGCCAACTACCCTCCGAATGCCCCAACGATCTTGATGTTTTCAACGGCTCAATACGGCCGGGGACCGATGTGCGATGTGGCATGTCCGCCCCAGCGCTTCAAGCAACAGGGTAACATTTCCCACTGGTTGGGGGTCTTGAACAACAACATAAGAAAGGACACCAGCAAAGGGCCTCACACCCGCGCGCTCGCCACATGCAGCGAGCGCCCTTTGATGTCCAAGCCATCCGTGCGGCCCTTGAAGTAGCGCGCGTTCAGCTCGTCCACTCCGAGGTCTTCCACTCTATGCAGCCCGGCGGCCTCCAACGTGGACTGCATGCGCTCCGGCGAGAAGAAGTTGATGAAGGGCTCGCCCGCCCGCTTCACCCGCCGCGCCATGATGCCCCGGAAGAAACGCTCCATCCAGCTGAGCGACTCGGAGGGCAGGCTGTAGTCCAGCACCAGCATGGAGCCGCTGGGCCGCGAGCCGATGTAGCCGAGCGTGGTAGCGATCGCCTCATCGGTGAGGTACATGGTGACGCCCAGCCACGCGAAGAAGACCGGGCGATGCTCATCCAGCCCGGCCTCGCTCAACGTGTGCGCGATCGCCTCCCGCTCAAAGTCCACGGGCACATGCGTCACATTCTCCGGTATCGCGATACCCGCCGCTGCCAGCCGCTCCCTTTTCCAGGCCTGTGTCGCAGGGTGGTCCACCTCGAAGACCTGGAGCTGGTGAAAGGGATTGCGGTAAGCGAAGGTGTCCAGCCCGGCGCCGAGGATCACGTATTGCGTTACGCCCTGCTCCACGGCGCGGGTCAAGGCATCCTCGGCAAAACGGAGGCGTGCCACCATGAACGCGCGGCCCACCTTGGCGAAAGCACTCTGCTGACGCATGGCGCGCATGCGCGCCTCCGCCTCGGTGCCGATGATGCGCACCGCCAACGGATCATTGATCACCTTGGGTTCCCCATCAAAGACCTGATGCGCCGCGCGGCGCATGGCCACCATCTCGGCCGTATGGCTCGGTCGTGTTTCGTGCATGGGGCAAAGGTGCGGGCTGCGGAGTATTGCGCAGCGATCGTTTCCGATCCCGCCTCCAACCGGCTCCTCCACCATGGACCAACTGAATGGATCGAAAATGATCGGCGCTGGCTAAGGCCGCACCGGCACCATGTCCACGTTTACCGTGCTTAACCAGCTCGGCTTGTTTGCTCCCGCATTGCCGAAGTGTCGCAAGCACCATGGACACATGTGCTTCACTGAGGATCTCCGGTGGGGTACGCTGATCGCGGAGCACACCGTTGGCACCTCCAAGCCCAAGGGCATACTGCCCGTATTTGAACCTGAATCCCGTACCTGCGTATAGCTTGCACGCAGAACTGAAAACATAGGTCCTGCCAACACACTCCACATGCAACCTATCCTATCCGCTCTCACCGTTTGCTTCGCCCTGCTATCCAGCACCCTATCTCATGCCCAAGGCTGGGTGGGCACCTATTCACCGGACCGTATGATGGGCATCAACGCCATACAGGAACGGCCGGACGGCAGCTTCTTGGTGAGCGGGTTCAACCTCGGCGATGCCGGGGATGGCACGCGGGTAATGGCCATCAGCCCAACGGGAACGGCATTGACCGCGACGGACCATGATTCCCTGTATGCCATCACCTATGCAGCGAACACCAGTGATGGAGGATTCGCGATCCTTGGCGCAACGCTCGGCACCGGCACGGAATGGGCGGGCCACACGCTGCTCCGGGTGGACGCGGATGGGCAGGAACTCTGGCATCGGCACATCGACAGCCTGAACATTGGCAATGCGGGCAACATCGCCATCGATGCCGCACCGGACGGCGGTTTTTTCGGTGTTTTCAACTTGCAGGACCCCGCGCTGGATGAACCCTTTGTGCGGGTGAAACGCTTGGATGCGGACGGGAATACCCTATGGCAGCACAGCTACTACGAGGATGATACCACCGCTTATGTGTTCGGCGTGGAGTGCACGACGGATGGTGGTGCCTTGATCAACATGGGCGCGGTCGGTTCCACGGGCACAAGCTGCTTCAAGATCGATGCCGCCGGTGACGAAGCATGGACCTATACGGTTCCCGGGGCCGTTGGCTTCATGGATTACATGATCGCGGATGACGGCAACATCCTTGTGTTCGGCTCCATGGATGCCGGGGGCACCTTGGTGAAGAAGTTGGACCAGAACGGCAATGAGCTCTGGTCTCATACCTATCCGGCCTTGAACGATGACCTGCGGTTGAGTTCTTTGGTGGAGGTGGCACCGGATGAGTTCGCGGGCCTCGGGATCCGATACGAGGGCGGCACCGCCATGTCCCTGATCCGGCTGGACGATGCCGGCAATATCCTGCTCCAACAACCACTGCCCTTGGCGAATCTGGGGCTGGGCTACACCAACAGCCTTTACCTCACACAAAAGGGATTCATCCATACCAGTGATGGAGGCTTCCTTTGCGGGGGCAGGACCTGGTTCGCCAACCCTCCTGAAGTGGCCGCTTCCGGCTTTCTGATCAAGATGGACGCCCAAGGTCATGTGTATCCGGGCCTGCTCGGCGGCACGGCCTTCGCGGATCCCGACGGCAATTGCGAACAGGACAGTGCCGAGCCCGCGCTGAACGGCACGGTCCTGTCCTTCAACAATGGAAGTGAGGTTTTCCACGCCGTGGTGGCCGCGGACCATTACATGGTAGGCTTGGGCAATGGCCCTTATACCGTGGGCGCAACGCCGACATCACCATACTGGGAATTCTCCGCCTGCGATCCGTCGAGCGTGGAGCTTCCCGCCTCCGGCGACACCCTCGTTTCCTTCGGTTTCACCCCGCTGGTGAGCGCGCCCTACATCACCATGGACGGTTGGGCGCAAAACCGGCTGTGCATGCCCAGCACTTATACCCTGCGCTACTGCAACAACGGCACCGCCAACTTCACCGGGGCGGTGCAAGTAAGCTTCGGGAATGAAGCTACCGTGGATTCCGCCTCCGTGCCCTGGCAGAACAATGCCAATGGCACAGTGACCTTCGCGGAGAACAGCTTGGGAATAGCGCAGTGCCGCACCATCAAAGTGTACTTCTCCCGGCCCTGCGACATGGACCTGGTGGGGCGTAGCTTCTGCATCCAGGCCGATGCATTCCCCAACGACATGTTCCTGCCCGGCACCACTTGGGATGCCTCCAACCTGATGATCATTGCGGGCACCAACATCACCGCCGACAGCGTGCTGTTCACCGTGATCAATACCGGCAGCGCGATGGCCTCTTCGCAGGACCTGCTGATCCATGCGGACAGCACACTGTACACAACGATCCCGCTACAGTTGGCCGCTGGCGCTTTCGCCACGTACGCCTTCGAGGCGAACGGATACACCTGGCGCGGCACCATCACCCAGGCCCCGGGCAATCCGAATTCCGCATTCACCACGGCGGCCTTGGAAGGAGTCGGCACCCACCCCGATGGCAGCATCAGCCTGGGCTTTGTGGATGACTATCCGCTCTATGGGCAGTATGCCTTCCACCACACCTCCTGCAGCCAAATACTGAATGCATACGACCCCAACAGGAAGAGCGTGGTGCCCGAAGGCATGGGCGCCGAACATTATGTGGACAGTACGGCCACGCTTGAATATACGCTGGAGTTCCAGAACACCGGCACGGCTGAAGCCTATGTAGTGCGCTTGGTGGATACGCTGGCCACCCCGCTCGACCCCGCCACGATCGCACCCGGCGTGGCCAGCCATCCATATACATGGCGCTTCCTGGCCAGCAACGTGGTGGAGTTCCTCTTCGAAGGCATTCATCTGCCGGACAGCACCACCAACGAGCTTGATAGCCATGGCTTCGTGCGCTTCCGCATCGCGCAGCGCGGCGCCAACCCCGCAGGAACGGTGATCAACAACACCGCAGGCATCTACTTCGACTTCAACCCGCCGGTGATCACCAATACCGCCATGGTAACCGTGGGCTATCCGTTGGTAACGGGGATCGGCACTCCGGTGGATCCCGGCACCACCCTGCGCGCTTACCCGAACCCCTTCACCGAAAGCACGGTGATCGTGGTGGATGGCGCGCACGGCCCGATGACCCTCACGGTGAGGGATGTTCTGGGCCGCACCGTGAAACGCCAAAGCGCGCGCAACACGGACCGCTTTATCCTGGACCGCAAGTCCCTGTCCAGCGGCCAATACGTGTTCGAGGTCCGCAGCGCGGATACCATCATCGGGCGCGGCAAGATCATGGTGAACTGAATAGACCAAAAGGTCCCATCAAGCGTGCGTCCACGCTCGTGTCCGATGCCAGCTGTGGGCCGGGCCCACAACGCTCGCATTAGCCCCTACTCCATCTGCTTCCGGATCTCCACGGGTGCGCGCCGGGGCCGGGCCTATTCCCTCTTCGGCGTCCCCGCTTCGATCCCCTCGATCTTCTCCTTCGTCGCCGTCATCGTCGCATCCATCGCGAAGGCCTTCCTGAAATTCAACAGCGCATTCGCCGTGTCGCCTTTCGCGACCAAAGCATCACCATAGCTGTCATACGCGTTGGCGGAGTTCGGATATTCCTCCATGTTCAACTTCAGCACCGCAGCGGCATCCTCTGCGCGACCGGCCCAGAGCAACTGATAACCGAGCACGTTCAGCTCTTCCTCCTCCATGCGGAAGTCCTTCGCGCGTTCCGTTCTCATCGTGTGATAGTCCGCGATGGCCGCATCCACGCCCTTCTCCGCCACCTCCTTTCCCAGTACCTCGCGTATGGACAAGGGCGGCAATGCATAGGGTCTGTCGTACAGGATATTCGTCAGGTCCTCCACCATCGGCCAGAAATAGGCCGTGGAATTGTTCATCAGCACCACCAAGCACTTGTCCTCGTCGATCTCCCGCACGATGTAAGTCGAGAAGCCCAGCCAACCGCCGGAATGCGTGACCATGCGCTTTCCCGTCGGCGAGCGCTGGATGAACCAGCCGAAGCCGTAATCCGTGGTGTCACCGTTGTTGAGCACCGCTGGCGTGAAGGCCTCATCCAACGTGGCCTTCGACACCAACTTGCCGGTGTAGAGGATCCGGTCCCACTTGAGCAGATCGCCTACCGTGCTGTAGACGCCATCCTCTCCCATGCCATGGTTCAGATAGTGTGAATCCGAGGGGATGCGATCGCTCCCGTTCCAGTCCGTCCGGTAGCCGAATGCGCGGTCGGGCATCTTCGGATCGGGGCCGATGACGTAATCGTACATCACCGTGCGGGACATCCCGGCCGGACCGAAGATGTGCTGCTGCGTGTACTCCGCGAACGAAACGCCCGAGGCGCGCGCCACGATGGTGCCGAGCAGGTTGTAGCCGGTGTTGCTGTACCTCCATTGCTCTCCGGGCTGGAACAGCACCGGCGGCTTCTTCGCCACCAGCATCCGGATGATCTCCGGATTGCCGTCCGTATAGCGCGCGGGATCGTCGAACTTCAGCTCCGGCTTCCAGTTCATATCCATCAGCCGTTCATAATCCGGCAGGCCGGACACATGGTGCAGCAGCTGCCGGATCGTGATCCCCGCGTAAGGCAGTTCGGGAATGAAGTCGCGGATGTCCTGGTCGTAGCGCAGCTTACCGCTCTCCTTCAGCATCATGATGGCCATCGCCGTGAACTGCTTGCTCACCGAAGCCAGCCGGAACTGCGAGTCCAGGTCCAGCGTGTCCAACGGGTCGATGCTGCGGATGCCTGATGCCCCTTGATAGATCACCTTGCCTTGATCGAAGGCCAGCACAACACCATTGAACTGGCCGCGCGCATGCGCCTCGGAAAGGAAACGTGCATACCGCCCGGTGCGGATATCCGGCTGGGCGTGGCACGAGGGCAGCAGCAGCAGCGAGAAGATCGCTGCGAGGTGGACGCGTTGCATGTTCGGAGCAGGTGGGGTGAATGGCACGTGAAGGATACAAGGTACTCGCGTTCCGTGGATCGTGCCCGGGGTGTTGCTCCGCTCGGAGACTTGAATGATCCACCGCACGGTATACTGTTGGTCAAAATCCTTCTTTCGGCCGGCAATGGAATAGTATTTGGCAGAAGCTTTGGGCCCTTGGTCTGTTCGGCTTGGGCGAAGGCGGATAAGGCATTGCGTTCGTAGATGTGCCCGCGGTGGTAGGCCAAGTATTCGGCCTTGGGGCCAGCGGTCTCGGTCGTCAGGCTCAGGGGTTTGCCTTCGTAGGTCTTGCAGTTCTGGGCGATGGTCTCAGTGGCATAATGGTCGCGGAGCGAAGGGGCACATACCAAACGGAGCTCGGTATCGAAGGGGATGAGGCCACTATTGAAGGCTTTGTCGTGGAGCGCGTTGAGAGCGAAAACATGTATCCTTGGCTGACTGTTCGTAAGACTCGCGGCGCAAGGTGCGTCTACAGGAAACATCCCGGAACTTCGTTTCGTCAGCCAAGCACTAACCTTGCGTAGCCATTTGAATGAAGCGACAAGCCGAGAAGAAGTCCAGTACAACCTACCTGGTGCTTCTCCAGCATCGAACGGATTCACAGTACAACGACTTCATCGGAAAGTACTACCATTTCCCAAAGAAATACTTGGGACTTCTCTCCAGGCCAGGGGTCCGTTTTGTGTATTACGAAGCCGCAAAAAAGGGGGCTGCGGTTTATTTCGGTTATGGGGAGATCAATCCTCAGGGAATCTTCAAGGACAAGCAAGTACCCGATCACTTCTTCGCCGAGGTCATCAACTACAAGAGCTTCGACCGGCTCGTTGATTTCAAGGATGCAGATGGAAGTCCGAGAGAAACTGGTCCCGGGTACAATGCTCAGAATGCCGTTCGACAGATCGACCAAAAGACATTGGATGAAATCTGCCTTGATGGAGGAATACTTCTGTCATTTCGCGCTGACTCCCATCTGGTTCAAATCCTAGGCGAGCAGCTCATTGCTTCCGAGCGGGTGGGAATCCTCGAACTGGTTAAGAATGCCTATGATGCCGGTGCATCGCAATGCCGCGTGACCATCGAGAATGTGCCGGGGCTAGAGCATTTGGGCAGCGAACCGTACAAGTACAACGATTTCGATGGCCCCGTCATCGTCATCGAGGATAATGGCAAGGGCATGAGCCGTGAGGCTATTGAGTATGGGTGGCTGAGACCCGCATCAACCATAAAGACCGATGCCAAGGCTCGGATGAAGCGCGAGCGTCAGCTTGCTCTTGAACGAGGCACTCCGGAAGCATTTGAAAGGTTCGTTGCCACATTCAAGAAAACCAATAACAATCGAGTGCCCCTTGGCGAAAAAGGTGTCGGACGTTTTGCCTCGCATAGACTCGGTCGCTACCTGCTGCTGACCACAAAGACGGAGGACATAGACTACGAATATGTCCTCCGAATAGATTGGAACGCCTTTGATTTCTTGGTCGGAGAAACTAAGGATCTTTCTGATATCGGTGTTAGCCTTTCACGACAACCTGTTAGTCGAGACTATGGGCCAGGAGGTACCGGGACTCGGTTGATCATTTCCGGAGGGAGACATGGTCTTGACCTTAGCTCTGAAGAGATCGACGAGATCCGGGCAACACTCGATCGGCTGAATTCCCCCTTCCCTCCACCAGATACGAATCGCACATCCTTTAGTGTGATCTTCTTATGCCCTCAACGACCTCCTAAAATCGAGGAAATCGAGGTAAGCGATATACCTGCGCCATTTACCGTTACAGGCATAGTGGATGAGATGGGCATGCTTACGTATGAAAGATTTTTTGATCCTCCAGTTGGGGTGCCATTACCAAAGAAGCAAGAAAAAGACGGCCACCAATTAGACCTTAGGACAATTGGTGAGGACAAAAAATATTGGGAGGCGCCCGAGAATCACAAACTCATCCGCAAACCGGTTTGCGGCAGCTTCTATGTTCACGTAAGCTTTTGGTACCGGTCATCTCCCTGGGTCGAAGGCCCGAAGAAGAAAGCGATACGTGATTACTTGGACCGGTATGGCGGACTCTCCGTTTACCGAGATGGCATAAACGTCTTCTCGGCTGAATGGGGTTCCGAAAACGATTGGCTTGAGCTGAGCAAACGACATATCAAGAAGGGCTCCAACATTTCATATTACTCCATGATCGGCAACGTGGAGATCGAGCAGACCGTAAATTTTGACATCGTTGATAAGACCAATCGCGAAGGAGTGATCCAGAACAGGGCCTACAATGACTTTCGCAAATTGCTCAGAGGGCTTCTTATGTGGATGGAGCTTGATGTTAAGGGTATGCGGGATAAGCTTAGTGCCCTTACCGGGGACTTAGTTCGTGACCCCAGTAAATTATCGGATACGGCCCGAACAGCTGCAGACATTCTCGGCAGAATGAGCAAATCCTACGATGTCGAAGCGGACCCATTAAATCTACTGGAGCGCCTTGGCACAAAGGCAAGCAGAGCTCCAAATCTTCTCAACCTCGAACGCTCTATGAAAAATCTGAAAAAGAGCGTCGATGTGATCATGGAGAACCAAGAGTTGATGACAGAGCATGCTGGCTATGGCATAGCTGTGGCTGTCGCCATGCACGAGATAGCAAAAACGACTGCCAACTTCTACCATGGGGTTAATGAACTACTGAAATCCAAGGTGTTCGACCAAGAGCAACTGGAAACGATGAAAGAGGCCTCCGAATCCTTGCGATCCGAGTTGAAAAGACTCAGCCCTCTCCGGGCAATCAAAAACGAACCGGCGGTGACATTCAAGGTCAGCAAGGTCATCAGGTTCTGTAGCCAGATATTCAAAGCCGCATTCGCAAATGAGGACATCACTCTTGAGATTGACCCAGAGCAGGACTTTGATGTAACAGCGCGGTATGGAGCACTGAGTCAAGTGATAACGAACCTTCTGGACAATAGCGTCTATTGGCTAAGTCTGACGCCTCAACAGGGACGACGCATAGCTATCTCAGTAAATGCAAATCGTCGGACAATCACCGTTGCTGATTCAGGCGCGGGCATTCACGATTCCATCCTGCCATACCTGTTCGAACCAGGCTACAGCCTGAAGTTCCCTCCAAGCGGATTGGGACTCTACATATGCAAGCATTACATGCGTGACATGAAGGGAGATATTTACCTCACCAACACCGCCGATCGGTTGAAGAACTTGTCTGGTGCGCAGTTCACCTTGGATTTCTCTGGCAACAAGATTGATCGTGACCAACCATGAAGTTGCAGGTATGCATTGTGGATGACCATTTAGCAGCGAGGCCACCAACGGTTGATGAGTCGGTCCTAATTCGATCTGCGGATCTGAGATTACTCCTGGATTCCAACGCACTATGGTGGGCAAACGAAATCAATCTGAAGGGACTTTTGCAGGATCTTTTGGACTCAGATGCCTTTAAGCATGGGCAGTTTGAATTGACTTGGGCCATGAACCCTGTCATCTGCTTAAATGCAGTCACAGATGGCTATCGCCCAGACTTAATCGTGTTTGACTGGAAGTATGGCACATTGCCGTATGGACATTCAACAGTCGCTTTATTAGAGCAATTGGTTGAGAAAACAACAAGTGAATTTTTCATCTTTTCCACTGAACCAGACCCAATACCCGGTGAGATAGTGCGGCGCGGTATAGATAGCGCCACACCCCGTATTCGAGTGCTTGAAAAGGGTGAATCGCTCATTGTAATGACGGCTGATGAGATGATTAGCAACTGGGTGGTCTCACATTCAGGCAATCCTATGATAACCCTTCTTGGAAAGAAACTCTCCTTCCGCAATTCACCAAACCTAACCGACCCGCTCGACTTGCTCTATCTCAGAGACCTTTTGGAACGGACGGACATTGAGCGTTGGTGGGAGGCCCTGACCGATACAATGGGCAGTCGAGAAGTGGCCAGTGTCTTGGGGCTTATTGATCGTCGAATTGTCGATGCAGGAAAATATCTCATCTCACCTGAAGAAGTGAGCCTACTGGAGGAACATGAACCGGGAGTTGAACTTGACTATGCTCAGGCCTTCGAGAAATATGGTCTTCGTTGTCTATGGCTTGCCAATTCAGTAGGTATTGCCCACACTTAAGAAGGATGGCAGCACCTAGTGAATTTCAACGGAGCCAATTTGGTCCTAAGGTTTTTCCATTTGACAGAAAGAAGGCCCATGGCCGTCATCATGGACCGCTCAAGCCCTTTCATGCCGATCGTGAGACTTTCGCCTCGTTAATATACGATGCCCAAAACAATGGTCTTCCTCCCGATTGCAAACGTGTTGACTTGACGGAACTAAGTGACATTAAGGAGAATCGTGACACGGAACTCAAACGGCAACGGTGCTATTTGTGGGTCCTGGACGATGACGGGGTCAAGATTCTATGGGAAGGAATCCGCAACCCTCGAGACCTCCTCGAAGGGAGGGTAAAGCACACCAACATAACAGGAGGAGATGCGGTCTACTTAGGTGGTGAAATGTATTTCGGAGATGATGGATGCCTTTATATCAATACCTTCTCTGATCGATATGCAGGCAGCCCGAAGGACTTTTCCTTCGAGAACGAATGGCAAGCAGCAGCAGCATACATCCAAGAGGTCTTTGTGAAATTTCAACTCATAATGCTCTCATGAATCCGAAAGCACTTGATCTTTTCTCGGGTTGTGGAGGTCTCTCTTTGGGGCTTGAACAGGCAGGCTTCACCGTTATTGGCGCCATTGAGATTGACGCTCTTGCAGCCGAGACCTATGCCATGAACCATAAGAGTTCGACACTCTGGGTCAAAGACATTAGAAAGGTTGCTGTTACGGAGGTGATGAAATCGCTTGGCCTTAAACCAGGTCAGTTGGATCTCCTTGCGGGTTGCCCGCCATGTCAAGGTTTCTCGACGATGACAACGCTGAATGGCAAGTACCAAATGCGCGATGAACGGAATGATCTGGTTCTAGAGTTCCTTCGTTTTGTGAGAGGTCTGAGGCCTAAAGCGGTTATGATGGAGAACGTGCCTGGTCTACTTAAGGATCGTCGCAGCGCTGTTCTTCGCTCCGAACTGGAGAAGCTCGGATACACCTGTAGGATGGAGGTATTGGATGCTTCTAACTATGGTGTTCCACAACGGAGGCGTCGATTTGTCCTGATGGCGGCAAGAGGGCGGAATAAACAGGTAGAACACGCACCGACAGCTGATCGCCGAGTTACCGTGCGCGAGGCCTTCAACCTGATCAATGAAGAAAGTGCTCTTGACCCGTTGCATAATCTCCCGCACAAACCATCGCCGAAGGTGATGGCCAGGATTCGACGCATACCGAAGGATGGAGGAAGTCGGAAAGACTTAGGTAAGCGTTACCAGCTCGACTGCCATAAAAAGAACGATGGGTTTAAGGATGTTTACGGCCGTATGGCTTGGGATAAACAGTCGCCAACCATCACCGGAGGTTGCTTCAATCCGTCGAAGGGCCGCTTCTTACATCCTGAAGAGGACCGGGCTATTTCAATGCGGGAAGCAGCTCTGTTGCAGAGCTTTCCTATTGACTATGCCTTTTCCTTGCGTCGAGGTAAGATCGCCGTTGCACAAATGATAGGCAATGCGCTGCCTCCCGAGTTTATTCGTAGGCAGGCTGTGGAACTCATGAAGACACTTGGTTGAGCGTTTCACTTCCGCAGAATTTCCGCCTCGGCACCCGACGGGAATGGAAAGCCGAGCCAAAGGGCCAGTTGTAGCCATTGGCACGCTCTCCTTGTGGAAAACCTTGTTGAACAATTCCGCCGGGCGGGGGTGAGCCGATAGGAAGGGGCATCGTTAAACTTGTGTGGGCCGCCACCCGCATGCATCAAGTTGTACCCATAACCATGGCTGTTGTGCATGCGCACGAGGGGATGCGCTTCGGCATCAAGACCTGGCTGGAGCAGACGGGCGTGGCGAAGGTGGTGCTGGAACAGGAGTGCCCGAAGGGGCTGTTGAAAGCCCTGCCCCCGGAGGGTACACGGGTGCTGCTGCTGCATGTGGGCGTTGCCCTTCAACTGGCGTTGGAAACGGTGGAGGCGGTGCGGCGGCGCTTCCAGGACACGGGTGTGCTGCTGGTAGGGGAATGGACGGAGCCGATGGTGGCGCGCGCCATGGAGGTGGAGCCGCATGGCCTCCTTTACAGTGCGGTGCCCTTGGCGGAGTTGGAGCAGGCGGTGCGCCTGGCGGCGCAAGGCGGGCTGCATCCCAATGCATTGATGCGCGCGCAGATGAGGAGACACGCTCGCCCGGCCGCCAGAGCGGCGGCGCGCATAACGCTCACAGCCATGCAAGAGAAGGTGTTGCGCCTGATGTGCCGGGCGGATGAACCGACCTACCGGGAGATCGGTGCAATGCTGGATGTGGCCGAGTGCACCATCGTGACGCACAAGAAGAAGCTCTTCAAGCTCTTCGGGGTGGATACACGCGGCAAGTTGAAGACCAAGGCGCAAGCGTTGGGGATGCTGTAACGCATTCCTCACCGATCTACCGTGTCGCCTTCCGGATGTTCCGGTCGAACGTCGGAACGCAGCGCGCCGGGCGTAGTGTGTTTCGCGGCATTGTCGTAGCGGAGCGTAGCGTTGTCGGTGTGTATCACGGTGTGGTTGTAGCGTACCACGGCGTTGTCGGTGTGTATCACGGCGTTGTCGTAGCGGAGCGCGACGTGGTCGGTGTGCATCGCGGCGCAGTCGTAGCGTATCACGTCGTTGTCGGTGTGTATCACGGCACTGTCGTAGCGTAGCACGGCGTTGTCGGTGTGTATCACGGCACTGTCGTAGCGTACCACGGCGTGGTCGTAGCGTAGCACGGCGTTGT